>Ga0247840_10004898_pt1 | contig 20670 bp, 16 predicted proteins | sample LaCruzMarch2015__FD_192404 | JGI IMG/M metagenome (GOLD analysis project Ga0247840, IMG submission 192404) | Freshwater microbial communities from meromictic Lake La Cruz, Castile-La Mancha, Spain - LaCruzMarch2015_17m | ecosystem: Environmental > Aquatic > Freshwater > Lake | place: Spain... | reverse complement strand
GCATTGCTGAGTTAAAGACATGTCCTTCAGCAACCGGATAAGTATCTCCGCCACCTCCGCCACCTTCAGCAGTAACAACATTTACATTTTTTGTTTTATCAATCGTATGGATTATTTTATTGTTTTTGTCACAAGTAAATTTATAATATGTTTTTACTGTTTTGGGGTCTCTATTTTCTGTATTTGTATCAGTGCTATACCAATCCCCATCCACAGCATAGTTATATATTCTTCCCTGAACTGTGTAAGAATACCAAGGGGAGCCTTCTTTGTTTGTTAAATTTTTATTTACTTTCAAACAAGCGTCAAGATTAGTCGCGTCATCCACAATTACTTTTGTTTTACCTGCTAAATATTTTAAATTTTCAAGAATTGCATTTTTGTAACCATAATTACCTTCATTTGCATAAATTTCATCAAATGTATCAAATATATTTTCATAACCAGACACTACAGTACCACGTGTACTTATATTTGCAACTGAATAACATACATTTGCCATATTATTAAAAGCCTGCAAATTAGTTACAAATTCTTTAACTGCGTCTTCACTCATACCTCTACCATTAGTTACACCAAAAGTACTAATTGAACCTTTTCTTGCTGCACTAGTAATATTACTAGTTAATTTTTGAATATCTGATAACTCTAAACTTGGTCCTTTTGGGAAAGATTTATCATATTCTTTTTTACAAAAATCAATAATCCCAGTTGTAAATGCTCCTCTTCCAGTACCAAAATTATTTAATTTAGCATTAAATTGGGTTTTAGCCGAATCTGTCCAACCACCACCGTCTTGTTGTATCTCATATGGTGCTTGTTCATTCAACAAATTTCCCTTATGTTTGTTATGTAAATTCAAAATCCTATCTTTTTCAGATTCATCTAAATAATATAATTTTTTCATAGTAATTAATTTTTTATTATAAATATCTTAATTTCAATAAAAATTAATCCGATACTTAAATAAACCACAATCCCATATCTTGGAGTATCCCAACTCTTTTGTAAGTTCACTTTCACTTTTGGTAAAATCAATTTCATTATATTTCTTTTTAAGACTATTCTTCCCAAAAGAAAATTTATGATATCTTTTATATCTATTCATCTTTGACGAATAATAAAAATATGTAGGTTTCAATATTGATACCAATTCAAATCCTAATTTTGTATACATATTATTGTTTCCATTGGTAGTCCATCTTCTATCTGCAAAACTTATTATACTACTTGGAGAATAATCATTAATAAATTGTTTTAATATTTTAGAAGCCAATCCACTTATGACATATTCTTGTCTTGTTGAGAATCTACTTAATTCATATTCACCTTCAATATTCTTTGTCATATTTCTTTGACTATTAAATGTCATAACACCAACCAAAATCTCATTATAATAAGCGCCATAAAATATGTCAGATTTATCATTCCCTTGAATATGACTCACATCCAAAAAATATGATTTATCTTCTTTGGATATTTTATTCACTACAACTTTTCTTGCCCCAATTTTAATCCCATCACTTACACTAAGAATATGTTTTAGTTTTGATTTAGTCAATTCTTTATTCACAACCCACTCATCTTCAAAAATATGAATTAGTTTATAACCTAACTGATTACACGCTAAAGTTTTATTTAAATGATAAACTGAATTCTTACCCATATTTTCAGTATGGTAATATAAACCATTATATTCTATTGCAACTTTAACTGAGGGTATAATTAAATCAATTTCTTTACCTTCCAATAGTTTTCTATTTTTACCCTTATATATCTCAAACCCTAAACCCTCAATAAACTCCTTAATTTCAGTTTCACCTTTTGATGTCCAAGTTGGTTGAAAATTAATATTAGTTTCTTTAATAAGTTCACTCAAAATATTAGAGGTAGACTCAGATACAATTTTAGAGTTTGGAAATTTTAGTTTGTATTCTTCAACACTTATGTTGTGTTTATTCTTTAGATGTGTATTTGATATACCCTTCATCTTTTCATTACACAATTGACATATTACGAAGTTTTCTTCCAACAATAACTCTTTCTCTCTATCAGTTCTTTTAATGTAATTGTGGTGGTACTGTATATCATTTGGGAATTGGAATAAATATTCATCAAGAGTAATCTTATGTTCATTTTCAATATGATTGGTAAAACAACCTGATTTATTATATATGTCAGTTGTTCCCCAATCACATAAATTACATTTTCTTTTAACATCTTTGTCAACTTCTATAATATCAAAATACTCCTCAAACCACTTTTTACCATTAATTTGTTCATATTTTTTTCTTTGATAAGTGTTTGTTGGAATATTAACATCACCATATATTTCTATGATGTGTTTTGTTAATTTACCTGATAAATTGTTGGGGTCATTTATAGTAATATCAGTTTTCTTACATTTAGCGATAAGTTCCTTATCCTCTGATGTGTATTTGTTTACCTTAGATTTTTCTAAATTATTACTATTACCAATCTTAATTTGACCGCCCCTTTTTTTAATCTCAACATTATTATCTTTTAATATTTGACTAATTTTTCTATGACCAACTTTATAAAGTTCTGCCAATTTATGAGTAGAATATCCTTGATTGGTATAGAGTTCTATAATGTTATCTATCTGTGGTATTGTTAATGACATAGTTTTTATTTAATTATATATAAATAAATATCTAAGTCAATCCATTTAATTTTAACCCATAAAAAAAAGAGGGACAAAAACTTGTCCCTCTCATCAATATTAACTATGATTGATTATCTCAATTCTTGTAAGTCAAATGTTCTAACACCATCAACTGTAATACGTCCATAAAATCTATTATTAACCATTTTCTTCGCGTATCTTGTCATAATACCCTTGATAGGAGTAAAGTTAAATGGATTATACATTGTAGGTGTCAATTGAAGTGGCACATACGGAGCATAGATATAACCAGTATCTAACAATGATGTTCCTTTATGTCCGATTAACACTTGGTTAGGTGGGAAGTAAGGGTCACGATATACTTGGTATCTACCAGCCAATGTTCCTACTCTTTCAATACCCATATTGTATTGGTCTTGTTCAGGAGAAGCATTTGATACGTGGAAGTATTCAAGGTCATCAAAGATTGCAGAAACCTCAGAAGAAACAACAATCCAGTTAGCACCACCTCTAAGAGTTGATTTGTGGATTTGAGCTGACAATTGGTTGATTGCTGTAATCAAAGTTTGATTCCAATCTTTTTGAGTGTAAGAAGTTGTTTGAGAAATTCTTCTCCATCCGTTGTAATCCCATCTTAAATTCCAAGCAGCACCTTTACGTAAATCACGAAGGATTTCACGGTCAATTTCAGCCGCAACTTGTTCAGATAACAATGCAGTCAATTCTGCTTCAGCGTCAATGTTGTGGAATGCCGCAACGTCTTGAGCTAATTCAGGTGACCATTGTGCTCTAAGTTTTCTTTCAGACACAGAAACAGTTACAGATTCAAGGTCAAAAGAAACTTCACCAATTTTATCTTCAAATTCAAGTTCTTGGTATCTTCTCCATACCGCAGTAAATGAACTAGCTGATGATGCAGAAAGAATAGTTGTACCTGTGTAACCATCTAAAGTAGACGAATCACAATCAGCACAAACCGGACATGATAAATCAACTTCTAAATAGATACAACCTTCAGGGTCACAAACACTTTCAAAAGAACCACCATTTCCAGCACCAGAAGCTGTTCCTGTTGGAAAAGTTGTTTGAACTCTTCTTGATGTTGGATTTACAATTGATTTACCATATTGTTGTGTTACAACACGGAATAAAAGTGGTTGACCGACCGTAATAGGACATGGCGATGCTTCAACAGAGAAATTTGAAGTTGCAATAATTTTAAGGTCAGCTAAGAATGTTTCAGAATCAACTTCAGCACCATCAGGTCCGACAAGTTTACCCCATCCTTGATAAGAATTCCATCCACAAAGTTTCATCAAAATTTTTCTAATACCAACTTGAGTTTGAGTAATACCTGTCGATTCAACAAGTGAACCATTTGACCACTGAACTAGTTGAGTGTTTTGAGAAATTGCTGTCCATGCACCTTTTGAGTAATCAAAAAGACCAGCTGGTTCTAGACCAGGTTCACTACCTTCATAAAACAAATCATAAAGATTTTTTGCAAATGCTCCAGTGCCTTCGTAACCAGTATTAAATCCAACTCCTTGTCCAGGATAGTTACCTGGAGCTCCAAGAGGTGAATAGTGTTCAGCGTAAGTGTCCGAACCAGTTCCACCCGAAGCATAACCTTGGATTTTAGGTACGAAGTAGAACAATTTACCGATAGGTAAGTTCATTGCTTGTACAGATACGATATCATTCGCCAATAATTTAGAGAATACACGTCTAAGGATTGGAAATACTACAGTTTCAAAAGAACCTGAGCTTGCGTCAGAAGTCGCCTCATTGATTAAGTATGAAGCTTGGTTTTCATATAACTGAGCTACGTTTTCTTTTAGGTGACCTCTAAGGCCATCAAGGAATCCTAATCTATCCCATTTGTTAATTGTATCTTCTTTGATAACTTTAAGGTGTTTCAAACCAATATTACCAACAAGACCGCTTTCTAATAATGCTCCCATTTTGTATTTGTTTTTGTTTATTTTAATTTAGACATCAAATCCTTCATTCTTAGGAATTGGGGATTTTCGTATGTTTTTGATTCAATTAAGTTAATCGCTGAACCTGTTGAAGGTGATTTTTGAATTGTCCTTTCAACTGATTCATTAACTTGTTGAGGTTTTGAACTTGTTAGTTCGTCTTTTAATACTTTGTATAGATTTTTTGATTCTTTAAGAGTTTCAACACCATCAAATCTTTGTAGAATATTAATTTTTTCTTGTTTTGAAGTTGAATGTTCTGTAAACAATCTAGTTGCGTACGCCAAATTAGAATTGAAGATTGCAACTTCATCAAGTTTAGTTCTAAAAATATTTAATGCTTTTCTATACTCTTCATTTTTTTCTCTAAGGATTTCAAGTTCAGAATTGTCAATAGATTCTTTTCTGATGTGACGTGGTGCGGCTTTTGGTTTCGGAAGACCTTCTCTACCCCAATATTTACCATTTCCTAAAGTACGTGACGCTTCCTTTGTTTCCATTTTTTTCATCATTGGTTTCATTGGTTTAGCCATATTTTCTTTTCTTGATGATGTTGGTTTCTTTGAAAACTCACCATCAAAACTTGGAGAATCAGATTTGTAAATATCTTTTTTAGGTTTACCCATACCTACACCTCTAGTGCCTTGTGGTTGTTTTTTAGTTGGGTAATCAGTAGTTTTACTAGAATACTTAAATTTAGATGCTGAGCCAAAACCCATACCTTTTGGTTTTTTTGTGGATTTTTTTGATTCCGTCATAAATTCATTGTCTTCTTCCTCTTCAAAACCTTCAAAGAATTCCTCGTCTGAATAATTTTCTTCCTCTTCAAAACCTTCAAAGAATTCCTCGTCTGAATAATTTTCTTCCTCTTCAAAATCTTCAAAGAATTCCTCGTCTGAATAATTTTCTTCTTCTTCAAAACCTTCTCCAAATTCATCTTCAAATGCTGATTCAACATCAGAGTCATCCATTTCAATTTCGTATAAAGTTTCTTCTTCTTCATCGTATTGATGATTCATACCATAACCCATATCGTCCATTTCCATCATATCCATGTCCATATCGTCCATTTCCATCATATCCATGTCCATATCGTCCATTTCCATCATTTCATTAGAATGATACATTTCATCGTATTCATCGTATTCATCCATACCTTCGCTAACAATCATATACTCTTTATTTGTTTCATTGTCTTTTAAGTTTATGTTGCCCGCAGTATCTTTGGTTACAACGATTTCATCTTCAGGACTTAAAAGTTTGAATACTCTTAAAACTTCTGAAGCTGGTTGTTTTGTTAGGTCTATTGTATCAACCTCCATATTCGGTTCTGACATATCCATATCGTCTTCAATATCCATATCATCGTCCTCTAAATCCATAGAGGCGTCATCAATGTCCACATCATCTTCTATGTCCATATCATCTTCTTCATCTTCAACCTCTTCATCGTCTTGTTCTTTGAGAGATTCTTTTACCAATTCTTTGATTTCTTGTCTCATTGTTGAGGCAAGTATTCCTTTTGCATTTTCAGTTACAACGTCTTCCAAATTTTTCATTTGTAGTATTGCTTCTTCAACTAATGATTTATTTTCAGCCATTTCGTTTTTTATTATATAAATATGTTAATTTTTTAAAAAAATATTTTTTTGTAGATAATACCATACAAAAAAGATTATTTTATATAACATAAATATTGTATATGGACAAAAAAAATAAGGATAACCCATTTTTTGGATTATCCTTATCAAAATTATTGATGAATTAATTATTCAATCACCTCATCAATTTTACTTTCAACAATTGCGGTAATACGCCAATCAGTTGTGTAATGTTCGTAAACCTTGGTTATTTTGGCCTCAACATCAGTTGGGGTATATCCCATAACCAATTTTTCAAGTTTAATTTTCTTTACCTTTCCGGTTTCATCATCAACAAAATCTTCAGCAATTTTTGCAACAAAATATTTTTGTCCGTCTTCCATAGTTTTAGAATTTTTTTTTAAAATATTAATTAATATCCCAAATAATCGTTTAATCTTTTCATTAAGTCAAGTGATTTATTCCCACTTTGACCAACATTTCTCTCAACAGACATTTTTTTATCGTCATCCAAATTCTCATCCAAACTTGTTCTATCTTCTTTATTCAAGAAAAGATAAGCACCAGGTGTTGATGGAGAAGATACCAAGTCAAAACAAATTAATTCAAAGTCATCCTGAACTTCATTTTGTTCCCCAACCTTTTTAAGTGATCCTACACCACGAGAAGAAATACCAAGAGTAACACCTTGTCTTAAGTAGTTTGCCGCTAAATCTCCTTTTGTGGATACAATTCCTCTCTCGTGAAATCCAGGACTTGTTAATAGTTTTAATTTACCCATTAAAACTGGTCCTTCCCACCACACTTCAGTAATTAAGTGGGAAGCTCTGTCTAAATCAATTAGAGACGATTCTGGGTGATTTAATTCAGAAAGAGAAGTGCCTTTTTGAATCATCTTTTTGTAATTTTCAGATTCTCTTTTTAATATCCTTTCAGGATAAATTCTACCATTTCTATTTGGGGTATTATATTTTTGTAGAACGGCATAAAATTCAAAAGGTTTGGAGTGGTCTAAAAAGTTTCTAGTTTCCAATATATAAGAATTCATTGTTGTATTAGGCGAAACCCACCCATCATTCTCAATTAATATTCCTTTACCTAATTCACCAGGATTTAAAATTCTTAAGCTCATTTTGTGATTTTTATTAATAAATATTTATGTTTTTATATTTATTAACTTATCACTCTTTTTAGTTAGACTAAAATTGAAATAATGATTGTTGGTAAGATTGTCTTGGATAATTTTTTTTGTTAGATTCTTTAAGATTTCTTTAACATTATTTGATTTAAAATCAATATCTTGTTGGTTAAGAAAAAAATTAATCTCAAGATTAAGGAAAGACTTTTTTTCCATTTGTAGCCCACTAGACCTTAAATCCAAATCAACAATAAACTTTTTTTCAAATAATTCAGTATTTATATTATTGTAAATTGTGTGTTTGACTTTTCTTGATAAATTCAATATTACACGATTCCAATTTTCAAGTTCAAGTTGAGGTTCAACCCAAGTTTGTATGTTTAGATATATTGATTTCAGTTCAACTGAATCAACAGTTCCATATAAAATCTTAGCGGTTTTAAATCCTTGGATTTTTGAAGTTTTTCCTTTTTTCATTCATAAAATATTTCTTTGTTTATTTTTGAATAAAAAATAAGTAAAATTTAAGTAAATGTCAAAAAAACCAAAATATGTTAATTGTAAAAGTAGATAACAAAACCCCAATTGAAAAAGCACTTAAACTCTTTAAGAGTAAAGTGATTAAAACTAAATTAATGACGGAGTTGAAACAAAGAAAAGAATTCACCAAAAACTCTATTAGACGCAGAGACAAAGTTAAAAAAGCGGTATATTCTCAAAAAACAAAAAGAGAGGATTAAAGACTTTCGTTCAGATTTTTTAATTTGAAATAAGTTAATTTATCAAACTTCTCCTCTTTTAATTTTAATATGGTTTCATCAATTCTTACTGATGTATCGGAATCCGATTCCGATTTATGGTTATTTAATTTGTCAATTACTTTAAGTTTTGTCAACTCATAACTCTCTTTCATAATCTTTTCATCCTGAGACAATAATTTCACCAACTCACTCTTATCACTTTCATTTAAATTTTCAATATAAGAAGCGATAGATTTATTAGCCATTTTAATCATTGAACTAATTGGTAAGTTAATTACCTCCTTAGTCTCTTCTTTTTTAATTAGAGATTCCGCAATCATTTTTTTACTGATAACTTTATTTTCTAAAGTCAGTATATTGGTTGAAAACAATTTATCAATGTTTTCATAATTATTTTCAACCTCAATCCCATTTAACCAATAGTCTAATTTTTTGTAATCAGTTGGTTTTAATTTGTTGATAGTATTTTCATATATGGTAATTGATTGATTAATATAGTCATCAACAATGTTTTTATCCATATTTCTTTTTGTTGTCAACTCATCATATAAATAAAAAAGTTTACTAAGGTTTTTATTCTCCAAAATATTTTTTTTGAAAAATTTCATTTCAACTTTAAAATGTTCATCATTCTTAAATGATTCTGATAATACGTAATCTATTTTTGATTTAATAATTCCAAATTTCATATCTTTTTTATTTATAAATATTAACCATTTAAAAGTTTGTTTAGATGAATCTCCATTTCACCCAAGGAATTTTTTGCTTTTGACAAATCAATGAAAGTTTCATCATCTAATAACCCATCAGATTCCAATAGTATTTTTAAATTATCTTTCTTTTCACTTTCAGGTAATCCCATTGGAGCTTCACCCCCAGGAGGTGGTGGTGCTCCTCCACCAGGGGGAGGTGGTGTTCCACTCGCTGATGCCGTACTACCACTCTTCTGAGAGTATAATTTATCAATATTATCAAATATACCAGTCTTGGTTATAATTGTTGCCGTATTAGTTAATTCAGCTCCAACAGCCCTTTCAATACGTTGTTGGTATAAGTCAGTCTTAATTTCTTCTTCTGAAAATCCTAATACATGTTTCTTTGCCCAAGTATGTGATGTTGGGGCTGTGCCATCTTGTAATGCTGTAACACATTCTTTGTAAACTGCAATTTTTTCTTTCCAAACTTCAAGACCTAATAAATCAGCCTGTTTAGATGAGTTAGTTAAACCTAGTGTAAAATTATTTAATTCATCCTCAAAACCCAATAAGAATAAATGAATGATAGCTATTTTATTTAATTCAGATATCATTGATTTTTGTATCTTATTGATTGTTCTAGCAAAACGGATATCAATTAATGATAAATTTTTACCATCTCCAACTGGTTCTTCAAAACCTAAGAATGCTTTTGGAACTCTTAATGCTGTCAATAGTTTCTTTTGGATATATTCAATATCCGCAATCTCACCCAAGTTTGTTCCGCCCGCCAAAGTTTCAATTGGACTTGCTTGAGCTGGGTCACGAACAGGAATAAAGTAATCTTGATCCACCGCCATTTGATTAAATCTCATATCAACATTACCTGTTTGAGAATCAACCACTTGACTACGTTTAAATTTGTTAGCAACACGTTGTACATATGGCTCAACATCTTTGTCATCCATATTACCAACAAACACTTTGAATACCCTTCTCTCAGGTGCTCTTGATGTTCTATATATCAACATCGCATCTTCAGCCAATAATAATTGTTTCCAAATACGTCTTGCTTTCTCCAACATTGATGTGCCGTATGGAAGTTTTCTGTCATCACCCAACAATCTGAAGTGGGCAATTTCCCAAGAATTAAATTCCATATCCTTGGCTTTCCATTTAAATCTTAGTCCTTTGTTTTCTGCGGGTTCTTCAATATTTTGTCTTGTTGCTTGAGCGGGCATACCCCTCTCCAAACGTTCAATTTCAATGTTCGGTAATTGCATACAACCAACAATTCCTTTCTCTGGATCAAGTTTCAAATAAACAAAATTATCACCATACTTACAGGTATTTCTTGTCCACATTGGTAAATTTGTATTAATATCCAATGCGTTATTAAATAAGTCGGCCAAAATACCTTTTATCCTTTTTGACTCTGAAAATATCTGTAACATAAAACCATCCTTATCCACAGTTGTTGATTCTTCTCCATATATGTCTAATGCTGCGGATATTTCTGGGGTATTATGTGAGAATATAGTGTCTGTTGCAAAATTTTTATATCCAGGTACAGTTAAATCATAAACAGGAACAATTCCATAAGGTTCTATAGAAACAATTTTATGGTTTACTACATTTTCTTTAATTTCTTTTTTTCTTCCTGTTTTACCAATCTCTAATCCATATGCTGTCATAAATGTAGTCCAATTATTATATCCACCTTGTCTTATAGTTGAACGTAATTTACCCATTGTAATGTCCAATGTTTTACAAACATTTTTCATTAATTTTTCTTTTTTTGCTACATCAACTAATAAATCCCAAGGTATTAATTTGAAATTAATTAAATGATAGTCTTCTGAAACTTTTAGATATTTTTTTATTTTATATACTGAAAGAAAATCGTCCCAATTTTTAAAACCATTAAACCTTAATTCATTTTGAATCTTTCTATATGATACCCCTAAAGTTTTTGCTGTTTCTTCTACCCCCCTTTTTTCTTTTGCTACCCTAACAATTTCATCAAATGGAATTTTTATATATGATGGATTATTATCACCACTTCTTCTTCCACCCCAAATTAACTTACCTTTTCTTTTTGCCACCTCAGACATTTTTTGTCTGTATTTGGGATTAGCCCATAATTTTTCATTATTTAATCTTGCGTGGTAAGCTCTATGTTCCGATATAGTCATAATTTGAAGATTTTCAGGTAAATTATTTTTACCATTGAAATCTACGTGATGTACTTCCTCATCTTCTTTTACTTTGGTTTCATAAAACCATTCAGCAATAAGATTATGTTCAGAAATCCACCCATTATGTCCTTCATCAGAATTACAAGTATAAACCCAATTATATTTCTCATTATTGTAAAATGATTTACGATAAAAAGGCATCATAGAATCACCAGGTTTTAAATTTTCAACGTATTCAAATACACTATCTCGTTTAAGAAATCTGTGCCCATATGTTGCTATAATATGAGAATCATCATCAAATGTAATTTTATAAGTCATTTCATCACGAGTGTAATGAGCGTTTCTTGCTTTAGCCGGCACAACTTTTTTTAAATTGTGGTCATAAGCATATGTTATAAACTCATAATCTCTTCCTTTATCAGCTAATTCTTTAATCGTGATAAAACCATTGGGTGTTGCAATTTTAGTTTCACCATGTATTGAATACTCCATAGATTCGTAATCATAAAAAGAAGCCAATCTAGTTGGTTCATAATATATTGCTTGTGTATAGAGATTACTTTCAATCTTTGTCCACTGATTACCTAAGTAATAAGTTTGTTGAGCTTGTAAAAGCTCTTTTTCGTACTCTTGTTTTGATGTTGTACGTAATAATTCCTTCTTATCAAATTTATAAGTTGGATAATCTTGATTTAATAAAGCATTTGGTCCAAAGGCTTTGGATAACCTCTGCCAAACCGTTAAATTATTTTGATTTTGTTCCATAAATCTAATTTAATTGATTCGTGAAATAATTAAAGACTTAATCATTTCCCTTAATTTTGGTAGTTTTGATTTCTAATTTATCTGGTACTTGTATCTTGGAAGTTACAATACCTTGGTTTGGAACTAATACTTTTGAAGCAATTATTCTACCTGTTTTTTTTCTATCTACTAATCCCATATGTTTTTATATTATAAATATTATCATCTTCCAAATAACCAAGAGTATTTCATATAGTCATCTTTACTTACATTTTGATTTCTTTGATTTATTCTTTCGTGTCCAAATGGTATTACTGGATTAAAATCCAATTGTTTTCCCATATTTTCATTATTAGATACAGACCAAGATTCCAACATTGCCTTTGTTTGTTCCGTAACTTTTTCTAAACTACTGAAAGATGATTCTGCAACATATGTCGCCATTGCAATTGACATAATAAGGTCATCATGTTGTCCCTTTTGGTGGTCAGGTCTACCACTCACATAAATAAAGGTATTCATCTCATCAAATAACCTTGAACTATATATCTTAAATTCGTGTCTCATAGCTTCCTCAAATGAAGCAATAATCTGAACACGTTTGTTATTAAAATTTAGTCCGGGGATTTTATCCAATGTTTTTGGGTCATACTTCCATTTATTCGCCAAATCAACACCATCAACATATAAATTCTTATAACCCATTTCTTGTAATTTTCTTGAGGTTGATACCCCCATACCACCAGTTATATCTATTACAATAAAACAGTTATACATATTTGCCCATTTATAGCATATTTCAGCCATTGTATCTGGGGGTAATTTTCCCACATATTCGGCAACTTGTTCTCTTTCATCAAAATCAATTATTTGGAACGCACTAAAATCTTCACTATCTCCACGACTAACATCACAATTATGCGTTGTTATATGATGACACATAAATGTATTTGTTTCACACTCAAAATTATAAACATTACCTGTAAATTTATTTTTTTTAATATTTTTTACTCTAAAAAAAATAAATTCTTTAGTCTGATTAAAATGGCATGAACTAATTATTCTTTTATTAACTATTGAGAATTCATTAATATTAAATTTTTGTAGTTTAATATCATCTTTATTATTAATAAAACGCAGTAATTCCAATGAATCATTATTTCCTAAATTTAAAGAATATGTTTCTTTTGTTTTATATAATTTATTTTTAAATGTAATTTCACCTAGGTTTCTTAATAAGTTTAGTGATGATATTATACCAATTGAAAATAAAATATCTTGTATTGACTCTAATAGTGTTAAACTAATACTTACAAAGCTTAACTTAGAGTTATATTTATCCTTTTTTTTAACTTTAACCCAACATCCATCACTATCAAAATAACCACGAATTAACTCATATTTAAATTCATTAGGAATTGTTTTTACCCATTCACTTATCATTTTACCATATGAATATCTACCAAAATTTTCCAATAAAAAATAATATAAAAATTTACTATTAAAAACTAAATTATCAGAACTCTCCTTATCAATGTAAGTTGGATTACGATTAAATAATTTAAAAATAATTTTTTCCATTTCATATAAATATGATTTTTGTTTTTTATCAAAACAAATACCAATTAAATAGTTATCATTTTTTTGTTCTAACCAACCATCGCCTAACCACATACCTATAAACCACCAAAACTCTTTATTATTTAGTGGCGAACTAATATTAAAATCAGTTCTTACTTTTTCAGAAATTTTCCAATAGTTATCAATATTTTCTATTTTTTTATTAAAATATTGATTTGGAACTTTAATCCAATCCCCAACTTCAATATCTTCAGTCTTAACATATTTAAAATCAAAATCCCAATATCTTTCATTAAATTGATAATCTTTATTATTTTTCTTATAATTTCTTTTTAATATTGTTTTACTTATTAAAATTGGATGTTCTTTTGTAAAAGTTGTTGTTCTAAATGTATTATCTACTTTTATTGTATAGATATCTTCATCAATTACTGGATATATTTGTTTGTTAATAATATTAACATAATTACCAGTTTCATTAACTAATAACTCGTTAAAAGTCACATCCTCAATATTCTTCAACCCAAAATTTGTTAATACTTTTTCACCTGGAGGTAAGCAACCCATAACATATTTGTGTCCCATCACAGGTTCTTTCCATATCCATAAAGAATTACCCATCATTTTATTTTGGGGTTCTTTTATGTAATTGTCTTTTACTTTTTGCATTAATAATGAGTCAAATACATTATCACCAGATCCAAGAAAATTACAATTATGTGAAATAATCTTATTAGTGTAATATAAATGTAATTTACCTGAGTCAATTATATCATACACATCAGTTTCATCCTCATAGTTTAGTATATCAACAACAACCAAGTTACCATCAAAAGATTTAATAGAGTCTCCAATTTTAATATTTGAAAGTTCAATTGGGTGATTATCAAAATCAAAAATAGTATGATTTAAAGATCCGCGTAGAGTTAAATTATTTGAAAATGATATTTCAATAGTTTTTCTTTGTAGTTTTTGAACCCCTAAAAAATCAACAAATCCTTCTGGACTAGATATTTCATATTTACCGTTATTATATTTCATTTCTTAAAAAATTTACACAATTATTAATTATATTATCACTTATATGGACTCTACTAAAATCATCCTCATTAATTATCATTATATCATATCCATTTTTTTTATATAATGAATTTCTTATATCATCATCATCTTGTTGATGCCAATATTTACCATCATATTCAATTATTTTTTTACCCATCAAAAAATCAGGAAAATAAAATTTGTTTTCACTTACTTTAACTAATACCTCTTTATTTAATTCTTTAAACCAACAATTTTTTTTCTCCTCTTCATTTAATTTTTCATATATTAACCAAAAAAGTTTTTGAGATATTTTTGAATATTTTTTTGATTTAATACCCTCAAGAATCTCAATTCTGTTTGATAAATATTCTTCGTATTTTTTAACCCCATTACATTCACCGTATTTCCTAATAAACCATTGTTTACTATTAACTTTTAAATTAGAAACCCTTTTTCTATCTTCATCATAAAATTTTTGATATTCGTCACCATATTTTTTTTTAAAATAACCAATTGTCGGATAATGATTAATAGTATTATGAAAACAATTTACACAATTTTCATTATAATCACCTATTGAATAGTTAAATGAAGTAAAATTTACGTTACAACTTTTACACTTTATTTGATTTATTTCACCATTCTTATTAACTAAAAATAAAATTCTCATAGAGAATTTGTTACTATTTTTATTAAAAAAATCCATAAATTTTGTGTGTTGGTAAATAGAATCATATAATTTGATATTTTCTTTAATTAAAGTTCTATTTTTTGACCTCCCTAAGTAATTTTTATAACAATCTTCTGTTCTAAGTATTTTAATAGTTTCATCTAAACTTAAAAAGTTATTAGTCGAGTTACACTTACTTGTTTCCCAACCCTGTTTCACATAGTCAATATTTTTTTCAAAAAAATCATCTTTTTTTCTATTAAAACGAAACCATCCTTTGTCGTTTTTAATTTTGTTAACGTCTAAATTATATTTTAAAATGAAGATAACCCTAGCTCTAAAAAGTTTGTTGTCACAATATGAATCTTCTAAACAAGATGTTATTTTTATAACTTCAGAATAAATTGAGGGGTATTTCATATGGAAATAATTTCCAATTTTAACATTGTCAATATATCCAGTTTCTTCTATTTTTGATTTGAGTTCTTTAAGTTCCATATAAATAAATATCACAATTTTAATGAAAAGTAACTCAAGAACTATATTCTACAATAGATTTTCATATAAATCACCAATTCTAACATCAAAAATTTCATTTGTATTTTTGTCTCGTAGTGTTACCATTGTATTATAATCAACACACTCTAATTCCTGAGATACCTTTCTCTTATCGTATTTCAATTTCTTCACCATACCCTCAAACCAAGATGAACAAGGTTTATACCCTGTACTCATTATAATTTTGAGTTCTTCGAAGTTTCTATTCTCAAATGGTATATTATCCCAACTTATAATATCATCTTTACTATACTCAGTTTTATTGAGTAGGTAGTGGACTGTATCTTTGGTTTTGACTAGGTATAAATCTTTTGTGTATCTTGGGTCTCTAAACCAAAACATTTCAGATATTTTGAAATCATTCATTCCCCTATTTGCTTGGTTATAGATTTCATAATAAATTGGGTCATATCCATTTGGTGTTGATACCACAATAACCTTACCCCCAGTTGATAGTGAGGCCATACAAGCTGCCCAAAAGTCTGAGTCGGCATCAATAAACGCAGCTTCGTCAAATACTAGGATTGTTGGTGTAAAACCACGAAGAGCATCCTTTGACGTTGCAACCGCTTTTACTTCACACCCATTATTTGTTTTGAAATGTTTTTGGGAGTCTTTATCTTTGGAGAAATCAATTCCAACCCAACTAGGCCATTGGGTAATAAACAATCTTATCTTATTTGCCATTTCTTGGGATGTATCCAATTTGTTGGCAATAATTAAAATTTTCTCAGGTTTCTTTTTATTAGCAAAAGCTATTTTCTTAGATATCCAAGCCGCAGTTACCGTTGACACCCCAGCCTGACGATATTTTAATGCGATATTTTCATTATAATCTTCATAATCATTTAATAATGAAATTTGGTCAGGAAATAACTCCAAGGGGACATATTTTGATACGGTGTTGTCGTATGTTTCCAAATATGTTTTAAGAGCGTAAGGTGTATCTTTGATACACTTTACATACTCAATCATAACTTGTTCTTTTGTTAAACTCATAAATCCTTTCTACATAAATATCAAAACCCCCACTTATTTCTAAATGGGGGGTTTTTTTTAATCTTCATCGTCTATATCGTCCATCCAACTTGTATCATCATCCTCTGGTTCATCGTCATTTTCTTCCTCATCATCATCATATTCTGGTTCGATAGGTTCAACCTTTTTTTGACTCTGTATGATTTTATCATAATTAGGTTTTTCAACTTTTGGTGGATTTTTTCTAATTGCATCAACAATCATCTGTGAAAATTTTTCAAATTTATCCATAGCTTTTTGATGTTTTAGTTTTTTTTCTGGGGAATCTCCAGGTTTAGGATTACCTAAAACACCATCATACATAATTTCATTGTGTAATCTTGGATTGTCGTTAGCCATTTTATTAAATTGTGTTTGAATTGCTCCATCCATCCATGTCTCATATCCATCAACCAATTCACCCCATAAAAATCTTAATTTAGAACTAATTTCTCTACCACTAATCATATTTCGGATTTCATGTTTATGAGTGTCTGTTACATCTTTTAATGTATTACTTACATTTTTGTCTTTTGGTGTATATAAAATTGAATTATAATACCTCCCGCCTTTATATAATTCGTGAATTAATAATGGAAAATGTGGTGCTCTAACGATTAAAATCCAATTACCTGGGTTACTATTATCTGGAACAAGGTCTGTATACGCAACACGACCACTAGATTGTTCGGCCATACGTTCTAATGTCTCAATATTGTCGTTATAAAATACTGTAGCTGAGTTTTCAAATTGATTGTACTTATTTACCAATTCAGGGTTTAACTGATTTAATTGATTTTCAATTTCTTTATAAGCATTGAATCCTTCAGACCAAGCAGCTCCTTGTGTTGTAGCATTAATAAAATTTCTAGCTTTAACTCGTTCATCAAAATCAGAATCAATTTCTTTGGCTTTTTCAATTTTTTGTTTGTCAACTTTTTGCGGACTTATTCTACCACCAGGACTACTAGTTAAATTAACATCCATTTTTAGTAACCCATTGTCAACCCTTTCTTTTATTTTTGGAAATTTACTATAAAAAATAGCCAAAGCTAAATTTATTAATTGGGTTTTATATTCACGTTCTAAATTCGGTAATGAATACATTAATTCACCCATTTTATTACTTGACCCACCTTCTCCTTTTGCTTTTTCATATTTTCTTTTTTGTGCGGCATATAGATTTATTTTAGACTCATCGTCCATAAAATCATCAACAGGTGCTTCGTATAAAATTTTTTTCATTTTTAATACTTATTATATTTAATTGGCTTGTAATGTGTTTCATTTAAACGATTCATTGTTCTATTGAACTTATTTCTAATTTCTAACATAAATTCCATATTTCTTTTTCCTTGAATCTTTGTTTCTTCATCTTCATCAGGATTTTCAGGTTCATATTCATCTGGTTGCCACTCATCTGGTTCTATTTCTCTTTCTCTTTCTCTTTTCCTATTTGGGTCAATACGAATAGGTATAATAGCTGGTCCATTCATATTTCTTTTTCCTTGAATCTTTGTTTCTTCATCTTCATCAGGATTTTCAGGTTCATATTCATCTGGTGTCCACTCAGGCTCAACATCAGGGTCTATAGGTTTAATTTTTGGTTCTTTAATACCAGGGTCAATTGTTGGTGCAAATGGGTCATTCATTCTACGAGATAAACGACTCATTTTATTTCTAGGCCTTGGAGTATCATCATCTTCTCTACCTGGAGGCATATCATACTCTTCATAGTCTTCCTCATCTTCTTCATACCAATTTGGTCTTCCTTCGTATTTTGACATCATATCAAAATCTTCACCCATTTCGTCATAATAAAAATCTTCATTTAGATTTTTTTTATTTTTGTTTTCAGATTCAATTAATCTGAGTAAGTCTCTTTTTTTCATAGTTGGTTTTAAATTTGACTCAACAATTTTTGTTAAATGTTTATTTATAATTTCTTCTTTGGTTAATTTGCTTTTAGCTAAATTGGTGTATGTACTAGCAACCTTATCATAGTAATTAGCCATTGTAAATTCCTCATTAGTTTCTTTCTTTTTATATTTTACTGTCTTTTTTGGATGTTTTTTTTCTGGCATTTTTTTGTATTGTTTCTCAGACGTACTCTTTGAAAATTCCTTAGCCATTTTACACCACTTACAATCGTCAGTTTTACATTTGTTACATCTAGCCCAAAATAAACCTTGTTGCGCCTTAGATTCAAATTTTTCTTTTATTTCACCTTCGGCTTGTTGTTTAACAATTAAACCACCTTGGGGCGTTGGAGTAACTTCACCATTATTTACATTCACACCTGTGTTTTGTTGTTTCATTTTAGTGAGTTCATCAGGTGTGTAAGTTGTTACCTTTTCAGTTTTTGTTGTTGTTGTCGCTTCCTTATTCTCTTTTCTCTTTGACATTTTTTCAAATAGAAAATTAATTTTACTTTCAGTTAAGGATGAAATAAATTCAGGTTTAAACCCATTATCTAATAATAAACCAATTTTTTTATTAAGATTCATATTGAACTTTTTTTTCAAACTCTAAAACGATATCTCTTTCGTATAGTTTATTTTTAACACTTTCAATGGTATCCCCAAATCTAAATACTAATCTTTTATCCTTTTCAAAATTTACAGATTCTGATTCTTTCTCCCAACCTAATGCTATAACATCTTCCACTCCATCAAACATTGAAAATGTATCAGAATTTTGTAAAACTTCAAAATCTAAAACATTTTTTAATAATCCAACTTTGGATATAAATTCCAAATCTGGTGGTGATGGGTAACCATTCGCTGGTTTACTATCCCAAGATTCCCCCCAAACATCATTTATATTTTCAGAAAAGATGAATTCATACAAATTTTCACCTTTGTAATTAGAACCCAACTTATTAACATAAATTAAAAAACTCATAAAATATTACCTTTTGGACTTACTCTAATTCTTTCATAATCATTTTCAAATACTAAATACCCTTGTTTGTTTTTACCCAAAAGTCTAAAATCATTATTCTCATTTATAAATTTAACAGATTGAGTTTCTTGTTTAAATGATTCAGATAAATTTTGAATTTTTGACACTATATTGTTATTTGATTTATGTTGTTGTTTACCAAAATATTTACCCAATACTTTATCTACTTTAGATTCAGAAAAAACTTCTTCAAAAACTTCTTCAATAGATTGATGTCTGTTTTTTCTAGCCCCATGTGTACGATATTCCGCAATTTCACTCTCTGGTGCGGGTGGTGGTGGTGTCATACTTTCATCAGGCATTGGTGGTGGTGGCATTTGTTCACCTTCCATTCCTCCTTCTTCTCCACCCATTTCAGGCATTTCTTCACCATCTTCCTCACCACCTTCAAATTTGGCCATAATTTCATCCATATCATCATCTTCAAGTGTTGATAAATCTAAAGCAGAAAGAACTGAGTTAATAACATATTTCGTATCTTGTGATGTCATTTCGTTGTCTTCATTAGACAAGAATGTTCTAATTTTTTGTGCTAATCTACCAGTTACTTTTTGAATTGTTTTAAATGTAACATCCTCATCATCATCGTCATCGTCCCCCATATCCATCGGTTCTTCAGGTTCAGGCATTGGTTCTTCTGGCATAGGCGGCATATCACCTTCAGGTGCTGGAGGCATATCAGTAGGTGCTGGAGCGGGAGCTGGTGCTGGCACAGGAGGTGGGGCTGTAGGAGGAGCTTGTTCGTCCATTTCCAAATAATATTCCATTTGCTCATCACTTTCAACAAACAATGAAAGATTTTTAGTTTGACCCTCATTTATATTTACCTCTTTTGTTATTAAATTCAAACGTTTTAATGCTTGAGAATATGAAGGATAAAATTTTCTATTTTTGATTGGTTCAATATATTCGGCAGTTGATTCGTAAAGTCCTTTTTTAATTACATATCCAGTTCTTTCTTTAACAATGTGATAAGTATTTCCATCAGCCAAGGTCTTTCTATATTCATTAGATGAAACTTCATTAATTGGTTTTGGCGTATTAAGATTATATTGAGATATCTCAAT
>Ga0247840_10004897_pt1 | contig 20682 bp, 20 predicted proteins | sample LaCruzMarch2015__FD_192404 | JGI IMG/M metagenome (GOLD analysis project Ga0247840, IMG submission 192404) | Freshwater microbial communities from meromictic Lake La Cruz, Castile-La Mancha, Spain - LaCruzMarch2015_17m | ecosystem: Environmental > Aquatic > Freshwater > Lake | place: Spain... | reverse complement strand
GAAATTGATTAGAGAAGCATTAAATAAGCCGTATGGTCTTATCCTCATCTCTGGTCCTACTGGTTCTGGAAAGACCACAACACTTTATTCTATGATTAAGGAGTTGGATTTGGAAGAAAATAACGTTCTTTCACTTGAGGATCCGGTTGAATATAATATTGAAGGAATGAGTCAATCACAGGTTAGACCTGAAATTGGATATACTTTTGCAAATGGACTACGTACTACTCTCCGTCAAGACCCAGACATCATAATGGTGGGTGAGATCCGTGATAAGGAAACTGCAGAGTTGGCTATTCAAGCGGCGCTAACTGGCCACTTGGTGCTTTCAACTATTCACACCAACTCGGCTGTTGGTATTATTCCTCGTTTGGTTGATATGGGAATTGATCCTTATCTTATTGCTCCAACCCTAATCCTTGGAATGGCACAAAGACTTGTTGGAGTAGCACAGCCTTCTGCTGTTGTAAGTATTCCAGTTGAGGGAAGTACAAAAATAATGCTGGACAAGTATCTAGAAGAAATCCCCGCAGAATTTAGGAGTGTTATTCCACAAACAAATGAAGTTTATAAAATAAATCCAACACCGGATTGCCCAAGAGGTACGAAGGGTCGTCTTGCTGTTACTGAAATGTTTGAAGTTGATAAAAAGATGGAGGAGATAATTTTAAAAGAACCAAATGAAATTTCTATTACAAAATATGCAAGAACACAAGGTATGATAACGATGAGGGAAGATGCAGTAATAAAAGCATTGAATAAGGTTATTCCAATTGAAGAGATTGGAAAGGTTTAGCCCGCTCTTTTTTTTGACGATTTTGTTTTTTGTATTTTTTCCTTTGGAAGGCTAATTTCAGCCTAAATTGTTTTGGGTTACTTGATTTTACCCAATTTGTTTACAACTCTTTATTTTTTTATGATATAATAGATGTAAATAAAAAATATGAACGGAGATAAACCATACAAAGTAATGATTGTGGATGATGACAAATTTTTATTGAACATGTACTCAATAAAATTTGCCAATAATAAATTTGACGTCACCTTAGCAGGTGACGGAAAAGCGGCTATTGATAAGCTTAAAGAGGGGTATGAGCCGGATGTAATTCTCATGGATGTTGTAATGCCTGTGATGGATGGTATAGAGGCGCTTGCTGTAATTAGAGCTGATGGGTTAGCAAAACGCGCAGCAATTATGGTACTTAGTAATCAAGGCCAGCCGTCTGATATTGAAAAGGCAAAAAGCTATAACGTGGATGGTTACATTGTTAAAGCAACCTCCATTCCATCAGAAATTGTGACAGAAGTTCTTGCGCTTTTGGAGCGAACAAAAGCAAGAAGAGAAAATGCTGTTTAATACTATTTAATTAATCAATATGAATTACGAACAAGAATTAAAAGACCTGTTAGGAACCGTCACTCTTGAGGGCGGATCTGACCTGCATCTTTCTGAAGGGCGTTATCCTACAATAAGGGTAAACGGATTGTTAATTCCACTTGTAAGAAAAGCGATCCTGACTCATGAGGATATTGGAAAGCTTCTTAATATAATGATTAATGATGATTCCAGAAAGCGTTTTTCTGATACTAAGGAGTTGGATTTTTCATATCAATTTACTCCAGAATCAAGATTTAGAGGTAATGCTTATATTCAAAGAGGTTGTCACAGTATTGCACTCAGACTTATTCAAAATAAGATTAAGTCTCTAAAGGAACTTGGGCTACCAGAGGTTCTTGAAAGTTTTACAAGAATAAAGCAAGGTTTTTTCTTGGTGGTTGGACCAGTTGGACAAGGTAAGTCAACTACTCTTGCGTCAATGGTTGAGTTAATTAATCAAGAGAGAGCAGAGCATATTATTACGATTGAGGATCCAATAGAATATTTGTATACTCAAAAGAAATCAATTATTGATCAAAGAGAGATTCATGTTGATACTAACAGCTTTGAAGGGGCTTTGACTTCAGTCTTGAGACAAGATGTAAATGTTATTCTTTTGGGGGAGATGAGAAACCCCGAGACAATTGCAGCTGCGGTTACCGCAGCTGAAACCGGTCACCTAGTGCTCTCAACACTTCACACCAACAATGCAGCACAAACTGTTGATAGAATCATAGATTCATTTCCCCCAAATCAGCAGGACCAAATTAGAGGACAATTAGCATCTGCTCTCACTGGCATCTTCTCACAGAGATTAATCCCAAGAATTTCTGGAGGAATGGTCCCCGCATATGAATTGATGATTTCAAATAATGCTACCTCAAACCTGATTAGAGAAAAGAGATCTCATGAAATAAATACAGTGATTGAAACTGGAATGGAAGATGGAATGATTGACATGAATAGGTCCTTAGCAGAGTTGGTTAGAAGAGGCGAGATAACAATAGAAAGCGCTTATCAACATTCATTAAATCCTAAAAATTTGGATAGGATGATATAATGCTTGCGGGGTTATGGTGCTTTAGCTTACTCGCGGTATAGAGCTTGTGTTGATCAATAAAATAAAGAAAAACAATGTTATTTAAATATAAATCAATAAACGAGGGTGGAACAGAGGCTGAGGGAACAATTGAAGCAATAAATATTGATATTGCTATAAACTCTCTGCAAAGAAGGAATTTGACAATCTCTTCTATTAAACCTGTTGATGATAAGGGTCTTTTAAATAGAGATTTGCAGATTTTTGGTACAGGAATTTCAAACAAGGATATTGTTATTCTATCAAGACAGTTGGCAACGCTCTTTACGGCTCAAGTTTCAGCCTTGAGAATTTTTAGATTGCTTGCAGGAGAAATGGAGAATAAGAGTTTGAGAATTAAATTAACTGAAATAGCAGAAGACATCCAATCTGGTACATCAATTTCTTCTGCGTTGTCAAAACACCCAAAGGTTTTCTCTTCTTTCTATACCAACATGATAAAGGCGGGGGAGGAATCTGGAAAATTAGACGAGACATTTGAATACTTGGCAGATTATTTGGACAGAAGTTATGAGGTAACGTCAAAGGTGAAAAATGCGCTGATTTATCCAGCCTTTGTTATCTTTACTTTCTTTGCGGTTATGGTCTTGATGCTTACTGTTGTTATCCCAAAGATTAGTTCAATCATTTTAGATTCTGGCCAAGAGGTTCCAATTTACACACAGGTGGTTATTGGACTGAGTCAGTTTATGGTTAGATATGGTTGGTTCTTTTTAATCATATTCGCTCTTTTTGTCATTTTACTTATATATTATGCAAGGACCCCAGCTGGAAAGGATTCTTTTGCAAAGTTAAAATTGCAAGTTCCCTATATAAATGCCCTTTATAAGAAATTATATTTGTCTAGAATTGCGGATAACATGAATACTCAATTGATCTCTGGTGTCCCCATGGTTAAGGCGTTGGAACTGACAAGTAAAGTGGTGGATAATAAGGTCTATGAAGATTTACTAAATGATGCTCTAGAGTCAGTGAGGGGTGGTAAATCTTTGTCAGATTCTTTGATGCCATATCAGAAGGAAATTCCAGGTATCATGGTTCAAATGGTTAAGGTTGGAGAGGAGACAGGAGATTTGGGCGGAATCCTTAAGACTCTTGCTAAATTCTATCAAAGAGAGGTTATGCAGGCGGTGGACACCTTGGTTGATCTTATTGAGCCTGTGATGATTGTGATGCTTGGATTGGGGGTAGGTTTCTTGTTGGCATCTGTGTTGATTCCAATTTATAACGTCTCTTCTTCAATATAGTTTGTGGGGTTGGCTACGTGCTGGTTTGCTAATACCTTCAGCAGGGTGGGTAATGAGGGTTCTGTTAGTTATACACAGCTGCCCCCCAAAAAAACATTTTGCTTTTGAAATTATGTGATATAATAAATTTGTACTAATCCAAATTCAGACAAAATGATTTACATTATTATTTCAGACAATCATCTTGTTGATGTAATTAAATATTAGATATAATGAAATTAAATATGAAAAATTCACAAAATAAAGGTTTTACATTGATTGAGCTTTTGGTGGTTATCGCCATCATTGGTATATTGTCAGGTGTGGTCTTGGCAGCGCTGACGACAGCGAGAACAAAGGGATCGGATGCCTCAATTCAGACCGAATTGTCAAATATGAGGTCTCAGGCTGAATTATATTATACAAGTAATAGTAGTACTTATGGTCCTAAATTGAATGAAACAGCTTGTTCTGTTGCGACAACATCAAATATATTCGGATCTACTACTCTTACAGGGTCTCTAAAAAATCTACTCGATGGGGTGCTTAAGAAGCAAATATCAGCTAATACCGCATGTGCCATCGGTGGTACTGGAGAAACAAACGGATCTTCTTGGGCTGTGGCCGTGAAAATGTTATCAGATACAGCAAAATCTTTTTGCGTAGACAGTGCGGGTACTTCTAAGACTTACCTCTCTGGTACGCCTGGAGATGCTATATTTCAAGATACAACTTTGACAAAATGTAATTAATATAAATATATATTAATATTAAGATATCCACACCTTGTAATGGCTTATTTTAATCAATAGTATATAATTATAAATACGTGAATACTTATCTTATGGATAACCACGTATTTTTGAAATCAAAGTCACAACATATAAGTGATAATGAAGTCGAAATGATTAAATAATTAGTTTCATTGTTATAACAATTAAATTTAAAAATAAAAAAGTTTATGAAAAATTCACAAAATAAAGGTTTTACATTGATTGAGCTTTTGGTGGTTATCGCCATCATTGGTATTCTTTCATCGGTTGTGCTAGCTTCACTTACAACAGCGAGGACAAAGGGGCAGGCCGCAGCTGTTCAATCAGAGCTTTCAAACATGAGAGCACAGGCGGAGTTGTATTATAGTAATAATTCAAATAAGTATACAGGCACAGATATGACAGGCGTTCAAACGTGGACTGCGACCACAAAAGGTTTGGCTGATAGTGCCACTGACGCTCTTCTTATGTCATCACCTACCGCTAGTTCGCTAGGAATTCTGGCTAATGGTGTTAAGAGTACATATGGTTCATCGGCTGTTACTTTTTATGTAACCAGTGGAACATGGGCAGTCTCTGCAACTCTACCAGACGCTTCAACTTGGTGCGTAGATAGTTCAGGAAAATCAGCTTCTTCGACAATTAACACCACGACAAAAGTTTGCAATTAATTTAGTTATATATTCGCACTTATCAGTGGACAAAAAAGCGAGATCCTATGGTCCGCTTTTTGTTTGCCTAAAAAATCGCCACCATCTAAAAAATGATGTATTATATACCAATGACAATTTACTTATCCATCACCTTTTTTATTTTTGGAGCAATTATTGGAAGTTTTCTGAACGTTGTATTGTATAGATTCAATACCGGGAAGGGGTTAGGGGGGAGGTCTAAGTGTTCATCGTGCAAAAGAGTGCTTTCTGCCAAGGATTTATTCCCAATTGCAAGTTGGATTGTGCTTCGCGGAAAATGCAGAACCTGTAAGAGTAAGATTTCCCCTCAGTATGTCCTAGTTGAAATCTTTACTGCTATCTTGTTTATGTTTGTATATTTAAAAAACGCGAGCACCTTAGAGACTTCACCTCTTATCTTCATGGTTTCCGTGGTTATCTCCATGTTCATAATGTCTCTCCTTGTCCTTATAACCGTATATGATTTAAAACATAAAATTATTCCAGATGAGTTTTCCTATTCATTTGCAATAATATCTTTCTTATTCATATTTCTAAATTTTAACTGCGAAAGTTCACAGATTTGCCTTGGCCTTCCTTCTGTCACAGCTGGAATTTGGAGTCTGGATACGCTTCTTATTCTTCTCTCTGGTGTATTTGTCGCATTTCCATTCTATTTCCTATGGCTCGTCTCAGGTGGAAGGTGGATGGGTCTTGGCGATGGAAAACTAGCACTTGGAATTGGCTGGCTCTTAGGAATTAAATACGGCTTCTCTGCAATAGTTTTTGCCTTTTGGATTGGAGCTGTAATATCACTTATTGTCATGATCGGTGTTGCTATTATGAAATTTGTATCAAGAAAGATAAATAAAAGGAGAAAGAAAATTGTAGGGTGCGCGGATGGTAAGTGTGTTGATAGGGCACTCCAAAGTCTTGGTGAGAGCGTCGAAGGGCTAACGTCTGTCCAATTTAAAAGCGAAATACCATTTGCTCCGTTTCTCATATTAGGACTTCTGATTGTATTTTTCCTAAATATTTCAGTTATGGATTTTCTTGCGATATTTACTTCGTAATAATTTGCAGCACCAATTACTGTTTTCTTGTTTTATATTGTGGTACAATATATCTAATGAAAGCACTAGTTTATAGTCAAAATAAAAATAAACGAGACATTATTTCAGGTGTTAAAAAAGCTGGCTTTACATTGATAGAACTTTTGGTTGTGCTTGCTATTTTTACCCTTATCATGGGCGTGGCACTATTTAACCAGGCGGGGTTGAATAGTAATATTATGATAACCAACTTGGCTTATGAGACAGCGCTTGCTGTTAGAGAAGCGCAGACCTATGGTGTTGGAGTTAGAGCATCTGGGGCTAGTTTTGATAAGGGGTATGGTGCATATTTTGAGATAAGCAAGCCGTTTCAATTTGTTGTTTTTGGAGATTCAAATCCTACTGTTCCAAATAATACGTATGATGTCGGTGTGACCCCAAGTGAACTACAGTCTTTATATGAAGTTAGGAACCAAAGAGGTAATAAGATAACGGCTATTTGTGTGGGGAATCAAGGGTCAGGAGCTCAGGTTCCTTGTACTGCATTGAGTTCAAATGCTGTATCCAAACTATCTATAATGTTTAGAAGACCAAATCCAGAGGCTAGTTTTTGGTGGGAGCCAGTTGCTGGTGGAGGTTTTGAAAAATCCCTAAAAAACCCAGCTGTTATTGTTGTTAATAACGTTGATAATTCTAATTGCAGGGCCATTATTGTCGAGGTTACAGGGCAGATTAGAGTAGAAAATTCATCAGGAGGAAATTGTGCTAATACTCCCTAACAAAATATAACAAAGATGATAATAGATAATGAGATAAAAATAAATAAGAAAGTAAATAAAAATGAGTCAAAAAAGCTTAAAGGTTTTACTCTTATTGAAGTGATGGTATCTGTTTCCTTGTTTGCGATGGTTATGACACTGAGTCTTGGCGCAATCCTCTCTATCATTGATGGAAATAAAAAAGCCCAAGCTATTAACTCTGTTGCAAACAATTTAAACTTTGCTGTTGATAGTATGGTGAGGGATATTAAGACGGGGTATTCGTATACTTGTAGCGGTATCATGCCTGACCCTACAACATCTTCAAATATTATTGCTGGTAATAATCAGTGTAATGCCGGAGACGTATTTTACTTCATTAACTTAGTTTCAACTATTACTGGAGAGAAACGTGCTGTTGGATATTATTTGGGGGGGGTACTTGGTAAGGGTAGAATATTGAAACAAATATTATTACCAGATGGTGTTACGGTAGAAGAATATCCAATAACCTCTCCAGAGGTTGATATTACAAAATTACAGTTCCATGTAGACAACCCAGTTTCTGCAGACTACGCTGGACAGCCAAAAGTTTTTCTCATTATAGAGGGTACGGCAACAATAAACCCAACACAGACTTCTGATTTTAAGATTCAAACTCTTATATCACAAAGAAATTTAAACCTACCTAAATAATATGAGTTTTTTAAAATTACAATTTAATAAAAAAACAAACAACAAAACAGGTTTAACATTGGTTGAAACCCTTGTTGCCGTCTCAATCTTGACCATTGCCGTCATTGGCCCGCTGGGAATTATTGCTCAGGCACTTCATACATCTTATTACACCAGAGACCAAATGACCGCTCACTACCTAGCACAAGAAGCAATTGAGTATGTTAGAAATTTAAGGGACAATAAGAGTATTGAAATTACGGGTGCGGTTGTTGGTAATCCAGAAGTGGTAATTGGGCCAACAGATTGGTTGAGTGGTGTTGCGGTTCCGCCAGCTGCAGCTCCTGTTCCAGGACGACCAAATATTTTTCCTTTTGGAGGTGTAGGTCAACCGGATTTATATTCATTAGTTAGAAATAATATTGATGGTACATATAAGTTTGAAACATATAACAACCAATATATGAAAGTCAATAATGGGATTTATGGTGTTGAGGCTGGAGCGGGCGCAGTGGACTCTCAATTCAAAAGAGAAATTTATTTTCAGAGAACAAATGGTAACCTTAGTCACCAAGACTTTGTAATGGTGGTGAGCATATATTGGAAAAATGGAAGTACTTTCTCAAAGTTAATACTAAAAGAATATTTTACAAACTGGGCGTCTAAAACTGGTTTATAATTTAAAAATAATGATTAATTCAAAAATAAAAAAAATAGATACAGCTGGATTCACACTCTTTGTCGCAATGATTGTTTCAAGCCTCCTTCTTGCTGTTGGATTTTCTATTTCAAATATTATTTTAAAACAGTTATTGCTTTCTGGCTCAGGAAAAGATTCACAAATTGCATTCTATGCGGCAGATAGTGGAGCAGAATGTGTGCAATTTTGGGATTCAAAAGATTCAACAGGTGCGCCGCTGCTTGGAGATGGTCCGTTTGCAACATCATCCCCAACGCCGATTCTTGGTATTATTTGTGGAATAAAAACAACGGGGGTTAAAGCTGATATAGTCGCTGATAATAAGACCTCAACAACCACTCTTGTTATAGACTATTCATCTTTGTCGGGAGATTATAAGGCGTGTGCATTAGTTGTGGTTGAAAAAGGTTTTACAACAATAGGTCCGGAAGAAGTGCCTTATACTAAGGTCACTTCAAGAGGTTATAATTCAGGTTTGGCTGTAGGAGGCGGTGCGTGTGATGTGTCCAACAAAAGAACAGTTGAAAGAGGTTTGGTTGTTCAATACTAGTTTATGTCTTATGAGCAGGGATTAGCGCTTATGGTTATGAATCTAGAACTACGGAATTTAAATATGTAACACCCTCCAAAATATGCTAAACTGTTCATATGATTCAATCAGGAAAATCAGAAAATAAATCTAAAGAACAGCCCAAAAACATGGACCAAGACAAGGTTAAGATCAAGGAGAGGATGGAGAAGCTTGGTCTTGCTATTGAGCACCATAGATATAATTATCATGTACTAGACAAGGAAGAAATATCTGCAGAGGCCTTGGACTCATTAAAACGAGAGCTTTCTAATCTTGAAGCGATGTATCCAGAGTTGATCAGCGGCAATTCTCCGTCGCTTCGTGTTGCTGGAAAACCTCTAAAGCAATTTGAAAAGGTAATTCATAAAGTTCCCCAATGGTCTTTTAATGATGCCTTCACAGAACAAGACGTAAGGGATTTTGATGGAAGAGTAAGTAGAATGCTTAACTCTGCACTCATTGCCAAAAATCTTGATACAAATGTAAAATATACTTATGATTGCGAGCTTAAGATTGATGGACTAAAGGTTGTTTTGGAATATAAAGATGGAGTTTTAATTCAGGCCGCCACAAGAGGGGACGGGAAGGTTGGAGAAAATGTAACAAGGAATGTACGTACAATTCAATCTGTTCCTCTCAAATTAAGGAAACCAGTTTCCATTATTGTTGAAGGTGAAGTTTGGCTTAGCAAAAGTAATTTTGAAAGGTTAAATAAAGAGCAGACTCACAAGGGACTACCGTTGTTTGCAAATCCAAGAAATGTTGCCGCGGGTTCAATTAGGCAATTGGATCCTAAGATTGTGGCAGATAGAAAACTGGATGTGTTTGTGTATGATTTGGCAGAGTTGAATGGTGGGAGTGCTCTTAGGTCTATCTCGGACTCAGGTTTGAACGGAGGTTGGGGTGTTCACCCTAAAACTCAAATAGAAGAATTGGGATATTTAGGAGAACTTGGTTTTAAGGTTAATAGGCACGCAAAACATTGCAAAAATATTGATGAAGTAATAGCATTCTGGAAAAAATGGCAAACACTTTCTAAAAAAGAAGACTATTGGATTGATGGGGTTGTAATTAAAGTCAATGAAGTAAAATATCAGGAATTACTTGGCTACACTGGAAAAGCACCAAGATTTGGTATCGCATTTAAGTTTCAGGCAGAACAGGTTACTACCGTTGTGGAGGACATTAAATTGCAGGTTGGAAGAACTGGGGTGTTGACTCCCGTTGCGCACTTAACTCCAGTTGAGGTTGCAGGGTCTATTGTTTCAAGAGCGACACTTCACAATGAAGACGAGATTAACAGACTGGACGTTAGAGTTGGGGACACTGTCATTTTACAAAAGGCAGGCGATGTTATTCCTGACATAGTGAGTGTGTTAAAAGAGATGAGGAATGGAAAAGAGAAGAAATATAAATTTCCAACATATGTTCCAGAGTGTGGTGGTAATGGAGAGATAGAGAGAATTCCAGGGCAATCTGCATGGCGATGTGTTTTAAAAGACTCCGATGTTCAACAAAGAAGAAAGTTGTATCACTTTGTGTCAAAGAAGTGTTTTGACATAGACGGAGTTGGGCCAAGGCAAATTGATGCTTTTGTTGAAAATAATCTAGTTTCTTCATTTGACGATATATTCACTATTACAAAAGGGGATGTATTAAGTCTGCCACGTTTTGCAGAAAAGTCTGCCGATAATCTAATTGATGGAATTGAAAAATCTAAGAAAATTAGTTTGCCCCGTTTTATATTTTCTTTGTCAATTCTTCATGTTGGAGAGGAGACTGCTGAATGTGTAGCGGGAAAATTTAATACACTAGAAAAGATAATGAAGGCAAGTGTTCTAGATTTGCAGAGCGTTGAGGGGGTGGGGGACGTTGTCGCAAATTCTATTTACGATTGGTTCCAAAGTCCCGCCAATTTAGAATTAATAGATAAGCTTTTGGAACACGTAGAAGTGCAGAAATTTATTTCTCCACTGGAGTCTTTGAAAGAGAGGGTGGCAAAATCAACATCGACATCAACATCCGCGTCTAACCCTTCCAAGTCTGATGTTGGGAATTTTATCGATAAAACATTTGTCCTTACAGGTTCGCTTCCTACAATGACAAGGGATGAAGCAAAAGACTTGATTAAGTCCCTTGGGGGAGATGTGTCAAGTTCAGTTTCTTCTAAGACAGACTATGTTTTGGCAGGTGAAAGCTCTGGTTCAAAGCATGAGAAGGCACTAGAGTTGGGTGTTAAAATCATAGATGAAGAAGAGTTTAGGGAGTTAGCGGGGTTATAAGGTTGCTGTTTTGAAATTCATTTCAAAAATGCTACTATATCAAATATGATAATAACAACAGGGGAAATACAGAAATTAGCCAGTCTTTCTAGGCTTAAGTTAACAGATGAGGAGACAGAACAATATGCCAAAGATTTGACTGGTATTCTTAAATATGTTGATCAAATTCAAGAAGTGACAGAAGGGGCTGATACTACGTCCACTGCGGGTAAGACCCCGTCAGACTTTCCTCATAGGAATGTAATGAGAGGTGATGTTTCAGACCAAGCTCTTAATCCAGCACCTCAAAAACTTGTAGAGGCTGCACCAAAGCATCAAGACGGATTAGTAGAAGTTAAGAAGATACTCGGATAAAACTGAACAAATGAATATATCGCAAATATTCTTGAATTAAAATATTGACCAATAATAAAAGATAAAACATGACAATAGATTTAAAAACACTGACAATTTCAAAGGTAAGGGAAATGTTTGCTAACGGCACGTTGACTAGCGTTGAATTAGTTCAAGCTTATCTTGATCAAATAAAGTTGAAAGACAAAGACATAAATGCTTTCAGGGAAGTTTTTGGAGATGCGTTGGAGCAAGCTAAAAAGGCTGATGATTTGAGGAAAAGTAATTCAACGGAGGCTAATAGTATGTCACTCCTTGGAATTCCTTTTGCTATAAAGGACAACATGGTAATTGAAGGAAGACATGCTGGCGCTTCTTCAAAAATACTAGAGAACTATATTAGTGCATATGACGCAACCGTAATTGCAAAATTAAAGAAAGCGGGAGCTATTTTTATTGGCAGACTGAACATGGATGAATTTGCCATGGGAGGATCAACTGAGAACTCTGCCTACGGTGTCGTAAAAAACCCAAATGATCTAAGTAGGGTGGCTGGTGGATCATCGGGTGGCTCAGCAGCATCCGTTGCAATGGACGAGACACTTGTCTCTCTTGGGTCAGACACAGGTGGATCAATCAGGCAACCTTCAAGTTACTGTGGGGTAGTTGGTCTTAAACCAACTTATGGAAGAGTATCTCGTCATGGATTAATGGCGATGGGGTCATCGCTTGATGTCATTGGTCCAATTGCTAAAACGGTGGAGGAGGTAGAGGAGATATTTAATGTAATTTCAGGACAAGATAGATACGATGCAACCTCACTTTCTAGTGAGGACGTGAAGAGTGCGATAGAAAAATCGTCAAATATTAATTTGCAAAAGCTTCGTGTTGGAATTGTACCTGAACTTATGAATATGGGCGGGATTAATCCAGATGTTTTGAAGAACTTGAATGAAGGAGTAGAAAAGCTAAGAAGCGCTGGGGTTGAAATTAAAGAGGTCAGTCTGCCCCACATAAAATATTCTCTTGCTGTTTATTATATCTTGATGCCCGCTGAGGTTTCATCAAACATGGCGAGATTTGATTCAATCAAATATGGAGGAAAGGTTGAGGGTAAGGACTTACTTGGTGATTACTTAAATACAAGAGGGGAGTTGTTAGGTAAAGAGGTTAGAAGAAGAATAATTCTTGGTACTTATGTGCTTTCTTCTGGATATCATGATGCATATTATAATAAAGCAAATATTGTCAGAGATTTGATCTCCGCCGATTTTAAAAAGGCATATGAACAAGTTGATGTAATCTTAACTCCAACAGCACCAAGTCCAGCATTTAAAATCGGCCAAAATACCAGTGACCCAATTCAAATGTATTTGGAGGATGTTTTTACCGTCACTGCAAACCTCATTGGAATTCCCGCAATCTCTGTTCCATCTGGCTTCGTCGAGACTGAAGAATTAAATGAGAGAGGAGATAAAATAAAACTGCCGCTAGGGGTTCAATTTATGGCACCTCTATGTAGAGAGGACGTTTTGTTCACTATAGGGAAAAAGTTTACTGAAGTAGTATGATGGTTCAATAGAATAAACTAATAAGTGATTTTCCGGGGTTGTATTCATATTTTATTAGCAGGTTTTAATGTTTATTGATATAATATAATTACTATGAATAAAACAAAAACGAAAATAAAAAAAGAGAAGCATCATGGAAGTTTTTTGTATGCTAAGTTTCAAAGAAGTTCGGAGGTCCCATATATAATATCGTTCTTAATCAAAAATCGTGTCGTCAAAAGCGAAACTGCAGCCATAATGTTGGTGCTTTTTATTACATGCCTATTCTTTTTGGTAAGTATAACCTTGTTTTTTAATTGTTTTACTTATCCCGTATTTATTAACAAAATATATTAAACATGGCTGATAAGAAACCAGATCCAAAAAAAGGGGCTGGAGCAAAGCCTGCTGGTGCAGGAGCGGGGCATATGTTTGAATTGGAAGCAAAAGTATTTATGGTTGTTGCTTTTGTTGTTATTATTTATCTTGCAACTGGTAGGTATGTATTAGAGAGTTTGGGATATCGTCAGACTGATTCAATTAGTTATTTTACAGGTGTTTTGAATAATGGATTAGACCTATTTAATGGCGTTTTTAATATGGTTATTTTTCTCTCCGTATTTTTTATTCTAATTTTTGTTTTGGGTTCTGCTTATTTTAAATATAAACACAAGGAGATTGTCACTTTGTATAGGACTAGTATGCCAAAGGGGTATGTTGCAAGTCTCTCAAGTACAGCCGTCTCTGTTGGCGGGGGCGCTGTTGCTGGTAGCGAAACAGGTGAATCTGTGGCAGGTACCAGCAATGGAAAAGTGTCTCTTAATAATTCTGGAGAGAATAAGAAGTGGATTGAGATAGAAAAACATATGGCTTCTATGAATTCTTCCGACTGGAGAATGGCCATACTTGAAGCGGATATTTTATTGTATGAAATGCTTGAACAAATGGGATATGAGGGTGATACGATAGCTGATAAGCTGAAGGTTATTGAGCCATCAGATTTTAATAATTTAGATTCCGCATGGAGGGCACATAAAGTTAGAAATACTATCGCTCACGAGGGAGCGTCTTATGAGATGTCGCACGAACAGGCAAGAAATACCATTGATTTATATAGGAAGGTTTTTGAAGAGTTTTATTTTATCTAGACAACAAAGATTGATTTTTTAATAAGAATGTTATATAGTACTAACAACACTAATGTTTAGTGTGAAATTTGAAATTGCGGGGGAGTGTTACAGTCGCACGCGAGGCTCAAATTGGGCTCATAGAACAGTGATGATCTATGGAAAACATCCATCAAATTCGGTGAAACCTCTGTAGTAAAATACGTGGCAATACCGAGCCAAGCTTGTCTTTTTAAAGACTTGAAGGTGTAGAGACTAGACGGTGGACTCTCTTTTAGGCTAAAGCTTAAAAGAGATGAAGGTATAGTCCAGACTCCAAATTACTTTTAAGTAAACAGTGAAAGCTGTAGTAGTAAGCATAACCTTGTAGATCTGGTGCAATTCCAGACTCCGCAACAATTTAAACAATGAGGCTTCCGCAAGGGGCTTTTTTGTTTGGAGGAAAATCAGCAGGCTTGTGGTGTGGGTGTAATTAAGTAGGGGTGCAATGCAAATCAAAAACTTGAAAAAAGGGTGATTCTGTAATATAGTATCACTACGTCGACGTAGCTCAGTCGGTTAGAGCGTGGGACTCATAAGCCCAAGGTCGGAGGTTCGATCCCTCCCGTCGACACAATAAAACAAGGTTTGGTGTCCTAGATACCGTATCTGTTTAATGCGAATTGTCAGGTCGAAATTGAGTTATCCACAGATTGTTAGATTTTTACACTTTTTCTTTGGGTTTTTAATAGAGGCTCCGTTGTGTAGAATGTTGGTATGCCGATATCCAAAAGTATAAATAAAGATTTCTTCAAAGTTTGGTCAAATGATATGGCTTATATCTTAGGGTTTATTTGTGCTGATGGAAATTTGATGAAAAATAAACGAGGGGCTCATTTTATTGCAATGTATAGTATTGATTTTGATTTATTGGTTAGCATTAGAGACTCCATGAAATCCGAACATAAAATATCACTCAAGAAGGGTGGAAATGGGAATAACCACTGTATTCAGATTGGTAGCAAGGAAATGTTTGAAGACTTAGCTAAATTAAATATTTTTCCAAATAAATCCAAAAGACTTCAACTACCGCCGGTCCCTCAAGAGTTTTGGTTCTCATTTTTGAGAGGATACTTCGATGGTGATGGTAATGTTTGGGTTGGGTACGTTCATAAGGAAAGAAAAAATCCCAATCCGACAATTAGGGTGGTTTTCACTTCCTGTACTAGAGAATTTTTGGAGTCTATAAAGAGCGCCTTATCGATGTATTTTCCAGAAAACGGGGTAATTAGCAAAGGCAACGGTAATTGCTATCGTTTGACCTATGCTGTGGGTGGGGCTTTGAATTTATACAAATATATGTATAATAGTAGATACCTGTCTTTGCATTTAAACAGAAAGAAGCTTGTATTTGAAAAATACATAAAGCTAAAGCAGAAGATAGGTAATTTGCGCTTGCGGGCGTAGCTCAGCTGGTTAGAGCGTCCGCCTGTCGATTGGCAGCTTCCAGTACGAAAGTCTGGTCGAAAATAAGGTGAATTGCTGGAAACCTTCCTCAGAAATGAAAAGGCAATCAGCAGCCGAGCCGAATCAAATATTTATATTAATTCGGAAGGTTCAGAGACTATCCCTTCGGGGAGTAGGATATTGTAAAAGATATTCGAAGCGCCTTACATCTAAGGTTAGAAATAATTATGATGATGATATAGTCCATACCGTTATGTAAATAATGGATAAATGCACGCGGAAGGTCGTGGGTTCAAGTCCCATCGCTCGCGCAAAGGAAAAAACAAAAATATCCACTAAATAGTGGGTATTTTTGTTTAATCGAAAATAAATATTATGGTATAATCCCAATACCATGAAAGACAAAATAAAAAAGTATATTAATTTAAAGACCATATCTGTCACGGTAGGGGTTGTAATTATTGTAATTCTGATTATTTTTATAAATTTTAAGGGTGTTACAAAGACTTATGTAAGTAACTCACTCAACTACCAGTTTTCATATAATTCTAGATTGCACATATCTACGGATTTAAGTAAAAAATTTGATAAGCAATCGTTTTTGTTGGGTTTGTATATTAAGGCAGGATGTAGTGTTTCAGATTTTGTTAAAGATGAATCTAGCGGGTCCGAGAAGTTTGAGGAATGCATAAAGAAAAACCCAAAATTTAAGGAATCAGAATCTTTGTACTCTGAATATAAAAATAATTGGAGTGTTGAAAAATCGCAATATATAATCTTAACAAAGTTGTCAAAAGGGGAAGAAGATAAATTACCTATAAGTGTTTTTCCCGCTGTAATCAATCAACAGTGGCCACAGGGTAGTTTTATAATGATCAGACCTTTGGAATTTAAACTAGATTTTCCTCAAGAAGACCCAGCCAATAGTACTGGTTTGTCCAGAACATTTTATAAAATAAAAGATCTAACCGGGTTTAGTACTGATTTAAGAGGCACAACCATTGTCTCTAAAGATATATCTGTTTCAGTTCCATATTCAACGGAGAAAACAGTCTATTCAGGAGCTAAAATACAAAGCTTAGTTTTTTCAACAACTGCTGAAAAAAAGAGTAAAGAGGAAAAAGGGTTCTATGAGGTTTTGCAGTCGTTCAAGTTGTTATAATTAGCTAGAAACCATGTTCTCTATGGTCTATATAATTATTAATCTGGGGTAATTAAGCTCACTTTCTAGTTATAGATTAATACACACTGAAGCTGTAAAAAATTCATAATTTTGGTATAATTGGGATATTATGAAAGATTTAGATTCCATTGCAGATTTCCTTTTTGAAGTGGGTATTTTAGCCAAGACTCCCCGTAGCTGGACTTGGATGCTGGGAAGCGGACAACAATCTGTCGCTGAGCATATAAATAGAGTTGTTTATATTGGATTTTGCCTTGGACATATGAATGGCAAGGTAGATGTTGGAAGAATAATGCAAATGTGTCAATTTCATGACGTTTCTGAATCGAGGATATCAGATTTAAATTATGTTCATCAAAAGTATACAGAGAGATTAGAAGATAAGGCGGAAGCAGATTTAATTAAAACACTACCTTTTGGAGATAAAATAGGGGATATTTTAAATGAGTATCATGAAAGAGAAACTTATGAATCCAAGCTCGCTAAAGACGCGGATAATTTGGAGTTTCTCATTTCATTGAAAGAACAAATAGATATTGGCAATGAAAGAATAAAAACATCGATCAAACCAACGTATAGTAGGATAAAAACCGATGAAGGCAAAATGCTTGCTGATAGGATATTAGAAATCAACTCCGATCATTGGTGGTTTGCCGATAAAGATGATGAGTGGTGGGTTGATAGAAATAAAAGTAAATAGAACGAATTTTATATTTGTCCAAAAAATATTGAATAGTGTATAATAATATCGTGAATAATGAAGAACAAACTAAAAATAATGACACAAACCATGTACCCCTTCATGTCGGCACTAATCATGTGATGCAGGACGCAGTCCATGCAACTGGGCACGCCATCGATCAAACAATTCACGCCGTGGGTGATGGCGCCAAAGCGGTGGGACATGAGGTTGTGGAGGTACAAAAGAAAGCAAAAAACTTTTGGCACATGCTAGGCCCAGGGCTCACTACTGGTGCGTCAGATGATGATCCATCAGGAATTGCAACATACTCTCAAACTGGAGCACAATATAGTTTTAAATTAATCTGGCTTTCTCTTTTTACGTTTCCCTTGATGGCAACAGTTCAAGAAATGTGCGCAAGAATTGGAATGATCACAGGACAGGGGCTGGCAGCTAACATAAGACAGTACCATTCAAGAACTGCAATTTATATTTGTACTTTTTTACTTCTCGCAGCTAACATATTTAACATCGGAGCTGATTTTGGTGCGATGACAAAAGCACTTCAATTAATTTTTCCATCCTTCCCGTTTGGTCCAACTGTAATATTTTTTGGGGTGAGTGGGCTTTTAATGCAAATATTTATGAGCTATGGAAGGTATGCTAAATATTTAAAATATCTCGCGCTTGTTTTGTTCTCATATGTTATAACAGCTTTCTATGTACACATAGATTGGAGTTCAGTATTGTATTATACATTCGTCCCACATTTTGATTTTTCAAAAGAGCAAATTCTTCTGGTGTGCGCAATACTTGGAACCACAATTTCACCATATCTTTTCTTCTGGCAGACTTCACAAGAGATTGAGGAGAAGCAATTGGCACAGGGGATTGCAAAAGGAATGGCGCCGGGAGATGTGGAGACGGGCACAAAAATGCCAGCTTCAACCGCCAAAGAAATTAAGAACATGAGAGTGGATATTTGGTCTGGAATGTTTATTTCTAATATGGCGATGTTCTTCATTATTGCCGTCTGTTCTGCAACTCTATTTTCAAACGGTGTGACAAACATAGGAACTGCGGCGGATGCCGCTGCGGCACTACGTCCTTTTGCAGGAGAATTTGCTTATCTATTATTTACGATAGGTATTATCGGCGTCGGTCTTCTTGCTGTTCCCGTTCTTGCTGGTTCTGCTGCTTATGCAGTGTCAGAGAGCTTTGGTTGGAAATTCGGACTCAATAGAAGACTGAAGGAGGCCAAAGCTTTTTATGGAATTATTTCACTGGCTGTTGTTGTTGGAATCGGACTAAATTTTATTGGTCTTGATCCAATTAAAGCTCTAATTTACTCCGCTGTTTTGAATGGAATAGTGGCGCCAGTTATTTTGTATTTTATTGTGAGACTAAGCTCTCGATCTGACGTGATGGGGAACAATAAAAACAAGAGATTGACTAATGTTGTCGGGTGGGTTACGGTAGTGTTTATGGGGGTAACTGCGCTAGCTACAATTTATGCGCTGTTCTCTTAAATCGAAAAAAGCTTAAAATACTCCATATTTGGAACACTTAAAAAATAAAATGCCCAAAACACCTAAAAAAAATTCAGCGACATTCTGGAATAAAGAATATCAAACAGGGGAGCACCTATCTCTTTCAACTGAGCCGTCTGGGGACATGATGAGTTTTGTTAAATGGGTTGTGAGAAATTCTGAGTGGTATCCATTTCCTAAGAATGGTCTGATTGTTGATGCCGGATGTGGAAATGGAAGAAATATTGTCCCACTTTGTGGAGAGTATAATATGAGGGGAATTGGTATTGATATCTCAGGAACAGCCATTGAGCAAGCAAAGGCTGCGGCAAAGGAGAAGGGGGTTACTAAGATTGAGCCTGATGCAAAGGTTGTAAAGGAGGAGAGGATAAAGTTTTTGACGCAAGATTTATCGGAAAAAATTCCAACGGAAGATGCAAGTGTTGATGTGTTTTTCGATATGATGACAAGTCATTTTCTTAAGGATGAGGAACGTAAAAATTATGTTAAAGAAATTGCAAGAGTGGTAAAGCCATATGGGTGGATGTTTTTGAAAACTTTTGTACTTGACGCTGATGCTCATGCTATTAGATTGATTAAAGATCATCCAGCAGGGGAGCATAACTCCTATATTCACCCAAGGATTGATGTCTATGAGCATGTTTGGACTGACGATGAAATCATCGATCTGTTTAGACCTCATTTTAAAATACACAAAATGATAAAATCCTATAAGCATATCAAAGACGGAAAGGCTTATAAGAGAAGAACTATTTCTGTGTACATGGAGAGACTTAGGGACTAATTTAAATTTTATTTTTCAATTGTTTTGTCGAGTTGAGGATCTGTCAGTCTTAAATCATTGGCGTGTTAATTATTAGCATGTTAAAATAATTATATGACCAAACAAAAACCTACTCACATGAAGCAACAGAGACTAGACGGTCTTGCTGATGGAATTTTTGCAATCGTTATGACCTTCTTGGCGTTTGAAATTAAGGTTCCTGTAATGCCAGATTATGTAAATGAAGCAACTTTGTTTTTGGCACTCAAGGGACTCCTTCCAATCTTTCTTAGCTTCATAATGTCTTTTGCGCTTCTCTTCACATATTGGCGTGCTCATCACTACATCACCTCTGTGTACGCAAAAACTTTGACAGTTTACTTAGCATGCTACAATGCATTGTTTTTTTTGCTAATAATCTTGGTGCCATTTTCAACTGCACTCTTGGGAGAATATCCAAACAATAGAGTTTCAATTTTGATCTATGCTTTGAATGTTATTTTTATTGGCACAAGCCTTTATTTAATGAGAAGGCATATTGAAAAAGATTCAGAGATTGATACAGTCTCAATTACAAAAATAGAAAGAAGAAGTGGATATATCAGAATTCTTTTTCCAGTTGCAACTGCATGTTTGGCGATTGTTGTAAGCTTGTGGAGTCCGGTTTTAGCTAAGACATTTTTTATACTGGGGATTCTTTTTAACTTAATCCCATCAAGTTCAAATATAATGCACAAATGGTTGGATAGAATGTTTGCAGATGATGACGATGTTATTCCAAGTAATCATTTTATTGAAAAGGGCGATGAGCCGGATTTGACGGAGTAATTAAAACAGCTTTGAGTAAATAAAACTTTATTGGG
>Ga0247840_10004886_pt1 | contig 20721 bp, 20 predicted proteins | sample LaCruzMarch2015__FD_192404 | JGI IMG/M metagenome (GOLD analysis project Ga0247840, IMG submission 192404) | Freshwater microbial communities from meromictic Lake La Cruz, Castile-La Mancha, Spain - LaCruzMarch2015_17m | ecosystem: Environmental > Aquatic > Freshwater > Lake | place: Spain... | reverse complement strand
GAAGAGCCGGAATTAATTGAACAGGACCAGGAAATGCCGGCCGTTGAAGGCCTGGAACCGGGTGAAGAAGCCGCAGAGGCCATAACCGGTGAAGAAGAGGCAACTGAAGGGCCTGCCGACGAGGCAGTCCCGGAAGGCGCCGGCATCGAGATACTGATGCCTGTTGATGCAGCTTCGCCGGCGCAGCCATCCAAGATACGCTTTGCCGAGGAGATTATGGCCGGCCGCACCGGCAAATCCAGGAAGAAAGAGGCGCCCAAGAAAGAGGGTGACGGCAAGGAAACCGGCGTTAAGGAAACCGGCATCAAGGCCAAGAAAACAAAGGCCAAGAAGAAAACTTATTACGAAGATGAAGAATTCGAGAGTTGAAATTAAACCGCAGCAACCCCGGGTCAGGCATATACCGGAACGCACCTGTGTAGCCTGCCGCAGTACGGCAGGTAAACAGGACCTTATCCGGCTGGTATGCTCCGCCGGCCTGGTCGTAGCTGACCAAAGGGGAAGAAAGCCGGGGCGGGGCGTGTATCTATGCCCGTCCAGCGGGTGCTGGGAAAAGGGTCTGCAAAGCAACCGCTTAGAACATGGGTTGCGCACGAAATTGTCAATGGAAAACAGGCAATCGCTGCTCGACTATGGCAGGAGCTTACCAGCAAAGGAAGATATTCTATGAAAAACAGGCAGGAACAGGCTCCAACTGGCGATGCGGCCAACACGCCGCAGATCGGCCTACCCCCGGTTATTACGGTCAAACAGCTTGCCGACCAGATAGGCGTCAGCGGTATTGAGATCATCAAGCAACTGATGCGCAACGGCATAATGGCCAATATCAACCAGTCCCTTGACTATGAAGTGGCCTCCAAGTTGATCACTGACTTTGGCTTCACCGCCAGGAAGCTTAATGTTTCCGCGCAGGGAAAGCAGACAGTGTCACCCAAGGGCGCTAAATTGCATACCCGCCCACCCGTCATAACCATCATGGGCCATGTCGACCATGGCAAGACCAGCCTGCTGGATGCCATCCGGCAAACCAATGTGGCGGGCGGAGAGGCGGGCGCCATTACACAGCATATCGGCGCCTATCAGATCGAAATGAAAGGCCGCAAAATCACTTTCCTCGATACTCCCGGGCATGAGGCTTTCACCGCCATGCGCGCCCGCGGCGCCCGCGCTACGGACATAGCCGTCCTGGTGGTGGCTGCAGACGACGGCGTCATGCCACAGACCATAGAGGCACTGGACCATGCCCGCGCTGCCGGTGTTAGCATAGTCGTTGCCCTCAATAAGATCGATAAAGCCAATGCCAACCCGGACCGCATCAAGCAGCAACTTTCCGACCTGGGACTGGTCATCGAGGAATGGGGCGGCGATATAATCTGCGTTCCTGTTTCGGCCAAGAAAAAGCAGGGCATAGACGATCTGCTGGAAAACCTGCTGCTGGTTGCCGATATCCTGGAGCTTAAAGCCGAGGTGGATTGCCCTGCTGAAGGTATAGTCATCGAGGCCAAGATGGATAAAACCCGCGGACCGGTGGCAACCCTGCTGGTACAGAAAGGTATCCTCAAGACCAGTGACAACATCGTTGTGGGTACCGTGGGCGGCAAGGTCAAGGCCATGTTTAACTACGAAGGGAAAAATATTCGCAAGGCTGATCCGGCAATGCCCGTGGAGATACTGGGCATGAATACTGTTCCTGATGCCGGCCAGGTCTTCCAGGTTGTAAGCGATGAAAAAGAAGCCAGGTCCCTGATCGAGAAAAACAGGGATGCAGGGCTGGCTACGACTACCGCCAGGGGTGTCAGCCTCACCTCCGTAGCGGCACAGGCCAGTGCAGGTGAAATCAAGGAGCTCAATATAATCCTCAAGACCGATGTACACGGCAGTATCGAGCCCATCAAGGACTCGCTGGAACGCCTGAGCGACGACAAAACAAGGGTCAAAGTCATCCACACGGGCACCGGCGCCATTACCGAGAGCGATATCCTGCTGGCCGCAGCCTCCCGTGCCGTGGTCATCGGTTTCAACAGCAAGCCTGAAACAGGGGCGGTCCGCATGGCTGAACAGGAGAAGATCAGCATCCGCCAGTACAACATCATCTACAAGCTCATCGAAGATGTCGAGAAGGCACTCAAAGGCTTGCTTGAACCGGAATATGTGGATGTTGTGGCAGGCCAGGCCGAGGTTCGCACCGTTTTCGAGGCCGGCAAGAAGGGCAGGATTGCGGGCTCCCAGGTCAAGGAAGGCAAGGCTACCAGGGACTCGCAGGTCAGGGTCATACGCGGCGGCAAGGTTATAGCTGAATCACGTGTGGCCGGACTGCGCCGCTTCAAGGACGACGTCAAGGAGGTCTCAACGGGGATGGAATGCGGCGTAAAACTTGATAGCTTTAACGATCTCGAGGTCGGGGATATACTGCAGTTCGTCCGCCAGGAAAAAGTGGACTGACCTCCGGACCCTGCCGGGCCAGCTGGAGTTAACGCCACAAATATATCCGCGGAGAATACCATGACCAGGCGCACAGAACGTTTAAACCATTTGATCCAGGCCGAGATCAGCGATCTCCTGCAAAAGCATATCAACGATCCCCGGCTTAACGGCCTTATCAGTGTGACGGGGGTTGAGATATCAAGTGACCTTAAGAACGCGACGGTATCTTTCAGCATGCTGGGCGGCTCACTGGACCGCAATGACGTTCTAAAAGGCTTCAACTCGGCGGCGGGCTACCTGAGGCGGGAACTTGCCCACCGCCTTAATACCAGGGTCACCCCGGAACTCAGCTTTGTATTTGATGACTCGATTGAGCACGGTGTTAACCTGGTCCACCTAATAGACAGGGTCGCAGCGGAGGACAATAAAGGCGGGGCGGATGGGCGTAAACGGGTTACTAAACGTAAATAAGCCCCCCGGCTGCACGTCGTTCAGCATCGTGGCCAGGGTCCGCCGCCTGAGCGGGGAAAGGCGCGTCGGCCACGCGGGGACATTGGACCCCGCCGCCAGTGGTGTCCTACCTATTTGCCTGGGCCAGGCCACCCGCGTAGCTGAATACCTGCTGGAGTGTCCCAAGGAATACGTGGCGGGGATCGAGTTGGGCACCAGCACGGATACATATGACGGGGAAGGCCGCGTCACGGGCAGGGGTTCGCCTCAAAACATATCCCTGTCGTCCGTTGAGGATGCTTTGCGGCCGTTTGAGGGCAGCATATACCAGGTACCACCGGCCTTCAGCGCCGTTAAGGTCAGGGGCAGGAAGTCCTACGACCTGGCCAGGGCCGGCATACAGGTCGACCTCCAGCCGCGCAGGGTCCGTATCGACAGCATCGAGGTCATGAGTTTTGACCTTCCTTACCTGAGACTGAGAATCTCCTGTTCGAAGGGTACGTATATACGCTCCCTGGCTAACGACCTCGGTGAGGGCCTCGGTTGCCACGCTTACCTTAAAGACCTGGTGCGCACCTCTTACGGGCCTTTTAAAATAGACGCTGCTGTCACCCCTGATCAATTGCAGAAAGCGGCCGCCGGGGGCCTTATCGACCGGTTGCTTTACCCTCTCGATTGCGCCCTGCCCGGCAGTGACAGGGTATACCTTGGAGAGAGTCAAGCCTTGAGCGTAGAAAAGGGACTGGACATCCCGCTCGATATACAGGGCCAATGCGCACAGGGGCGTTGCTGCGCCTATACCGCGGACGGGCGCCTGCTGGCCGTAATGAAATTCGTGACGGAAAATGGGCTGTGGCATCCTGAAAAGGTCTTCAGCCTGTAGAATCGCACAGCCTCTTCCCTTCTCCCTGCAGATGCTTGACATACCTATCCGTATTGGCTATATTAGCTTTAAGGGCTATAAAATAGCTTCAGGAGGTGCCCTATGACACAGGCATACTGCTTCAAGGACAGGAAAAAGGTAGAGATCAAGAACGCGCAGCATGTAAAACTGAAGAACGGTAGGCCGGCAACAAAAGGCGTCTGCCCGATCTGCGGCACCAAGGTATACCGCATCGGCAAAAGCTGAACTGCAGATTTCCCGGCAGTGTTTCAGGACTGCCGACTGATCCTCTGAAGAAGCTTCTCCGGGTTGTGTTCAAGTACCTGCCTGAACCCCCGGCTGCTGATACCGGCCCGGCGTAGAGTTTCCTTTGCCAGCGCAACGGTGAGGAGATCGTCCTCGTCGTGGCTGTCCGAGTTTAACAGCATCAGGGCCCCCGCTTTACCAGCCACCCTGGCCACGTGCGTATTGGTTACACAGTGCCCCCGCCTCGTGGTGATCTCGATAAAAACCCCGTTCTTTTCAGCAAGCTCCGCTACCCCGGCAGTCATATGGCCGGGGTGCGCCAGTATATCGACATACTTGGACCTGGCAGCAGCAAGGTTTGTCCCCTCCTCCACAGGCTCAACGGGCGTTTCACCGTGGACCACCACCAGCCACGCGCCCAGTTCTTTGGCTTTCTTGGCCAAACCGCCTATGGCCTTGTGCGGCACATGTGTAATCTCAACGCCGGGCACGGCAACAATGTCCCAGTGCAACCTGGCCAGCTCACAGTCGCGGCTGACCTCTTTAATGACCCTTTCCAGCGAGCCGGCCCCGACGTGGTCCGTGACCGCTATAGCCTTATATCCCTTCACCGCGGCACGCCTGATCAGTTCCAGCGTGGAGAGCACCCCATCACTGTAAAAAGTGTGAGTGTGGAAGTCATATATCACGCTATAAATTAACACAAAAATCTCGCTTAATACAAGGATACTGCAATAATCTGCTATAATAGGGCGGATTTTCAGCGGAAATGTTTAAGAAAATACTCGTCCCGCTCGATGGTTCCACCGAGGCGGAGACTGTACTTCCATACGTCAGGGACATTGCCGGCAGGTTTGACTCAGAGGTTGATATCCTGGGAGTCGGGCTTGGCAGCAGGAGGCGCAGGGTCAATCAGCTCCTGGATAGCTATGTGCACCACGCCGTCGAGCACCTGCAGCAGCATGAAATCACCTGCAGGGCTGTTCTGCTCTACAGCAACCCCCGCGAAGAATTGCTCGATTATACCGAGATCACTGCCCCGGCGCGTGAAATAAAGGCTAAGGGGCAGGTGCTTTACGGTGGGCCTTCTGAGAATATCCTTGCCTATTCGGTTGAGCACAATATGAACCTTGTCATCATGGCCACGCATGGCCTCAGCGGCCTTCGGCGGTGGTGGTTGGGAAGTGTGTTTGAAAAAGTAGTGTCTCGGGCCACTGTGCCTGTGCTGGGCATACACAGCAAACAGGTGCGGGAGCTGGACAGGGACAGGAAGGCAGTTTTCAAGCGTATCCTGGCGCCTCTCGATGGATCGGAGACAGGTGGGGCGGCCATGCATGACGCGGAGGCCTTAGCCCTTAAAACCGGTGCCTCGATGGTGCTTGTACACGTACTGCCCGCCCCCCATGCAGTCGAGGCGCGCTGGCTGGGTCCAGAATTCAGCGGCTTCGTTAAAGCCATGCACGACGCAGGCCAGAAATATCTCGACAAGGTCAATACCCGGCTGAGTGCCAGGGGGCTGGACGTGAAAGTCAGGATAGTATCCGGCGACCCCGCAGCCAGGATAATCGAGGTGGCCAGGGAAGAAAAGGCCGACCTGATAGCCATGTCCACGCACGGCAGGAGCGGTATAGCCCGCTGGATGCTGGGCAGCGTGGCGGACAAGATATTGCACGAGTCCCGGATACCCATGTGGCTCGTGAGGCCCCGGCAGATCATTAAAGAGATGCTAAAAGACGGCGGCCAGGGTGATAAGTAAGCACAGTGCCTGCGCCGGTAAGGAGTTAACTATATGGGAAAAATAAACGTAGCTATTATTGGAGTCGGCAATTGCGCCTCCTCTTTCGTCCAGGGGGTGCACTATTACAAGAAAGCCAAGGATGATGAGTTCGTGCCAGGCCTGATGCACGTCAACCTGGGAGGCTACCAGATAAAGGACATCAACTTCGTGGCGGCCATTGATATCGACCGTAACAAGGTGGGCAAGGACCTTGCTGAGGCCGTCTTCACGGCACCCAATAACACTTATAAATTCTGTGATGTCCCCACAACTGGCGTCAAGGTAGTACGCGGCATGACCCATGACGGGCTGGGCAAATACCTCGGCAAAATCATAGAGAAGGCCCCGGGGCCCACGGCTAACATCGTCAGCATACTGAAAGAGGTCAAGGCTGATGTGGCCATCAACTACCTGCCGGTCGGCAGCGAAGAGGCGACCAAGTGGTATGTGGAGCAGCTTCTCAATGCCGGCGTGGGCCTGGTCAACTGCATACCTGTCTTTATTGCACGTGAGCCATACTGGCACAACCGCTTCCACGAAGCCGGCTTGCCTGTTATCGGCGACGATATCAAATCGCAGGTCGGCGCCACCATAGTGCACCGCGTGCTTACCCGGCTGTTCCAGGACCGCGGGGTCAAGCTGGAGCGCACCTACCAGCTCAATTTCGGGGGCAATACGGACTTCTACAACATGCTGGAGCGCGAACGCCTCGAGTCCAAGAAGATCTCCAAGACCAATGCCGTTACGTCCCAGTTAGACTACGAGATGAATCCCGATAATATTCACGTCGGCCCCAGTGATTATGTGCCATGGCTGTTGGACCGCAAGTTCTGCCACATCAGGATGGAGGGCCGTACCTTCGGTGACGTGCCTCTCAACCTTGAATGCAAGCTCGAGGTGTGGGACAGTCCCAACTCGGCCGGTGTTGTCATCGATGCCATCCGTTGCCTCAAGATAGCCAAAGACCGCGGCCTGGCCGGTTCCGTGGTAGCCCCCAGTTCCTATTTCATGAAATCTCCGCCCATCCAGTATTCGGACGATGAGGCCCGCAGGCGCGTGGAAAAGTTTATCGCCGGGCAGGAACAGCAGAGGCCCGTCTGCCTGCCGGAATCAGCATGAAGCCCGCCGGGGCAAAAAAAGGCCAAGCACACGGGAAGGGCTCCTATAGGGCAGGGCTATGAAAATCGGGCTGGTTTCGCCATATGATTACTCTCATCCCGGCGGAGTCATCAACCACGTCTCATACCTGGCCCACCACCTCCACCTGATGGGCCACGAGGTCAAGATCATGGCCCCGGTGCGCAGGAAAAGCGTGCGCTATTTCGATGAGGAGGTCACGGCTGTCGGCCGGCCGATACCTATCCCCTACGGCGGCACCACCGCGCGCATCGCGCTCTCCCCGTGGCTGCCTTACCAGGTGCGGCGTGTCCTGGACAGGGAGGGATTCGAGGTGATCCACCTGCACGAACCCTTCATACCCATGCTCTGCCTGAGCACCCTCGCCGAGTCACAGGCAATCAACGTGGGCACTTTCCACGCCTGCCATGAACGTTCCGGCCTGTACTGGCTGAACCGCTCCACCATGCGCAAACTCGGTGCCAAGCTGCACGGCAAAATAGCCGTCTCAAAGCCGGCCCGTGACTACATATCAAAATATCTTGCAGCCGACTACCGCATCATCCCCAACGGGGTGGATATACATCACTACTATTCCGATGGGCCGGGCAGGGACGAATTCAAGGACGGCAAGCTGAATATACTTTTCGTGGGCAGGCTGGAAGAACGCAAGGGCGTGGGCGACCTGATCAGGGCATGTTCACTGGTAAAAAAGGATTTCCCCAACTTCCGACTGATTATCACCGGCCCGGGTCTCAGGCTGCGCTTCCAGTATAAGACCATGGCCAAATCCCTGCTGGGAGACCGCGCGGTGTTCACACATTACGTTACCTTCCCTGAACTGCCGCAGTATTACCGCACGGCCGACATATTCTGTGCCCCGGCAACAGGTGGTGAGAGCTTTGGGATAGTCCTGCTGGAGGCCATGGCCAGCGGCACACCGGTCGTGGCAACCGATATACCGGGGTATGCCAGCGTGTTAACTCACGGCCAGGAGGGTCTGCTGGCACAGCCCAGGAACCCTCGCTCCCTGGCAGATGCCTTATTAAAGCTGCTGACCGACAGGCAATTAAGATTGACGATGGCGGAGAGGGGAGTGGCCACGGCCAACAAGTACAGCTGGGAAAACGTTAGCCGGCAGGTTGTCGATTACTACACCTCCATCTCCAGGTGAACTCAGCGGGGTAAAGAAGTGTTAAATTTCGAAGAGTTACGCAGGAAGGCGGGCCGCTGGATAAGCGATCCCCTTGTCCCGCTCATCAGCAGGCTCGGGCTAACGCCTGACATCATGACCACCATCGGCCTGGTTATTAACCTGGTGGCAGCGGTGGTCATAGGTTTCGGCCACCTTGTGGCAGGCGCCATCATATTCTTACTGGCCGGGCTGTTCGACCTGCTGGACGGCGCCCTAGCCCGCTACATGGACAAGACATCCAGTTTCGGGGCCCTCTTCGATTCTACCGTGGACAGGGTTACCGAAGGGGCCCTGTTCCTCAGCTTTATCTTTATCACCAGTGCCGCTGTCTGGCCCTACGACGTCAGGCTGCAGATAGTGCTTATTTTCCTGGCCATGGTGGGGTCGTTCCTTACAAGTTACATCAGGGCCAGGGCCGAGGCGCTCAATATCGACTGCAAGGTTGGCTTGTTTACGCGTGTTGAGCGGGTTATAATATTAGCGCTTGGACTGCTCTTAAACCAGGTGTTCATAGCCCTGGCCATAGTGGTGGTCCTTTCTTTTGTGACCGTCGGGCAGCGTTTCGTGCATGTCTGGCGGCAGGCAAGAAAATAAAAGGAGTATACATATTCCCATCTTTGCGTGTATTTAGGCCTATGGGTATGTCTATTTCAGGAATAATAAAATGTCAGTTGTAGCTGTTATTGGCGCCCAGTGGGGCGACGAAGGCAAAGGCAAAATTGTGGACCTGCTGGCGGAGAAGGCGGATGCCGTCATACGCTTCTCAGGCGGCGATAATGCCGGCCACACGGTAATAAACCCGGGGGGAGAATTTAAGCTGCATATCGTGCCCTCGGGCATCTTCTACCCGCACACTGCCTGCGTTATAGGCAACGGCGTCGTAATCAATCCCAGGGTACTGCTGGAAGAGATGGACAGCCTTAAGGCAAGGGGCGTGGATATCGGCAACCTGCATATCAGCGACCGCGCACACATCATCATGCCCTGGCATATCCTTCTCGACAGGCTGGACGAGGAGAAACGCGGGCCAGAGGCTATAGGGACCACAGGCAAAGGCATTGGGCCGGCCTTCGCAGATAAGACCGCCCGCAAGGGCATACGCGCCTGCGATATCATCGATGCCGGGACCTTCCGGTCGCGGCTGGCCAGCCTGATGGAACCAAAGAACGAGCTGCTCACCAGGCTTTATAATGCCGCAGCGCTGGATTTCGACAAGGTTTTCCAGGAATACACCGCCTACGCCGTGCGCCTGGCGCCCTATATCAAGGACACCACGTCCATGATCAGCGACCTGCTGGAGCGCGGAAGCAACATCGTCCTCGAGGGGGCCCAGGGCACCATGCTGGACACTGATTTTGGCTCCTATCCTTTCGTAACATCGTCATCCCCGCTGGCCGCCGGCGCCTGCCTGGGTTCGGGCATCAACCCGCGCAGGATCGACCGCGTGGTAGGCATTTTTAAAGCCTACACTACCCGGGTGGGAGGCGGTCCCATGCCCACCGAACTCAAAGATGAGGTGGGTGAATATATCAGGCAACGCGCCCACGAGTATGGGACCACCACGGGAAGGGCGCGCCGCTGCGGCTGGTTCGATGCGGTGGTTGGGCGCTACAGCACCAACCTGAACGGTTTCACCAGTGGCATTCTCACCCGCCTTGACGTGCTTGACGAGATGGATACCGTGAAGATATGCGTGGGCTATAAAATAGGCGGCGTGATGGTTGACCGCTTCCCGGCGGATGCCGCAGCCCTTGAGAACTGCACGCCCGTATATGAGGAACTGCCCGGCTGGAAGGTCAATACCAGCGACGCCCGTAAGGCAAGGGAACTGCCACGCAACGCGCTAAGGTACATCAAGCGGCTTGAGGAGCTTATCGGCTGCCGGTTCCACGTAATCTCAATAGGGCCCCGCCGCGAGCAGAGCATCATCAGGAAAAAGGTGATCTGACGCACTACGCCTTACCGCAGGGGTGAGGGTTGGAAGGATGGGCTGATAGGTGAGAAAGGGGACATTATCAATGGTCTTGATCACCCGTATTTATATTTGCCTTCCCTGAATACTTTCAGGCAGGCATCCACCACCCGGGGATCATACGCTTTGCCTCTTTTGGCAGAGATGGTTGAGAGCGCCTTCTCGATGCCGGGCGTGACAGGCCTCCAGGGCCGTTCCACGGCCATTTCATCAACCTCGTCAGCCACTGCAAGTATACGTGCCTCAATCATGATCCCATCGCCTTTAAGCTCCGCGGGGAACCCTGACCCATCGTACATCTCGTGATGCTGCATTACCACTTTGGCTACAGGCCAGGGAAACTCGATACCCTGTAAAACATCACAGCTTGCCTGCACATGTGTCTGCTCAATACTGGTCTCAAGCTAGCCCCGTATTTCCGGCCGGTTCAATATCTCGGAGGGGATTGCTACTTTGCCGATATCATGAAGCAGTGCAGCGGTCCTGACACATTCTACTTGCTCGGCGGGCAGGCCTAACTCCACTGCAATCACAGTGGCCAGGTCGGCCACGCGGTGCTGCTGACCGACATTATACATATCCCGTATCTCCGCCATCTTGATCAGCGCATCCACAGTACCGTTGACTATCCGGAGCAGGCGGTCCGCGGTATCTTGAAGCCGGTTCTCCAGCTTTTCACGTTCTATGGCATACCGGATGGCGGAAAATAAAGCATGGCCGTCGGCGTGCCCTTTGATCAGATAATCCTGCGCCCCACAACGAACCGCCTCCAGACCCGTTGATTCATCTGCATAGCCTGTGAGCACCAGAGCGGGCAACTCCGGGTGTTTTGTTCTGACAGTTCGCAGGGTTTCCAACCCCTGGCTATCAGGCAATCCCAGGTCTATTAACACAACGTCAAACGTTGAGGACGCCAGTTGCCGTATCCCATCTGCCAGCGATCCGCTGAACTGGAGGTCAATAGTTTCAACACCGCATTCCCTGAACATCTCCTTGATCAGGCGCACATCGTCCGGGTTGTCCTCTATCACCAGGGCCTTAATATTGTCTTTTTCCACTGATCCCTCCCGCTGCCTGCCGTTTAATTATCGTACCCGTGCATTTATCCGGGGCCTTCACATGCCCAAACCGTTGGGTAGTTTAACTATTGTAAACCAGAAGTTTTCGATTTCACGCACCACCCTGGAGAACTGTTCGAGATCAATGGGTTTGGTGATAAAAGCGTTGGCGTGCAGGTTATAGGTACGGAGTATATCTTCTTCTGATTCAGAGATTGTGAGGATCACTACAGGTATACGCCTGAGGTCAGGGTCAGACTTGATCTCCTCGAGCGTCTCCCTGCCGTCCTTCTTCGGCATATTCAGGTCAAGTATCACCAGGTCGGGGCGCTGAGCGTCCGCGAATTTTCCTTCCCTGCGAAGGTATTGCATGGCATCAACACCGTCCTTTACATGTTGCATGTCAACCATTACCTTGCAATCCTTCAACGATTCCCTGGTTAGCCTGGCATCCGCCGGGCTGTCTTCCACCAGTAATAGCCGTATGGGCCTGAGGTTGGCCAGGTTATTCATCTTCTAATTGCCTCCTCGGAGAGGAATTGTAAAACAAAAGCGAGCACCTTTACCAGTTTCGGATTCCACCCAGATACGGCCCCCATGGCGCTCAACTATTCGCTTGCAAACGGCCAGGCCTATACCGATGCCGGGCATATCCCGTCCATGCAGGCGCTGGAAAATGGTGAACACCCGGTCGGCGTATTTCTGGTCCATGCCTATCCCGTTATCCTGCACACAAAAGAGCGATTCCCCCTGTTTCTTTTCGAACGACACATGTATGACCGGTGGCTGGCTCCCGCGGAATTTGATGGCGTTTGCCAACAGGTTCTGGAACAGGCGCACCAGCTGGCCACCGTCCCCGTATATCTGAGGCAGGGGGTCAGCGGTTATGCTTGCCCCGCTTTCTTCTATCGCCTTACTCAGGTTGCCAATTGCCTCGTTTAGCACGGCCTGGGTCTTTACCACGGCAAAGGTTCTGCCACTTGACTGCACCCTCGAGTATTCCAGCAGAGCCCTGATCATCTCCTGCAGCCGGTTGGCAGCGGCCACGGAGAACCCGATAAACTCCCTGGCCTCACCCCCGACACTATCGGCATACCGTTTCTCGATTAGCTGCAGGAAACTCGATATGGTGCGCAGGGGCTCCTGCAGGTCGTGAGATGCTACATAGGCGAACTGCTGCAGTTCCATGTTGGAGCGGTGCAATTCCTTGGCCGTCCTCTGCAGTTCTGCTGTCCTCTCCTGCACCTTTATCTCCAGATCATCGCGGGACTTCTCCAACTCCGAATATGAATACTTGAGTCGCCCAGCCATCGTGTTAAAGTTGGCTGCCAATTCCCCTATCTCGTCATGCGATGCGATGCCGACCCGGAAATCCAGCTTCCCTTCAGCGATAAGCTGTGTGCCTTTCTGGAGCTGCAACAGGGGCACCAGCATCCGTCTCCACGCCACTACGAATAAGATTACACCCAGGGCTATCAGCATCAGCAGGGCGATGCCCAGTATTACGGCCGTCACTGTTTGCGTGACGGCGACCCTGTTTCCAAAGATATCTGAGAGGCGGATGGCATCACCCGCCATCAATTCGATATCGAGCTGTAAACGGCTTTTTACCCTTTCTGTCAGCTCAGCCTGCTGGACCGATCCGTTCTGCGCATCCTGACCACACAGCTTCACCAGGTATTCGAAATCCGACCTGAATTTATCATTCTGGCCGGTAAGGCTTGCCAGAATTGCCTGCTCCTCTGCCCCATCAAAGCTGGCTTGATCCAGCATCTCTGCCAGCGCTGCCTGAATCTGCTGGATCTGGTATGCAGGTCTCTCCTCCCTGTAAGCTGCATATTCGGTGGTCAGCACGCTCAGAGATTGCAGCGACCGGATAATACTGGTGGCGTTACCACGGTTTTCCCTGCTCTTTGCCCCCTCCTGTGCTGTCACAATAAATACGGCAACCAGAGCCGCGATTACGATCAAGAAAACGATGCCTGTCACCAGCAGGAAGGTCTTTATTCTCATACCAGTTGCTACCGAATTATCGTCACTGCTGCAGGCTTTGCCGCCTGGATGCCGTCGAAATAAATATAGTTAATATAGTTAGGTACCTTGGTCTCGGTTGTAATACCGTTCCTTATCATCCAGCGTGCCTCGTCCTCCATAACTATGATCAGTGCCTGCGGCAATGAAACCTCGAACTTTGACTTCGGCCATGCGTACTTTATATACGCGTCGCTGACGTTCAGGCGCTGCGCCACGATGGTCTGTGCTTCCTCCGGCTTCTCTTCAGCAAAAGCTTCAGCCTGCACCACCGCCCTGAAAAACTTCTCGCCCAGGGCCGGCCTGGCTTTCAGCACATCGTCACGGGATATAACAAGCCAGTAGAAGTCCTGTGCTGACTGCGCGGGCCACGTTACCACCTTTTCACCCAGCCTCTCCCGGAGATTATAGACATGCGGCTCCCAGATGATCACCGCCCCGATATCCCCGACCGTCAGGTTGTCTGTTATCTGCTGCGGCGACATGTTGACCCTTTTTATGTCCGATAGCGCCATGCCGTTATAAAGCAGGAACAGACCCAGGTAATAATCACCATTTGATTGAAACACCACGCCCACCTCTTTGCCTTTCAGGTCCTGGGGACTTGCGATCCCGAGGTCTTTGCGTGCGATGACCTGTATGGTATCGGCCCTGGTAATTGCCCCCATGATGCGAAGGTCGGGCATACCGACGCTCATGCTGACGAATGGGAACTCGGCCGAGCCGGCAATATCCAAATTGCGGGCCTCCAGGTCCTTGATGGCGGCCGGCCCGGACTCGTAAAGCTTTACCTCGGCATCCAGGCCTTGCGCGGTAAAATATCCATTTTTCTCAGCGATGAAAATCAGTCCTGACCACTCACCGCGGTACGTGCCGATGGTCACCTTATCCAGCGTCGCTGCCGGCTTGCCTGAACCCGATAAACAGCCGGGTGCCGCAGTAAGGATGGTGAACAGAATAAGAACCGCTGCCAGCCATATTCCAGGATTAACTTTTAGCCTCATCTGGCCCCACCCTTCCCCTTTATTTCAAAGGCAGGTCTATGCTATACCTCTTGAGCGTTTGTTCAATGACGGCGCGGGTCTTCTCGTCCGGCACCACCAGCGGGAGGCGCGGCTTGCCCACCCGGAAGCCCACGTAATTGAGGGCATACTTGATGGGCATGGGGCTTCCGATCATGAACATCGTGTTGATGAGGGGTATGAAGCTGCGGTGCAGCCTGGCTGATTGCTCAATCTTGCCGGCAAAGAATAGGTCCATCATCTTCTTGTACTGGATGCCCACAAGGTGCGTTATCACCCCGATTACACCGTAGCCGCCCAGGCCGAGTATGGGGAAGGTATCGGCGTCGTTGCCGCTGTAAACCATGAAATCACTGCCTGCGCCGTCTATTATGCGGGCGATCTGCCCGAAATCGGCACTGGCCTCCTTTATGCCCGCGATGTTATCTATCTTGCTGAGCTTGATGGCCGTTTCGGCAGACAGGTTGGTAATGGTGCGCGATGGCACGTTGTATATGATGCAGGGCAGCCTCGTAGAGCCGGCAATGGCCTTGAAATGCTGGTAGAGCCCTTCCTGGTTGGGCTTATTGTAGTAAGGGACGGTCAACAGGCAGGCATCCACGCCCGTTTTCTCCGCCTTTCTGGTCAGATCTATACTCTCCTGCGTGTTGTAGTTGCCCGTGCCGGCCACGATCGTGACCCTTTTGCCGGTGGCCGCCCTGACCTCATCGAACAGGCGGAGCTTTTCCGCCGTTGTCAGCGTGGGGCTCTCGCCGGTGGTACCGGAGACCACCAATCCGTCACTCCCTGATGCGAGCAGGGCCTTTGCCAGCTTTTGCGCCTGCGCATAATCGACCTGGCCCTTACCGTTGAAGGGGGTCACCATGGCTGTCAGCAAACGTCCGAATTTCTTCATCACATCCTCCCCCGGCTATTTGTTATTGTTATTGTTTTGCTGCCTGACCCACCCGTTCCGGATGGCCTCCTCCGCTATCTGGATGGCGTTGAGGGCGGCGCCCTTGCGGATGTTGTCGGCCACCACCCACATAACCAGGCCGTTAAGGTAAGAAACGTCAGACCTTATCCTGCCCACATAAACGTCGTCGGTGCCGGCCGCCAGCCAGGGCTGCGGGTAAAGGCTCACATTGGGATCATCAAGCACCTTGACGCCGGGGGCCTTGCTCAGTATGGAACGGGCCTCCTCGGGCGACATGTAGTCGCTGAACTCCACCTGTATGGCCTCGCTGTGGCTGATAAAAACAGGCACGCGGACGCAGGTGGCTGAGACGGCGAGGTTCTCGGCGTGCATTATTTTGCGGGTCTCCTCTACCATCTTCCATTCTTCCTTGGTGTAGCCGTTCTCCAGGAACACATCAATCTCCGGCAGCAGGTTGAAGGCTATCTGGTGCGAATAGACGTGCGGGACCACGTTGCCACCGTCCAGCACGACCCTGGCCTGCTTGGTCAACTCTTCCACAGCTGAAATGCCGGTCCCGGAAACTGACTGGTAAGTGGCGACCGTGATGCGCTTGATCGGGTTAACCCGGTGCAGCGGATAAAGTGCAACCACCATCTGGATGGTCGAGCAGTTGGGGTTGGCGATGATGCCCTTGTGCTTTTTAATATCCTCGGGGTTGACCTCCGGCACCACCAGCGGCACGCGCGAGTCCATGCGCCAGGCCGCGCTGTTATCTATGACCAGCGCCCCCGCCTTGGCTGCCACCGGGGCAAAGTGCTTGCTTATCTCGGACCCCGCCGAAAAAAGTGCGATATCCACGCTGTCGAAGGAGTCGCTGGCGGTCTCTTTAACCACCATCTCCTGGTGACCTGCGTAAACTTTCCTTCCGGCCGAGCGGTCGGAGGCATAAAGTTGCAGCGACGCCACCGGGAATTTTCGCTGCAGGAGAACCTTGATGAACTCCTGACCCACCATGCCGGTGGCGCCCACTATAGCTACGTGATACCCGTTGTCACTGTTGTTCATATCAGTCTCCCAAATTTAGCAGTACATCCAGGCCGTAAACCAGACCGTGGCGCTTGATAACCTCCTTAACCGCAAGGATCACGCCCGGCATAAAACTCTCCCTGCTTATGGTGTCGTGCCTGATCGACAGGGTCTGTCCCAGGGCACCGAAGATTACTTCCTGGCTGGCCACCAGGCCGGGCAACCTGACGCTGTGGATGGATATGCCGTCAGACTGGCCGCCCCGGGTCCCTTTTAAAGTTTCTTTCTCCGTCAGCGGGTTCACGAAAGGCTTGCCCCGCGCACTCACCATCGCCCTGGCAGTTGCCAGTGCCGTCCCCGAAGGTGCATCCAGCTTCCTGTCGTGGTGAAGCTCGATGATCTCCGCATTGTCAAAATACTTTGAGGCCACCTTTGCCAGGTGTATCATCATTACAGCGCCTATTGCGAAATTGGCCGCTACCACTGCGCCTTTCTTATGTGCCTGGGCCAGATGGTCGATCTCCTTGAGATCGGCTTCACTCAAACCGGTTGTGCCCATCACCAGGTTAGCCCCGTTTTTCAGGGCAAGCCTTGCCGCCCCCATTGCCGCCCCCGGCACCGTGAAATCCACTACCACCTGGGGATGGTACATTTCGATGAGGGCGGTTAAATCGGTATGCAGGGGAACTTTCCTGGACAGCCCGGCCACGTTCATGTGGTCCCGGTCCGCCTTGATATCAGCAGCACAGGTCAACTCCAGTCCGGTGTCAGCGGCTACTGCGCTTACAACCTGCTGCCCCATCCTGCCTAAAGCCCCGTTCACTGCTACTTTAATCTTTGACATGTCACTACCCTCTCCCGGTTAGGCCCCGGGTCAACCCTCTCTTATTCCGACCGGCGCGGATAGCGCCTCGGTTCGTCCCTGCGCCCCCCGGGCGGCATCCCCGGCCTCGGGGACCCGCTATTTGTCCTGGGCGGCATGGGAGGCCTGTCCTGCGCCGGCTTGCCGTCCGCCGGGGAACCGGATTGATCCGCGAAAACGGCTTTACGCGAAAGGTTTATGCGTCCCAGCCGGTCGATCTCGGTCACCTTGACCATAATCTCATCGCCGATCTGCATCACGTCCTCGACGCGCGCCACATGATGGTCAGCAAGTTCACTGATATGTACCAGTCCTTCCTTGCCCGGCAGGACTTCAACGAACGCGCCGAAATTCTGTATCCTGGTGACCTTGCCCGTGTAGATGGCCCCCACTTCCACGTCCTGGGTGAGGCCTTCTACTTTGCGTATAGCCGCCTGGGCCGATTCCTCGCTGGCCGAACCGATGACTACGGTGCCGTCATTTGACACCTCGATGGTGGTCTTGGTCTCCTCGATGATGGCCTTGATATTCTTGCCTCCCGGCCCGATCAGTGCCCCGATCTTGGACGGGTCGATAGTGATCTTGTACATGCGCGGCGCGTACTTGCTCAGGTAAGGCCGCACTTCGGGTATGGCCGCCTTCAAAACATCCAGGATCACCTTGTGGGCCTCCCTGGCCTGCATCGTGGCTTTGGCCAGCACCTCGTGGCTGACGCCCTGCAACTTGATGTCGAGCTGGATGGCCGTGATACCGTTGACGGTACCCGCCACCTTATAGTCCATGTCGCCATAGAAATCTTCTATCCCCTCGATGTCCGTTAGGATAATGTAATCTCCCGGGTTGTCCTTGTCCGTCACAAGGCCCATAGCTATGCCCGCTACGGGGGCCTTGATGGGGACACCCGCATCCATCAGTGACAGCGTCGAAGCACATACACTGCCCATAGAGGTGCTGCCGTTGGAACTGAGCACCTCGGATACCAGCCGGATGGTGTAGGCGAAATCCTTCTCGTCCGGTATGACTGCGGCCAGGGCCTTCTCAGCCAGCGCACCGTGACCGATCTCCCGCCTGCCTGTCGAGCCCATCCTTTTAACTTCGCCGTTTGAATAGGGTGGGAAGTTGTAATGATGCATGAATCTCTTGGTAGCTTCCAGGCCAAGGTCATCCACCGTCTTTGCCTGGCCAAGTGATCCCAGCGTGGTTATGGCCAGCACCTGAGTCTGCCCGCGCGAGAAAAGCCCCGACCCGTGGGTACGCGGCAGCAGGGCAACTTCGGCGGTAAGTTTGCGTATCTGCTTGATATCTCTTCCGTCAACATGCTTCTGCGTGCGCAATATCTTGGCCCGGCAGGTTTTCTTCAATATCTCTTCCATGGCAGTGTCTATTTCAGCATCCGCATAAGTATCCTTGAGCTTCTCCTTGGCCTCCCTGGTAACGACCGCGAGCGCAGCCTGCCTTGCCTGTCTATCGGCGCTTTCCAGAGCCCCGGCCATACCCTGGCCGAAATCCCTGGTTAAGGCTGACAGGAGTTCCGGTTTGATGCTGAAGCCTTCTATCTCCCTCTTGGTCTGCCCGATCGCTTCGCGCAACTCGTCCTGCAAACGGATGAGCTTCTGGTTCTCCTCGTGGGCAACCCTGAGGGCCTCGATATAAATGGCGGGGTCTATTTCATTGCATCCGGCCTCCACCATAACGATATTGTCGCGGCTGCTGGCAACCACCAGGTCGAGCACACTGTCATTCATCTGTGGAAGCAGCGGGTTGAGCACCATCTTCCCGTCTACGTAGCCAACCCTGGTCGCGCCAATAGGACCATAGAACGGTATGCTGGAGATGGTCAGGGCAGCGGATGCCCCGATAACAGCCAGCACGTCCGGATCGTTCTCCTGGTCGGTGGACAGCACGGTTACCACTACCTGGATATCGTTGGGAAGGCTCTTGAGAAAGAGCGGGCGTATCGAGCGGTCGCACAGGCGCGCGGCTAAAGTAGCCTGCTCCCCCGGCCGTCCCTCGCGCCTTAAAAAGCTGCCCGGGATCTTGCCTACGGCGTAATGACGTTCCTCATAATCGACGGTGAGGCGGACGAAATCGCTATTCTCCCTGGCTTCCTCACTGATGCATGCTGTGACAAGGACAACCGTATCACCATAACGGACCAGCACAGCACTGTCTGCCTGCTGGGCAAGCTTGCCGCTCTGGATGATAAGATCCCTGTCCCCAATTTTACACTGAAAGTTCTGGGACATTATTATAACCCTCTATTCTGTTTTATTTGCGTAATCCAAGCTTGCCGATGAGGGTCCTGTAGCGGTTGATGTCTTCCCTGCTCAGATAAGCCAACAGCCGCCTGCGCCTCCCGATAAGCTTGAGAAGAGACCGACGTGTATGCTGATCGTGAGAATGCTCTTTCAGATGCCCCGATAACTGGTTGATCCTCTCGGTCAGTACAGCCACCTGGACGTCAGAAGAGCCCGTATCTTTCTCGTTTATTGCATAGCTCTTCATTATTGCTTGTTTCTTTTCCTTGTCCAATGCCTTACTCCTGTAAAACTCTATAACGCAAAATTATAGCACAGCAGGGCAACCATTGCATCACACATAACCGGAGCGTGCTTCAGGCAGTGATACGGTTTTAGCCGCCGCGGGGTTGGGGTATAATTAGTGCACCATGACCTCCCAGGTTTTTTACCGCAAGTGGCGCCCGCAGACATTCAATGAAGTAGCTGGACAGGAGCACGTCGTCCAGACTTTGCGCAATGCTATTAAAAGCGGCCGCCTTGCCCACGCTTACCTGTTCTGCGGCCCGCGCGGCAGCGGCAAGACCAGCACCGCCCGTATACTGGCCAAGGCCGTCAACTGCCGTGAACCCCTCGAAGGCGAACCATGCAACTCCTGCGATTCCTGCCTCGCTATCAATAAGGGCAACGCACTGGACATCATCGAGATCGACGAGGCCAGCAACCGCGGCATCGATGACATGAATAACCTGAAAGAACGGGTCAGCTACTCGCCGAATATCCTGCGCTACAAGGTTTACATAATAGATGAGGTGCACATGATAACGCGGGAGGGCGCCAATGCTTTCCTTAAGACACTGGAGGAGCCGCCCCCTCACGTCATTTTCATCCTGGCTACCACAGATCCTCACAAAATAATCTCTACCATCACGTCCCGCTGCCAGCGCTTTGATTTCCACCGCCTGTCCAGTATCGCCGTAATATCGCGCCTGTCACATATCTGCACGAAGGAATGCATCGAGATTGACCCTGAGGCACTCAAGCTGGTGGCCAAGGTAACCACTGGCAGCCTGCGGGATGCAACCAACTTGCTGGAACAGCTTATCACCTACTATGGCAGCAGCATCAGCCTGGCACAGGCACAGGCCATGATGGGCATCAGCGGTGATCTGCGTATACGCGAACTGGCGCGCTACATAGTTGCCATGGACGTATCCTCCGGGCTAAAGGTCATCAATGCTGTGGCGGGCGAGGGCCTTGACCTGCGGCAATTCAACCGCGAGTTGGTGGACTATATGCGCCAGCTTCTGCTGGCCAAGTCAGGCTCTGCTGATATGATAGACGCCACCTCTGATGACCTTGCCGAGATGCAGAAAATCGCCGGAAGCACTACCCTTGATTACCTTCTCAATGCTATCAAGCTCTTCAGCAGCGTCGACCTGCGCATGGACACCTATTCGCCGCTGCCGTTAGAACTCGCCCTGGTGGAAAGCGTAGTATCGCAGCACGCCAGGGACAAGTCCG
>Ga0247840_10004885_pt1 | contig 20723 bp, 19 predicted proteins | sample LaCruzMarch2015__FD_192404 | JGI IMG/M metagenome (GOLD analysis project Ga0247840, IMG submission 192404) | Freshwater microbial communities from meromictic Lake La Cruz, Castile-La Mancha, Spain - LaCruzMarch2015_17m | ecosystem: Environmental > Aquatic > Freshwater > Lake | place: Spain... | reverse complement strand
AGCGTACTTAATTTAGTCAATACCGCTTGAGATAATTCACTATCAAAAACTTTTACTGAATTGTTATTAAGATAGTGTAAATAGCTTTCGGCTTGGGTTACTTGCCAATTAACCACTACTTTGCTAGTGAATGCCTGCCCAGATTCAACGGATAAGCTTTGATTCATCGCAACATACGAACTGCGCTGATTAGTATAAACATAGCTCAATTCGCCATAAAAAGGAACTTTCCAATGTAAACCAGGTGGGTAGCTTTGAATAGGTTTATTAGCAGAAAAACTAACCATGCCTAGTTCGCGTTGATCAACACTAAAAAAGCCCCCCAACAGAAAGCCAATGAGAATTAAACCAAGGATTAAGCTATTGCGCATAATTTAGCTCCCTTGTTGTATTGCGTTGACGGTTAACACTCCGATCAACTGCGCGAATATCGCTACGCGAATCAGCACCAATTGAGCTTAAATTTTGCGTAGGATTTTGTACTAAGCTCATGAATTGTTCCTGAGTTAATTTTAATAACGGGTATGACTCCGCCGTTGATTCTGCAGGTATGCCACTTAGCATTTTATAATAAATTAATTCGACAATTGCGGATTTATTGGCACGATATTGCGGAAGTAACTGTTTATATTCCAGAATCATCGATTCAGTTTTAGCTTGACTAGTTTGTTGATAACTTAATGCTTGTTGGATTAGTTTAGCACTTAATGGCAGATTTTGAGTTGCGGGTGAACTTTCACTAGCTGGGCTCACGCTAGGTAAATTACCAATGCTTTGTAATGTAACAATATTAAATTTGTCGAGTTGCAAACCATAGCTAGCCAATTGTTGTGTGCTTTGTTGGCGAATTTCATTAGCGAGCACAATTGAGCTCGCGTTCAACAATTCAACACGATTATAATGTAAAAAATAGCTTTGGGTATTTGCCATCACCAACCATGCAATTTTTTGATTTAAATCACTAGTTTCTTGATAGTAGCTGGTATAGTATTTTTGTGGATCAATTATCGTATAACTTAATTCAGCCGTCAACTGCAAAGTTTGATTATCTTGTGTCGTTAACTGAAAAAGATTGCCACTTTCTTTGCCAATCGACAAATTATTAATCCCAGCATCCAAAGTTTCCACGTTTGACAATGGATATGGCAAGGTTATACCCAAATCCATCCCCTTAACGCTATGGGTAATTTTGCCATTCCTAAAAATCAAGCCATAATTATCCTCAGGAATATAATAAATTCCCGTGAGCCCCCATAATAGCACGATCATCCCAACGACAATTAGGATAAAACGCCGATTACTTGGCACCACAGGCGCAACTTTTGGCGCTCGATTCGCAGGTTTTTTTCCCATCAAACGAGCAAGGACGCGATTTAAGCGTTCGACTAAACCATCATTATTTTGTGGGTCTTTATCGATCTTTCCATGGCTCATAAATTAAATCCTGTTGCTTGTTATTATTATGTTGACGAATAAATTCTAATTTTTCAACGATGGCTTGGCGTAATAAATCAAGACCTAAATTCTGTTTAGCTGAAATATACACCGCAATTGGTTCTTGTTCGGCGTTGTAACTAATTTGAGGCATAATCTCTTCATCATCAGTTAAATCAATTTTATTATAAATAATTAATTGTGGAATCGTATCCGCTTGGATTTCTTTAAGCACTAAATTTACATCTTCAAGATGCCGTTGATAGGTTGCATGGGAAACATCCACCACTTGCAATAACAGATTAGCGTAAATAGTTTCTTCCAGCGTTGCACGAAAAGCTGCGACCAATTTGGATGGCAAATCACGAATAAATCCAACCGTATCGGATAAAATAATTTCATTACCCGCACTGATAAATAGATGACGAGAGGTAGTTTGTAAAGTTGCAAACAAACGATCTTCAGCATAAACATTGGCTTTAGTTAACAAATTAAACAAAGTCGATTTACCCGCATTGGTATAACCAACTATCGAAACCGAATTAATTCCACTCTTTAAACGTGATTTACGTTGCGTATCGCGCTGTTTAACAATTGCATCCAAACGACGACGTAACACCACCACTTTATCGGCAATGGCGCGTTTATCCAACTCAATTTGTTTTTCACCAGGTCCACCAGTCATACCAAAACCACCACGTTGACGATCTAAGTCTTTCCAACGTCCCACTAAACGAGTAGCTAAATACGACTGCTGTGCTAATTCAATTTGTAAAATACCCTCATTGCTCGTAACGCGCGCCGCAAAGATATCTAAAATTAACTGAGTCCGATCAACAATACGAATGACCTCCAACTCATTATCCAAATTACGCTCTTGAATCGCTAAGATATTATGATTGATAATTAACGCATCAGGTTCGAGTGCTTCACAAATTGCTTTAATTTCGTCTAATTTACCCCGTCCAACGAATAATTTAGGGTCGGCACGCGGACGATTCGCCGTAATAACTTGTTTAATTACATATCCAGCCGACTCAACCAAGGCAATCGCCTCAGCCACGTCTTCTTCAAAATCAGGATTACGGTTGATATTTATCGCAACGATGACGGCACTTAAGGGTGCTTTAGACAGTTTATCTCTCATTGATTTTTAGCCAAATTAGCTTCGGCATCAAAAATATTTGAGACAAAACCGCGTGATGGAACAATTGTTGAAATAGCATGTTTATAGATTAATTGATTGACCGTACCCTCGCCGTCACGCAAAACCACAACATATTGATCAAATGATGCCACAACTCCAGATAATTTAATTCCATTGATCAAATAAATCGACACGCGAATTTGCTCTTTGCGTAAACTATTTAAATAAGGATCTTGTAAATTCACTAATTTCGACATTAACTCTCTCCAGAATAACTAATTTAAGGCTAAATTAGGATTAAATAGATGCACCAAGACTAACGCTATTTAATTTCAAATATAAATATCCGCACAAAAACCTGACCTAACAAAACATCTTAGTTTAATTTAGCAAAACTACGACCATAAGTAATTTGCACTTAATCCATACTGACAGATGGATCATTGTCAGCAGGCATGGTTTGATTCAACGGCACATTATGCTCATTAGGCAAATTATTATTCATATCACTTTGATAACTCGCACAAGAACTCAACCATAATGCGCTACTAACTAATAAGCTGAACCTAAACAATTTTTTCATAGTATCACCAGTATTAAATATTAAAATTCTTGATTCCAATCACACACATATCACACAGAAATAAATTTGATTAAGCTCAGCAACTGTAACAATCCTTATTTTTTATAACGAACCGTCGGTTTACTCATTTTTTGTTTTTGTACTAAACCAGGTTTCAAGAAATCATTGCTCTTAGTTTCAAATGGATTATCACTGTTTTTATATTCAATCCGTAACGGTGTACCAACTAAATCAAAAACCTTTCTAAATGAACGTTCAAGATATTTGGTATAGGCTTGTTGCACAGATAATAAACTATTACCATGAATAACCACAATCGGCGGATTTGAGCCACCTTGATGTGCATAACGCATTTTCGGTCTGAAATTACCTTTAAAGGTTGGTGGTTGACGATCGACAGCTTCTTTAAGTACCCGAGTTAATTTTGGCGTTGAGAATTTAACAAATGCAGAGGTATAAGCCGCAGCAATCGAATCTAATAAATCATTAGTACCTTTTTTATATAATGCTGAAATATAATTATATTTGGCAAAATCTAAAAAGTGCAGTTTTTCTTTTAGGTCGGATTTTATCTTCAGACGTTGGTCATCGTTCAAATTATCCCATTTATTTATCGCCACCACAATTGATTTACCCGCTTCAAGTGCATAACCAACAATGGTTGCATCTTGTTCGGCAATATCCAAATGCGCATCAAGGACTAAAACGACTACCTGAGCCTCACTAATTGCTTGAATGGCTTTTAACACCGAAAATTTTTCTAATTTATCGGTAACACGTCCTTTACGACGAATCCCAGCGGTATCTATAATCGTGTATTTTTGCTCGCCACGTTCAAAATCAATATAAATACTATCCCGCGTCGTGCCTGCTTCATCAAATACAACCACGCGTTCTTCACCCAAAATAGTGTTGACTAAGGTTGATTTGCCAACATTCGGACGGCCAACCACGGCAAAAGTAATTTTATCGCCCTGTTCTTCATCCTCAGTTACGTTTTTAAAACCACGTAAGACATCATCAATTAATTTGTGCACACCATCGCCATGTGTAGCTGAAAGCGGGTACATGTTTTCTAAACCCAACTCGTAAAAGTCGCTCACTGCGATAATTTTATCAACGCCCTCAACTTTATTGATCGCCACATAAATTGGCTTATTCAGTTGACGGAGTTTATTGGCAATTATGCGATCTTGTGGCGTCATACCACCACGACCATCAACCATAAAAATAACTGCATCAGCTTCATAGGTCGCTTGCTCAGATTGGCGCGCCATTTCAAACATCACACCATTATCAATTAGTGGCTCAAAACCACCAGTATCAACTAAAATATATGGCTTATGTCCAACACGACCAATACCATAATGGCGATCACGAGTTAAACCAGGGAAATCAGCGACCAAAGCATCACGGCTACGGGTCAGGCGATTAAATAACGTTGATTTGCCAACATTTGGTCTTCCGACCAATGCTATTGTAGGCTTCATATAATTCCTTAATAATTTTTAATTTGTACTATGTAACCATTTGCTGATTGATAAATGACACCATTATCACGCACTAAAGGCTGTGATACGCCATACAGCAATGAAGTTCCAACACGAGCCATTTCATGGCCATCATTTCGATTAAACATATGCACATAACCATCATTATCAACAACGAGGACTCCATTCCCTTCCAATGCAGGTGTGCTAAGTTTTCTATATTGTAAAGTTTTATTTTGCCAAACTGATCCGCCAGTATTTTTATCAAAGGCATAGACAATCCCATCTTGTGAGACGGCATACACATTTTGTTCATCAACAACTAAACCAAAGGTGGTATTGAATTTTTTTTGCCAAATAATGTTACTAGACAAGGCATCCAAACAAGCAATTTTGCCATTATAGGTTGCGACACATAAGGTTTTATTATCTAAAACTGGGCGCATGCCAATATCGGTAATTTTATCTAAATCGGTTGAGCCCTCAGGCACGGCAATATAATTTTCCCAAATCGGCGTACCGGTGTGTAAATTAATCAAAGCTAATTTTCCACCAGGCAAACCTACTGCCACCACTTCATTCCCAATAATTTGAAAGCTATTTTGTACCCGCAAAGTTAACGCTGGAATTGGTTTTTGATAAACCCATACAGGGCTACCATCAGTTGCACTAAACGCCAAAACTTCAGCATCATTAGTGCGCACAATCACAATATCATTGGTAGCTTGAGGTGCTTCTAACGCCAAGGTTGGCAATTGTGCCTGCCATTGAACCTTACCTGTACCCTTATCAACAGCGAGTAAATAACCTTTCTTGGTTGTCACATAAACATAGGCGCCTGACACACCTACACCACTTGCCAGCCGTTGATGGGTGTTAAATTGGCTAATTAAGCTGCCATCACCTGGATCAAATTTATAAATATAACCACCGCTATCTGCGGTAAAAATTGCGTTATCAAAGATAGTCGGAACAAAGCTACCTGCGCCACTATTTTGTAAATCACTCACCGACCACCCTTGTTTTAAGGTAACCTCATTTTGCACTTTAGGCATCGGTAAAGGTTGCGGTGTGTTATCCGAGGCACAAGAAATCAAAGCATTTGCAAGCAGACCAGCACTACAGATGACTAAAGTTTTCTTTAACAATGGACTATCCTCCAATTACGTCTAATTTCATCTGAATTGCTTGTTGCGTTGATGGATCATTTGCAGCTTTTTGTAAGCCTTCTTTATAGGCATCACGGGCTTTATTTAAATCACCCATTGCAATATACATATCACCACGACCTTCATAAAATAACCCATCAAAAGCTAAATCATGTTTAATTTTTAACATTTCACGGGCTTTATCAAATTTTTGTTGATCGATATACACACTAGCTAAACGCAAGGCAGCAATACTTTGTAAGGCTTTATCTTTCGAATTATCTTTAGTCCAAACTAAATACTTTTCAGCTTGAGGGTATTTTTTTTGTCCAAAGGCTAATTTAGCCGCTTGTAATCCAGCTAGCGGTGCATATTCAGTGGCTGGTAAATCAGCAATTAATTCATCTGCGTCTTTCAAAGCTTTTGCCGAATCATTGGCGGTTATAGCATTGCTAAAATCTAGATAAATTGCCGCTGCTTTCTGCGCTTGATTTTGTTGATGCCAACTATACGCAGTACTACCAATATAACCAAGAATTAAAATAATAACCAAAGTTAATAAATATTTACCCCAATCCCGCCAAAAATATTTTACATTCGCGATTTGTTCTTGTTCATTTAAATCAAAATGTGCCATTATTATCCTAAGAATTAAAAAAATTAGTTACATATTGTGATAATTGTGTGTGTGCAATTAGTTCTTGTTTTTGTTCAGCCATCAATTTTAGCACAACTTGATTTAGCTTAACCTCGTTTTCACCAATTACTAGACTTAGCCTAGCTCCAGAACTATCGGCTTTTTTAAATTGAGTTCTAAAACTACCGCCACCAAGATGTTGAATTACCTTATAGCCAAGTGTGCGTAATTCTTGAGCCAAACTAAACGCAACTTCAGCCGCACCAACTCCATCATTCACAATGTAGATGTCACAATCTGGTTTAATTATCAGTTTATTTTGTGCCTCTAGGCTTAATAACAAACGTTCAAGTCCAATCGCAAAGCCAATTGCATAATTTTCTTTGCCGCTTAATTCCGCAACTAAAGGATCATAGCGTCCACCACCACAAACGGTTGATTGTGAGCCTAAATCACTGCTAACCCATTCAAACACCGAAAGATTATAATAGTCCAGCCCACGCACTAAGCGTGGATTTTCAACATAGGCAATATTCAACGCATCCAAACCAGCTTTCCAACCAGTATAATGTGCTTGCGAATGTTCCCCTAAATAAGCTAATAACTTAGGAGCATCGCTAACCAATTCCTGCATTGCGGGATTTTTGGTATCCAAAATTCGTAGTGGATTAGTATGTAACCGGCGCTTAGCTTCTTCATCCAATAGCTCTTGATGTTGTTCAAAATAAGCAATCAAGGCCTCACGATGTGCTAATCTTTCATCTTTATTACCCAAACAATTAATTTGCAACTCAACGCCGCTCAAACCTAAAATTTGCCATAAATGCTTTAACATTAAAATTATTTCACAATCAACATCAGGCCCTTTAAAGCCAAGTGCCTCGACACCAAGTTGATGAAATTGACGATAACGTCCTTTTTGTGGGCGCTCGTGGCGAAACATTGGTCCAATATACCAAAGTTTTTGATTTGCATTATAAAGTAAATTATGTTCAACTACCGCCCGAATCGTGCCAGCGGTTCCCTCAGGACGTAAAGTTAGTGCATCACCATTTAAGCTATCAATAAAACTATACATTTCTTTTTCAACAATGTCGGTAACTTCACCGATTGAACGCGTAAATAACTGCGTGTTTTCCAAAATTGGGGTACGAATATTTTCATAACCATATTGACTTAACCAAACTCTTAATTTATCTTCGAGCCATAACCATTGATAAGATGTTGCTGGCAATAAATCATTCATTCCTTTAACACCGCTTAATTTTTGTGCTTTTTCTGCCATTTTATTTTCCGTACTTATTAAGTTTATCTATTTTTACTTTATTATTCATAATGAATTTTAATATCTCGCCATCATTTGTACCAGGAACAATTGGAGTATATTCACATTTACCATCAGGAGAATCCTCTGTATACAATTGTGTTCCTTGTGCTGTGTAATAAACCAAGGATAGCGTGCAACTACTTCTAGCTACAACATTTACTTTGGTTAGAGCTTTAAGCACCACAAACAAGTTCTCTTCTTTACCATCTTTTATATAAGTTCTACATCTTGATATTGATGAATTATTTTCTTTACATCTATTGTAGTAGCTTTGAAAAAATTCTGGACTATTTAAAACAGTAAGTCTTTCCCAAATACCATATTCATGATCATTATATCGAACAACGTCATTTAAATCACTATCAATAGTTTTATTCTGTAAATTATATGTCTCTGCATTAGCTATTGAACAAAAAGAAAGTAAAAACCCAAACATAATTAATATTTTTTTCATACTTTATATTCACTCCATATATTTTTGTTACATATTAAAACTACAAATAATCATTATTATTTTGGACTATAATTACGCACGACGTAATTTTCAACAATTATTTGAAACTCTTCAGCAATTAAATCACCTTTTAAGGTCACATTTTTTTGTCCATCAATGAAAACTGGCGCAACTGGTGACTCATCTTTACCGGGTAAGCTAATTCCAATATTAGCTAATTTAGATTCACCTGGTCCATTTACCACACAGCCCATCACCGCAACCTTCATTTCCTCAACCCCTGGATATTGTTGTTTCCATAATGGCATCTGCTCGCGTAAATAATTTTGAATTTTATCAGCCAGCTTTTGGAAATAATCACTGGTAGTGCGTCCACAACCAGGGCAAGAAGTTACCGTTGGTACAAATGAACGCAAGCCCAAGGACTGTAAAATCTCTTGTGCCACAATTACTTCATTAATGCGACTCTCACCTGGTTTTGGAGTTAATGAGACACGTATTGTATCACCAATTCCTTCATTTAAAATCAAGGATAATGCCGCAGTTGAGGCAACGATTCCCTTAGAGCCCATACCAGCTTCGGTTAAACCAAGGTGCAATGGATAGTTACAACGACTGGCCAAATCACGATAAACTAAAAGTAAATCCTGCACTTGACTAACTTTACAAGATAATAAAATTCTATTTTCAGGTAAGCCCAGTTCGAGAGCTTTTTCAGCACTTTGTAGCGCTGATTCAACTAGCGCCTTACGCATCACCGCTTCCAAACTAAGTGGCAGCGCCAAACTTGCATTACTATCTAGCATCGTTGCTAATAATTCTTGATCCAATGAGCCCCAATTAACACCGATTCGCACTGGCTTATCATACTCACGTGCGGTATTAATCATATATGCAAATTGCTCATCGCGCTTAGCGCCCTTACCGACATTTCCTGGGTTAATCCGATATTTGGCTAAATATTTGGCACAATCTGGATTTTCAGCTAAAATCTTATGCCCATTAAAGTGGAAATCACCAACTAAAGGAACATTTACGCCCATATCCGCCAAACGCTGACTAATTTCGCGAACTTTCGCTCCTGCTGCCAAGGTATTTACCGTAATTCTAACCACTTCCGAACCAGCACGGGCTAAATCAGCAACTTGCAGTGCAGTTCCCAAGGCATCCTCGGTATCGGTATTGGTCATAGATTGCACCACAATTGGATGCTCACTGCCAACATAAATTTGCCCAATTTTACTACTAAAGGTTTTACGCCGAATTATCATTTTATCCACCCTTGTAATCCTATTTAGGATCTAAATATAATTTCATGCCAACTTTAAGTCGATTTACGCTTAAATTATTAATTGTTTCCAGCGACTTCAGTGAAATAGCATATTTATTGCTCAACGAATACGCAGTATCACCTGATGCAACTAAAATATAACGCCGACCGCTTGACTCACTAACTACGCCTTGTGCCGCATTTTTGGCGTGTCCAGTTGTTACGGTATTTTTAACTATAATCGGTTGATTAGTTTGCCCACTGCCTAATTGATTAGAATTAGATTTTGCGCTACTACTATTTTGAAGGCTTGAATTACTCGCGCCATATTTCAATAAATACTGTTGCGCCTCAGTAGAGTTACCGTAATTACTCACGAGAACCTTGCCAATCGTATCACGATAGGAGATAAACTCATGCCGATGACTAATATTTGCATTATCATCAATCATACCTTGCAAGATGCGAATATGCAACCACATGGTTTGCGGTGTTTGTGAACCACTAAATTTAGTAATATAAAAATTAGCTAATTGAATGTTATTTTGATCGAATTGAAGTTTAGCTAACGCAATATAACTATCTTGCGGAATATTCCGAAAGGTTAACGATCTTAGATAATCAGCATTCGCGGCAGTTAAATCTTTTTGCTTATAATAACAATTGCCACGGCTATAATAGCCAATTTCTGGAGTAAAATAAAGTGGATTATTTAACGCCAAAGCAAAATTTTCATTCGCATCGCCATACCGCTTTTGATCACACAAAAATACTGCATAATTAACATAGGCTTCAGAATAGCCATCTTTTAAATTTAACGCCTGCTTAAAATCCGCTTCGGCATTACTCGGTTTATCCAATTGTTGATAAATCATGCCACGGATCATATACGCTCGTGCATTACTCGGTAAAGTTGTAATTGCCAAATTAACGCGATCCAATGCAACCTGGGGTGCACTGTGTTTCTGATATTCAATCGCTAGATCGACGTAAGTATCCGAAAGTTTATTTTTATCAATCACATTATTTTGCACCGTACCATCACTATTGATAGTCTTCGTCACACAAGCACTATTCAGCGCAACAACCAGAATTAAACTAAAAACATGAGCTACACGCATATCAAACTTCTTTAATTGGAATGTAATTTTTCCACTTTTCTTGGCGTTTGGTTTTATCTTCAACCTTACCAACTAATTGACCACATGCGGCATCAATATCATCACCACGCGTTTTACGCACCGTTGTGATATACCCGCCATTTTGCAAGATTTTTTGGAATTTCAAAATCTGTCCCCAGCCCGTGGCTTCATAACCAGAATTTGGAAACGGATTAAATGGAATTAAATTAAATTTGCATTCAACTCCACGCATAAGTTTAACTAGCTCTTCAGCATGTTCTAACTTATCATTAACACCTTTTAACATTACATATTCAAAGGTAATGTAGTTTTTTGGTGATTTAAGCAAATAACGCTTACACGCTGCAATTAATTCTGCAATCGGATATTTTTTATTAAGCGGAATTATTTGACTACGCACTTCATCATTTGAGGCATGCAAACTAATTGCAAGCGCCACTGGACAATCTTCGGCTAACCAATCCAAGCGGGTTACTACACCACTAGTAGATAGCGTTAATTTACGTTTTGAAATATTGTAAGCATTATCATCCAACATAATGCGCATTGCATCAATTACATTTTCATAATTGGCTAAAGGTTCACCCATGCCCATCATCACTACATTAGTGATTAATTTCTCGCCTTTAGGATCTTTACCTAAGCGTTGATTAGCCCACCATAATTGACCAACAATTTCACCGCTAGTTAAATTACGATTAAAGCCTTGACGACCAGTTGAACAAAATTGGCACTCTAATGCGCAGCCAACCTGTGAAGAAACACATAATGTTCCCCGTCCATCTTCAGGAATAAAAACGGCTTCGATTTTATTGCCACCACTAACACTTAAGACCCACTTGCGTGTCCCATCACTCGAGATATGTTCAGTCACCAGTTCAGGCGCTTCAATAGTAGCAATTTCCTCAAGGGTCGCGCGCAGTGATTTGGCAATATCAGTCATTTCGACAAAGCTTGCTGCACCATAAACATGTAACCAACGAAAAACTTGTTTCGCACGAAATTTTTTCTCACCAATTTCAACAAAAAACTGCTCTAACTTGGGTAAGGTATAATTTAATAAATTTATTTTCATAATTCTCATTGAATAACGCTAATGCTCTAAAACCAACATTAGCGCTTAAAATAATTAACGTGTCCGTGCGCACAATTCAGAAGTTGAGAAGAAATAGCTAATTTCAACTGCTGCATTTTCTAAACTATCTGAACCATGAACTGCATTTTCACCAATTGAATCAGCAAAATCAGCACGAATGGTACCCGCAGCTGCATCTTTTGGATTAGTTGCACCCATTATTTCACGATTTTGGCTAACCGCATTGTCACCCTCAAGAACTTGAATCATTACAGGACCTGAAGTCATAAATTCAACCAATTCACCAAAGAATGGACGTTCTTTATGCACCGCATAGAATTCTTGAGCTTCTTTTAATGACAAATGTTTCATTTTAGCCGCAACAACTTTAAGTCCAGCCGCTTCAAAACGTGCATAAATTTGACCAATTACGTTTTTTGCAACTGCGTCGGGTTTAATAATTGAAATTGTTCTTTCTAATGCCATGTTAACACCTTTAAAATTTAGATAAAATTACGAATAGTGCGCCATTTTAACATAGTCGCCATAATTTAAGAATAGTCGTTTATTGAATTTAATTGAATTTCAGGTTAATTCATTCAAATTAATTGGAACACATGGGTGTACAACACACGAGTGTTAAACGTTTTCGTGTAGAACCACCTTAATTAAAAATAGCCTGATCGTTACTTATCAGGCTCTACCAAACCAACCAGAAATAATTAGTCTTTATTTAGCTGCATGTCCACGCACTAATTCCACCAATAATTTAAATGGACGTCCTGTGCTACCTTTGGCTTCAGCCGTTGAGGCAGTACCCGCCACATCTAAATGCGCCCATTTGTAATCGGTGAACTCTTGTAAAAACATCGCTGCAGTTACACTCCCTGCTTTACCACCCCAGCCACCAATATTTAATAAATCGGCATGATTACCTTTAATTAGTGCTTTATATTCATCAAATAGCGGCAAACGCCACACTTTATCATTGGCGCGCAGCGATGCGGCTTGAATTGAGGCATGCAAATCTTCATCATTCGCGTATAAGCCACTTGCAACCGATCCAAGCGCAACCACACAGGCTCCGGTTAAAGTTGCCACATCGACCACCCACTCAGGATTAAATTGTTTAGCATAATGTAATGCATCACACAGAATTAAACGCCCTTCAGCATCGGTATTTAACACTTCAATGGTTTTACCTGCCATGCTGGTTACAATATCACCTGGTTTTTGCGCATGACCTGATGGCATATTTTCACAACTCGCCACTAAAACGATTAAGTTTACCGCTAAACCTAATTTAGCCACGGTGGCAAACACACCTAAGACCGTAGCAGCACCGCACATGTCATATTTCATATCATCCATTTGGGCACCAGGTTTTAACGAAATACCACCTGAATCAAAGGTAATTCCTTTACCAACTAAAATCACTGGCTGCGCCGATTTTTTTGCCCCCTTGTATTCCAATTTAATAAAGCGTGGTTCTTCTTTAGAACCTTTTGCCACGCCTAAAAATGCATGCATACCAAGTTTTTTGATTTCTTTCTCATCTAAAACTTCGACCGCTACATTTTTATTAATTTTGGCAAAACTCTCCGCTACTTCACCCAAATAACTTGGGGTTGCCACATTAGATGGATTATTGGCTAAGTCGCGAACAATAAAATAGCCCTCTAAGATCGCAACCGCATTCGCTAATGCCTTACTTAAATCTTCATCACTACTGACATGAACTTTCTCTAAGGCTAATTTAGTTTTTTCAGTCTTGAAATCATCAAAATAATATAAACCATTGCCAAAGTCAACTATAAATTTCTCAACCAGCTCAGCATAGCTTAAAGCTAATTTTTCGGCATGCACATTAGTTAAGTGTAAATTAATTTCACTTATTTCACGGCTTGCCACAAATTTAGCCAAACTAGTTGCAACATTTACTAAACCATCGCTGGTAAATTTGCTCTTAGCACCAAGGCTCATCAAAATTGTGTCATTGTGTACAACCAAGCCACTGAGCTTATTTAAATCTTCGACTAAAATAGCTTGTGGATTTTTAGTTAATTCTTGATAAACGCTCTTAGCATCTTCAGCAAAAACGAAGGTAACGTTCAAACCATTTACCAATTTGGCTTTCGTATTAAATGTAATTTTTGAATGTTTAAATTTAAACTGCATCTCTCATACCTTTCAAAGTAAAGCATAGTGTGTTAAAATAATCGCATATTACAATATTCTAGCACTTTACCATGTTAATAAAAAACGTTTTTTACCGCGAACTGGTTGCCAATGCCGCCAGAATACTTACCGTATTACTAATAATCTTGCCGATAACTGAGCTCTTTAAGTTACTGGATCAAGCTAGTAGCGGTAATATTCCAATGGTAACTCTATTTACACTCATGCTTTATGGAACTTTAGCCAGCTTCCCAATGATTTTAAACATTGCTAGTTTCTTGGCGATTGTGATTACGGTAAATCGTTACTCCAAAGATCATGAATTAGTCGTGTGGCTAGCTAGTGGCGTATCGCCATTTCGTTGGCTCAAACAAACCGCACTCTTTGTACTCCCATTGGCAATTACTTGTGGAATCTGTTCTATGGTAATTACACCTTGGGCTGTGCATCAATCACAACAATATGCTAACTTCCTTGCCAAACAATCAGCACCAATGGCTTTATCACCTGGTCAATTTAAAGAATCACCTGACAATAAAGATGTTTACTACATTGAAAAATACTCCTTAGAAAATGGTTATGCCAAAAATATTTTCTTACAATATGTCGATGAAAGTAAAACAACTTACAATATAACCGCAAGTGAAGGTAAATTAACTAATAATCAAGGTATGCTGGGAATTACTATGTTTAATGGGCACCGCTATCAGATGGATAACTTTGCAACCAGTAATATTTTATTGCTAGATTTCAAAACCTTTAGTGCAACACTCAAACAATCCTATGACCCAGAACGTGATAAAGTTCAACTCGGTTCACAATCACATCGCACGATTGATTTAATCAGAATGTATGAACTCTCACCGCAAAATCGCAGTGCTCTCTCTGGACGCATTTCTATCATGATTATGACCTTTGTGATGGGCCTAATTGCATTACCATTAAGTATGCAAACTTCTCGGGTACAAGGTGGCTTGGTCTTTATTTTGCCACCACTACTCTACGGAATTTATCAAAATATCATTATGACTATTGAAGCTCAAATCAATGACAATAAACTTCACTCGATCTTTTGGACGATACCCGCACACCTACTGCTAATTGGTGTGGCTATCTTATTAACCTATATAAAAAGCAAGCCCAACGGCTATTTTAGATCTAAGAACAAATGAAACTTCTGACCAGCTATATATTAAAAAAATGTTTTCAAAATACCTTCATGTTGTTATTTGCTTTTGCCATAATTTATTCAGTAATTCAAGCCATTCAAGAGCTTGGAGATGTTGGCAAAGGTAGTTATACCACAGGTGCAATGTTTATTTATTTGGGTGCATTACTGCCCAGCTATATTTATTTACTACTCCCACTTTCGGTATTAATTGGCGTCATGACTACTACTCTAGGGTTGGTCAAGAACTCAGAATATGCCATTATGCGTACTTCTGGAGTATCGCTCAAAAGTATCACTAAAGTACTTGCGGTATTTGGTATAATTTTTGCAGTTATAACTTTTATGCTTGGTGAAGTCATTGCACCTGAGGCGAGTCAATTTGCAAAAGTCTATAAATTAAACCACACCAATCAAATCATTTCCATGGATTTATCTTCGGGAATTTGGAGCAAAGACAGCGAATCAAATATTATTAACATTAAAAAAATTGACCCACTCAATAATAAAATCGTTGAAAGTATTCAAATTTTTGATTATGATACTAATCAAAAACTGGAGCGCTACATAACTAGTCCACGTGCATCCTATTCTAAATATAACTCAGTCTGGTTACTCGAAAGTGTAGTCGTTTATAATTATCTCGAGTCACAAATTTTAATTTCTAAACATGCTACTATGTCATGGCAATCGACAATCGAGCCAAGTTATTTTAGCGTCTTGGTGATTTCTCCAGATGACATGCCAGCATTTGGTTTAATTAAATACATCAAACACTTAAAACTTAATCACGAATCAACCAACCGCCCTGAAATAGCCTTATGGAGTAAACTACTTTATCCATTTGCGTGTATTTCAATGGCCTTTATTGCAGTTGGTTTTATCCCCAATAATGGACGCAATGTAAATTTATCCAGTAAGCTGTTTGCGGGAATTTTAATCGGGGTAGCTTTTTTCTTCACCAATAAAATGATCGGTTTTGTGGCAGTTTTATATAGTTGGAATGCGATTTTATCAGCGGTTATGCCAACCTTGATCTTATTCTCGATTGGCTGGATTATCATCCTCAAAAAAGAATCTTAACCACTAAAGCCAGATTAATTTCTGGCTTTATACATTCGTTCAAGTCTTAACTACATCGCTCAAATAAGTTCGCGTAAAAATAAATTGGCTATTAAATTGAACCCTATTTCAGAAAAATCTAAATTAGTCTTGACTTATATATTAGAATAATCTAAAATAGAGTCTGGTTAGTTAATTCTAAATTCGTTTACCTATTTACAATCAGTTTCAAAAGGATATTATTATGTTAGTTCGTCAATTATTCGATGCACAAACCTTTACCTTCACCTATATCGTTGCAGATAACTTTGGTAGTGAAGCAATTATTATTGATCCTGTCGATAGCAAAGTTGAGCAATATATGAAATTGCTCAAAGAATTAAATTTAAAACTAAAATATGTTTTTGACACCCATGTTCACGCCGATCATATTACCGCCGCTGGTAAATTACGTGAATTAACTGATTGTATAACTTTACTTGGTGCTGGAACCGATGCAAAATGCGTCAGCAAAGTTGTTAAGGATGGTGAAAAAATCCAAGTCGGCACACTTGAATTTACGGTCTTAGAAACGCCTGGGCATACCCAAGATTCTTACTGCTTATATACGCCTAAAATGGTGTTTACGGGTGATACATTATTTGTACGCGGTACTGGTAGAACTGATTTTCAAGCGGGAAATCCTGTTGATCAATATAATAGCATTGTTAATAAATTGTTTAGCTTGCCTGAAGAAACAATTGTTTATCCTGGACATGATTATAATGGCAATACCCGTAGTAGTATCTGGGAAGAAAAAAACTTCAATCCACGTCTTGCAGGTAAAAGCGTTGCCGAATTCAAAGAAATTATGGATAATCTAAATTTACCCAATCCTAAATTAATGGATGTTGCGGTTCCTGCAAATTTAGCTTGTGGTTTACTTTAATATGCCGCAGCTTATCCAATTGGAAATACTAAGATGTTGATAATCTTATTAGGTCTCATTTCTGGGCTCTTGTTGGGTATCACAGGTGGTGGTGGCGCGATTGTCTCGGTGCCTGCATTGGTATATGGCTTACACATGCCAATGCAAATTGCCACCACCTTATCTCTCTTTGTCGTCGGTGGCAGCGCCCTGCTTGGAACGATTTTAAAACGCAAACAAGTTGCGTGGGGCAAAGGTCTAATTTTTGCAATTTTAGGCAGTTTATTTTCACCAGTTGGTAGTTTTCTTGCTAAAAGATTTAGCGAATCCAACTTAATTGCGAGCTTTGCCGTACTAATGCTAATCGTTGCAGTATTGATGTTTAAGCGCAGCAACGCTAAATCTCCGCCACTCAATGATTTACAACCCTCAGCGCCAAAGAAGACTCAATGGCTAGTAGTGATCGTGGCAATTTGTACTGGACTTTTGACAGGTTTTTTTGGCGTTGGTGGCGGGTTTATGATAGTTCCAGCCTTGGTTCTATTAAATAAGCTAGAAAACAAAACCGCCGCGGCAACCTCACTCTTTATCATCAGTCTAATTTCAATTTCATCACTCGCCAATAAAGTTGCAGAAATTGAATTAGATGTTAAATTGGTGCTAATTTTTATGCTCGGTAGCTTGCTTGGTATGCTCGCGGGAAACTACATCTCACAAAAAATTAGCAATAAACTCTCACAGCGAATTTTTGCAGCTATCTCAGCACTCTTAGGTGTCTATATGCTCATTGATAGCGTGCTAAAATTTGCAGTTTAATTCGGCAGATTAGCGCTAATTATTTAGCTGTATCAAATACGCTGGCAAGAAATTTTTGTGCCAAAATCGCATAATCATGTTGCTGAAGGACATAAGTTTTGCCACGCGCACCAAGTTCAGCGCGTTCAAGCTGCGCCAATTGACTCACTTGATTAATTGCCGCAGTAATTGCGCTAACATCCTCAGCTGCAACCGAATAGCCACAGTCCGCATCACGCACCAAGTCATTTCCTGCACTTACCGAATGAATAATTGGTTTTGCCGCAAGCATATAATCAAAAAGCTTATTTGGGCAAATTCCAAAACGATAAATCGGTAAATTATTCCAGCCAATATAGAGCGCATCACAAGCATTTAAAAAGGCAGGAATTTGCATCTTACCAATCGCGGGCATAAAGTGCACATTTTGCAAATTTTCTTGCTGCACCCGTTCAATTAAGCGCGCTTTATTCGGGCCATCACCAACTAACAGCAACGCAACCTGTGGATCAATTAATTTACACGCATCCAACAAATAATCGAGTGCATTCGCCTCGCCCATACCACCAGCATACGCCAATATAAATTTACCTTGCGCACGCAATTCTTGAAATAATTTCAAATGCTCATCTGGTATACTTTGCTGTGAATTGAGCCAATCATTTACTGCCACACCATTAGAAATATAACTAAATTTATCCGCTGACATACCATGCAACTGCATATATTCTTTGGCTTTGGGCAGTAAGCTGACTACTTTATCCGCATGCTTATAACCAAAATTCTCCGCCCACTGCATCGCCATAATAAATGGATGCCAGCGCGACATACCACCAACTTCCATTGGCGTTAATGGCCATAAATCATGCACCTCATAAACAAATTTAGCACCAGCCGCTCGAGCAATTGAATTCGCAATTAACGTATCAAAGGGATAAGTAGAGGAAGCGATTACCATGTCAGGTTTAAACTGCTTAACAAATTCGGACTTCAGTTGCTTAACTTTCTTGAGGAAAGAAAAAATATTAATCACCCGTTTCAGACCATTTTCACCATATGGCGTAGTTTTACACCAAATATAGTCTATCCCATCAATATTTTCACGTAAATAATCTACATCATCCGCAATCGCGATATTTTTATTACGAATATGTGACAAATTACTCGCCACAATCGTAACCTTATGCCCTGCTTTAACCCATTCACTCGCTAGATAATACGGACGATACTCCATGCCATGATAAATTGATCCCGCATAATGGTTGATGTATACTATATTCATTTAAATTTTAACTCTCTGTATTAATTGTACTTTAAAGTCAATAAGATTAAATCTACGGCGTAAGATATGGCTATATTTATAACTATATTACCTAATTTAGCAATTATTATCCAATGATTTTATCGGTATAAGTACTGCTGAAAATCCACAAACAGCGACCGAATATTTTGAACTTCACCTAAAACCCGTTGAGCTTCACTAAGTGAATTATATTTTAGCTCCAGCAACACAGGTAATTTTTCTTGATTGAGTTCTGCAACGCCACTTTCAATATATTTGTCTAAGACAAAATTAATGAATTCTCTTTGCTTCTCATCAAAGATGGTATATAGTTTTAACTTGGCAATTGCAACTCGATCTACTCGGGTAATTGGTTTAGTTTCACTGTTAAACACATACTCCAAAACATCAAATAAATCACTACTTTCAGCATTAATTAATTTTTGAAGATTAAATAACTCAGCACTCCCATAACCAAGTCCTTCTAATTGCTCTAAGAGTTGTGTTCGAGTATCTGGTCTACTCCATAGATTTCGTAATTTTACCTCATCTTTAAATAGTTCAGGTAATGCGCCAAACAAACCATTTAAAAACTCTTCTGCTGAAATTGGCTTGCCATCAACACTCCAGAATGAGGTTGAAATCATGTGTTGAATTTCACGTTCTTTGCCATCTCTCAACTTAATTTTAACTTTTTTAATACAAACACATGGAGTTTGCCCACATTTAACACATGGATCTGGCGGCTCAGACTGACACAGACAAGGCTGTTGATTGCAGATAGTGCAGGGTTTTGGTGGGGCAATAATACAAATGCAAGGATTTTGACTGCATTGACTACAGTTTTCTACTTCGATTGGCTCGCCATCCCATTCTGGATCGGCAAAATGTTTGTAGGCATCAACATAATCATAAATAGTAAAATAATCTTTACCCTCAAAAGTTCTGGTGCCTCGACCAACTATTTGTTTAAACTCAATCATTGAATTAACTGGTCTAAGTAAAATGATGTTCCTTATATTTCTGGCATCCACCCCAGTGGAAAGTTTTTGTGAAGTAGTCAAAATGGTAGGAATCGTTTTTTCATTATCTTGAAACTCTCTCAAATACTTCTCACCCAGTTCTCCATCATTGGCAGTCACTCTGACACAGTAATTATGATTAGCATTGGATTTTTTTTGATTGACTAAATCTCGAATTAGTCCAGCATGTTCTTGAGTAGCGCAGAAAATAATGGCTTTTTCATTTTGATTGGCATCATTTAGATAAACTTGAACTCTTTTGGCTTCGCGTGCAACTATTTCAATATTTTTATTAAAATCTGACTCAGTATATTGCTTGCCTTGCTCAATCTCACCCTCAATAATCGTATCATCGCTGGTATAAATATAATCATCCAGTGTGGTTTTAATCCTTTTAACTTTAAATGGAGTTAAAAACCCATCATTAATCCCCTCTTTGAGTGAATAAATATAAACTGGTTCGCCAAAATATCGATAAGTGTCAACATTGTCTTTGCGCTTAGGTGTAGCAGTTAAGCCCAATTGCACGGCTGGAGCAAAATATTCTAAAATACCGCGCCAATTACTTTCATCATTCGAGCCACCACGATGACATTCATCAA
>Ga0247840_10004880_pt1 | contig 20738 bp, 19 predicted proteins | sample LaCruzMarch2015__FD_192404 | JGI IMG/M metagenome (GOLD analysis project Ga0247840, IMG submission 192404) | Freshwater microbial communities from meromictic Lake La Cruz, Castile-La Mancha, Spain - LaCruzMarch2015_17m | ecosystem: Environmental > Aquatic > Freshwater > Lake | place: Spain... | reverse complement strand
AAGGCGCCCGCTGTTCCCTGCCTGCACCGGATCAACGACAACGATATCCGGAAAGAAACATCCGAAATGGACGCGGCGCTCGCCCGCGCGAGCCGCGTGGCCGACCACACGGTCTTTGTTTCCGGATGGCTGCGCGACCACCATGCAGCGAAGTGGTTCGACCCCGCGCGCCCGCACTCCGTGATCGTGCCCGGTGCCGACCCCCGGTTTTTTCATCCTGTGGGCGGGAGAAATCGGAAACCCGGCGAGCCCTGCCGCCTGGTGACGCACCACTGGTCCGACAACTGGAACAAGGGGTTCGACGTCTATCGGGATATCGACGCGCTGGCGGCCGGGCCATTGAAAGGCGCGGTCGAGCTGAGGGTCATCGGGCGCTGGCCGAAGGAAATCGCTTGGAAGTCCGCGCGGACGTTCGCGCCGACGAGTGGCGGGCGGCTCGCCGGGCTCCTGCGTGATTGCGACGCGTATGTGAGCGCGTCGCGGTTCGAGCCGGGAGCGATGCATGTGGCGGAGGGGCTCCAGTGCGGGCTGCCGTTGCTCTATCACAAAGATTCCGGAGGAACCGTCGGGCAGGGCCTGCTCTACGGGATTGAGATCGGCGATGACCTCGAATCCACGCTGCGCGAGTTTGCCGGACGTTTGCCCGAGCTCAGGAAGCGGCTTCTCGCCTCGCCGCCATCGGGAGCAGCGATGGCAAACTCCTATCTGCAGCTCGCACAGAGGCTGATCGTCGATGCGTAAGGTCCATTACACGCAGGGCGACGGGGCCGGCTGGGCGCTCGATGAAGACCTCCGCCAGATCCGCTCTTCTTTGGGCAGACTCGTCCAGGAGACCGGCGCTGCGGGAGCGGAAATCATCCATGCCCCGTTCTGGCAAAACCTCTCGATGGTGGCCCCCTCGGTTTTAAAAAACGCGTTTGTGATCGCGCATGCGGACAACCCCCCGTTTTTCTACGTCAAGCAGGCGGAGTTCGCCTGGGGGCAGCGGGTCGTGGACCTGTGGATCGCGCGTTCGCGCGAGGCACTCTCCCAGTTCCAACAGCTCTCGCTTCCCGCGGAATATATTCCCTACACGATCGATGACGGGCTATTTTTTCCGATCGCCGACAAGGAGGCTTTGCGGCGCGAGTTCGGATTGCCGCAGGACGCCTATGTGATCGCGAATTTCCACCGGGACACGGAGGGGGCTGATCTTGCGACACCGAAGTTTCAGAAATGTCCCGAGATGCTGGCGGCGGTCTTTGGAGCATTGAAGGAGCAGGGGTTGAGCTTCCATGTCCTGCTTGCAGGGCCGAGGCGGCATTGGATACGACGCCAGCTCGAGCGCGACGGGATCCCGTTCACCTTCGTCGGCAAGCAGGGTGTTGAGGGCGACGATTTCGGGACGAACATCCTGGGTCGCGAGGTTCTCAACAAACTCTACAACGCGTCGGATTTGTATCTCATCCCATCGCGGTGGGAAGGCGGGCCGCAATCGGTGATGGAGGCTGCGGCCTGTCGTTGCAAGATCCTCAGCATCCCGCTTGGAGTCGCCGGAGATCTCCTCGAGCCGGAGTCGTTCTTCCGGACGCCAGCAGAGGCGGCCGGGATCATAGGCGAAGACATCAAGACGGGGAGTCTCGAGCGAACGGTCGGCCCGCAGTTTCTCCGCTGGCAGAGGTCGCATACTACGGAGTCGCTCGGGAAATCCCTCCGCGAATTGTATGCCGGACTCGGCGAACGCCCGGAGTTTCAGGCGAAAATCCGGCTGAATCGCCCGCCCGGCCTGGTGGCGGCGGGGTGGCAATTCCGGCACGGAATCCGGCGGAGGTTCGGTAGAAAATGGCTTCCCTCGCGGATTTTTTGGAACCATCAGGAAGGGGAAAATGAGGCGCTTGACCGCGTGATGCGTTGCGTTCGTGCGCTGCTGGAATCCTGGAAAGTGGAGGTCACGGGCGATCGCTCTTCTCCGGTCGAGATCGCCGGGTGCGGGCAGTCGTCTGGCACCTCGCCTCGCGTGCAATTTGTTGTTCCCGGCATGAAGCCTCCCGCATCGTCCGAAAAAACCGTGCTGGTCGCTCCCTCTGTCCAAGACGTTTTGAACCTGAGAGGCAGACGGCAAACGGCGGTCGTGATCCCATTTCGAAATTCGTTCCCCGATGAAACCGGGGAGGGCCCGCTCGTGGTCGAGGGGCGCGACGCATCCCTAAGGGTCTGGGGAGCGCTTGCGGCGGGACGGCCGGTCGTTTACCCGGATGACTCCGCCTATTTTGAGCAGGTTTTTCATGCCGGGGTGGGGTTCGGGCGGACGCGCGACAGGGCATCCGCCATCGCGATTGCCTCGCAGAATCTTTCCAGCTTCGCCGAATTCATCAGGATCCCCACCGACAAAGAAACCGCATTCGCTTTGAAAACATTAATCGTCCAGCAATATGAAAAATTCTGACGGAAAGAAGCGATGCCTGGTGATCGGCGGCGCCGGGTTCATCGGGCGGCATGTGACCCGCCGCCTGTGCGAATCCGGTCGCGAGGTGATCGTGCTGGGCCGTCGCGCGAAGGCGGACCGCGACCTTCACCCGGACTGCCGGTATGTGGGCGGGGACTACGGGGACCGAAAAATTTTGCGCGGGCTTTTGGAACCCGGCTGCGAGGTCATTGATCTTGCGTATTCCACGGTGCCGAAAACGAGCTTCGAGGATCCGGTTTTCGATCTGTTGTCGAACCTTCCCGCGAGCGTGGGGCTTTTTCAAGAGGCTCTTGCCGCAGGCGCGAGCCGAGTCGTCGTCGTATCATCCGGCGGAACCGTCTACGGCCCGGCCGAGCGCTTGCCGATTGACGAGGGCCATCCGACGATGCCGGTCAGCCCCTACGGAATCACGAAGCTGACGACCGACCGCTACGCGATGATGTTCCATCACACGGCCGGGCTGCCGGTCATCGTCGTGCGCCCCGCGAACGCCTACGGCGAGGACCAGCGGGCGGGAACCGGACAGGGGTTCATCGCGACCGCCGTGGCGGCGGCGCTCGGCAGCCGCGAAATCGAGATCTTCGGGCCCGAAGGAAGCGTGCGCGACTACATCCATGTCACCGATGTCGCCGCCGGAATTGTCTCTGCCCTCGATCGCGGGTCGGAAGGCCAAATCTATAACGTGGGAACCGGGATCGGGACATCGAACGCCGAGATCGTCCGGATCATCGGGGAGATTTTTGCGAAGGAAGGCGGGAGCGTCCGAACCAAGGTGCTGCCGGAGCGCCGGTTTGATGTCGCGGCGAACATCCTGGCATCGACCAAGCTGGCGACGTGTTCGGGATGGAAGCCGCAGATTTCACTGGAGGACGGCCTGAGCCGGGTCTGGCAGGCTTCCAGGCGTCAGAAAAAGATATGACATGCGATAACCTCAAAATATTTTTCAACCGGGCTTTCGACAAGCTGTCTTCGGGCTTTTGCGACCTCCGGCGGAGCGGCTGGTTCGACAAGTGGCTGCTATTGGCGGTCGCCATCGGGGTGATGCTCGGAGCGCAGGGGTTCACTTGGGGGAGGTATGACTGCCTGAATCTGGATCGCATGGCATTGAGGAAAATGATCACGTCATCGCGTCCGCCGTTTCATCCGGGGAACTTCGTCAAGCCGCCGTTTTACACCTACATGAACCATTTTGTCGCGCATGTGCCGGCATCGACTATTTCGAGGAATCTCCTGTGGCTGGAGCCCGGGCAGCGAAAGCAGATCTACTACCATATGCGGCTGGCGCTCGCGCGATCCTTGAACCTGGTGTTTTTCGCGGGCTGCACGGTCATGCTGTTCGGGCTTGTCCGCGGCGCCTGGGGCACGGGGGCCGCGCGATTGGCTGCACTTCTTTTTGCGACGTCCGCGGGTTTTGTTCCCTACCAGGTTTTTCTTACGACGGATCTGGCGCTGGTATTTATGATGCTGGCATCGTTCGCGTGCGCGGTGAGGATCGTTGACAACCCCGGCATGGGGATCTCGCTGGCGGCGGGTCTTCTGGCCGGTTTAGCTGCCGCCACGAAATACAACGGGCTGATCGTGGCGGCGGCATTGCCCGTTGCCCATCTGCTGGCCAGCCGCGGGAACCCGCTTCTCGCCTGTGTCAAAAGGCCAGCAGCATGGGTTTGCGGGCTTTGCGTGCCGGTCGGGTTTCTTATAGGCAACCCATACACGCTTCTCGACTGGCCAACATTTTCGGCCGACTTCCTATACAACTACAAGACCACGCCCGTTTACAACGGGGCGACGGCGGGGACCGGATACGGCGCCTTTTTCCGGGCATTCATCGAAATCCTTGGCTGGCCGGGATTTGTGTTTGTCCTGCTGGCCACATTGGTCGGGCTTGTTGCCCTGCGGTCTGCGCGCGGGAGAAACGGGGCGCATCTCTGGCTTCTTTCGGCGGTTGTTTTTTGCGCCTACGCTTGGAAAATCGGATCGTTCCCGCGAATGGAAACCCGCTTCGTGATCCCCTCCGCGCCGTTTGCTATCCTGCTCGCATCGGCGGGATTTCCCGCTCTGCTCCGCGCGAAATGGCTGACCGTTCCAGCCTTCGCGCTACTTGTGTTTTACAACATCGCCTGCGGGTGGCAGGTCGGGATCGCGTTCCGGCACGACCCCCGCATGCGGGCGCTCGATTATGCGGGAGCCCGCTTGGAAGATCAGGCCACGGTGGAAGTCAGCGGATCGATTCCCCGCATCCAGGATCTGCCGGGGAAAAAGCTGAAAATCATCCGGATCCCGACCGGGCTCGAGCGGCGCGAGAATTTCACGAAGATGTTCGCGGCGGACCAGGACATCCAGGCGGGGATCGCCCGGTGGGAGGCCAAGACCGACATCAGCTGGTTTTCTCAGGAGGCCCGGAAGCAGAGGAACCCGGACTGGATTTTTTGGTCGACGATCGATCTGGAAAGCATCGCGAGAAAAAACTACGAGGAGCTTTTTGTGAAAGGCAGCGGATACGAAGTCGTTTTCGACGAGCCGCCGGTGGAATTCCCGGCGTGGTCGTATCCGCGCCACACCGAGTTCATCAGGAGCCGGGTGACGATCTGGAAGAAAACTCCGGGGCAGCTTTGAAGGGCTCGGGAGCAAGTAACTTCGCATGACTTCACGCGCGCCATGGCAGATCAGGCAGGCCGTCCGGGATTTCCTGGAGTGGCCGGAACGAAGAAAGCTGGAGCCGCTGCGGCGGAAGATCCGGCGGCATCGTGGCGGGGTGCCGGTCGTTGGGTTTGGTTCGGTGTTGGACGACGGGCGGGCGGTGCATGGCGGCGCGGTCAAGCTGCTGCATTTGCGGGACGCGTTGCCATCCGCCGAAGAGGCGTTCGATGTGCTGTATGCGGTCAGCAGCAGCCTCCCGCTCGCTGCTTCCGATCTTTTCAGAATCTGCGCGGACCGCGGGATCAAAATTGTCTGGAACCAGAACGGGGTCGCGTATCCGGCCTGGGCGGGCCGGGAGAGCGAGCGGTTCAATGCGCCGATGCGCGAGCTGAGGGATGCGGCCGATTTCGTCATCTATCAAAGCGAATTTTGCAAAACCTCGGCCTCAAAATTTCTCGGCCCGTGCGACACGCTATCGGAGATTCTATACAATCCGGTGGACGCGTCGGTTTTTACTCCCGGCCCGAAGAGGGAAGCCGGATCCGTGCGCCTGCTGGCAGCGGGAACTCATGGGACGCGCGACCGTGTGAGTTCTGCCCTGGAAGCTCTTTGTGCATTGAGAAAGGGAGGCATTGAAGCAGAGTTGACCGTTGCCGGGCGGTTCCAGTGGCCGCGTGGCGAAGAGGCCTTTGTGAGCCAAGTTTCCAAGCGGGGACTGGAGAAATCCGTGCGGCGGATCGCGCGGTTTTCGCAGGCCGATGCGCCGGCGCTCTACCGGGCTCACGATCTGCTCGTGCATCCCAAATACATGGACCCATGCCCGACCGTCGTTCTGGAGGCGATGGCGAGCGGGCTGCCGGTCGTCGGCTCGCGTTCCGGCGGCATGCCGGAAATTGTTTCGCCGGACTGCGGGGTTCTCATTGATGCCCCGGCGGACTGGGACAACCGGCACACCCCGTCCGGCAACGATCTCGCCGCCGCCGTGGCCGGGCTCCTCCAGGACCTGCCCGCCGCCGCAGCCGCCGCGCGGCGGAACGCGGAGGACAGGTTTGACGTCGGAAAATGGATCGGGGCGCACGCGCGGATTTTTCAAGGGATTCGGGATTCTTGACAACGAAACAGCCGGCTCCATGTTTGCAACGTATGACTGACAATCCGCCCAACGGATTCGACAAGATCGGGATGTTCCGGCTCATTGCGGACAAGATCGAGCGGGATCCTGCGCTGCTGCAAATCGCGCTCGGCAATATCGCGCGATGGATCGCCAACGGCGCGGACCAGCAGCACCGGCTCCACCAGTGGGAGGGGATGATCCGCAAGGCACAGGCCTCGAAATCCGGCATGGAGGTTTTGCTGGCAGCGCTGCGGGAGGACAGTGAGCAGGCGGCGCATTTGCGGGAGTTTGCGCCGCTTGATGGAGTGCTCACGACAATGGAACGCCGACCATTTATTTTACAATGCGCCTTCCAGCATTAAAGCACCTGGTCGAGTCTGTGCGCTCCCTCGGACAAAGCCGCAAAGTTATCGTTCTGGGGTCGGCTTCGCTTCTCGCCTCATTTCCCGAACTTGGAGAAATGGAACTTCTCGAAAGCACATACGATGGCGACCTGTTGCTGGAGCCAATCAATAAAGAAATAGCGGGCTATCTGGTGGAGGCAGTCGGGCAGGGAAGCCTTTTTCGAGCCGAGCACGGCTACCATGCCGACATCCTCCACCCGACGATTGTGGAAAGCCTGCCGCCGGGCTGGGAGGAGCGGCTTGTGGCCATGGAAGGATTCGAGAATGTCTTTGCACTCGATCCCTATGATCTCGCAGCGGTCAAAGTTGTCGTCGGGAGAGAAAAAGATTTGGCGCTGGTGCGCGGGCTTCTCGGGCTTGGGAAAATCACAGCCGGCAAGCTGCGCGAACGCCTTCATGCGATGCCGCTCGGAGAAAAGGAAATGTTCCGTGCCGGGAGAAACCTTTCCGATTTGATCGCGCCGTGAGCGGCCTGTTTTTCAGCGAGGGGTTTCCGGCATGAATTCCATTCCGCGCATTTCGGTGCTGATGACGGTTTTCAACGGCGGAAGATTCCTGGCGGAATCCGTCGAGAGCATCCTGGCGCAGTCATTCCGGGATTTTGAATTCGTGATCGTGGACGATGCGTCCACGGATGGAAGCGTTGCCGTCCTGGAAGCCTACGCCTCGCGCGACCCGCGAATCCGGCTGTTCTGCAATCCGCAAAATTCCGGCCAGACTGCCTGCCTCAATCAGGGGCTCGCGGCATGCCGGGGCGATTGGGTTGCGCGGCAGGATGCAGACGATCTCTCCCATCCGCGGAGGCTGTCCGCGCAATGGCGTGAGGTCGGGCGGCGACCGGGCTTGGTGCTTCTTGGCGTGAATGGGAGGGTTATCAACGAGGCCGGGGCAGCGGTCGGGCTGATCCATGCGCCCTTAAGCGATGGCGGGATCCGGTGGGCACTGCCGTTCCGAAACCCGTTTATCCACACAGGGGTCGTGTTCCGGCGGTGCCGGCCGGACGGCTCACCGGTAACATTCGATCCTGCATTCCGGATTTGTCAGGACTGGGAACTCTGGTCGCGATTGGCCGGCGACGGCGAGGTCGCCAACCTGGAGGATCGCCTCGTGCTCTACCGGCATCATGCGGGTTCGCTCTCGAACCATTTTTCTCCAAGAGCCCGCGAGGAAAACCGGCTGGTTGTCGCGGAGATCTGGCGGAGCCACTTTCCCGCGCGCCCGCTCACGTCCGAAGAGGCTGGCCTTCTCGAGGCGTTTCGCGAAGGGCTTCTTCCGGAGCAGTGGGAAAAATTCAAAACATTTTATGCCGGTGCCCGGAGAGCCTGGCTCGCTGGAGACCCCGGCAGGAATCGTGACAGGCAGGCGGAAGCGGTCCATTTTCTGCAGGCCGCCGGAGCTCTTGCGGGACACGGGCGCTCAGCTGCCGGCGACGCGATCGTGCAGGCGTTTTTTTCGGACCCGGCCTGGACGCTGAAAACTTTGTTTCAGCGCCTGTTCCCTCGTGCGGGGTTCGGGTGAGCTCGCTAATACCAAACACACAGCGGGATAGATAAAGGGAGCTCAGCCGAAGCGTCCGGTGATGTAGTCCTCGGTTTGCTTTTGCGCGGGGGTCGAGAAGATTTTTTGGGTCTCCGCGAACTCAATGAGGCGGCCGAGGTAGAAGAAAGCGGTTTTGTCCGAGCACCGCGTGGCCTGCTGCATGTTGTGGGTGACGATAATGATCGTGAATTCCTGTTTGAGCTCATGGATGAGTTCCTCGACCTTGACGGTGGCGATCGGGTCGAGCGCCGAGCAGGGCTCGTCCATGAGCAGGACTTTCGGCCGGCTGGCGATGGCGCGGGCGATGCAGAGCCGCTGCATCTGGCCGCCGGAAAGCCCGAGCGCGCTCTCGTGCAGGCGGTCTTTCGCCTCGTCCCAGAGCGCCGCCGCGCGCAGGCTGCGCTCGACCGCCTCGTCCAGCACGCTCCTTTTGTTCACCCCGCCGATCCGCAGGCCATAGACCACGTTCTCGTAGATGGATTTCGGAAACGGGTTGGATTTCTGGAAGACCATGCCGATGCTCCGGCGCAGCGCGATGACCTCGACGCTCCGGTCAAAAATGCTCTGTCCAAGAAGCCGGATGTCCCCCGAGTGGCTGATGCCGTCGATGAGCTCGTTCATGCGGTTGAAATTCCGCAGCAGCGTTGTTTTTCCGCATCCGGACGGCCCGATGAATGCAGTCACCTGCTTCTCCGGGATGTCCATGTGGATGTCGAACAGCGCCTGCTTTTTTCCGTAGAAAAAATCGAACTCGCGCACGGTCAGGAAGTCCGCGCGGCCCGGGGCCGCGTGTTGGGCATCAACGGAGTTGGTGGCGGCTTCGGTCATCATATCGGTGGATGTTCCATGGGGCGGGCGGAATGGCTAGTGCTTTTTTGAAAACGCGAGCTGGGCGGTGATGTTGGCCAGCGTGACAAACGCGACGAGGACGAGCGAGGCTGTCCAGGCCATCTGCACCTGGTGCGGGAACGGGACGGTCGAGAAATTGTAGATGAGGACCGAGAGCGAAGCGGTTGGCTCGGAGAGGGACTTTGCCCAGAACTGGCTGAAGAGGGCGGTGAAGATCAGCGGGGCGGTCTCCCCGGCCGCGCGGGCCACGGCCAGCATGATTCCGGTCATGATGGCCGGCAGGGCATCCGGGAGGACAATCCGGACAATCGTCTGAAACCTTGTGGCCCCCAGACCGTAGGAGGCCTCGCGGAAAGCGCTCTGGACCCCAAGCAACGCCTGCTCGGATGTGAGGAGGATCGTCGGGAGCATGAGCACGGCCAGCGCCACCCCGCCGGCGTAGGCGGAGAAGCGCCCGGTGGTCGCGACGACGGCCGCAAAAGCAAAAACCCCGCAGATGATCGAGGGGATGCCGGTGAGAAGTTTGGCGACGATCCGCACCGCCTGGGCCATGCGGCTGGTTGGCGCGTATTCGTTGATGTAGATCGCCGAGAGGATCCCGATCGGGGCGGACATCGCGAGCCCGAGCCCGACCATCACGAGCGTGCCGAGCACGGCATTGCCAAAGCCGCCGCCGGCCATTCCTGCCGCAGGGGGAAGTCCGGTGAAAACGCTCCCTCTCAGGAGCGGCAGGCCATTTATTAGAACCAAGTATACAATCGAGACCAGCGGGACCAGGGTCAGGAGCGAAAGCCCGACGCAGAGGAAGCTGAGGAAACGGTTCCAGAGCGAACGGGAGATCAGCCTGGAGGATCCGGCCTGGGTGTCGGTAAAAAAATCCGGCGCGTGGGTGGTGAGGGTGTCCATCGGTTCAGTTGATCCCCGCCGTTTGTTTTTGGGTGTAGCGCAGGACCGCTTCCCCGAGGAGATTTACGAGGAGAGTGATCACGACGAGGATCAGTGCGGCGAACATCAGGGAGCTGACCTGCATGCCCTCCGCTTCGCCGAACTGGTTGGCCAGCAGCCCGGCCAGCGTGCCGCCGGGCGAGAGGAGCGACCACGAGAGGCGGGAGCTGTTTCCGATGAGCATGGCGACGGCCATCGTCTCGCCCATCGCGCGGCCGAGCGCGAGGATCGTCGCCGCGACAACTCCCGGGGCCGCGGTCGGGAGGATGACCCCCAGGATCGCCTCCCAGCGCGTGGCCCCCAGAGCGTAAGCCCCCTCCCGCAGCGTCTTCGGGACGGCGGTCAGGGAATTGCGCGAAATCGCCGTCAGCGTGGGCAGGATCATCAGCGCGAGGACGATGCTCGCCGTCAGCATCGAGTTGCCGTAGGCGGGCGGAGCAAACAGGGTCTCCAAAACGGGGACCCCGTGAAAAACCGAAACCGCCCATGCGCCAAAAATTTTCACGAGCGGGATGACGACAAATATCCCCCAGAGCCCATAGACGACGCTGGGGATCGCGGCGAGCATCTCGACCACGAACCGCACCGCCTGCCTCGCGGGAAGCGGCAGGAAATTTTCGCTGAGAAAAATCGCGATCGCGAGGCCGAGCGGAAAGGCGAAGAGGATCGCGATCAGCGAGCTCGCCGCCGTCCCGACAATGAACGGAAGCACGCCGAAGACCTCGCGGTTCGGCACCCACGAGGAGCTGGTGAGAAAACCCAGACCGAATTTCTGGATCGCCGGCCACGCGCCGAAGACGATCTCGTAGACGATGAGCCCAAGGGTGGCCACGGCCGCTGCCGAAGCCACCCAGCACAGGAGGTGAAAAAGGTCTGGACCCAAACGGATCTCCGCGATCGCGCGGGAATTTGGATCTCGGTCTGACACACGATTGCTCGTTGAGTTATTGGACGGTGGCGAGGGCGGCCTGCGCCTTCTCGACGACCGGAGCGGGAAGCGGGATGTAGCCGAGTTCCTCGGAGAGGCTCTGTCCGGCGGTCAGCCCGTAAGCCACAAAGTCCTTGAGGGCTTTGAGCTTCGCGGCATCGTCATACTTCTTGTAGAGCAGGAGCCAGGTGAAGCTCGCGATCGGATAATCGGTGGCCCCTTCGGGATCGACCGGCCAGATGCGGAGGTTTTCAGGAAGCTTGACGTTCGCGAGGGTCGAAACACCGCTCTGGATGCCGGGCGCGACGAATTTACCGGATTTGTTTTCGAGGTTCGCCATCGAGAGGCCGTTGCCTTTGGCGTAGCCGTATTCGACGTAGCCGACCGCGCCGGGCGATTGCTTGACGAGCGCGGTAACGCCTTCGTTGCCTTTGCCGCCGACACCCACGGGGAAGGTGACCGACTTGTCGGTCCCGATCTTGTCGTTGAAATCTTTGCTGATCGCGGAGAGATGCTGGGTGAACACGTAGGTCGTCCCGCTGCCGTCCGAGCGGTAGGCGACCTGGATCGCGAGGTCTGGAAGCTTGGCGCCCGGGTTGGCCTTGGCGATGGCCGGGTCGTTCCACTTCGTGATCGTCCCGAGGTAGATCCCCGCCATGGCTTCGCGCGAGAGGTTCAGGCTCGGAACGCCGGGCAGGTTGTAGGCGTAAACAATCTCGCCGGCGGTTGCGGGGATCATCACCGCGCCTTTGGCGACCTTCGCGATCTCGGCGTCGCTCATCGCGGCGTCGCTCGCTCCGAAGTCCACCACGCCGGCCGTGAAATTTTTCACGCCGGCACCGCTGCCGACCGACTGGTAGTTCACCTGCACGTCGGGATGGGCTTTATTGTATTCCACCCCCCACCGCTGGTAGAGCGGCGCGGGAAACGTGGCGCCTGCACCGGAGAGTTGTTGGGCGGAGGACTGGGATGCGATGCCGGCAACGGCCGATCCCACGACGAGGACGAGTTTTGTGAAGTTCATGAATGCTGGTGAAGCGGCCAGATTAGGTCCGCGCTGAGGAGGTTCAAAAACCGAATTGTTACAATTTCGTCACAAAGGGGAAGGGCCCGGATTCCGGTCAGCCCTGCTTGAGGGCTTCGCTCTCGAGAACTTCGCGGCGGACGCTCTTCCCGCGCAGTTTCGAAGCCCAGAGCACGATCGGGGCCGCAATGAAAACCGACGAGTAGGTGCCGATGCCGATGCCGACGAGAATCGCGAAGGAGAAATCCCTCAGCACGGCGCCACCGAAGAAATACAGGGCGCCGACAGAGAGGAGGGTGCTCCCCCCGGTGAGGATTGTGCGGCCAAGGGTCTCATTGATGCTGTTGTTCATCAGCGTCTGGATCGACCCGCGCGCCCCCTGCATCAGGCCCTCGCGGATGCGATCGTAGATGACGATCGTGTCGTTGATCGAGTATCCGGCAATCGTCAGAACCGCGCCCACCATCACCAGCGAGAGCTCGCCGCCGATCAGGGAAAATATCCCGAGAGTGATCACCACGTCGTGAATCAGCGCCACCAGGGCCCCGAGGGCAAACGAAAACTCGAAGCGCAGGGTCACGTAGATCAGGATCCCCACCATTCCCAACCCGAGCGCCCAAAGCGCGCGCTTGGCAAATTCCATGCCGATCTGGGCGCCGACCGTATCCTGCCCGATGGCCGTGATCCCGCGGTCGGGGAACGCTTCCTTCAATTTGGCGACAATCGCCCCCGATGATCCCTGGGCGCTTCGGAAAGTCAGAAGGTCTTTCATGCCCTCATGCTCGAACTGGATCACCACATCCGGATTATCGACGGCCTTGCGCGCCTCGGCGACAGTCACCGGCTGCGCGGAGTCCACGATCAGCAGGTCTCCGCCCAGGAAATCAATCCCGAAATTGCCTTCTCCGCGGAGCGCAAAGACCCCGATCGACCCCCCGATCAGGACCAGCGAAAACACGGCTGCCGCCCAGCGCTTGCCGAGAAAGTCGAACTTCCTCTTCGGGATGAGGTCCAGCATGGTGAGGTTTTTGAGGACCCCCTTGTCTATCATCCAGCGGAACGCGGTGCGGGTGATCAGGAGGGCGGAAAACATCGATGCGATGATGCCGAGGGTCAGGGTGACGGCGAACCCCTTCACCGATCCGGTCGCCTGCCAGAAGAGGATGACGGCGGTGATGAGGGTGGTGGCGTTCGCGTCAAAAATCGCGCTGAACGCCTTGTCGTAGGCTCCGTTGAGCGCGGCGGCAAAGGACTTGCCGGCCGCCAGCTCTTCGCGGAGCCGCTCGTAGATGAGGACGTTCGCATCCACCGCCATGCCGATCGTCAGGATGATGCCTGCGATGCCGGGGAGGGTGAGGGTGAAGTGGAACATCGCCATCAGGCCGAAGAGGATCACGATGTTGATCAGCAGCCCGAAGATGGCCACCAGCCCGGCGAACCGGTAGTAAACCATCACGAAGAACATCACGAGCACCAGGCCGACGAGGCCGGCCACCACGCCGCTCCGCACAGAGTCCTCGCCGAGCGTCGGGGAGACGCTCCGGGTTTCCTCGATCTGCACCGGCACGCGCAGCGGGTTCTCGAGCGCGCTGGCGAGTTCGCGGGCCTCCTTGTCGGAGAACTGCCCGGTGATCTGGGCGCGCCCGAAATAGTGGTCGCTCTGCAGGACCGGCGCCGAGAGGACCTCGCCGTCCAGAATGATCGCCATCTGGTGGCCCTTGTGCTGCGCGGCGACCTCGTCAAAAATCTTCGCGCCCTCGGCGTCAAGCTCGAGGGAAACCCCGTAGCCCTGCTGGTCAAAAAACGGGAACGCCCGGGCGACGTGCTCGCCGGTGAGCGCGGGCCTCCGCGTGATCAGGATCTGGGTGACATCCTTCGGATCCTTGGAACCCTTCTTCAGCTTGTAGGGCTTGATGATGTAGGCGGGAGGCATGATTTCCTCGCCGGCCTGAATTTTTGCCACGCGGGCATCCCCGCCCGGATCGACCATCGCAAATTCAAGCTTGGCGACCTTCTGGAGCTGCCCCCTCGCCTCCTCGATCTGCTTGGTATCCAGCCCGGCGATCTGGACGAGGATCTGGTCTTTGCCCTGCGGGCTGATGACCGGCTCGCTGACCCCGAATTGGTCCACGCGCTTGCGGATGACCTCCACCGCCTGGTCCAGGAGGTCCTTGGTGATCCCGGTTTCGGTCTGGGGAATCAGGCGGATGAGGAACGAGGTCCCGCCCTGGAGGTCGAGACCGAGGCGGATTTTCCCGGGAACGACGACCTGCCCGGCAGCGTTTTTGACATCCATCGGCGGCCAGACCTGCTCCACGCAGAATGCCGTGAGGAGGACGGTCAGGACGAGGCCGATCCATCGTTTGCGCTCGGAAAGCTCGGTGGCAAAATACCAGCCGAAGAGCAAAAGCAGAGCCAGGCCGAAGAGGAAGGTGAAGACAGGTGTCATGAATCGAGGTGGGTGGTGCGGCCGCCGGGGCCGGATGGGGAAATCAGGTGGTGGAGGCGGGCTTTTCCACGACGGCGATCGCTGACCGGTCGAACTCGACCTTCACGTTGTCCGCGATTTTGATGATGACCGTCTTGTCCTTCACGTTGGAGACCGTGCCGTGGATGCCGGCGCTCGTGACCACCTGGTCGCCGGTCTTCACCGCCTGGACGAGCTTCTCGTGATCCTTCTGCTTCTTCTGCTGCGGGCGGATGAGGAGGAAGTAGAAAATGATGAAGATAAAAACCAACGGCATCATCGTCACGAGCAGGTTCTGCTGCGGCGCCGCCGGTGCCGCAGCTTGGGCCAAGATCAAAAAGTCGCTGATATTCATAGATAGAGGCCGGAAAGGATAATGGGATGGAGCCGCTTGGCAAGGAGGAACGCAACCGCATTGAAGGATGGACGCCATGCAGATCAGCGGGTAGGCTTTTCTTCACTATGGGAAGACAGTGGTTGCACGCAAAGCGCGAGGTCGCGAACCTCAAGAAAGGCCAGGTCGTCGGCAAACTGGTAAAGGAGATGATGGTCGCCGCGAAGCTGGGGGGGCCGGATATCGAGAGCAACGCCCGGCTTTTTGCGGTGGTGGAAAAGGCGCGGCGGGCCTCGGTGACGCGGGATGCCATCGAGCGGGCGATCAAGAAGGGCGCGGGGATCGGCGGGGAGAAGCTCGTGCTCGACCACCTGGTCTTTGAAGGCTACGCCCCGCACAAGGTCCCGGTCATCGTCGAGGTGCTCACGGACAACAACAACCGCACGGCCCCGGAAATCCGGGTGCTCTTCAAAAGGGGCCAGCTCGGGACCCCGGGGAGCAATAAATTTTTGTTCGACCACGTGGGGATCGTCGAGGCTCACTGCCCGGACGCGGCCGCCGACCTCGAGGCGGCGGCGATCGAAGCCGGGGCCAACGACGTGATCCCCCTCGCCCACGCGGACAACGACGACATTCCGGAAGGGGCGGCAGGAGCCCGGTTTCTTACCGAGCGCACTGCGACAGCCGCTGTCTCGAAATGGCTTTCGCAAAACGGCTGGACCGTCGTGACCAGCGAGCTCGGCTATGTGGCGAAGCAGTTTCCGGCGCTGACAGACGAGCAGCGGGCCGATGCGGGCGAGTTCCTCCAGGCGCTGGAGGACCACGACGACGTCCACCGCGTCTGGGCCGCAGTCAAGTAATGGAAGCCACCGCCACGCGGATTGTCCGGCGTCTGCGTGACGCGGGGCACGAGGCATTCTTCGCGGGCGGATGCGTGCGCGACCGCCTGCTCGGGCGCGAGGCTCACGATTTCGACGTGGCCACCAGCGCGCGCCCCGGGGAGGTCCAAAAGCTATTCCCGAGGACTGTTGCCGTAGGCGCGCAGTTCGGCGTGATCGTCGTGCTGGAAGACGGCGCGGAGTTCCAGGTGGCGACGTTTCGGGCCGACGGGGCCTATATCGACGGGCGGCGCCCGGAGTCGGTGACGTTCACCACGGCCGAGGGCGACGCGCGGCGGCGGGACTTTACCGTCAACGGGCTCTTCTATGACCCGGTCGAAAAAAAAGTTCTCGATTACGTCGGTGGCGAGGATGATTTGAAAGCGGGGATCATCCGCTGCATCGGCGAGCCGGGCGACCGGTTCCGGGAGGACAAGCTGCGGCTGCTCCGGGGGGTCCGGTTTGCGGCCGTGCTCGGGTTCCGGATCGATCCCGCGACCTGGGCGGCGCTCCGCGAGATGGTGCCGGCGATCCGGGCGGTGAGCGCCGAACGGATCCGCGACGAGCTGGTGAAAATTTTTGTGCATCCGTCCCGGGTCCGCGGCTTCGACCTGCTCGACGAGTCCGGGTTGCTGGAGGTAATCCTTCCCGAGGTGACGAAAATGAAGGGCTGCGAGCAGCCGCCGGAGTTTCATCCCGAGGGGGACGTCTTCGTGCACACGCGGCTGATGCTGTCGCTACTGCCGGAGACGGTTTCTGTCCCCCTGGTCTTTTCCGTTCTGCTCCACGACATCGGCAAGCCGCCGGCGGCCCAGGTCGACGAGACCGGCCGGATCCGGTTCAACGGGCACGAGTCGGTCGGCGCGGCGATGGCGGAGGAAATTTTCGAGCGGCTGCGGTTTTCGAACGCGCAGGCCGAGGCGACGGTGGCGGCAGTCAAAAACCACATGGCCTTCAAAGACGTCCAGCACATGCGGGTCGCGACGCTCAAACGATTCCTCGCCCGCCCGACGATCGAAGACGAGCTCGAGCTCCACCGGGTCGATTGCCTCGGGTCGCACGGGCTGATCGACAACTACGATTTTCTCCTCGCGAAGCAGGAGGAATTTTCGCGCGCGCCGCTGATCCCGCCGCCGATCCTGACCGGGCAGGACCTGATTGCGATGGGGTGGAAGCCCGGACCGCTTTTCAAGCGCGTCCTCGATGCCGTGCAGGTCCGGCAACTGGAAGGCTCGCTGACCTCCCGCGAGGAAGCGAAGGAGTGGGTTGCATCGCGCCGGGATTTTGTGGAAAATGGAGAAATCCCATGAGCAGCCGCCTGGTCCATGTCGCCCGCGAAGGAAGAGTCCTCGGCCAATACCCGCCGGAACAACTCTCCACCCTGATAGAATCCGGCATCTTCCTCGAAAGCGATATGTGCTACAGCGAAGCCTGTCCGGAATGGACGCCGCTGCCCAAATTCCTCGAGAAGACCGAAGCGCCGAAATATAAGCGGGGCCGCGTGCGCGAAAGCAAGCCCTCCGATAACAGCTACAGAGGGCGCGGAGAACGTTCCAAGCGGGGCCGGTCCGCCCTCCTCTCAGGATGGATCGCATTCCTGCTGGCGTTGTCGGTCTTGATCGGAGCCGGGTTCTGGATCGCCGGCCTCTACGTCGAACTCCAGCAAAAAGCCACCCAGATCGAGGAGCAGGGAAAAAAGCTCGCCGAAAAGGAAAAGGAGAACCAGCGGCTCCTCTTTGTGTCCCGCGAGGTGGCGGAACCCGGCCTCGTCCGGGGCAGCATCGTGATCCGCGGCGAAGGAGGGAAGCGGGTCGCCATGCCGGGCATCCAGGTCTTCCTCTTCCCGCGGAAGGTCATCGCGGCCTACCTGGAAAACCGGGCCGCGGAAGTCTCGCGGATCCCTGCGGGAACCAGCGTGGACGGCAACGAGTTCTACACCGCCGGCCTCCCCGCGTCCGCCGCGAGCACGACCACCGACGCCAGCGGGCGTTTCGAATTTCCCGTGCCCGAGCCCGGCGAGTATGTGCTTTTCACACGCATGAACATATTTTCCCAGGGCGCGCAGGCCGCGCGGATCTGGTTCGTCGCCTTCAACTCTCAGGACCCCCTCAACACCTTGGTGCAGATCAACGAGACGAACAGCGTCCAGCAGTTCGTTCCCAGCCTCATGGTTGTCGAAGGGCGCTGACGCAGGGCTTTTCCTGATGTCGGGGCCGGAGCAAAAGTGAACTGAGACGGAGCAAAAGTGGAATTCTCAGTTTGGGGGACTTATTCGAGTTGACTCCCGCATAAATGCAGCCTCGGAGGAGGCCGGAGCGTAGCGGAGGCCGACGGAGAGGCTGCATTTATGCGGCGGAAAATCCCCCTCCGCCAAAGCGGCAAGCGGGGGTTCATATTTCTGATCGCCCGCGCACTCTCACGCAGCGACATTCCTGCCTTGAAAAGCATCAGATCATTCACCGCCTACCGACGGATTTCGTTCTTCGGATCCTTTCAGACTTCAACGCCCGCCACATGGATGCCGACCAAGCTGCACATGCTCTGGGGATCGGCAAAACCCGTCTCTACCAACTCCGTAGCGCGTGGCTGAGAGGGGGACATTCTTTCCAGCCCATCTCCAGTGGCGGCGACCATCTCATGCCATGGCCACCAGAGGCGCTCGCTTTTCTCGAGGGCTTCCTGCCGCTCCAAAATCCGCCCAACTACCAGCTCGTCAGCGACGAGTTGCTGCGGCTCTGCGGCTTCTCCCGCGCACGCTCCAGCGTCGAGGCCTACGTCAAAATTCATTTCCCTCACCTGGTTCCAGCACCCGAACGCAAACCCCGCTCCTACCGGCGGTTCCGCCGCGCCAAAATCGGCGATCTCTGGCAGCATGACAGCTCGATTCACCAGTGGTGGCCCGCTCTGGCCAAGCAGGTTCTCTTGCTCACCGTTGACGATCATTCCGGCCTCAATATCGCCGGGCGTTTCGTCTCTTCCGACACCACCTGGAACCACTTCTCCCACTTCCGCGCTGCCTTTGAAACACACGGGATCCCCCAGTCCATTTACACCGACGGCCTGAGCCTTTTCGGACCCAGCTCCAGCAATGACCACTCCGATCCCAAGAGCGAGTTTCAGCGCGCTTTGCAGGCTCTGGGCATCGCTCATCTCGTCGCCCCAACGCCTCAGGCCAAAGGAAAAATCGAACGCCGCTTCGGCACATGCCAAGGTCGCCTCGTCACTCTCATGGCCCACGCCAACGTGCGCGATTGGCAGCAAGCCGACAAAGTTCTTCAAATGGAACTTGCCCGCCAGAACCAAACAAAATGTCGCAGCACCGATCTCGTTCCATTTGCCGTTTGGCAGCAGGCTCTTCTGGAAATGACAGGCTCGCTCCGGGCCTGTCCCCTCCCGACTATCCTCGATCTTCACTTCTCTTTGCGAACCACGCGAAGAGTCAACAATGACGGCTCCATCGATTTTGATGGGCGCTGCTACGAGATCGCCCCGACCAAACGCAAGTCCGTCACCATCATACACCATCCAAACCGTTGTTTTTGGGTGTGCGAGCATCCTCCAAAAGACGTATGGCCCACCGTGTTAGGTTCTTACATGCTCTGAAAACCGTTCACTTTTGCTCCGGCAAAAATTCCACTTTTGCTCCGTCGCCGACGCAGGGCTTTTCCTGATTGCATTGTCCCGGATCTTTATTGAGATTGATGGGCGAACCCATGGCCCAAAAATCTGAAAAGCCAACGCTCGAGGCCGCGATGCAGCGGATCACCGAGATCGTGACGGAGATGGAGGATGGCAGCCTGCCCTTGGAAACCCTGATCGTCCGCTACGAGGAAGGGGTCGGGCTGGTGAAGGTCTGTCAGGAAAAGCTGGATGCGGCGGAAAAGAAGATCCAGATCATTTCGCGCGATGCGCGCGGCGCCGTGGAGCTGAAGGATTTCGAGGAGCAGGACACCTGAGATGATGTCCGCGCTCCAAGCCGGCGCGATCCTGCCGGGCATTTCCTCCCCGGCCGATGTCAAGGTGCTGCCGGCCGAGGCCATGCCGCAGCTGGCCCAGGAAATCCGCGGGGAGCTGATCCGCGTGCTCTCGACGACCGGCGGGCACCTCGGCCCGAACCTCGGCGTGGTGGAATTGACGATCGCTCTCCACCGGGTTTTCGAGACGCCGAAGGACAAGTTTGTTTTCGACGTAAGCCACCAGGGGTATGTCCACAAGCTGCTGACCGGACGGCGGGACCGGTTTTCTTCGATCCGCCAATACGAGGGGCTGAATGGATTTCTGCTCCGCTCCGAGAGCGAGCACGACTGCTACGGGGCCGGCCATGCCGGGACAGCGCTCTCCGCCGCGCTCGGCCTCGCGGCTGCGCGGGACATGCTGGGCGGCGACGAGCATGTCGTCTGCGTGGCGGGCGACGGGGCGTTCACCTGCGGGGTGAGCTTCGAGGCCTTGAACAACGTGGCCTCGACGACCAAGCGCCTGATCATCGTCCTCAACGACAATGAGTGGTCGATCGCAAAAAATGTCGGGGCGGTCGCCGAGTATCTCAACCGCCTGGTGACGAACCCGTCCTACGCCCACCTGCATGACAAGGCGGCCAGGTTCGTCGAGTGGATCGCCGGCAAAAGCGCCCGCAAGCTCGCGCACAAGGCCGAGGTCGGGCTCAAGAACCTCCTCGCTCCCAGCGTGATCTTCGAGGACCTCGGCATCCGGTATTACGGCCCGATCGACGGGCACGACACCGCGCTCCTCACCGAGACATTTCAATTTCTCAAAACCCAGACCGACCCGGTCATCCTCCACATCCTGACCCAGAAGGGCAAAGGCTACGCCCCGGCGCTCGAGCGGCCGGACAAGTTTCACGGGCTGGGAAAATTTCATCTGGACACCGGGGAGACGGTCGCGGCGCCGACCCCGACGTATTCCGAGCTTCTCGGCTCGTCGCTCGCCAATTTTGCCGACCACAACAACAAGATCGCCGCCATCACCGCCGCCATGCCGACGGGCACCGGGCTCGTTGGGTTTGCCAAGCGGCACCCGGACCGGTTCTTCGACGTGGGGATCGCCGAGGAGCACGCCGCGATCTTCGCCGGCGGCCTTGCCGCGCGCGGGATGAAGCCGTTCCTCGCGATCTACAGCACGTTCATGCAGCGCGCCTACGACATGATCATCCACG
>Ga0247840_10004879_pt1 | contig 20739 bp, 8 predicted proteins | sample LaCruzMarch2015__FD_192404 | JGI IMG/M metagenome (GOLD analysis project Ga0247840, IMG submission 192404) | Freshwater microbial communities from meromictic Lake La Cruz, Castile-La Mancha, Spain - LaCruzMarch2015_17m | ecosystem: Environmental > Aquatic > Freshwater > Lake | place: Spain... | reverse complement strand
CACACAGTACAACATCAGCAAATATGGCAAACCGGTAGATCGCACCGAATGGGACATGCAACCGCAAACCTACAATGCCTATTACAACCCATCCAACAACGAAATTGTGGTGCCCGGTTGCAACATCATCGTGCCCGGTTATGAACGTACCCTCGCCGATGATGCCTTGCTTTACTCGATCATTGGCGGTTCTACGTTTGGCCACGAAATGACCCATGGTTTCGACGACCAGGGCTGCCAATACAACGAAATGGGCAACCTGGAAAACTGGTGGACGCCAGAAGACAGCATCCGATTTCACGAAAAAACAAAAATGATTGTTGCACAATTCAATGAATATGTTGCAGTAGATACCCTGCACATCAATGGCAACATGACCCAGGGCGAAAACATTGCCGACCTCGGTGGGGTGATGATGGGCTATGAGGCCTTTAAAAAAACAGCGCAATACCAAAACAAACAACTGGTGGCCGCTTGCACCCCCGATCAACGCTTTTTTCTGGGATATGCCTTGGCCTGGATGATCAATGAACGACCCGAATCGATTACCAATCAGATCAAGAGTGATGTACATGCCCCTGCTAAATTTAGGGTAATTGGTCCACTCACCAACATGCCTGCTTTTTACGCCACTTTTGGGATCAAAGAAGGCGATGCCATGTGGCGACCCGAAAACAAACGGGTACAAATCTGGTAAAAAACGGATCTTTGTACTGCTTATGCAGCCAATTTTTAATGAACAGGAAATACTGGAACGTCTGCGCAACGACGATGACCAGGCACTGGATGCCATTTTTCATCAGTATTATGATATGCTGTTGAACACCGCTTGGCGTATTGTGCGCGAAGAAGATGCCGCCAAAGATCTGGCACAAGACGTATTGGCCGAAATATGGATACGCCGACACAAATTGAATATCCAAAGCACCTTGGGCGGCTATTTGCGCCGTGCCACGACCAACCGCAGCCTCGATTACCTGGAAAAACACAAACGCATGGTGTTTACAGGGGACGAGGATGCCCGAGAAAACCAATCAACCCAGTATGATGCGCCGGAATACACGGGAGATACCCTTCAATTGGAACAAAAACTTCAGTTGGCCATTGACAATTTGCCCGACAAGTGCCGATTGGTATTCGTGATGAACCGTTTTGAAGCAATGTCGTACCGCAGTATTGCCGACCAGCTTCAAATTTCGGTCAAAACCGTGGAAGCCCAGGTCAGTAAAGCGCTGTGTATTTTGCGTGCCGTTGCCGCCGAACATCAAGCCCTGGGCTTCATGCTGTTTTTTAATTTATTATAGAAGCGGCATAAGGGTTTTATCGCGGTCAACCGTCAATTAAATATCCAAAAGTGGGTTTCATACCCTGCTTTTTAATCAGCTAAAAATTAACCGTATTACCATGCCAGATCAAGCACATATAGATGCGCTGCTTATTCGTTCTTTCGCGACCGAGCTCGACGCCGCTGAACAAGCGACGCTGGACGCCTGGCTTAACGCGAGCGAACACAACGTGCACATTGCGCAACAACTGCGCGATGCCTGGGATAAAGCCGCTTTTGAAAAACCCTTTGTTGCCGATACAGCGGCCGACTTGGCAGCGGTGCGCATAAAAGCCGGTTTACCTGCACATAATCAGGCATCCAAACGGCAAGCGGCAATTATTGAAATGCCGAACGATACACCTTATATGCGTACCAATGCCTTCCAATGGGTGCGCTACGCAGCTGCAGTAGCGGCCGTGCTGCTCATTGCGGGCGCACTTTGGTTTCAAAAAGGGCTGTTTTTCAAGGATACCGATTGGCAGGTTGCCGAAAACAACAGCACCGAAAAACAGGAAATTACCCTACCCGATGGTTCGCAGGTATGGCTCAAAAAAGGGGCGCAGTTGCGTTATCCAAAAACATTTGCGGCTGGAAAACGCGCAGTTTATTTGCGTGGCACCGCTTTTTTCTCGGTTACCCACAACCCCGCCCAGGTATTTGAAGTAAACAGCAACAGTGCGGAAAGGGTTACGGTGCTGGGTACTGCCTTTGAGGTACAATTTAATGAAAATCAGCCAGAATACAGCGTACAGGTGCAACAAGGCAAGGTGCGTTTTGAAGGAACTTCGGAAAAAAATATGCTGCTCACCGCCGGACAAAAAGCAGTATTTAACCGTCAAAGCGCCCAAATGCGTGCGGTACAAGCCGATGCGAATGCCTTGTTTTGGCAAAATGGCATGCTGGTCTTTGATCGAACTCCCTTAAAGGCGGTTTTTGCACAGATCGAACAATTGTACCACGTAAAAATCAATGTAAAAAATCAGGAAATAGGCGATTGTTTGCTTTCTGCTACCTTTCCACAGCCCGATGCGGCTGCTTTGTTGCGGAGCATTGCCCAACTTTATCAGATGAAACTCGCTGAAATTGGCGACAATGCCTATCAGTTGGAAGGCGGCATCTGTACCGAATAAAGTAGTTTCACCTTTGCGCTATCTGTTTTTCCGTGCTGAAAACACGCATATTATTTCTTGGATTGTTTTTGTTTGGGGTATCCGTGCTGCAAGCCCAAAACTTGCTGCGCCGTACCGTTCAGTTTGCGTGCATGGACTGTTCTGCTACCGAAGCGCTGGCCAAACTGAGTCAACAAGAAAATATCGCTATTTTATTTCCGGGCACTTTATTTGATGGCACGGCGCGTTTGCGCATTTCAGCCCAAAAATACCGCCTTGGACAACTTTTAGATCAAATTGCGGTCAATGTGCCACACGAAATCGTGGTATCAGATGGGCAAGTACTGCTTCGTAGCAAAAAAGAACCCGTCAAACGTTTTACCCTAAGCGGTTACTTGCGCGATGCCGAAACAGGCGAGCGGCTCATCGGCGCAACCATTATGGATGCCCGGCGCCAGGGTGTTGTGAGCAACGAATTTGGGTTTTATAGTATGCAGCTGGAATCCGGCGAACATTTATTACGTATTTCCTATATTGGATATGATGTTTCGGAGCAAAAAATACAGATCGGGGCCAATCAAACGCGCAATTTTGATTTAAAAACCCACAATGTATTAAGCGAAGTTACCATTACGGCAGCAGCAAAGGCATCAGATAGTTTACGCTTGCAAGTAATGCCCGCGCCTGTTCCATTACAAGACCTCAAATCCTTGCCCATGCCCGGCGGTATTCCCGATGTGATTCGTCAGGTTTCGCTGGGTACCGGTGTGCTTACAGGAGCGGATGGACTGGGTGGCCTAAACATACGGGGAGGTAATGCGGACCAAAACTTGATTCTGCTTGATGATGTACCCGTGTATAATGCAAGCCATGCACTTGGATTGGTATCTATTTTCAATGCAGATATGATCAGCACTGCCAAACTTTGGAAAGGCGACCAACCGGCTCGTTTTGGTGCGCGCAGTTCGGCAGTGTTGGAGGTGCGCACCCGCGATGGCGACTTGTATCAACACCACCAACAGGCCAATTTTAGTCTTTATGCACTTGGACTTTTGGCAGAAGGGCCCATCAAAAAAGGAAAATGTTCCTATATCGTTGGTGTGCGATTTTCGAGCCTGTTGCCCATTGTGCGTATTTTGTCCCGACGCGAAAACCTTGCCACGGGCGGAAAAGAGGGTTCGGCGTACTATCAATTTACTGATTTTAATGCCAAACTCAATTACGTGCTTTCGCCGAAGGACCGTTTTTACCTAAGTTATTACGCCGGGCTGGATACATTTGGCAGTACACGCCGGGTTAGCAATCAATTCGATACCGTTTATGAACGCAGTACCCTTTTAATCAAGGCGGTGTACGGCAATCAGGTGGCGGCCTTGCGCTGGAACCACCTTTGGGGCGATCGGCTGTTTTCCAATACCACGGCAACCTATAGTTTATTTAATTACGCAGATGGGGTACAAACGAATCCAGCTAGCTTGGTTCAGTACGCTGAAGGATCGCAAAGCCGTATACAAGATATTGGGTTAAAAACCGATTTTACTTTTTTTGTCAACCGAACGATCAACCTGCGCATGGGCATTTCGGCAACCCAACATTTTTTCCAACCTGGCATTTTTCAGGCCCAAGCAGGATTAAATGCCGACACCATCCTTTTACGTCGACCCAAAACCTCCGCAATCAATGCGTTTGAGGGTAATGCCTATGTGCAGTCCGACTGGCAGATAAACGACCAAATTGCCTTGGAAACCGGGCTGAACAGCTCCTTATTTATTATTTCGGGCAAAAACTACCTGCGTCCCGACCCTCGGTTGCGTTTGCTATGGAAACCAACGCCCCCCGTACAAATATTTTTCAGTTTTTCGGGACTTACCCAAAACCTGCACCAGGTGGGAAGTTTCAGTGGAAGCTTACCTTTTGAATTATGGGCGCCAACAACAGCCAACAACGCTCCCGAGCGCGTATGGCAAAATAGCATTGGGGTAGAACTGCGGCAAGCGGGCTGGATTTTGCGGGTAGAAGCCTATGATAAGGTGCTTTTGCGACTAAGGGCATTTCGCTCCGTCGATCAAGGAATATCCACTACTCTGTTTTTAGAAAATGACAATTGGCAACAGCGCCTTATCTTAGGAAAAGGCCGTAGTCGCGGACTCGAAATAGCCTTGTCTAAAACTTTTGGTAAAACTAGTTTTTACCTTGCTTACACCCTGTCGCGTACCCTGCGGCAATTTGATGGAGCCAACCTGGGCAACCCGTTTCCCGCTCGGTATGACCGGCCGCACGATCTGAAAGTATCCCTCGTTCATCATCTCAATCGGCATTGGGACGCTTCGGTTGTATGGGTTTTTGGTAGCGGTAACCCCATCACTTTAGCGGGCCTTCAATTTAACTACACCGTGCCGGGTCAACCTGCAGGACCAAACATCATCGCTTTCGAAAAAATAAATAATTACAGACTGCCCGCTTATCATCGCTTAGACTTGGCAGTAACCGCCAATTTTGAGCGCAAACGACTCAAACACAGCTTGCAATTTGGCATTTTCAACGTTTACAACCGCCAAAACCCCTTTTTTATAAGTTTTGACCCCTATTTAAAATCAGGTAATGCCAGCCAACTCACCTTGTTGCCTTTTTTACCTTCTATTCGTTATGCACTTACCCGAAAGTAAAAGGAGTTTGAAAAAACAAATGCCTCCCGCTGGTTTGCAGCAGGAGGCATGTATGGAATATAAAAAAGGCGTCTGATCCAAAAATGAACCAGACGCCCGAGCGCTACTAACGCATAATCGTTACATCTCCACTTCGATTCATATGAATCAACCGGCCGCAATACCAGATGTCGGCCTTTAAGATCCACACAAATACACCGGGTTCAATTATTTTAGACTTCAGGGTGCCTTCCCAACCCAAATCGGCTTGTTTGGTTTGAAAAATCAGGTTCCCCCAGCGGTCATATATTTCTAAACGATACTGTTGCACCTGGATGCCTTCTACAAAAATGGGTCGGAAACTGGCATTGCGCACATCCTGCGCCTCCGGCATAAAGATATTGGGCAGGTACGCATAAGAAAAATCGTCGGCTACATCGGCCCATTGTATTTGCGCTTCCACATGTTTGGTTTCGCATGCATTGCGCACATCCACCCATACGGTTCCGGCCTCGGTGGCGCGGGTAATTGCTTCGGTTGCGCCATTCCACCATTTAAATTGCACCTGATTCAAGTTGCCTTGCACGATGGGCGTAAGCGCAATACTGCTGCTATCACATGCCAAAATACCATTCGGCAAACTTGCAACCAGCGGCGGCAAAGCATCCACCTGAATAGAATCTTTGAAAATACAATTGTAACTGTCGCGCACCAGCACCGTAAACCATCCAGCATACTGCGCCGTAAAGGCAGGTGCATCCTGAAACTGAATTCCATCCAGCGAAAAAGCATACGGCGCACTGTTGCCATTCAATTGCTGCACCGCAATACTACCACTGGCCTTGTTTGGGCACGAAGCCTCGGCCGATAAGGAGAAACTTAATGCCGGACTAGCGGTAATATTCAAGTAAACCGTAGAATCACAACCTTCATACCCCTGGAATTGATAAGTATAATTGCCCGGCGAAAGCGCATTGCCCTGGTAGTCGTAGGTCTCGCCCGGACAGAGTTGCACCGAAACCGTTTTATTGGTTGTTGGGATAGATTGCACGGATATGGCAACAATGGAATCACAACCGTGGATCGTTTGCAACACAAAATCCTGGGTACTGCCCGCAGGAACATTTACCCCTTGATAACTGTAAAAACTGCCTGCACATACTTTTACCGAAAGAGCGCTGCTGGCGTTGGAATAGGCTTTTACCACCAGGGTCACGATCGAATCACAACCATTTGCCGCTTTTAAAATAAAATCTTGCGTTTGGCCTGCCTGCAAATTGGCGCCCTGGTATGTATAAACCTCATTTGGACAAACATACACCTCCAATGCCTTGGTTGCTATTGGCAAAGCAGCCACCGAAACCGTTACCACTGAATCGCAGCCGTGGATCGTTTGCAACACAAAATCCTGGGTGCTTCCTGGCGCAATATCCACGCCTTGATAATTGTAAAAACTGCCCGTACATACTTGCGCTGCAACAGTACTGCCAGCAATCGGGTAGGCTTTTACCGAAAGCGTAACCACCGAATCGCAACCATTAGCGGTTTTTAGTGTAAAATCCTGTGTTTGGCCAGCCTGCAAATTGGCGCCCTGATAGGTATAAACTTCATTCGGACAAACAAACACCTCCAACGATTTGGTCAATACAGGCAAGGCAGCCACCGAAACCGTCACCAGCGAATCGCAGCCATGGATCGTTTGCAATACAAAATCCTGGGTACTGCCCGCCGGAACATTTACCCCTAGATAACTGTAAAAACTGCCCGTACATACTTGCGCCGAAACGCTACTGCTGGCATTCGGGTAGGCTTTTACCGCCAGGGTGACAATCGAATCGCAACCATTGGCTGTTTTTAGGGTAAAATCCTGTGTTTGGCCTGCCTGCAAATTGGTGCCCTGATACGTGTAAACTTCATTCGGACAAACAAACACCTCCAACGATTTGGTCAATACAGGCAATGCTGCCACCGAAACCGTCACCAGCGAATCGCAGCCGTGGATCGTTTGCAACACAAAATCCTGGGTACTGCCCGCTGGAACATTTACCCCTTGATAACTGTAAAAACTGCCCGTACATACTTGTAACGAAAGGGTACTACTGGCATTCGGGTAGGCTTTTACCGCCAGGGTGACAATTGAATCGCAACCATTTGCTGCTTTTAGGGTAAAATCCTGTGTTTGGCCAGCCTGTAAATTGGTGCCCTGATAGGTGTAAACTTCATTTGGACAAACAAACACTTCCAACGCATTGCTCAATACAGGCAACGCACCCACCGAAACTGTCACCAGCGAATCGCAGCCGTGGATCGTTTGCAACACAAAATCCTGGGTACTGCCCGCCGCAATATCGACGCCTTGATAATTGTAAAAACCACCCGCACATACTTGCGCCGCAACGCTACTGCCGGCATTCGGGTAGGCTTTTATCGAAAGCGTAACCACCGAGTCACAACCATTTGCTGCTTTTAAGGTAAAATCTTGCGTTTGACCAGCCTGCAAATTGGTCCCCTGATACGTGTAAACCTCATTCGCACAAACAAACACCTCCAACGCATTGCTCAATACGGGCAACGCCGCAACCGAAACCGTCACGAGTGAATCACAACCAAATTGGGTTTTCAAATTAAAGGTTTGACTACTGCCCGGCGCGAGGTTGCTGCCTTGGTAGGGATAGGTTTCGTTGGCACAAACTTGTACGCTAAAACCGGAAGCAGTGGGCGCACAGATTACCGGCTGAATCAACAACCCTACTTGTTCCACATCATCACAGCCATATAAGTTGGCCGCATCCTGACCAATGATGATTTTCCAGCCCGCGGGCAAGTTGGCCTGTTGTAAAGCCACCGTGTAATCGATAGACAAAACATCCTGGAAAGCAAAATTGCCACTGGCCGCCGAACTGGTGGTCCCAACCAGCACTGCAGTAGGATCAAGCAAATCGACCGGAATATTTTGAACCAGGGTATCGCCTGCATCAATAACCCCGTTGGTATTTACGTCCGACCAAACCTTACCATATATATTGCCTTTACCGGTGTAAAGGGTCAGGTTGAGGGGCTCACTTTCCGCTGTACAACCATTTATATCCACCATCGCTACATGGTAACTACCGCTTTGTGTGGCGACTAAATTGGGGGTAACCGCACCACTAAGGGCCGTTCCCTCCAAAAACCATTGCCAACTTACAATTTCTGGCAAAGGGGGCACACACAAGGTATCCGGGTCGCAACGCACATGACAACCGCCCGGAATCGCGCCTATATTGGGGCCCGGGAAAATGGTTACGGTTGGACTTTGCCCGATGCAACCATATTCATTCACGACCCTTACAAAATAAAGTCCGGCATCTTCCGTGATAAAAGAAGTCCCCACCGCACCATTGTTCCATAAATATTGCCATTGCGGATCCAAGGGGCCCGTATAAGAAATGGTTGTGGGCGTGCGCGCGCAGGTTTGGTCGCTCGCAACACTCAAATTACCCGGTTTATCGTGTATAGTAACAAAAAACGGCGGGGTTACCGACTTACACCCCGTACCCGGATTGGTAATCGTAACGGAATAGGTGTAACTACCCGGAGACAACAGGTTGTTGCGAATATCGGTAAACAGCAGTTCATCGTCGGTAGTCGTACTGCCACTCCATTGGTAATTGAAACTGCCATTATCAGATACAATCATGTGCACATTTTCGCCTTCACACAACTCCAGCGCTGATTTTACGATACCCGAAATTTGACCTAAATTATTGTACAAATAGGCATTAATCGTACCGTCGGGTACCGGATTTACCTGTACTTCTTTGTTGGGTGTTACGTACACACAACCATTGGCGTCGGTAAGGGTCACTTTATAAACACCTTCATCGGTAATGTTAAGGGTAGCGCCGGTGGTGCCGTTCGACCACAAATACTGCACACCCGTTCCCGGAGCCGTAAGCACAATACTTTGCCCTTCACATATTTGGGATAATCCCCCTGGAAGAATGACGCCTGAAAGGTTATTTGGGGTAATTATGACCGATTGCGTACCCGTGTTGATACACCCCGCAACATTTTCCAAAGTAGCTGTGGCCGTATAGGTGTTGGCGGTATTGTAACTATGGTACACCTGCGCGCCATCCACTGTATTTAAATTACCACTGCCCGGATCGCCAAAATCCCAGGTAATTTTTGTCAAATCTGTTTTTGGAACGATACTCAAGGGCGTAGCATTCCCGGCACATACCGGCACAATCGGGTTAAAAACAACCGCCGGTTTCTCTGGAATCGTAATTTTTCTGGTAACAGATGCCGTACACCCGCTGTTGGCGGTAACCGTCAGCCCCACCGTATAACTGCCTGGGTTCGAAAAAGCAAATTTGGGTTCGCGCAAACTGGAAGCATTGCCTGCCCCCAAGTTCCATTGCCAATTGCTAATCGCCCCATCGGCCAAAAAGGTACTTAAATCATTAAACGCGGTAGAATCACCCGGACAACCCGGAATTTCATCAAATTGCGCCACGGCTTCTACCCTGACCGAATCTAATACTTTACACAAAGCACCATTGGTCAAATAAGCATACAACACCACAATGTATTTTCCCGCATTGGGAAATTTAAAACTCGGATCGTCGCTCGCAGAGGTACCCAACAAATTACTGCCCGACTCCCCAAAATTCCAATACGCCGACCCTGCCTGGTAATTCGGACTAGGCAATAAATGGAACTGAAAAGAATCGCAACGCGGGGTAGCATCAATATCCAGTCCGATGGTTCCCGGTGGACAAGAAGGCGGATGGTTCGGATTGTGACAAACACCGCCACAATATTCGAAAATCAAAATGGGGCCATCGCTCGCCTTGCAGCCAAACTGGTTGGTGGCCGTTGCCGAATAAAGGCCATATTGATTGGTACTATAAATGGAATCATTTTTACCCAAGGGCAAACCATCCCGAAACCATTCATAATCATATGCCGCATCCTTGTTGGTCAGGGCAAACATGGTTACGGTGCGTTCGTTGTTGCAAAAACCAGTTGGATCGGCGGTCGTAATGGTGATGTTGGGCTTAGGGTATGCTTCAATACTGAATTTTGTAGTTGCCGAACAACCATATTGATCGGTAACCGACAAGCCATAGGTACCCGGCAATAATTGCACGGTAGAAGTACCCGAAAATAGGATGTCGCCCGATTCATTTAACCAGTTATAATCAATATACGTCCCGGTGATGCTCGCCTGCCCCAATACGCCCGGGCATAAACCCGCCGGCGCAGTAGGAACCGGGTTCGGATTGGCTAAAATAGTCACAGTTTTATTGCGCACTTTGCCACAAATGGTCAAGCGCAGGGTATGATTGCCGGGTTTTACCCAAAATACTTCCGCTTTGGATGTTCCTTTACCTGCTTTAATCACCCCTGCGTCGGAAGGTAAAATTTCCCAAACATAATCGACGCCGGAGAACAACGGCGCTTGATACACCCCTTCACTGCCTTCACACAAATCAGTTGGGCCATTAAAATTGAACGCCGGAATTTCTTTTACGTCAAACCGCGCGGTATCCGATATACAACCTAAAGCATCGGCGGTAATTTGGGCGGCTGCAATCCAGCGCGGCGTACCGGTCGCAAAACTTACATTCACTGAACCTCCCTGGTCGTTCACCGGAACGGCGTTGCTGTTTTTAATGGTCCACCGAATATTATTCAACGGCGAATAACCCAGGGCTTTGTACGTGAGCGGTGTGCCGGGGCAAAATTCTGCCGGACCGGAAATACCCGTCGGTTTGGGCGGCTTGGGGGCTACCTGGATTTTCCATTCGGCACTGTCCGCGCAAGTATTGAAAAGCCCGGCACCTACCGGCACTGCAATCAGGCGATAAGCGCCTGGTCCGGCCGCAAACAACATCGTAGCATTGACACTGGCACTTGGAATATCGAATTTGCTGCCATCCGGTTGAAACAACACCCAATTGCAAATGACCGGCAAACCACCAGAAATCACCTGATTGGCCTTAAAAGTACCCGTCAAACCATCGCATACCTCCAACGGACCATTGATTCCAAACGGCGGCAACACATTTACCCAAATGGTGTCGCTACCCGAACATCCCAAATAACAGTTTTCGTACTGCACCGCTACCCAACTGGCAGGATTGGCATCAGCACTCCAGTTTATTTTTACTTTGCCCGTACCCTGGCCTTCCAGCAACGCACCATTGGCCGAGGCCGTCCAGGTAAAATACGTACCCGCACCGTAAGCCTCTATTTCATACACCCCGTCACTGCCTGGACAAACCCGTGTATCGCCTTCTATTTCAGCCACATCGGATATAATTGGAATGCGGATAAAGGCCGGTTGAGGGCAACTTGCACCCGCACAAGCTTGTACCGTCAAGCCTATTTGCCCAAAAGCCCCGCCGTTCCACAATACGGTTACATGATCATCAGCCGTTGTGCCGCCTTCTTTGATACTGCCGTTGGCCGAAACCGTCCAGTTGAACATACCACAATTCGCGTCCGTGGTGTAGGTTACTTCCGTGCCCGGGCAAATGGTGCTTACACAATCCAGCAGCGGCGTACCACTGTCTATTACTTCCACCAACAGCTCCGTGGTATCCGAACAAAGGCACAAACTCCGGGCAATCAACAACACTTTGAAGGTGCCCGCGGCATTAAAGGTGTGGGAAGGATCTTTTTCGTTCGAATCTGACAAATCATCGCCAAACTTCCATTCATAAATATCGGCAAACAAACTCTGGTTTTTAAACCAAACGGTTTGTCCTTTGCATACACTTAAAGTACCATTGGCTGCAACCGGCGGATCGGTGCTAAATTTTGCTTCCGGCGTTTCAATAATACTGATACACCTGCTCACCAGGGCATAACAATATACGTTGTTGGAACCCGAAACGGATACCGAACCTGCCCCTGGGCCGCCCCAAACAACGGTGCATTCTTTTTTATCCGGACTGATCGAAAAAGATTGCGCCCCGACAACCGTCCAGGTAAATTGCGGAGCACCGCCGCAATTGGCTGCAGCCGGATTGATCGAATATGTAACAGCCGTATTGGGACACACTTTTTCACAATTAGCGCTTTGCCCACCGTTGTCGCTGTTACAAAAGCCGGGATTGGAACTTTGCAGGTTTAATGGAATCGACGCCGAACCGCCATTGACCAGATAGGAATAGTTTGCCTCATAGCCATTGCTATCTACAATTTTTAAATTATAACCACCCGGACACAAATTATTCAGGTTTTGCTGGTTAGCGGTGTACCCATTGGGGCCCGTCCACAAAAAAGTATAATTTCCCTGTGTCTCAATGTTTATCGTGCCATTGCAGGCAGACCCGCAACTTGCAGCGTTTACATAAGCATTAATAAAAATATTGCTATTGGCAGGTGGCTGATTTACCACAAAATTATTGTTGTTGTACTGATAAACACAACCCGCGGCATCGGTCAGGGTCATGCTGTAGGTTCCTGCCGTCAGGTTACTAATATCCTGGGTGGTTGCGCCGTTCGACCAAAGCGTGCTATAAGGCGGTACGCCCCCACAAATGGTGATGTTGATCGAGCCATCATTTCCGCCATAGGATGAAACCTGGGTCGTACTACTCAAGGCGTAAAGAATCGGCGGGGTTGTAACTGTGGCCTCGGTAATACCGACACAGCCATTTTGCTGGTCCGTTACAGTAATAATGTAGGTGCCTGGCGCTAAGTTGCCAATAAACGAACTGCCCGTACCTAGCCCGCTCGACCAATTGTAATAATAATCACCGCTTCCATTATTGGCAATTACCGAAATGGAACCATCGGTCGTATTGTAACAACTGGTACTGTTTGCATTGGCTACAACACTAAGCGTACTGACATTGCCCGTTATAATAAAAGTTTTGGTAGCGGAAGCCCCCGTGGCATCCGTCACAACCAAGGTATAATTGCCCGGAAAAAGGTCAGAAGTAGTTGGTCCACCCGAGTCGCTGAAACTACCCGGACCTGTCCATAAATAAGTATAAGGTGAAACCCCACCGGTCACGATGGCCGTAGCGGTACCCCAAGCATTGCAATTGGCCGTAGTGGTCGTCAAACTAACCGTGATAGCCCATGCATCCGACTGTTCATTAAAGGTACTATCAACAGGGTTTTCAGCATGGGCTGTAAAAGCAAAAAGGCTGAAACAAAGGTTAAAAAGGAGTAGGTGCTTAATCATACACTGCAATTTAAGGTTAGACGAAAGGTGGTCTCAGCGAAGAGATACAGTATTTGTACAATTCGCTCCCAACTTTTTTTCAAAAGAAATCAAGCCTGTCTAGGCAGCGAAATGCCATTTCCCTGTTAAAGAATCCCTAAACATACCGTTGCCACCTTGCCTATTTGACTTTGATACGTTTATATTGGCGGTTATTCATCAACAAATCAACACATGATCAAAAAAACACTCCTGCTCTTCGTCGCGCTGTTGGCGACCACGCAGCTTGCCCAGGCACAATTCGGAAAGGTATTGGATAAGGCCAAAAAAACAGTAGAATCGGCTAAAGACGGCGGTTTAAGCACCGACGAAATTGGCAGTGGCTTAAAAGAAGCCCTCAACCAAGGTGTCGGTGAAGCCGCCGATTTTCTGTCTGCCAAAGATGGATACTACAAATCGGCCTACAAAATTTTATTGCCGGAAGAAGCCCAAAAAGTAGTCACCAAACTGAAAGTAGTGCCCGGTTTCAGCAATGTAGAAGCCGACCTCACCGAACGCATGAACCGCGCTGCCGAGGATGCCGCCGTCAAAGCAAAGCCTATTTTTATTGAGGCCATCAAAAAAATGACGTTCCAGGATGCCATGAATATCCTGACCGGCAACACGGATGCTGCTACCCGCTACCTGCAAAGCAGCACCTATACCAATTTGTATGCTTCCTTCAAGCCCATTATTCAAACGGCGCTCGACAAAGTAAATGCCCGCGAATACTGGAAAAGTGCCGTGACGGCCTACAACAAATTGCCGCTGGTCACCAAAACCAACCCCGAACTCGACGACCACGTAACCAAAATGGCCCTGGTTGGTATGTTTGGCCTAGTTGAAAAAAAGGAAAAAGACATTCGCTCCAATGTGAGTTTGCGCAATACCGATTTGTTGCGCAGGGTATTTGCGAAACAGGATAAAAAATAGGTCGCTTATTTACCTGCTTTTTAAAGCGGTTTCACTGAATAACACAGTGGAACCGCTTTTTTTTATGCCTTTTCCACACGCCACCTTACCTGCCGTAAACTGTTCGTCGCTTTTTTTAGTATTTTAGTCGCTACTCCATCCGGCTTGGTACTTGCCGCCGAACTGGATTGTTGCAAGCAGCCGTTATTTGCTGCATTAAAATCGTGTCAAAAAAATTTTACATTTGCACGGTACTCCAATACCCAAATCCTTTCACAACGCTCTATTAAACAAATGGCACAGTCTGGTTTTTTCAATCGTCTAACTCCCATTGGCCGCTTGGTCATCGCAATTTTATTCGTATTCGCTTTATGGGGCCTTAAATGGCTGGTCATGGACAGCGGCTACATCCTCAAAAAACAAATCACCGCATCTACCGAAATCAACAACCTTTCCCTGCCGGATGCCGCCAAAACCAGTGGCGTTTCTGTAGCAGCAGCCCCTATGCCCGGTAACAGCCCTGCGCGGGTAAGCGGACCCGAAGTGCGCTGGCTCTTGTGGGCCTGGAATGCGCAAATGGGTTTGATGTTTGCCAATGGCGGCGCACAAACTACCGAAGGTTCTTTGATGGCCAAAAATGGCGTCAACCTCAACCTGCAGCGCCAGGATGATGTCCCGCAAATGCAGGCTTCCCTGATCAAATTTGCCAGTTCGTATAAAGACAACCCAAAAACCAAAGAAGGTGCACAATTTGTGACCATCATGGGCGATGGCGCCGCTGCGTTTTTGGCCGGTGTCAATCCCGAATTGCAACGCTTGGGCGACGAATACCGCGCACAAATCATTTATACCTGCGGCAAATCGCTGGGTGAAGACAAATTTATGGGCCTGCCCGAATGGAAAGAAAACCCGCAAACGGCCCGCGGCGGCTTGTGCGCAGCCGTACTGCGCGACGGCGACTGGAACATCGTGATCAAATGGTGCGCCGACAACAATATTAAGGTAAATCCCGACGAGCGTACCTACGACCCGGAAGCCATGAACTTTGTGGCCGCCGATAACTACCTCGACGCTGCCGAAAAATACATCAATGGCTATACCGAAACCCGCGATGTGGTGCGCAATGGCGCTGCTACCGGCGAAACCAAAAAAGTGGCGGTCAATGGTGTGGCGACCTGGACGCCCGGCGACGTAAACGTTGCAGAGAAAAAAGGCGGCCTGGTCAGCATTGTTTCTACCAAAGAATACCGCAGCCAAATGCCTTGCGTCGTGATCGGTATCAAAAAATGGATGGAAGATAACCGCAAAACGGTAGAAAACATGATCCTGTCCATCGGTCAGGGCGGCGACCAGGTGAAAGCCTACCCCGCAGCTTTGGACAAAGCCGGTGAAATTTCAGCGGCCGTGTACAACGAAGCCGACAAAGCCTATTGGGTAAAATATTATAAAGGTGCAACCGTAGCCGATAAACGCAACCTGGTGGTAGAACTCGGTGGCTCGGCGGTACACAACGTGGCCGATAACCTCGAAATTTTTGGCCTTGCCCCCGGAAGTACCAATGTGGTAAAAATTGTGTACAAACTGTTCGGCGATATCGTCGTGAAATTGTACCCAAAATTGGTGCCTTCCATTCCGGATGCCGATCAGATCATTGATGTAAGTTACCTGCGCAATGTAGCCAGCGGACATAAATCGGATGTTACAGCAGCAGAAAAACCAAGTTTTAATGCCGATCAAAACGTAACCCAGCGCGTTTCTGAAAAATCCTGGAACATCGAGTTCGAAACCGGCAGCGCCAACCTAACTGGACCAGCCAAACAGGTACTCCAAAATCTGTTCAACGACCTGATCGTAGCGGGTGGTTTGAAAGTAGAAGTACACGGCCATACCGACAATGTGGGCGACCCGGCTACCAACATGACGCTTTCCGAAAAACGCGCATTTGCCATCAAACAATGGCTCGAAACCAAGTCGCCCAGCAACTTCCCGGAAGGTCGCATCAATGTATTTTCACACGGCCAAACGAATCCAGTTGCACCCAACGACAGTCCGGCTGGTCGCGCTAAAAACCGCCGCGTCGCCATCGTTTTAGGTAAATAACACCCCATCAAGCAATGATCCAACAACTAAAACGGGTTTTTCACCCCAATGCACGGCTCAGCCAGTCGCCTTACCTCCTGATGGTCGGCGCACAGGTATTGATTGCCCTGTTGTGCTGGTCTTTCAACCAATCAGAAATCCTCCCAACGCCCTTTGAAATTTTTGGCGCGTTGAATCGACTCGTGACCGAGGATATTCTGTTGCAGGAATTGATCATGAGCACCTGGTTGAGCTTGGAGTCGATGCTCCTAGCTACGGTTATTTCATTGCTGATTGCTTATGCTACCGTGATGCCATTTTTCCGGCCCCTTGGGTTTTTGGTATCCAAAATGCGCTTCCTCACCCTGGTGGGCTTGTCGCTGGTGTTTACCTTAATGACCTCTGGCGGACATCAATTAAAGGTGTCGTTGTTGGTATTTGGTATCACGGTATTTTTCGTCACGTCGATGGTAGCGATTATTCGGGCCATCCCGAAATACGAGTTTTACCATGCGCGTACCCTGGGTATGCGCGAGTGGCAGGTTGTTTGGGAGGTGATTATTTTGGGCAAATTCGATCAGGTGTTTGAAGTAATCCGCCAAAACTTTGCTATTGCCTGGATGATGCTGACCATGGTGGAAGGTATTTCGCGCACAGAAGGGGGGATCGGTACCATGCTGTTGAACCAAAACAAACACTTCCATTTAGATGCGGTTTTTGCCATTCAATTGGTCATTCTTTGCACTGGTATTTTGTTAGACTGGCTGTTGGGGAAAGCCAAACAACTGTTTTGCCCTTATGCCGATTTGCAAACAGAAGTGGCAAATTCATAAAGCAGAGGCGATCATTTTTTTCAACGCAAGCAAGCAATGCAATATATCAAAGGCGATACCATCCTGAAAGTTGAAAACATCAGCCTTGCGCTGGGCGGCAAAACGATTTTGCGGGATGTAAATGTAGAAATCAAGGACGTGGTGCGGCCGGGTGGACCGGTACAAGGGCAAGTGGTCGGCTTTCTGGGACCTTCTGGCATAGGTAAAACCAAGTTTTTTGAGGTATTGTCCGGACTAATTCAGCCTACTACCGGCACTGTACAGATGGGGTTTCCCTTAGCACCCGTACACGCAGGCAGGGTGGGTGTCGTACAACAAAACTATCCGCTGTTTAACCACCGCTCGGTACGCAGCAACCTCGATATCGCAGCACGGCGCATTACCCCCAATGCGGCCGAACGCAACGACAAAATCAATCAAATTCTGGAGCGTTTTAATCTGACCGCGCAAAGTAATTCCTATCCTGCCCAATTGTCGGGTGGACAAAAACAGCGCACAGCCATTGCCCAACAATTACTTTGTTCCGACCGGTTTTTGTTGTTCGACGAGCCTTTTAGCGGCTTGGACATCAACATGGTTCAGGAAGTGAGCGATATGATTTGTGAAATTGCGGCCCAACATGAGCACAACACCGTCATTATTGTATCGCACGATATTGTTTCTACAGCGGCCATTTCCGATACCCTGTGGATAATGGGTCGCGACCGCGATGAACAAAACAATATCATTCCCGGTGCGCGCATCAAATATGAGTTCGATTTGTGTGCCCGCGATTTGGCCTGGGATAAAGACATCCGGGAAAAACCGGGGTTTGTGGCATTGTTGAGCGAGATTCGGGGTTTGTTTAAAATCCTATAATATGAGTCATCCCGAATTTTGTTGATAACCAAAATTCAGGATGACTCATTTTTTTATACTCACCGACCCACCCAAAACCGCCCAACCCAACGCTTACCAGACCCACCCTGCACCACACAAGTGTACATCCCTGCAGGCCACGCTTGTATATCCACCGCCGCATCCAATTGCGCGCTGGAGGCTTGGTAAAATACCTGACTGAGTGCATTGTAGATGCTGCACTGGTTGGTGCCCAATTGTCCCAAATCCCGGATAAATACCTGATCATTTGCCGGATTGGGCCAGAGTGCAATGGCAAATTGTTTGTCCGCCTCTTCAGTGCCTACCACCAGCGGAACCACATAGGTTGCTGTTTTTGTACAGCCTTGCGCGTCTGTGAGCGTATACGTGTACGCACCCGGGGCCAAATTTTCCAGCAGCAGGCCTGTTGCGCCATTGCTCCACGCGAGTGCAAAGGGCATGGTGCCGCCGCTAATGCCGATAACCTCAATGATGCCGTTGTGGATCACAGAATCCGAGGCGGGTGTAATATTAGCCTCCAAATGCAGTGAATCAGGCTCCGAAAGCGGTAAAATCCACACAATGCGGCAACCAAAGGCATCGGTGAGGGTGCCTTTGTACACGCCCGGACCCAAGGGGCCGTACGCTGGACTGGCCGGACCGTTTTCCCAATCAAATTGAAAAGGCGGTTTTCCGTTGAGCGGTGTAATGAGCAAACTGCCGTTATCAGCACCATAACAAGTTATTGCGGTTGCGTTAATATCTATTTCCAGATTACCTACCGCATCCACATTGACCGTACTGCGCGCAGTGCAACCCAGGGCATCGGTAACGGTGAGCGGGTAATTGCCGGGGGCCAAATTGGTGCGCAAGCTATCGGTAATAGCCGGACTCCATAAAAACGAATACGGCCCGGATGCGCCCTGAATGCTCACACTGGCAGAACCGCCCTCTGTTTCCCCGCATTGTACGGGTACCACATTGGGAAGCAATTGAAAGGTATCCCGTGTGGGAATACTCGCGGTTGCGGTGCAGGTAGCGCCGCGTGCATCGGTGAGGGTAAAGGAGTAGGTACCGCTTTCCAACTGGGTGGTACCACTGCCGCTGACGCCGTTTTTGGACCATTGTGCCTGATAAGGCAAGCAGGCTTGAGTCAAATCGAAAGTAACTGCCCCGCTGGCCGATCCTGGGCAAGCCCCTACCGCCGTGGGAGGGGCTGCAAATTCAGGTGCAGGCGCTTCAAAAGCCCCGATATCGACCCGGCCGCCTCGAATACGCGGGTTGCCGGCCAGATCCACACTGTCTTCCAGCCCTACAAAATCATTGCTGCCTGCATGCACCAAAGGCGAACAAGGCAGCGGCGTATAATTGCCCTGGGCGGTATCGGTAAACATGGGATCACCGCTGGTGATATTGCCATCGAGGCAGATGACATTGTTGGGCTGAGCGGCGCAATCGAAACCACCTAAGTAGTTATTGGAGAGGTAGATGTTGGTACTGGGCTTATTGAAATAATTTGGGGATGGATTACTGAAATAATTGTTTCTTAAATTTAGATTTTTAGGTTTAGATAATTCTGAAATAAAATTAGATGATTGCCCATTCGCAAAAGTACAGTTTGTAAAAAAGCTACTATCGGTTGGTTGAACAAATAAAAATTGCAAATATTCAAAAGGTAGTATTTTAAAATAATTGTTATCATATGTCGATTGGTTAACACTTGATTGGAGGCAAACAAAAGATTGATAATTATTAAAAAAAAATGATTGCTTCAGTCTAAATTCATTTAAACTTGAATAAAATATTAATGCGTTTGTATATAAATCTGGATTTGGGTTTTTTTTATTATTATTAGCAAAAATATTGTTTTTTATTAATAAGTCTCCAAATAAAGAAAAACTAAAGATATACTGTGCAATATTTTCTTCATTTTTGCAATTATTAATATTTATTGCGGTACTAGGAGTGCTTAATACTTCCATATTCATAACAGAACCAGTAGTGGACTCTAAGTTTCCTATATTCTTTCTAAAAACACAGGAATCTAATAAAATTGTTCCATCAAATTGTTGGAAATTACTAAAAAGATCAACTGCTGCCCCAATTGTTGATTTATTTTCTATGAAATTAACTTTCATGCATGAAAATGAGCTGGCTGATTCTCGTCCTAATGCCCAAAAAGCTCCACCGCCTCTTTTTTTAGCAGTATTTTTTTGAAGTACACAATTTACCATTTCAATTTTATCCCTGCCATCCCCATCTAAATAATAAATGCCACCGCCAAACTGGTTTGCTTGATTACCAATAAACTGACAGTTATCATAATCGACTCCGCGTTCTACTACACTGGCACCGTACTTGGCAATGCCGCCCCCATTACCGCCCGCGCGGTTATTTTCAAATCGGCAATGCACAAATTTAGGTGCAGTGGAGCCATTATTATCTCCATTTACAATCACTCCACCACCATAATAAAGGGCTGTATTGTGGTCAAACACGCAATTTCGAATGTCTGGATAAGCATCCGCAGAAGCGCCCATGATATACAGGCCGCCGCCACAGACCAGTCTACTATAAGCATTGTTAGCAAAGGCTTCATTATCGGCTACTCCGTCCCGCAAAAACAGGCCATCCAATACTGTAGCAGAATCCGGCTCAAACAAATACATGACATTGTAGGAATTATCTGTACTATCACCTGTAATACCGATATCGCCACTGAGGACCGTCGGGTGTGCCGCCCAATCGCGTTCAATCAGCGAGGTTT
>Ga0247840_10004878_pt1 | contig 20743 bp, 26 predicted proteins | sample LaCruzMarch2015__FD_192404 | JGI IMG/M metagenome (GOLD analysis project Ga0247840, IMG submission 192404) | Freshwater microbial communities from meromictic Lake La Cruz, Castile-La Mancha, Spain - LaCruzMarch2015_17m | ecosystem: Environmental > Aquatic > Freshwater > Lake | place: Spain... | reverse complement strand
TACTTGTAGGTGTACTTACAAGCGAGTTTGACGGTGTGCGAAATTTCAGTGAACTGTATGGTTTTACAGAGATATTGCCCGGACGAATTACAACTGATAGAATTGTTTCGCAAAACGGATTGACTTATTTCGATTTGGAAAATGGTGAGATTGGTGGAAAGATTTCTTTTAGGTCGACAAGTGGGAATTATACCGAAGTTGGCGAGGGGATTGCAAATGCGGTGGAAAATATCAAACAATCAAGTCGTAACTACCTACAACAATCAAGAACTGATTCACTTGCTGGTTGGCGCACGACTGATGTTGGTGGAACTGCGACATTGGTTTCAGATTCAATTTATGGAAATGTTGTTGAGTACTCACGTCCGCAAGGAGGTGGCGACTTTATGAAGCAATTTGGAATTGATGTTTCATCACTTAAAAATATAGACATAGTTTATTACTGTATTGCTAAAAAAATAAGCTCTGATGGCGATTGGAATTTTGGCGGATGGAATGAAACATTTACGATGTTAAATTCAAATTGTCAGACTAAAGATTTGGGCAATGGATGGACAATGTATTATGTTACTTTTTTGGCAGGTAACACAATAGGGTCGAGCGGTGTCTTTGGTATAAATTCAGTTGGTGGAACTTGGCGTTTTCATTCGTTTGGAGTTTGTAAAGGAAATACCCCTCCTACTGATTGGAGTGCTGCTCCCGAAGATATTGCAGCGCAAATTGCAGAAAACAAAAGCTATGTTGATGAAATAAAAGGAGATTTACAAAGTCAGATTGATGGCAATATAACTTCATGGTTTTATGATTACGAACCAACACTTTTGAATGAGCCTACATCTAATTGGTCTGTTTTGGACGAGCCAAATAATAATTCTATAAGGGAAATTCATCTTGGAGATTTGTTTTATTGGACATCAAAAGGTTTTGCCTACCGATTTCAAAAAGTTGGACTTGTATATTCTTGGACACGAATTTCGGACACTGATGTTACAAAGGCTTTGGCAGATGCAGCAGTAGCGAAAGATACAGCAGACAAAAAGCGTCAAGTGTTTTCCATTCAGCCAACAACTGAACAATTTTATGATGTTGGTGACTTGTGGGTAAATGCCACCGTGGGAAGCTATGTAAACGACTTGCTTAGATGCAATACTGCAAAGGTTGCAAATACAGCTTTTAATATTAGTCATTGGGAAAAGGCTTCAAAATACACTGATGATACTGCCTTTAACAATATGGCTATTGGTGGACGTAATTATATTCAAAATAGTTCATTTGAATTTGACTATGGTTCAATTGTATCGAATAGAGCTAATTTGATATTAGAAGAAACTACTGGAAATAACAGTAGTAAGGCGATTGGCATTTACAGACCTGTAAGTGGAGATGGATATATATTAATGAGATTCAATTCTGTGCCTGCTGGTACTTATATGTTTTCTTTAGATATAAAGAGCAATCTACCAGACAAGCAACTTATGTCTCCAATCAATATTGGAATTGATTCTAATTGGGGTTTATCCGTATTGCCGACACCAGAAATCATCCCTACAGTATGGACAAGATGTGGTGTTGAAGTGATAGTGCCATATACTGCCGAGCTGTTAGTTCTTGTAAGACCAAACGCAAGTATCTCACATGGGACGATATACTATGATAATTTTATGCTTGAAAGGAGTACGAAAATAAATGATTGGAAGCCATCACAAGAGGACATTGATGCAAGTATCGCCATTGCCAAAAAAGCTGGCGATGATGCAAATGAAATGCTTGGAATAATTGCTAATGATGATAAGATTGACCCATCTGAAAAACAAAGGCTTAAAAAAGAGTTTGACATTATTGATAGCGAACAGGATTATTTGGCAGACCAGGCAAGTAGTTTTGGTGTTGATTTTGGTACTTTGCAAACTAAAAAAGATTATTTGTATAGCTTTATTGGCACCAACTTAAACAACCTAAATACTACGTGGGATTTGGGTGCTGGTGGTGGTGCTACAATGAGGGCTAAGTTTGTGGACTATTACAACGCAAGAACCAATCTACTTAACGCAATTGCAACAGCAGCTAAACAGTCTGGAATTGATGCAGCTAACAATATCGTAGTTGGTGGTAGGAATCTGATATTAAATTCAGATGTAGATGTAGCTTTGGATGCTGGTGAGACAGGATTTTTCATTTGGCTACCACTGTCTGAAAATTTGGTTGTAGGAGAGACTTACATTTTGAGTGCAAAAATAGCTGAGGGAGATTATGAGGCATTTAATTTGTCAGACAATGTAAATGATTATGCAAATGGTTATCAGATTCCATTGAACACTCCATTTGTGGCTCAACATGCGTCTAAATCAATTAGAAGTTACCATGCTGCGTGGATGGATTATGGTCATCTTGCTAAAATTCAACTTGAGAAAGGTAATAAGGCAACCGATTACAAAACATCTCCTGAAGACATACAAAAGCAAATAGATGATGTTGTGAGTGATGATGTATTAACGCCTAATGATAAGAGAGTAATTCAAAGAGAGCAAAATAGTGTTACTACTAAATATTATTCTGCCGATGACAAAGCAGTTTCTCTTAATATTGATTCATTGTATCCTACGCAATATAATGCAATGGACAGTGCCATACAGTCTTTGAATAGTTATATTAATCCTTTTCTACAGGATATGACTACCAATTCTAGTGTAGATGGTCAAACAATATCGTCAAAATTCATAGCTTGCAACAATGCAATTACATCCGTTTTGACTTTGTGCGAAACTACTCAAAAAACGAAAAACGACAATTTTGAAAACATGGTAGTCGGTGGCGAAAACTTAATTTCAGATAGCTATATCAATGAGAATAGTCACATATATGGTTTTGCTATCAGGACTTTCAATGTGGTGGCTGGTAGAAGCTACGTATTTCAAGTAACTGGAAATTTAGACCAAATAGCCGTAAATAATGGTAGGTATGGAGCTATTCACGTATGGAGGAATGATTGGAGTTATCAGCCTGTACATATCTATTTTTATACGGTAAATTCAGAGACTAAATATGTGGTATTTACGGCAGTGGCTACAGAAGTGCTGTATTGCGGGGCATTTTTGTACGAAGCTAATGCGAGTGATGCGTATGGTAGGCTGTACATCAATAACTACTCTCTCCAAGAGGGCAACCGCCCAACGAACTGGAAACCTGCAACGAAGTATTTGACGGATGCCATGAAAAGTGAAAGTGCTTCAACCGATGGGGGTTTGTGGGCCACTACTCTATTGTTGCTAAAAGATACGGCAGGTGCAATAAGAGGTGGATTTAGCGGATTGGCTAATGATTTAGTAGGAATGTGGACTGGTGGCACGTATGAAGAAGCATTGAATTCGGTAGCAACACCAAACTTAGTGGCTTCCATTTTTAGAAAAGATGGTACTGGACATGTTGGCTACGGCAGTATACTTTGGAATTCGGCTAAACAGTTAATTATTAATACTCAAAATTTCAAATTAAGTGCTAATGGCGATGTTGAATTAAAAGGAATGTTGACCCGAAAGGTTAATCAATATGTTGTTGATACCAATAATTACATGGTTGTACCCGACGACCCTACCAATTCGTTCAAAATAAAAAGAGTTACAATAACAGGTGGCCCAAAAATATACTTTCCTCATGTTGGTGAGATTGGAAATGTAAATTGGGTAGATGGCTCTGAGTTGAATATATGGATAGATAACAAGTATAACTCATCAGGTTCAACAATAACATCAAATTCAAATTTAGAGGATATTTATGTGTACATACCTATACCTTTTAAAAGTAGATATAGCGTACAAAACCAAAGTGATTATGGTGATGGTTTAGAATATCCAACTTTTAATGTAACAACTAAATCAATAGCTATTATTTGTGCGATTTACTTTAGCGGTACGTTTTATGTAACATCACATTATTCAGTATAAAAAAAAAGTATAGAAATTCCATTTTTATGTTAATGTAATAAATAATATAACTAACTAACTAACATTTTTTTGAGTAAAAGTATTATCTTTGTGCGTATAATACAAACAAACATACATATATACATATAAATATACACCTGTATATATTTGATTATCAATCAAAATGTAACATCATGGGAACTTCAAAGACAAATTCAAACCAAACAGATACTAAATCTAATTTCAAACTAACTCCTAACGGAAATCGTCTTTATGAATTTACAAAGGTTTCGGACGAAGATGTGGCTAAATTACGTGTAAAAATACATGCTTACCTCGTTTGAACACTATAAATATAGACTTGTAAAACATTTCAATTCAGTTGGGGACAAACCTAAAAGGAGGTTGTATTCCTTTAAATCTACTAAATCCAATCAGACTTATCATGTTTGGGTAGAGTGCTATCCAATGAATTTTTATGGAATAAAGTTTCATTTAAAATCACATTCTGAAAGCGAATTGAAATATAATGTGCTAACAAATTTAAAAGAGGCACGCCCAGTAATATTTACGTGCATAAAAATAATGTTAGATATTCACAGGGAGATAGACAACTCTTCTTTTGGATTTATTGGGTCAGGCTCTATCGGTACATTGATTAAAAAATCAAAGACTGGAGAGCTTATTAAAGTAGATATTGATGAGGATGATTTTAATACTAAGAGGTATAGGCGATACAAACAAATAATGATTACATACATTTCAAGAGCAGTGTTTGAACATGTTGAAAACATAGATAAGAGCGCCTATATGCTTATACGAAAATCCGAGCTTGAAAAAGACCCAAATTTAATTGATAAAATAAACATGTATTTTTCAGACACTTATAATAACTTTGATTAAAAAACATAAAAAACGCCCACCTTGTAAAGATGGGCGTTTTTTATGTTTTAATTGTTTGGCAAAGATAAATAAAAGTAGTTACTATTAGCAAATTTCTCTTTGAAAATCTGTTTTAATAGAAAAACAATTCATTTCGTGTTTATATAAACCCAATGCTATTGCCTCATTAATTTTATAATTACTTGATAATGTTTTAATTTTACTTTGAATAGCATAAGGGTTAATTGCAGACATTGATTTCATAAACGCTTTCCAAATATCATTTGGAATCAAAGCGTTTTGTGCATAAACATTGGCTTCTGTTTCTATTTCAGAATGGAATCCATCAATGTTTACTAACTCTTGACTGTTATTTTTTGATAAATGATTTACAATATGTGCTAATTCGTGCATGATACAAAATGCAAAATTGTCGATATTTTTCATTCTAATTGTCAGTACAATTGTTGGGTTTTCTCCATGCCAAAATGATAATCCATCTACTGGCATTTTATCAAATTTTCCAAGTATCAAAAATTTAACTCCATAATTATTTAGAACTTCAGTAACATTTTTTATTGTGTCTGTATTTTTGTAAAATATGGCATTAAGTTCTTCGATAATTTTAGTTTCATTATCCGAATTAAATGGTGATGATAAGTTTATTTTATTTGATTCCCAAATTGCAAGATTTTTCCAGCCAAACAAATTAACAGGAAATGTTTCAAGTTTCTCTGATTTTTTATACAATGCAATATTTGGCTCATTAGAGTACGAATTTATTAATTCATCCACAGTAGAAACTCTGAAAATTTCCCAAATTTTATTTATTGATTCAGAAAGATTATCATTGATGACACCTAACTTTCTGAAAATTTTAACTGGTACAAATTCGGATACCACTTCCCATATTGCAATCTCTTTCTTTTTTCTCACTACCTTTTCATTGATATTTGCCAAATCAATTTCGTACTGTGTTTGCAAATTCATCCAAAAAGTAGCAGGAGTTTCCAAAACAGATTCTAACAAAACTGCTAATTCTGCTGATATATTTCTTTTACCCTTAATAATATCATTGATAACAGATGCTGGCATATCTGTAATAAGAGATAGTTCTTTTTGAGACATTCCACGATCTTTCAACTCATCTTTAAGTAATTCGCCTGGATGAGTTGCAGTAAATGGAATAAGTTGGTTTATATTGGTTTTAGTCGTCATAGTGTTTTGATATTTCAAGTATTGATACCTCTGTTATAATTAATGAATCGCCTAAAGGAGAGCTTTGAAAAAGTAAGCGATATTGTTCATTTATCCATACGGCTTCAATATCTTTTAAATCACCGCTTTTCTTTTCGTAATTCAGGCTTTTAAATTTATACAAATCCTCAATCCTATTTGCTGCACGCAAATAATTTACAGCTTTAATAAATTGCTTTATAACCTGTGGTTGAAGTTTTTTATACTTCTTATTGGAGGTTTTTCCATTTGTGAACAATTCCTCTAATGCTGAATCTTCAAATTTTATATTCATTACATGGCTTTAAATTTTGTACAAAGATAATACAGTTTATAAAAAACGAATAAAAAAACGAATAAAAATTATCAATTTTGATAATTTTTATTGATTGAATTCAAAAATTGCTAAAATGGATAAAATAAGCCCCACCCTAAAACGGTGGGGCTTTTTTTGTGCATAAAAATTGAGCCTTTGGCTTTTTTTTATTCTTTTGGTGATTATATTGTAATCATTTTGATTATTTTTGTAGAAAAATTATTTGAAGTAAAGTTGTATGGAAATATATGTAAATTTTATAAAGCCGATGTTGCTTTTATTTGTATCAGTAATTATATCAATAGTAGCGCCAATACAGGATGTTTTGTGTGTACTTGGGCTTGGTTTTATAATCAATATTTTTACTGGCATAGTAACAGATATTCATGTGAATAAGAATGACTTCAATATTAAAAAAGCTTTTGATGCAATAGCGCAATTGATGTTTTACTCGGCTTTGATTTATTATGTACACAATTCACTAACGACTTTGCATTTTGAAGCTTTGGCAGCAAAGATAACTGTTTGGATAACGTTTGTAGTTTCCTATTACTATTTGGCAAATATATTGAGAAATGCCACAAAAGTATTCCCTAACAATGAAGCGATAAAACTAATGTACATGATTTTGACTACAAAAATATTTACTCGTATGCGCCACTATTTTAGGTTAAGTAAGGAGGATTTACACAAAAACGTTTAAAAAACACAAAATTAGCATGAAAAAAATTAGCATAAAAAAATTACTTTTCAAATTATCCAGCTGGTGGATGGCCGAAACTCCTGTGATGGCTCGTTTTCTGCAAACATTGGCGGGGGCACTTGGTGCAATTCCTACGTATTATGATAAACTACCCGCTGTTTTTCAGGCTGCAATTAAGCCCGAAGTAATTGGCTATGTATCGTTGGCGGGGCTTGTAACGGCTTTTGTACTACAGTTTTTTACTAAAAAAAAAACCAATTAAAAAAAAAATATGAGAATTTTAATAGATACAGGGCATGGTGAGGACACCAAAGGTAAACGCTCACCAGCGTGGAAAGATGGCTCACAACTTTTGGAGTGGAAATATACAAGGGAAATAGCTCTTGAAGTGGTGAAACAAATCAGAGCGCACGGACACGATGCAAGTCTGTTAGTTACTGAAGACAAAGACATTTCGCTTACTGAACGTTGTAGGCGGGTGAACAACATTGCCAAATCTGTAGGGCCTAAAAACTGTTTGCTGGTTTCCATCCATGTAAATGCAAGTGCAGAGGGTAAGGCGCAAGGGTGGGAAGTCCACACCTACACGGGGCAAAGTATTTCTGATGTTTACGCTACTATATTTTGGAAAGAGGCGGAAACTATTCTGGCAGGCAAAACAGCCAAAATGCGTGGCGACTGGGCGGACAAAGACCCTGATTTTGATAGTAATTTTGCTATGTTGAGAGACACTTTTTGTCCATCGGTGCTGACAGAAAATCTATTTATGGATAATGAAAAGGATTGCAAATTTCTGTTATCTGATTCTGGAAGAAAAGCGATAGTTGACATTCATGTGAACGGTATTTTGAAAATTATTAACGCTAACTAAAAAAACTACGACTATGATCTATTTTTTTAAAGCAGGCAATAGTTGGGTGTTGGGTTCGACCTCAAAATCTTTCATGCCTACTAAAACGTATTTCCCCAAATATAATGGGGAAACTATTGATTTGATTCCGGTAGATTACTACACAAGGATTGACCCTTATATTGGGTTGAAAGTTACCGATATTGCCAAAAATGCAGCTGGCGACAAATATGCCACGCTGGATGAGTTTATTACATCGGTAAAGGATTTCTTTGCCGAAAATCCAGATTGTTTGACCAAAAACATACAAGGTATGTGGCGACATGGTTTTGGGGGTTCGCAGCTGAACACCGATTACTTTGAAGTATTGCAAACGGGACCAGGGCAAACCGTGAGAGTAGGAAGTGTAAAACGTGATGGTACTTGGACACGCTCCACCACTACAGCCACTGCTACTGTTGTGGCACACGGATTGGTTACTGGCGATCTGATTACTATTTTGTACACTCCCGATGAACTTGCCATTATCTACTCTACCGTATTGGTAACAGTTACAGGTACAGATACATTTACATTCTCATGTTTAAATGCTGGTGTATCAAGTGGTGTGTTTAGTTACGGGCAAGATATTAGCAACTTACAACTATTGAGCGGTATAACGCCAAATAGCGAAACGGTTATCAAATCCGCTTGTACATTTACCGGTACTTTAGATATGACTTTTGGGCTACACATGAGCCAACGTATTGCCAACTGTGAGCTTACGGTAGGACTTTACGAAGTTTCGGAAAATGAAGTGGGTAGACCTTGCGCCATTAGCGGACAAATAGCCACAGTAACGGAAGATGCACACGGACACTTACCAGGGCAAGAATTGCAGATTCTAACAAGTAGTGATGCATCTATTCTCCCTACCAGCGTGAGAATTATTTCTACCACTGACAATACATTTACATTTGCATGTGTGGGAGGTGTTGGTGCTACTGCTACTATTACTTATTTCGCTTATAACTCTGCCATTGAACTAAAATTCAACGGTACAAGTACTACCAATGCCAGATTTTCAACTTTCCGCAATGTGTGGGATGCACCAGCACCAGTTACCGTAATTACTACTGCTGGTACACCAAACGAGTACAGATTGCAAGTAAAACGTGGTAACATAAGTTTTGGAGATTGGTCAGCAAATAGTACAACAGGTACTTCGCCACGTGGTGAGCGTAACAAGGAAATACCTGATGTTTTGGGAGCTAACTTTTACTTGTTTATTCGCCTAAAAAACTTAGCAACTGCACCAGCAAGTAATACTACTTGTACTTTCAGTTTTTTTGAGGTGAATCAAAACAATTCCGAAATGGTAGAAATTGCCAGTGCGGGTGTTAGTAGTTTGATGAATGCATTGCCAGTTGATTTGGTAAAGGCTGTAAATATATCCGTAGTTCCAGTAGATACTCATGGTGGTAGTGTAACTAAATTTATAAATACTGCTGGTGTTGCTCTTACGGCATGGGCGGCAACTACTACGGGTAAAATTTCACAAATTGTATTAGACCTTATTGGGCGTACAATTATGAAACCTTTTGCACCATCTGAGTTATGCTGGAGCACTGTGCCATTGGCTAATGGATTGGTAAATACTACCACGCCACTTGTAATCAAAGAGAGTGCGGGTGCTGGTTTGCGTAATTATGTGAACAATATCCAACTTAGTACCGGTACACTTGGAGCCGCTACGGAACTAGCTGTACGTGATGCGGATATTAGTGCTGGTTCTCAAACTATTTCCAGCAATACACTCACTACTGGCACACACGGTTTGTCAGTGGGCGATTTGGTACACGTTACAGCATCGGGCGTTACTGGTTTAACTGCTGGTCAAAGTTATTATGTGCTTACAGTGCCATCAAGTACTACGCTTACATTATCATCTACTCGTGGTGGTTCTACATTGGCTATAAGTGGTAGTTCAGTTACAGCCACATTGCACAAAGTGCTTTGGGCGGGAATACTAGGCACTGCCAATGCTCCGCAAAACATTCATTTTGACATTCCACTTAAAGGTACTGTGGCTACTGCTATGAGTATTCAAACTCGTACTGCTGTTACAGGTGGGGTGTATGTGAATGTGAATGGACATGTAGCACCGTAAAGCCCCCTAAATCCCCCGAAAGGGGGACTTAAAGACAAGAGCGACATATTTTTTTTAATTAATTTTGGTCGTCTTATAAATGAGACGACCAAAATTATAAACGTTTTAAAAATGAATAATATATTTATAATTTTATTGAAATACATATTTCTATTTGTAATAATAGCGTCAATAGGCTATGCAATTAAACAAACCTATTTCACACAAAAAGACGATCTGCTGAAAGACCAGCCAAGGACTATTCTGATTCAGAAACTGAACGAGGACAGTTTGAAAGCGATTCATTCATTACAGTTGCAATACCAAAAGGATAGCATTTTGAAAGTGGATTCATTGAGGTTGAAAGTTCAAAAGCGTTTGACTGAAAAATTTAGTGATGCTGTAAGGTTAGCAACCGAACGAGCAGACAGCGCAGAGGAACGCTACAACAGGCAAAAAACCATTGAGGGTTGCGATAGTACCATAATGCATAAAAACATCGTAATATGGTCAAAAGACAGCTTAATTAATAGCCTTGACATAGAGGCGCAAGAGTATTCCAGTTTGGCTTATACTTACCAATGTAAATACGCAATTGCACAGGAAGAGGTGGAATCAAAAAAAGACCTTATTGATTATTATAAAAATCTCAATACTGATTACAATTGCTTTTTGGAATGGAAATCAAGGCATAAATTTTGGGTTTGGCTTTTGAGGGTTAAATGTAGATAAAAAGGGTTATTTTTTTTAGTTTGCTTTCTATTTTGTTTTGTTTTGGAAGCCCCCGCCTGTGAAGGTCGGGGCTTTTTTTGTTAAATGTTTCGATATTTACGAAAATACTTATCATTTTATTTTGATAATGATATTAAAACTCGTATCTTTGTAGCGTGTTAATCAAATGGACATTTATTAAAAGGTCTATTGTCTAAAATGCCTAATTTACGTTTCATCGCACTGGTGTTATTACCACCAAATAATGCTGAATCACCCTTGCTACGTATGGTAGCAAATCCTTTATTGTCAACACCTCGTTCAAATATGTTTTTTGATAGTTCGGTTTCGGTAGCTGCCAATTTTTCACGAGCTTGCAACCGTTCCATCAATTGTATGCGCTCCTCCAGAATCTCTTGTTTGCGTGTCTGAATAGCAAAATAGCTTTGAGCAAAAGCTATTTGTTCTTTCTTAGGATCTCCGTTCTGGGCAATAAGGTAACAGGCGTAACGGGTAAGCATAATATCTTCTTGCTTACGTTCCGCACCCGATCCGATGGATACCATTTTGCTGACGTCAACAAAATGGTCTGAAACCGCTTCTCCACTAGTTTTGCAACTTTCTTTTGCTTTGTCAATAACGTTTACAAAATTTCTCCACTGGGCATATTCCAATAGTTCTTGCAGCTCACGAGCCAACCAATATTCTACTCCTTCCTGTTCGTATGCGGACTCTTCGAATGACTTGTTTAATTTGGTTATTGATGTTTTTTCCATATTTTTTTATACAAAATAGTGTTTTTAAATTTTTTCTATTCAATAATCACATTGTCTGTTTTTTGACAATTTGATGCAATAGTGACATTTCCCAGTCTTTTAAAGTGATTATCACATAATCACTCCAGCTTATTCCGTCCTAATAACCCCCAATACAATACTCAAACTGCGGATGTCCGTTTTGGGGATGGAGAATGCGGGGTAGTGCTCCTTGTTATCGCTCACGCACATTATGTAATCCTCACGCATGGAATCCTCAAAAATGCGTTTTACCATCACTCCCTGCGACCCATCTATAACATACACCTTGCCCCACTGAAAGAAAACTATCTCGCGTATTTTACGGCACGCCAGCAAATCCCCATTGCTGTACTTAGGGTACATGCTACTGCCACTCACCCGCACGATAAACTCCACGCCCATGGTGTCGAACTCCGGCACTATGTAACGCTCGCACTGCTCTATGCCTATGCCCTCGTTATCGTGACCATTATAACCTGCTATTGCCTCGAAAGGAATAATCGGTACGCCTAATTTGGAAGTGGGGGGAGAGGGGGGAGTTGCCACTTTTTCGCTGTTCAACATTTCGCCTTGACCAGTTAAAAGCCAGCCAGTATTTAAATATGGATATGTTAGAGATATTCTCTGTATTTTATCTGGTTGAATTGATTGTCTTATATTATTAACATAGCCATTAGATACATCAATACTTATTTCAAATTTTTTTTGGCTTATATTTATTTCTTTTAAAAACGCCACAAGTCTTTCTTTTACAGTAGATTCCATTATTATTTTGATTTTTAAATATGTATAAAAACAATTTAATATCTTAATTTATTTTAAAATATATTGCATAATGCTTGCATTTGCTCTATCTTTGCATTGTCTTAAATAAAACAACACACGAAACACAAAACAAAAAGCGCACAAATATACAAACAAAAACAGATAATAGGTTTAAAACAATATATTAAAAAGGAATGATTATGACAAAACCACAGTTGAAAACATACTACAAGCTCAAAATGGAGCGTAGGGACATGGCCATTTACACGGAGTACGAAAGGCTGATAAAGGAGGATGGCGCCATGCCGGGAGCGGTGGACGACTACCTGATGAAACGATACGACCTGCACACCCGCAGTAGTATATGGAATGCCCGCCGCAGAGGTGCACAGCTGCACAAACAGCAAGAAGAGAAAAACTAACCACATTTAAAAAACCCCCTAAAAAACAAAATTATGGAAACTACAACAATGAGCCCCGAGGCTAAAGAGGCTAGAAATGCGTATCAACGTGGGTACATGAAGAAGTACCGAAAAGAAAATCCAAATCATATCAATGAATTTTGGGAGCGTAAAGCTCAAAAGGCAAAAGAGCGTGAAACCACCACCACCGCCAACAGTGCCACGCCTATGGAAATAATGGTGGAGCGCATACATGCCAACGAAAAGATGATAAAAGCCATGCTTGCCGAAAACAAAAGGCTGATAAAGGAGCTGGCAAAAACTGCCAAGGAGCTGGCAAAATATCAGGTGGCAGAGAAAGAGGGAGCGGAGGTAGAAAAAAAATAAATTAAAAATAAAAATTGAAATAAAAATGGAAACAATGAATACAGAATCAATAGCAATCATTACTACAGCCATCAATGCAGGTATAATTATTTATCAATTATACAAAAAAGGCATATTAAGAAAAAAAGAACAGAGCAACACAAAAGTTAGTAGTAATACCAGGGTGTTTAAAAGAGGAGTGATTACAAAAAAAATAACAGCCTCTAGTGGTTATGAAATAATAGAGGCTGTTGAAATTTATTTTTTTAGTATTCTAATTTACAGTAAACAATGCTCTAATAAGAGTTTCTAATTGTAAATCATTAAGGTAATTGTGTACAATGATTCACGATACAATTTGTTGTCGGCTATCCAAATGCAATCTACTCTATCTGTAAAATTTGCTTCGGTTTCAGAATCCCATGTGAATTTTTTAATTACCATAACCGGAGTGATGATAGATTTTAATCTTACAACGTCTCCTACTTTAAAAATGCTTTCTGATTTCATAAACTTTTAATTTTTAATTATTTATATATAGAGAGTTATTAGTGATAGATGTAGTTAGGTTTTTAAAATTTGATTAAACAACATTTTTCATAAGTATTTTAAATTTAAATATTATCAATCATGCTATTAAAAAAAGTAACAAAACAATTCCAAGACGGCACAGAGATTATAACCCCTAGGATAGTAGAAGTAACAACATATTATTTTGTGGGTATTGCTTACCGAAAAGATACAAAAATAGATGTGCGTAATAGAATTGTTAAAAACACAAAAGGTGTTGTAAAGCCTAAAAAAAAAATAGGAATTGCAGTTATGAGTAAAGAAAATGAATTTTTAATAAATATAATTAGATATAGATCGCATGAAGAAGCATTACTATGCATTAAAAAACAGCAACTTAGAAGACTATTTATTAATCAGTCTCCAATTTGGCTAGATGTCGAATCAATTCATTCATCCGTTTTATCTCATTCTTGTGCTGTATGTTCCCAATCACTGTAAAAAGATTGCCAATGTCATCCTTACTTAAAAAAATATGCTCTGGGTTTACATGCTCCAATAGAGATTTTACAACAACATTGCAAGTTTCAATATCGCCATTTTTGCTGGAGTGTAGTATGCTTGAAAGCCTATAAAACAAGTAATTGTATTCTATCCTAGAAGTGTCATCTTTAAAATTCAGGTGATAATAAAAGTCAGAAAAAGCCATACTGTTTTGTGCAAGCACATTATTATTTAAATAAAGAATTTGTTTTTTAGAGGTCTCAATTTCTTTTGTTAACTCATTTAAATTGATGATCGAAAAAATTTGCCAGCCTAGCAAACATGTAACTAATACTGATAAAACAGTGATAAGTGCCGAGAATAAATTAAAATCCAATGGTTCGATTTCAAAAATAACCAGTACAATTGCAATTATAGATATGGCAATTGACATAAAGCTTAGAACAGCAACATTTTTCATGAGTTTTTTAAATTTTTTAAAATTTTACGCAACTAACTAACTAACTAACAAAGTGCAAATATACAAGAAAAAAACACACAAAAAACCGAATGTAGCATGAAACAGCAACCCCACAGCATGGCAATGAAACTGGAAAATCCTAAAATGGAATTGAGCAATATGACAATAGGTGGCAGTGTGGTAATACCAAGCTCACAAAAAAACTCCATAAGCACCACCATAGGCAGGGTAAAAGATAATTACCCGGAGCGTAACTACTCAGTGAAAAAACTAGATAAGCAAACATACATAGTAACCCGACAAAAAGACGATTTATAAAACAATGGAAGCACTACAAATATTCAGCTACAACAACACGCCTGTAACTTTTAAAAACGAAAATGGCGTAGTATTTATATCGGCAACGGAAATGGCTAAGCCGTTTGGAAAACTACCAAATGACTATTTGAGATTATCATCCACAAATGAATTAATTGAAGCCATTGCGAGAAAAAACCGTATTGATGATAATCAACTAGTTGCAACAATTAGAGGCGGAGTTAATCCTGGCACTTGGCTACACGAAGACATTGCCCTCGACTTTGCCCAATGGTTAAACATAGACTTCAAACTGTGGTGTAACGATCGCATTAAGGAACTGCTAAAACACGGTGTAACCTCTACCGAGAGCATGATGGAGCAAATGATATCCGACCCCGATGCCATGATAAACGCCCTAGTGGCCCTAAAGGCAGAGCGTGAAGCCAAAGCACGGTTACAGATGCAAAACGAACTACAGCAAAAGGAAATACGAGCCATATCCCCCAAAGCAGCGTATTACGACACAGTGATGCAAAGCACCGAAACATACGTTATCACTCGCATAGCTCAAGAACTTGGACTAACTGCCATAGCCATGAACAAAAAGCTGGCAGAACTAAAAATACAGCGTAAAGTGGACGGACAATGGGTGCTATACTCCAAATATGTAGGCAATGGATATACCAAGAGCCACACCACCACATTTACAAAAGCTGATGGCACTACCGGAACCAACACCCAAACCGTGTGGACGGAACATGGAAGAAGATTTTTACACGAAATACTAAAAGCCAACTAAGCCCCATTATGACTGCAACAAAACAAGAAATAAGAACCCTGGCCATAGAGATAGGGCGGGAGGTAGCCAAAAGCATAATAGCGGACATAGACAATGTGTACGAGCGATTGGCAAAAAAAGAAGCGCCTAAAAAAATGATAAGCCAAAATGAAGCTTTTAAGAAATACGGAAGAGCCAAAGTAAAACAGTGGTTTGACAATGGACAGATCAAGCGATTCATAAAGATGAACGGCAAGATGAACACTTTTGAATACAAAGTGGCAGACTTGGAGGCTTTATTGGACAAACAACAATTACTAAAAATGTGATGACACTAAAACAATTCAACACCTACTTTGAGGTAGACTTTACGCCCCAGCAAGCCGAAAACCTGATAGGTTACGCCATAATAGCCATAGTAACAATAACATTATTTGCCATTATATGAAACCAAAATGTGCCTTTAGTTACCCATGCTCGCACTGCTTGTACAACTTGTGCCATAACGATGACTACTGCTCCTATAAAATAACAACCACAGTAACCCCTACAAATGAAAATGATTAAAAATTTTATCTCCCTAAGCGGGAAAAAACGCCTGAAACACATCACTGCCAAAAAAGGGGTGTGCCACACTACGGATATATGTATTTTTCGAAATACGGATGATGCCATGATAGCGGTGGTACACAGGGACGACAGCGACAAATCAAAAGAGTTCCAACACCTCACCACCGACCAACGGCAAGAGCTGAACTATGTGCTACGGAACTTCGACAAAATATACTCCCGATTATGAAAGCCGTATTGATGGGAGTGATAACGGTGGTGGCTATCATTTTTGGGGTGGCAATGGTGATAAGTTTTGTGGTGCTGGTGGCTCACAATATATTTGGTAATAACTATGATCCCTTAAGAGAAAGGGATAAGTACAAAAAGGGGTGAGCACTTGAACGTACTGCCTCAGCAAATAAAAAGTTCTTTGACATACTGAAATGAACGACCCTTATGGTAGGGCGTAAACAAAAAACATACTCAACGGTGTACGTGTGGTGAAATGCCCGAACCGCAAAACAATGCTCTGGTGGCGATGCGTGGTGCAATGCCCAAACCACCAAAAAAAGGGGAAGTAAACGCATAAATAACTTTATAAATCAGAAACTTATAAAGGTGTTTTTTTTTGACAAGGAACATGGCGATGTGGTGGTTCGATTCCACCATTCCCCCCCAACCAATAAAAAAAAATGTAGGTGTACGCTGAACTGTTATCCTACTACGATTTCATGGCGTTGAAATCATTAAATAAATTCAATTAACAATTTTTTATTAACAAGCATTCTGCTATTGTTCTGCAAGAGTTGGTTCATAAAAAAGGTTGTGATAACTAAATTCTTATCCAATAAGTCAATTGAATGCTATTTAATATGTTGAAGCATGCCGACTACGGGTGGCGTAATTAACCAACGGTGGAAAACTTTTCTCAAATTCTGCGAAGCACAGTAGCAGAAACCGAGCGTGGGAACTACGAAAGTGCCTTAATTAAGACCAAAATAATACCTACAATATGATTACAATACAACCACTTTATACTTATGATAAGGTAGGCAGTTCCTGGAACATATACCAAATGACCTACATAGGCACTTCCAGCTATGGCGAAAAGGTAGATTGGTTCCCCACAAAACAAGAAGCCGAAACGGAAGTGTACAGGCTCAACGGATGGACCCCCAAAACAAGCAAAATAAAGTAAACTAAAACAGCAAAACAAAATGGAAACTAAAATTAATGACGAGGACATCAAGATTATCGAAACCACAGGAATTGATGTTTTTGAAGCCCAAGAGAGAGCATCAATAAACTCTCAGGTAGCCACCGCCAAACAGTACCCCCGCAACCTTAGGCGGGTGCTGGACAACAGTATAGTAATATCTACTATGAATGTGGCCACTGCTAAAACATGTAGATATGCCAAACCTGTGGGTGGTAAAATGATAAACGGGCCTAGTGTGCACCTAGCACGTATTATCTGCCAGCAGTACGGAAACATCAGAATCCAACAGCGCATTAAGTCAATCGACCACAAATCTATTGTTGCCGAAGCTGTAGCCTTTGACATGGAAACAAATTACGCAGTATGTGTAGAGGCTCGTAGGTCTATTTTAAAAAAGGATGGTACACGCTACGATGAATCAACAATAGAAACAAACGCCATGGCAATTATGGCCATTGCCGAAAGAAATGCCATTTTGAAAGTAATACCAAAATCATTAATAGATAGGGTTTACGATGAGGCATTCAAATTTGCACATGGCGACTTGAGTGATGCTACAAAACTTGTTAAGGAGCGAAATAGGATATTCAATGTGTTTAAAGACACTTACGCTTTGTTTGAGGCTGATGTAATAAAAATAATAGGCATCAACACCAAAGAGGCTGTAACAGCGGAGCATATAGCAGATTTGACAGGTATTCTGCTTTCCCTGAAAGACAAAGAGCTTACTGTGGAAATGCTAAAAGAACAGGCAAAACAGAAAAAGGATATTATTGAGAAGAAACAAGATTTAAAAGCAAACTCAACCCCTAAAACTGAAATGCCGTGAGTAAATATAAAAATTATACCCCCGAACAGCTGGAAGAACATCTTTCCAACTACCTGACTGAATCCTGGTCCTATTCCAAAGTATCAACGTTTGCCAGGAATGAAAAAGATTTTGAAATGTCGTACCTCTACAACATACGAGGTAAATCATCGGCTACCACAATAGCCGGACAAGCGTATCACAAGGCACTTGAAACATTCTTTTTGAACCTAAGAGAGGGAATTTCTACCGACATTGTGGCTTTGGAGGCTGTGGCCTTTGCATTCATTGATGATATTCCTGCAGATACTTGGAAACTTCAAAAAACAAATCAAACAGTAGCAGAATGCATACAGAGTGCCACAATGAGTACTTCAAAATTACTTAATAACTTCATGGGTGAGGTGGAAGTTTATCTATCGGAAATAAAAGAGGTGCTACAAGTGGAAGTAAAACTTGCATCGTGGGTTACTATCAATGGCGTGGAAATACCACTCCCGCTACACTTAATGATTGACTTGGTGGTTAAAACCAATGATGATAAAACGGTAATCATTGATCACAAGTCTAAAAGCAAATTCACGGATGATTCCGAATTGCGATTCACCATTGGTAAACAGGCAATATCCTATGTAAAAGGCTACGAAGAAGAAACAGGCGAAAGCATTGATGAAGTTTGGTTTGTCGAAAACAAGATACCAAAGAACAAAGACAAAACTCCCCAATTGATGTGCTTTAAATCTATTATGGACGATAGCACAAGGCGACTGTATGAAGCAATGATATACGAGCCACTAAGGCGTATGATACAAGCCGTGGGAGATCCTGATTATGTTTATCTGATTAACGATAACGACAATTTTACAGACAAAGCCGAACTGTATGACTTTTGGGCTAAAACAATGCTGGCAGAGATTAACGACTTTGATATTGCCGAGAAGAAAAAACCAATGATAGAGGAGCGGTTGCGGAAAATCAGAGACGTATCAATAGCAAGTATAACGCCTACTGTATTGAGAAACTTCAAAAAATTTACAGAACAATTTATCCCATACGATTTATCAAATAAAGATATGACCAATCAAGAAAAAATAGAACACGTACTGCGCTCTTTTGGAATAGTAACCAAAGTACAACACATCTTTGACGGATATTCCAGCAGTTCTTATCTGCTAGACATAAGCGCAGGTACTTCTATCAATGCAATAAACAAGTACAGGCTTGATATTGCCAATGCCTTAAATGTGCCAAACGTCCGTATTCAAAAAGACCTTTTGGTTTACGAGGGTAAATCTTATTTGGCCATAGAATCGGGCAAGAAAAGTACTTCTACTCTTGTGTGGGATAAATCTAAACTTGATGGTAGCAAAATTCCTATTGGTGTTGATAATTTCAATCAAATAGTGTATTGGGATATAAACAACCACTCCACACCCCACATGCTTGTATGCGGTGCCACAGGTTCGGGCAAGTCAGTATCATTGAAATCGACAATTGAATATGCTCTACAAGGAGTTTTCAACAAAATAGTGATAATGGATCCTAAGCATGAGTTTAAAGCTTACCAAAGTAGCAATGTAATAGTTGTGAACGAAATAGAAGACATTGAACTACAAATGATGATACTTGTAGAAGAAATGGAAGACAGGGTAAAAAATGGATTTTCGCAAAAAACGCTTGTGATATTTGACGAGTTTGCCGATGCTGTGGCTAATAGCCGAAAAGGAAACGAACTAAAACGCTATGACAACGTAACTTGTGGACACTACAAAACAGGTGAGCCGAAAATGAAGCGAGAATGTGTAGGTGTGGATAAATCATTAGAAGAAAATCTTCGCATTCTATTGCAAAAGGGCCGTTCGTCTGGCTTTAGAATAATTGCAGCAACACAGCGGGCTTCCACTAAAGTAATTACAGGCGATGCCAAAGTAAACTTCCCAGTGCAAATATGTTTCCGTGTGCCAAAGGATATTGATTCTATTGTAGTGATAGACGAACCAGGAGCGGAATCACTAAATGGGCGTGGCGATGGACTTATAAAATCGCCCGAATTTTTAAATGTGGTTAGATTTCAAGCATTTTATAAAGAGTAATCATGGAAACAAACAGAGTAACCATGGAAATAAACATAGAGGGAAAAAACACTATGGAAATTCTGGAAACTCCCACCGGAGTTACCATAGTGTTGAAAAGTAGTAAATCCGAAAAGCCAAAATTAAACGAACATTATTGGTATGTAGCATTCAATGCTATACGTGGTTTTTTTGAATGGGAAAACATTTGGTTTGATTCCGAAATGGATAATTGCCTGTTGGATGCAGGTAATTGCTTTAGCACTAAAGGTGAAGCCAATGAAATATCTACTGAGTTTAATATGAGATTAAAAGTTAGGCTAAAATGAGATACGCATTAACAATAGTGTGTTATGTTTTTAGTTAAATAATTGAAATTCAGCTAATTATCTCGTTTTTAAATTTGGTCAACTCCTTGAAAATCAGTATCTTTATAGATTAAACCACTAATTTATAAGATATGAT
>Ga0247840_10004877_pt1 | contig 20743 bp, 18 predicted proteins | sample LaCruzMarch2015__FD_192404 | JGI IMG/M metagenome (GOLD analysis project Ga0247840, IMG submission 192404) | Freshwater microbial communities from meromictic Lake La Cruz, Castile-La Mancha, Spain - LaCruzMarch2015_17m | ecosystem: Environmental > Aquatic > Freshwater > Lake | place: Spain... | reverse complement strand
TGCCCCTGCCCCTGCCCCAATCCTGGCGTCACCGCAGGCCAATAGCGTCGCGTTGCCGGCACCAACATTCGCTCCCGCGCCTGCGCCAGAGGTCGTAGAACCTCTGCGAGCACCTGTGCCTGTGCCACCCGCCACTGCTGCAAATTCGGTGTTGCGCATAGATGCCGAGCTCAATGGAAAAGCCAAGACGCCGGAAACTGAAAAACCGGCGGCCCAGAAGCCGGTCGCAGTCATCCCCGCGGCAAAGGTGCCCTTGGTGGTAAGTGCAGTGCCGGCCCCTGCAACTGCGCCGATACCACAGCCGGACACGGTCCAAGTGGCGCAGCGTCAGCAGCAGCAGGCGGCGACGAAAGACGCTATTGCCCACGCGCAAAGCCTTTGGAACGCGGGCTCCCACGATGCCGCCATTGAGCTGATGCAGGAAGTGCTTGCCTCCGCCGAGCGTTCCGCCACAGCGGCACCCACAGCCGCGAACGTGCAGCTGCTGGGGCAAATGGTGCGGGAACTGACCCGCATGCAGTTGATGGAGTCCCGACCGGCACCTGTGCTGGAGCTTTTGACCCGGTTGGAGCCGGTGCTGGGTAACCAGGCGGACTTGTGGGCAGTGCGCGCCAACGCTGCACAGCGCCTGGGGCGGCATCAGGACAGTGTGCATGCCTATATGACCGCATTGCAGTCGCGACCCAATGAGCAGCGCTGGCTATTGGGGGCGGCCGTGTCGCTGGCCGCTTTGGGCCAGACCGCGAGTGCGGCCGACATGGCGACCAAGGCGCGCGCCGTCGGTGTCATCAGCAAGGATGTGCAGGCGTATTTGCGTCAGATGGGCGTGCCGGTTAATGACTAAAATGGGCCGGAGCCACCGTAGAATATGCGTGAGCAGCTCCTGATTTCATAGCATTTGGGTGCCGGCTCGCAGCACCCTCCGATACTGCATAGCCTCGGCGACGTGGGCCAATTGGAGGGTGTCGGAGCCTGCCAGGTCGGCGATGGTGCGGGCAATTTTCAGCGTGCGGTGGGTGCCACGGGCAGACCAGCCCAGCTGGGTGGCGGCGGCTTGAAGGAATTTGTGGGCGGCTGGTTCAAGCTTGGCGTGGGCGTCAATCTCTTGTCCGGCCAATGCGTGGTTGGTCTTGCCTTGGCGGGCGGTTGCGCGGGCTCGGGCTTCGCCGCAGCGCTGCTGCATGCTCCCGGTGGGCTCGCCGCCGCGGGTACTCAGCAGCTCGTCTGAGGGCATGGCAGGCACTTCCACATGCAAATCGATGCGATCCATCAGTGGGCCGCTCAGCTTGGCTTGGTAGCGGTGCACCTGGTCTGGCGTGCAGCGGCAGCTGTGTGCACTGGAGCCGAGGTAGCCACAGGGGCAGGGGTTCATGGCGGCAATCAGTTGGAACCTGGCCGGAAACTCGGCCCGACGTGCAGCCCGTGCAATCGTGATGGTGCCTGTCTCCAGAGGTTCGCGCAGGGCTTCCAGAGCCGCTCGGGGAAACTCCGGCAGTTCGTCCAGAAACAAAACACCATGGTGCGCCAAGGATATTTCACCGGGTCTGGGCGGTGAGCCGCCGCCCACCAACGCCACCGCACTGGCCGAGTGGTGCGGGCTGCAGGTGGGGCGCTGCCCCCAGCGCTCGATGCAAAAGCGCCCACTCAGGCTGCCAATGGCCGCACTTTGCAGTGCCTCGTCGCATGACATCTCAGGCAGCAAACCCGCAAAGCGCTGCGCCAGCATGGACTTGCCTGAACCTGGTGGGCCGACGAGCAGCACGCTGTGTCCACCTGCCGCCGCGATCTCCAGGGCGCGCTTGGCACCAGCCTGGCCTTTGACGTCGGCCATGTCGGGGATTGATGCGCGGGCGACCGCTGGGTTGGCGATCATGCGGGTCCAGCCGTCGTCGTCAGATGGGGCAGCAGCGGGCACATCGCCCGCTGCGGACCCAGCTGCTGGCGCAACAGGAGAGATCGCAAAGTGCCGCACCACGTCCAGCAGATGCCGGGCGCGGTACACATGGGCGCCGGGCACCAAGGCCGCCTCCTCCGCGCTGCCCGGTGGCAACACCAGTTTGGAGACGACTTGGCCGGTGTGTAGCGCCAGCGCCATGGCCAGCGCGCCCCGCACTGGCCGAAGCGCTCCGGACAATGACAGCTCGCCAGCAAACTCATAGTCGGTCAGGCGTGCGCCGTCAATTTGACCACTGGCGGCAAGAATGCCCAGTGCAATGGGCAAATCCAGTCGCCCTGAGTCTTTGGGCAAGTCGGCGGGTGCCAGGTTGACGGTGATTCTTTTGTTGTTGGGAAATTCAAGGCCGGAGTTCTGGATGGCGCAGCGCACGCGCTCCCGTGCCTCCTTGACCTCCACGTCGGCAAGACCTACCAAGGTGAAACTGGGCAGGCCGTTGGCCAGATGCACCTCAACTGTGACTTCTGACGCCTCCAGCCCCAGCAAAGCGCGGCTGCGCACCAAAGATAAGCTCATTTCCGATCCTCCCAAAATAGTGCGCATGCATTCGAAGCATCTCCGGAGAAAGCACCCTTTCGGTGCGCACTGATGTTTTATACAGCTATCTTACCCCACTCTGAAGCGGTGTGCGCACAGAGTGAATACGGGGCCCCAAATAGAAGTTGGCACGGAGAATGCATAGAGCCAACATCTCCCGACCCCTGGAGAAGCAGACCAGCCAGGTCCGGTGTCTGCAAACAACTGTGTTCAAGCTTGAGACGTCTCAACCAACTAGGAGAAACCATGAAACTCGTAACGGCCATCATCAAACCGTTCAAGCTCGATGAGGTGCGCGAAGCCCTCTCCAGCATTGGCGTGCAAGGCATCACCGTGACTGAAGTCAAGGGCTTCGGTCGTCAAAAAGGCCACACAGAGCTGTACCGCGGTGCAGAGTATGTGGTCGACTTTCTGCCCAAGGTCAAAATTGAAGCCGCCATCGACGACGCGTTGGTGGACCGTGTGATCGAAGCCATCGAAGGTGCAGCACGCACCGGCAAGATTGGCGACGGAAAAATCTTCGTCTACAACCTGGAGCAGGTCGTACGCATCCGCACCGGCGAAACCGGCAACGAAGCGCTGTAAATCAATAAGAAAGCAACATCATGAAAAAACTGCTTCTATCCCTCGCCTTGGGCATGAGCCTGCTGACGGCAGGAACCTTTGCCATGGCCCAAACCGCTGCTGCGCCTGCCGCAGAGGCACCCGCTGCTACGGCAGCACCGGCCGCTGATGTCAAACCTGTGGATGCCGCTGCACCCGCTGCGGCTGCGGCCGCTGCACCCGAAGCAGCACCGGCCGCAGCGCCCGCCCCTGTGCCCAACAAAGGCGACACCGGCTGGATGATGGTTTCCACCTTGCTGGTGATCTTGATGACGGTGCCCGGCCTCGCACTGTTCTACGGCGGCCTGGTCCGCAGCAAGAACATGCTGTCGGTGCTCATGCAGGTCATGGTCACCTTCTCGCTGATCGTGGTGCTGTGGTTTATCTACGGCTACAGCTTAGCGTTCACCGAGGGCAATGCCTTCATCGGTGGATTTGATAGGTTGTTCATGAAAGGCATTTGGGACAACGTTGCTGGCTCCTTTGCCAATGCAGCGACTTTCAGCAAGGGCGTCGTGATTCCTGAGATCGTGTTTGCCGCGTTCCAGGCCACGTTTGCCGGTATCACTTGCGCGCTGATCGTTGGTGCTTTTGCCGAACGCATGAAGTTCTCTGCCGTGTTGATGTTCATGGTGCTGTGGTTCACCTTCAGCTACGCACCGATTGCACACATGGTCTGGTTCTGGATGGGACCAGACGCTTACACCGGCAAAGAAGTAGTGGATGCCATGAATGGCAAAGCTGGCTACATCTGGCAAACAGGTGCGTTGGACTTCGCTGGCGGCACGGTGGTGCACATCAACGCGGCGGTTGCTGGTTTGGTCGGTGCCTTCATGGTGGGCAAGCGCATTGGCTACGGCAAAGAAGCCATGGCACCACACAGCCTGACCATGACGATGGTTGGCGCCTCCTTGCTGTGGGTGGGTTGGTTTGGTTTCAACGCTGGCTCCGCTTTGGAAGCAAACGGCTTTGCTGCTTTGGCCTTCATCAACACCTTTGGTGCAACGGCTGCTGCCGTGCTGGCCTGGTCGTTGGGCGAAGCGCTGATGAAGGGCAAGTCCTCCATGCTGGGTGCTGCTTCGGGTGCTGTGGCCGGTCTGGTGGCGATCACGCCAGCCGCAGGTAACGTAGGCATCGGTGGCGCGCTGGCAATTGGAGCCATTGGCGGCTTCGCTTGCCTGTGGGGTGTGCATGGTCTGAAGAAGTTGCTGGGTGCGGATGACACGCTGGACGTGTTTGGTGTGCACGGTGTGGGCGGTATTGTGGGTGCCTTGTTGACGGGTGTCTTCAATTCGCCAGCTTTGGGTGGCCCTGGCTACGTGGCTGACTGGGTGACTGCAACCATGGTGACCACTGCCGACTACTCCATTGCAGCGCAAGTGTGGATTCAGGCCAAGGCCGTGCTGACCACCATCATCTGGTCCGGCGTCGTGTCTGTTGTTGCCTTCAAGCTGGTGGACTTGGTAATCGGTCTGCGTGTGAGTGAAGAGGACGAGCGCGAAGGCCTGGACATCACGTCCCACGGCGAGACTGCTTACAACCGCTAAAAACGGAGATAAGCGTTACGTACCGGTTTCAACTTCGGTTGAAACCCCGGCCCGGCAGTACTTAGGTTCTGCCGGGTTTTTTTTTGGGGGTAAGCGGGTGCACAATTTGCACATCTACAAGCCGCCCAACCACGAGCCAATCAACATGAACCCACCACTGACGCTGCGCTGCAACGAACTTTTGTGCGAGATTAAACCGGCACTCGGCGGCTGCGTGGCAGGACTGTGGCTGGGGGATGTTCCCGTGTTGCGCTCCACCCATGCGGCGCAGTTGCACTCGGTGCGTGACGCGGGCAGCTACCCGCTGGTGCCTTTTTCCAACCGAGTGGGCCATGCCCAGTTGCAGTGGGCGGGTACAAGCCATCCGCTGATTAAAAACTTTCCCCCCGAGCCCCATGCGATCCACGGCATTGGCTGGGAGCGGCCGTGGCAGGTGTTAGAGGCCAGCGACCAGTTTGCGCTGCTGTCGCTGGAGCACAAGGCCGATGCCGCTTGGCCTTTCGACTTTGACGCCTCGCAGGCCTTCAAGCTGGACGCGGGCGCGCTGGAGATGTCTTTGAGCATCACCAACCAATCCATGGTGTCCGCGCCCGTGGGCTTGGGATGGCATCCGTATTTTGTTAAGCGCCCAGGCAGCCATGTGGCATTTCAATCGCAGGGGCGCTGGGAGATGGACTCAGACAAACTGCCCACCCACCGCGCGCCCCATGCGGGCCTGAATGCCGATTGCGGTGCGCTCAACGTGGACCACTGCTTTGACGGCTGGAGTGGATCGCTCCAATTGACGGATGCCGTGCTGCGCACCCGCGTCACCTCCGGCTTAAGCCGCTTGGTGGTGTTCACCACGCCGCAGCGCGACAGCATTGCGATTGAGCCCGTGAGCCACATCAACAATGCGGTGAATCTGATGGCCCGCACGGGTGCCAGTGCAGACGAACTGGGGGTGTGCATTTTGCAGCCCGGACAGACCTTTTCCTGTGAAATGCGAATCGAAGTGGAGCGTACCCAATGACTTGGCAAACCTTGAGCCCCGTACCGTGTGAGTTGGGCGAGTCCCCTTTCTGGCACCCCCATGAGCAGATGCTGTACTGGGTGGATATTCCCGGTAAAAAGATCTTGCGCGCTAACGTGTATATGGGTTCGGTGGAAACCTGGGACATGCCCAGCGAGCCCGGCTGCATTGCGCCGGCCAAAAGCGGTGGCTTGGTCATGGCGCTGCGCCATGGCGTGTTTCGGGCGCGGGAGTGGGGCGGGGCGCTGGAGCACATCGCCACCCTGGATTACGACACCTCCACGGTGCGTGCCAATGATGGGAAATGCGATGCTCTGGGCCGGTTTTGGGTCGGCACCATTGATGAACCCAAGGCCCACCGTGCTGCTGCGCTGTATTCGATTGATTGCAGAAGCGGCGGTGCGCCGGTGGTGGAGCGCAAGGCGGGGGATGCCCTGACCGCCAACGGCCTGGCTTGGAGCCCCGATGGCAGCACCCTGTACTGGGCCGATACACCGTCGCATCTGGTGCATGCCTGGGACTATGAAGTGAATGGCAACACGCTGGCGGGGCACCGCACCCATTTGCAGTTTGCCCCCAAGCCCGCAGGCTGGGATTTCCAGCAAACAGCCTACCAGGGGCGCCCCGACGGCGCTGCGGTGGACGTGCACGGCAACTACTATTGCGCCATGTTCGAGGGGCGCCTGGTGTGTAAATTTGCGCCCGACGGCACCTTGTTGGCTGAGATCGCCACCCCTGCACAGTGCCCGACCATGCCCTGTTTTGGGGGCGAAGACCTGAAAACCCTGTACCTCACCACCGCGCGCCACGGCCGTAGTGCCCAAGAGTTGCAGGCATTTCCCCTGTCGGGTTGTGTCTTTTCCAGGCGGGTGGAGACCGCTGGTTTGCCTGCAAACTTCTTTGTCGACTAAATTTTTGAACCGGCCTGTTTCAAAAAATTCACGCCATGGTGCGGACCAGCCCCTTACCATCCGGCTATGCACACCATGGAACACGCGATACACCAAATCACCGACCGCATTCACGCGGCGCGAACTGACCGCACACCGTTGCGCATTCGGGGCGGTGGCAGTAAAGACTTTTATGGGCTGAGCCTGCAAGGCGAGGTGGTGGACACCACCACGTTGAACGGCATCATCAGCTACGAGCCCAGCGAGTTGGTGGTCACTGTGGGTGCCGGTACGCCCCTGGCTGAGCTGGAAGCCCTGCTGGCAGAGCAGGGCCAATGTTTGCCGTTCGAACCTCCGCACTTCGGCTGGTCGGGCACGGGCGCCGGCCAGGGCCCGGCCACCGTGGGGGGCATGGTGGCCTGCGGACTGGCGGGCCCGGCACGTGCCAGCGTGGGTGGCGTGCGGGACTACGTGTTGGGCGTGAAGATGCTCAATGGCCGTGGCGAACACCTCACGTTTGGTGGGCAGGTGATGAAGAATGTGGCGGGCTATGACGTCTCCCGCCTGATGGTGGGTGCCATGGGCACCTTGGGGCTGCTGACCGAGGTGTCGCTCAAGGTGCTGCCGCTGGCTCCGGCCGAGGCCACTTTGGTCTTTGCGTTGGGCCAGGCGGATGCGCTGGAACAGCTGCACCGCTGGGGGGCACAGCCCCTGCCACTTAACGCGAGTTGCTGGGTGCATGACAACACCGAGGCCAGTGCGCCTGGGCGCGACTTGCTGTTTGTGCGCCTGCGCGGTGCCGTGGCGGCGGTGGAAGCCGCGTGCCGCAGCATGCTGGCGGATGTGCCGGGCAGCCGTATGGACAACACGCAGGCACAGGCCGATTGGGTGCTGTGCCGCAACCAGCAGCTGCCATTTTTCAGTGCGCCGCAGCCCGAAGACTATTGCTTGTGGCGTTTGAGCGTGGCGCAAACCACCCCTGTGCTGGACCTGCTGTGGCCGCAGTTCATCGAGTGGCATGGTGGCTTGCGTTGGCTGTGGGCCCCCATGCGGGCGGAGCCACAACTGCAGGCGCAAGCCCAAAAAGTAAATTCAACTGCTACACTTTTCGTAGCTGCTTGCGCACGTTCCACGGGGGCTGCAGGCCTATTTGATGCTAAAAATGAAGCCGCGCAGGCCATCACCCGCCGACTCAAGACCAGCTTCGACCCGGACGGCGTCTTCAACCCCGGGCGCCTGTTTGCGCAAACTACCTGAGCACCCGCTGCCATGCAAACCACGCTCAGCACCGAATACCAGAACACCCCTGACGGCATCGCCGCAGAGGTCATATTGCGCAAATGTGTGCACTGTGGCTTTTGCACCGCCACTTGCCCCACCTACCAGCTATTGGGGGACGAGCTGGACGGTCCGCGTGGCCGCATCTACCTGATCAAGCAGGTGTTGGAGGGGCAAACCCCCACCCGCTCCACCCAGATGCACCTGGACCGGTGCCTGACCTGCCGCAACTGCGAGACCACTTGCCCCTCGGGCGTGGACTACGGGCATTTGATCGACATCGGGCGCAAACTGGTTGATGCCAAAGTACCGCGGCCCCTGCCTGAGCGGGCCGTGCGCTGGGCCTTGAAAGAAGGCTTGCCGTCTCCGCTGTTCGGCCCGGCCATGAAGCTGGGGCAACTGGTGCGCCCGCTATTGCCTGCGGCCTTGAAAAGCAAGGTGCCGCCGCGGCAAGACGCCGGTGTCTTGCCCACCCGTATCCACGCCCGTCAGGTGCTGATGCTGGCCGGTTGTGCACAACCCGCCATGGGCCCCAACATCAACAGCGCGACCGCCCGGGTGCTGGACGCGGCAGGTATCCAGACCCTGGTGGTACCCAAGGCGGGGTGCTGCGGTGCGGTCAAGTTCCACTTGAACGACCAGGACGGTGGCAAGTCAGAAATGCGCGCCAACATTGATGCCTGGTGGCCCTTCATTGCCCCCGCATCCGGTCCGGGGGTCGAGGCGATTGTCATGAATGCGTCCGGCTGCGGAGTCACGGTTAAGGACTACGGCCATATCCTGCAAGACGACCCGGTGTACGCCGCCCGCGCCGCCCGAGTGAGTGAGCTCACCCAAGACCTGAGCGAATTGTTGCCAGCATTGGTGGCAGCACTGCGCGACAAGGTGGCCGCGGTCGGCCAACCGGCGTTGGTGTTTCACCCCCCGTGCACTTTGCAGCATGGGCAAAAGCTGCGCGGCGGTGTGGAGCAGCACCTCGCAGCGCTTGGGTTTCGCATTCGCATCGCCGATCGGGAATCCCACCTGTGCTGCGGTTCCGCCGGGACCTATTCGGTGCTGAACCCGGAGCTCTCCTACCAATTGCGCGACCGCAAGTTGCAGAATTTGCAAGCCCAGCCAGCCGAGGTCATCATCAGTGCCAACATTGGGTGCATTACCCACTTGCAAAGCGGCACACCCACACCGGTGAAGCACTGGGTTGAGGTACTGGACGCTGCTTTGCCCTGAGGCAGCACCACTATTGACCTGGCTCAAGCCGGGTGCTGGAGTTGCCTGAACAGGGCTTGGGCGAGCGCCGCAGTGCCGGAAGTACCCCGTACACTGGCATTCCATGCTGTTGCCCAATTTTTTTCGAACTGTGGAGGCTTGAGTGCCAACTACGCAAGCTGACCTTTGGGCCAAAACCACGCCCATGCCTCTTTTTGTAGATCCGGCGTTGCGGCGTGAGCCTGCTCGCAATATGGTTGAACTGCAGGTGTTGATTGACGCCGCCCGCAGTGCCCCCATGCGATCGTTTTCAGAGTCTTTGGTTGGGCTGAAGCTAACCACTCTGGAGGCTCTGGGTGAAGTCCATCTCCCGGTTGAGGGCGGACGTTCGGGGCTGGAGCATGTGCTGCGGGATTCAGGCCTGGTGTCCGAGCTGGAAATCGAGCATGCCCGCGCCTACATGCTCAGCACACCGGAGGTGGATGCGCTTGATTTCAAGGTGGAAGAACAGGCGCTGGAAAAAATGCCATGGACCACGGCCTTCAAACACCATGTTTTGCCCTTGGGTCAGGATGGTGGGGTGTTGTATGTGGCATGTGCTACGCCGTTTAACCGTGATCTTGAGCTGCAGCTGAGCGCCATTGCGGGCCGGATCGTGTCCCTGGTGTGGGCTCCCAAAGACCGCCTGGATCAGCGGCTGGCTCGCGAGATGCATGCGCAAGCGCAGTCCCATGTGGCGCAAAAAAACGGACCGGATGTGTGGAGCGGCACTAGCGAATACGGGTTGGTGGATGTGCACGCGCTGCTGAATGAAGCCCTGATGGAGATGAAGAGCGGTGGCAACCAGGAGACGGTCAATGCAGTGAACGAGAGCTCCAGCGTCATAAAACTGGTGAACCAGATGGTGATTGATGCCTACGATCAAAAGGCATCCGACATTCACATTGAAACCAACCCAGGGGACGATGTCTCACGCGTGCGCTTCCGCAAAGATGGTGATTTGGAGGACTACCTGCAACTGCCGTTTTCCTTGCGAGCGGCGGTGGTGTCGCGCATCAAAATCATGAGTCGGCTCGATATTTCGGAGCGGCGCCGGCCGCAGGATGGCAAGATCAACTTCAGCGATTTCTCGAGCATCAAGCTGGAGTTGCGGGTGGCGGTGCTGCCAACCCATGACAACATGGAAGACGTGGTGATGCGGCTGTTGGCGTCCAGCAAGCCCATTCCGCTGCAGCAATTGGGTTTTTCGGTCCGTGACGACGCCATCATCAAACGCCTGACCGAGCGCCCGTTTGGGCTGATCCTGGCCTGTGGACCCACGGGGTCGGGGAAAACCACCACGCTGCACTCCTTGCTGGCCCATATCAATACCGACAACCGCAAGATTTGGACTGCCGAAGACCCGATTGAAATCACGCAAAAAGGACTGCGCCAGTTGCAAGTGAATCCCAAAATCGGTGTGACGTTTGCATCCGCCATGCGCGCCTTCTTGCGAGCCGACCCGGACGTCATCATGATTGGCGAGGTGCGCGACGAGGAAACCGCGGGCGTTTGCGTCGAAGCTTCGCTCACCGGGCATTTGGTGCTGTCCACCCTACACACCAATAGCGCGGCCGAGAGTGTCATCCGCCTGTTGGATTTAGGCATGGACCCCATGAATTTTGGCGACTCCCTGATCGGCATCGTGGCCCAACGGCTGGTGCGGGGTCTGTGCAAGCATTGTGCGCAATCCAAGGTCTTGTCCCGCGAGGAGTATGAGTCCCTGGTTTTGGAGTACATCGACGGAACGAACATGACGCCCGTCGAGGGCCACAGCCGCCTTCGGCAATCGGCAAGCAACGCGTTCGGCGAGCCGTTGCCGTCACTTTCCATGCGCCATGCGGTGGGCTGCGAGCAGTGTGGGGGGCGCGGCTACAAGGGGCGCATGGGGATTTACGAAATCCTGGAAAACGTCGGCGATATGCGGCTAAAAATCCAGTCCCGCGCCCCAACGACCGAAATCTTCACGGAAGCCTGCAAGGCGGGCATGCGTACCCTGCGTCAGGATGCGCTTGAAAAAGTAATGGCGGGCCTAATCGATCTACGGCAAGCCCGGACGATCTACGCCTGACCGGCCAAGCGGCAGCGGCGTTGCGCGTCAAGCGGCCAAGGCGGCCGCGATGTCTTTGGCGATGCTGGCCGGCGTGTCGGTGGGGGCGTAGCGTTTGAGCACATGGCCGTCCTTGCCAATCAGGAACTTGGTGAAATTCCACTTGATGGATTTGCTGCCCAACAGGCCTGGCGCCTCTTGAGCCATCCACTGGTATAGCGGGTGCGCTTCGGTGCCGTTGACATCGACCTTGGCCATCATCGGAAAGCTCACCCCGTAATTCATTTGACAGAATTCGGCAATCTCTTCATTGCTCCCGGCGTCTTGGGCGGCAAATTGGTTGCACGGGAAACCCAACACCACCAAACCTTGATCCGCGTAGGTCTTGTGCAACTCCTCCAGCCCAGCAAACTGCGGTGTGAAGCCGCAGGCGCTGGCGGTGTTGACAATCAGCATGGCTTTGCCTTTGAACTGGCTTAAGGCCACCGGTTTGCCGTTGATTTGCAGTGCTTCAAAGTCGTACACAGTGGTCATGATTGGCTCCAGGTTGGGTGTAAGTTGCGCTAGCCATGCAAATTGTCGTTGCGGGCAATATCAAGCAGATGGTTTACTTCAGCAGCATGGTCACGGCAATTGCGTTCATGCCAGCGTTTGATCACCCACATGAACCCTGCCACCACTATGCCAAAGATCGCGATGGCGCCAAAGGCGGATAGCCCCATCCCGGTCGAAAAACTGTAGAACGCGCCCAGCCCCAAAATGCAGGCTTGCTCGTTGAAATTTTGCACGGCAATGGACCTTCCTGCGCCCATCAAATTGTGGCCGCGGTGCTGCAGCAGCGCGTTCATTGGCACCACCAGGAAGCCGCCCAATGCGCCCAACAAAATCAAAAACGGCGCCGCGATCCAGACGTTGGTGATGATGTTCAAAAGAAGAATCAACAAGCCCATCGCGATGCCCAAGGGCATTACATTGGTAGCCTGGTGTAGCCGCATGCGCATGGATGCTGCAACCGCCCCGACCGCAGTTCCAATGGCGACAACACCCACCAGCGCCGAGGCTTGGGTTACGCTGTAGCCCAGCGCCGCCGAGGCCCACGCCAGCACGATGTAACGCAAATTGCCACTGACACCCCAAAACAAGGTGGTGGTACTCAGCGATATTTGCCCAAGTCGGTCGCGCCACAGGCGCAGGTTGCAATTCCAGAAATCCGGCAGCAACGTAATCAGATGCCTTGGCAAAGGTCGCATGGGCACTGCGGTCAGTGGAATCCGGGTGTTGAACCACGCCGCCAGCAAGTACACGAATATCAGCACGCTGATAGCGGCTTCTGGCGCGGTGTCAACGCTGGTGATGATCAAGGGGAAGTCAAACGACAGCAAGGTGGACGACACCGCAGGCCCCACCAGTTGCCCGCCCAGCAAAACCCCCAAAATGATGGACGCAATGGTGAGCCCTTCAATCCATCCGTTGGCCTTTACCAGTTGGGAGGCGGGTAGCAGCTCGGTCAGAATCCCGTACTTCGCCGGGGAATACGCTGCAGCGCCTAAGCCGACAATGGCGTAGGCCATCAGGGGGTGGGTGCCAAAAAGCATCAGAAGGCATCCAAGCACTTTGATGAAATTGCTGGCCAACATGACGCGCCCCTTGGGGAACGCGTCGGCAAAGGCCCCCACAAACGGTGCCAGCACCACATAAAACAATGCAAACATGGGAACCAGGGCCGCTTGCTGCCATTCGGGTGCATCCCCGGTTCGCAACAGTTGCACGGCGCCCACAAACAGCGCGTTGTCGGCCAGCGAGCTGAAAAACTGCGCCGACATAATGGTAAAGAAACCGCGTTTCATGGATGGTGGTAGCGCGCATTAGTCGTCCTAATGCGTAGGGTGTTGTTGTATGTCTCCAAACGTGCTGCGGTTATAGCACGCCCCGCGGTGTCAGAATGCAAGCCGCTTTCAGAGTAACCTCCTCACCCATGCCACGCCCCATACAAGCCACCATCCATACCCAAGGACTTCGTAACAATCTGGCGCGTATCCGTCAACGCGCGCCCGACGCCCGGGTCTGGGCCGTTGTCAAAGCCAATGCCTATGGGCACGGCATAGAGCGGGTGTTTGAGGGCTTGCGCGGAGCCGACGGATTCGCCCTGCTTGACTTCAACGAAGCGCAACGTGTTCGTGACCTGGGTTGGCGGGGTCCTATTTTGTTGCTGGAGGGCGCGTTTGAGCTGCGCGACCTGGAGCTGTGTTCACGCCTGGATTTGTGGCACACCGTGCATTGCGAAGCGCAAATCGACATGCTGGCGGCCCACAAAACCAATGTGCCGCACCGCGTGTTTCTCAAGATGAATTCGGGCATGAATCGCCTTGGGTTTGCGCCCCAGCGCTACCGATCAGCCTGGACGCGCCTGAATGCGTTGCCGCAGGTGGATGAAATTTCACTGATGACGCACTTCAGTGATGCTGACGGCCCAAGGGGAATAGCAGAGCAAATCCGCGTGTTCACGGAGTTCACCCACGACCTGCCCGGTGAGCGTACGGTGAGCAACAGCGCTGCAACCCTGCGTCATGCATCCGATGCGATGGCATCCGACTGGGTGCGCCCCGGCATTGCCTTGTACGGCAGCGCGCCAGACTTCCCCGAGCACAAGGCCGACCATTGGGGTTTGCAGCCTACGATGACATTGGCGGCAAATATCATCGCGGTGCAGGACATCGCCGTAGGCGCAACGGTGGGCTACGGTTCCGGGTTTACGGCCGCCGTCCCCATGCGAATAGGGGTGGTTGCTTGTGGTTACGCCGATGGCTATCCCCGCATTTGCCCGACTGGCACGCCGATACTGGTGGACGGCGTGCGCACCCGCACTGTTGGGCGCGTGAGTATGGACATGATTACCGTGGACTTGGGCCCAGTGCCCAACAGTGGGTCCGGCAGTGAAGTCACCCTGTGGGGGCGGGCAGCCAACGGCCTGGTGTTACCGATTGACGAGGTCGCGTCCAGCGCCGCCACGGTGGGATACGAGTTGATGTGTGGGCTGGCGCAACGTGTTCCCGTAGGAGTTGAAGCGTGAAATATTTTCCTATTCCTGTTGCATTGTTGGAGATTGGCAAGCCCTTGCCGGTCGATGTCTGGAGTTCCACCGGCAACCTGTTGTTGCGCAAGGGGCAGCCCGTGGTGTCGGAGCAGCACCGCGAAAAGCTGCATGCCCACAACGCGTCCTCGACCCTGGCCGACGCGCTGGCATGGCAGCGATCCTACGAACGAATGGTGCACATCATGTTGCGTGAAGGGTTGGACGTGCAGGAGATATCCAGGGCGTCCATGCCCAGTGAAATCCGCGAGACCGACTACGTGGTGGGTGCCAGTGTTAGCGGTGGCTGGCTCGACTTGCAAGAGGTACTGCGTGGCATCCTTTACCAAGGGGGGTTGGCCATCAACCCCCTGCGGCGCTTGGCAGGGATCGAAAAAAAGGCACTCGATTTGTTGCAGGCAGACCCCGATGACAGTCTGTTTTGCCTCTTCCAGGCCTTGGCCGACGACTCGCTGGGCTATTGCGCAACCCATGCATTGTTGTGCGCAGTGGTCTGCAATTTGACGGCCCAGAAGATTGGTATTGCGCCGGCACTGGCGCAATCGCTGTTCAAGTCCGCGCTGACCATGAATATCGGCATGGCCCGTGACCAGGACAGCATGGCGCGTCAGAACGCAGCGCCTACCGACTGGCAGCGCACCTTGATACGGGAGCACCCCGAAAAAAGTGTGGAAATTCTTGCCGGATTTGGCGTCGACGACGCAGAGCAACTCGACATCGTGCGCTGGCACCACGCAGACGACTCCCCGGAAGGTCTGGCGCGCACCCATTCAAGCCGGCAGCTCTTGGCGCTGGCCGACGGGTTTGTGGCACGCATGGCGGCACGCAAGACCCGGTCACCCCTGTCTCCTGTCAAAGCCATTCGCTCTATGGTATTGGGCTCTGAGGGCGAGGTTATTGGCGTTGGTTCCGCCATGGCGCAGGCCGTGGGCTTTTACCCACCGGGCAGTTATGTGTTGTTGGCCAATGGAGATATCGCGGTGGCCGTACAGCGCGGAGCGCGTGCCAACACCCCTTGGGCCGTCAGCATCGTGGGTAAAGATGGAATGCCGATCGCTGCGTACAAAGCCAAAGACACATCTAACCCGGCTTATGCGATCGAGTCACCGGTAGATTTTGAAACGGTACGGGTGACCGTCAGCCTCGATAAAGTGCGCAAGGCCCGGGCGACCATTGGGCGCTAGTCTTGCGAAGCGCGGCTTGTAAAATACTGTTTCTTCATACAGTATGATATTCGCATGGCCAAAGATAAAACCAACTACGTTTGCTCCGACTGTGGCGGCATCAGCCCCAAGTGGCTGGGCAAATGCCCCCATTGCAATGCCTGGAACACCCTGATTGAATCGGTGGCGGAAAGCGCTTCCACCACCAAGAACCGGTTTGCAGCACTCGCCAAGACGGCCGAGGTGACGACGCTGGGTGACATTGATGCGGTGGACATGGCCCGCACACCTACAGGGCACGAGGAGTTGGACCGCGTGCTGGGTGGCGGCATTGTCGAAGGTGGCGTGGTGCTGATTGGCGGCGACCCCGGCATTGGTAAGTCCACCCTCTTGTTGCAAGCACTTGACTCGCTGCAGCGCAGTGGCAAAAACACCCTTTACGTCACCGGCGAAGAGAGTGGAGCACAGGTGGCGCTGCGGTCACGCCGTCTCGGGTTGGACAACAGCCAGGTCAAAGTGCTGGCCGAGATCGGACTGGAAAAAATCCTCGCCACACTGCACGCCATGCAGCCCGACATTGCGGTCATCGACTCCATCCAAACGGTCTATTCTGAGCAACTCACCTCCGCACCCGGCTCGGTGGCACAGGTGCGCGAGTGTGCCGCACACCTCACGCGCGCGGCCAAGGCCAGTGGCGTTTGCATCGTGCTGGTGGGCCACGTGACCAAAGAAGGCACCTTGGCCGGGCCGCGCGTGCTGGAGCACATGGTGGACACGGTGCTCTACTTTGAAGGAGACACGCACAGCAGTTTCCGGCTGGTGCGCGCCATCAAGAACCGCTTTGGCGCGGTGAATGAAATCGGCGTGTTTGCCATGACCGAAAAAGGCCTCAAAGGCGTGAGCAACCCCAGTGCTATTTTTTTGAGCCAGCATGCGGAGCCGGTGCCCGGCAGTTGCGTGATGGTCACGCTGGAAGGCACCCGGCCAATGCTGGTGGAAATCCAGGCGCTGGTGGACAGTGGTGGCCCGTCGCCCCGACGCTTGAGCGTGGGCCTGGACAAGGACCGCTTGGCCATGTTGCTGGCCGTGCTGCACCGCCATGCCGGGGTTGCATGTATGGACCAAGATGTATTTGTGAACGCGGTTGGTGGTGTGCGCATCAGCGAGCCCGCCGCCGACTTGGCGGTGATGCTGGCCATTACCTCCAGCCTGCGTGGCAAACCATTGCCCAAGGGGTTTTTCGCCTTTGGCGAGGTGGGCTTGGCGGGTGAGGTGCGTCCCGCGCCGCGTGGTCAGGAACGCCTTAGGGAGGCGGCCAAGTTGGGCTTTACCGTCGCGGTGGTGCCCAAAGCCAACGCGCCCAAGAAGCCTATTGAAGGCCTAACCATCCACGCGGTGGAGCGGGTGGAGGAGGCCATGGGAATCGTGCGCGAACTGGGTTAGTGGCCCCGGTTTAAGAATTGCTTAATCTGCGCTGGTTACTGTTGGCTCCAACAAGGAGTCGATATGGAAAAGTTGTATTTGATCGCCGCTGCGGCGGCGGTGGCCCTTTTAAGCCTGAGCCCTGCAGCCCACGCGGTCACGTCTGCAGGACAACTCGCCGGTTATACCGCGCAAGCGGGAGCGCCCGCCAAGGCAGAGCGTGGGCAACAACTTTTCACCACCAAGCACGGCAAAGAGTGGAGCTGCTCGTCCTGCCACACGGCAGTGCCGACCATTGAAGGAAAACACGCCAGCACTGGCAAGGTGATCGGCGCGTTGGCACCCGCCTTCAACCCCGAACGGTTCACCGACACTGCGAAGACCGAGAAATGGTTTCGCCGCAACTGCAACGATGTGATGGGGCGTGAATGCACTCCAGGTGAAAAATCGGATGTTTTGGCTTGGCTGTTGACGCTCAAGCGATAACGTTGGCAGTACTTTCAGAAAGATCACTATGGCAATCTCAAAATTGAAATCCACTCTAAAGAAGGCTGCATTGGCGCTGCTGGCGGCCGGCACGGTGGCAGCTGCGCAGGCGGATTCGGGTGGTACACGCGTGGCAAACACGCCCAAATATGAACAGGAATGCGCGGCCTGCCACATGGCGTTCCCCCCGGGCATGTTGCCAGCGGGCTCATGGCAGCATCTGATGGGCTCGCTGAACAAGCACTACGGCACGGATGCGTCGTTGGACGACGTGACCCAGCGCGAACTCAGTGCTTGGCTCAAGGCCAACGCGGGCACCTACAAGCGGGTCAGTGAAGAGTCGCCCCAGGATCGCATTACCAAATCGGCCTGGTTTTTGCGCAAGCACCGCGAGGGAGAAGTGCCGACTGACGTGTGGAAGCGTGCTTCCGTGGGCAGTCCGTCCAACTGCGTGGCATGCCACATCAATGCGGCCAAAGGCAGTTTCAGTGAACGTGAAATACGGTTGCCCAAGTAAAACGCCATGATCGAATCCAAAACAAAAATCCTGGTTTGGGATGCCCCAGTGCGAGTGTTTCACTGGTTGCTGGTGCTGAGCTTTGCCGGAGCCTACCTCACATCAGAGAGTGAGCGCTGGCGTCTGGTACATGTGAGCCTGGGCTACACCATGGGCGGGCTGGTGGCGTTTCGTATTCTGTGGGGCTTGGTGGGAACGCGCTATGCACGGTTTTCGAATTTTGTGCGTGGTCCGGTCGCCGTCATCCGCTATGTTCAGGCTCTGCTGAGCGGCAAGCCGGAGCACCATATTGGCCACAACCCGGCGGGTGCAGTGGCCATTGTCTTTCTGCTGCTATGCAGCTTTGCTATTGTGGTCTCTGGCTGGGCTGTGTACAACGATGTGGGTGGAAATCTATTGGAAGAACTCCACGAAGTGGCGAGTAACTTGATGCTTGCCATCGTGGCGGTGCACGTGGCGGGTGTGGTTGTAGCCAGTCGCATGCACAACGAGAACCTCGTGCGCGCCATGTTGACCGGGACAAAGGAAGGGGTTCCGACGCAAGGCATTCGCCGTGCGCGGCTCGGGCTGGCGATCCTGATTTTGGCGGCGGTGTTGGGCTTTTGGTGGCTGCAATGGCAAGGCGCGCCGACAGCAACGGCGACTGGGTCAACGGTCGAGGCCGCACAATACAGCGCACGCGATCACGACGATTAAGTACCAGGAGACACCGAATGCGCATTCTGCTGGCTGAAGACGACCCCATGCTGGGGGACGGGCTGCGCGCGGGCCTGCGCCAGCTGGGATTCCAGGTGGATTGGGTGCGTGACGGCTTGGCCGCCGAGCGGGAGCTGACGTCGGGTGAGTTTGCGGCCGCAGTGCTGGACCTGGGCTTGCCGCTCAAGGATGGTCTGGATGTTTTGCAAGCCTTGCGTGCGCGCAAGATCGCCACACCGGTCCTGGTGCTGACAGCACGCGATGCAGTGCCAGATCGTATTCGGGGGCTGAATTTGGGTGCTGACGATTACGTGGTCAAGCCCGTTGATTTGCACGAACTCGGGGCCCGCTTGCGTGCTTTGGTACGCCGCTCCAATGGCCAGTCGCAGGACGTTTTGCGTTGTGGCGACGTGGTGTTGGACCCCGGCGCCCGCCACGTTCGGCTGCATGCCGCGCTGGTGGCGCTGTCTACCCGGGAGTTTGATTTGTTGCACGCCCTGATGCTCAGTGCGGGGCGCGTTTTGTCACGCGAACAGCTGGAGCAGCAACTCTACAGCTGGGGCTATGAAGTTGACAGCAACGCCATTGAAGTGCACATCCACCACCTGCGGCGCAAGTTGAACGCCGACGTTATTCAGACCGTGCGGGGCATTGGCTACACCATTGCGCGCAGTCAGGATGGTGCATGACGCTGGGCCGCGCCAAGTCCTTGCAGGCGCGCCTGTTGGTGTGGGTGTTGGGCTTGGTGACGCTGGTGTGGCTGGGTGCCGCAGCCTTAACCTGGGTCGATGCGCGCCACGAGCTGGATGAGTTGCTGGACGGCCACCTGGCCCAGGCCGCTGCCCTGCTGGTGGTGCAGCAAAGCCGTGCCGATGGGGACGACGACGACGGGGTAGCCGATGCGCCCTCACTGCACAAATACGCACCCACGGTGGCATTTCAGGTCTTCCATGAAGGCCAGTTGACGATGCGGTCTGCCAACGCGCAAATGATGCCGATGTCGGACACCGGCGCTGGCTTTTCCACCATTCGGTTGAGTGATGGTGCCAACTGGCGGGTGTTTGCAACGCACGGGGCTGAGTACGATGTGCAAGTCTATGTCGGGGAGCAGATCGCATCGCGCAGCACCATTTTGTGGGCTGTCTTGCGCAGCGTTTTACTCCCCTTGGCCTTTGCATTGCCGATTCTGGCCTTGGTCTTGTGGTGGGCGGTGCGCCAGGGGCTGGCACCCCTGCGCCACCTGAGTCAGGTGCTGGTGCAGCGCCAGCCGCAGGCGCTGGAGCCGGTGGTACTGACCGATATGCCATCCGAGATGGTGCCTATGGTGCAGGCACTCAACGGTCTCTTGTTGCGTATTGAGCACATGGTGGCGTCCGAGCGGCGCTTCACGGCGGATGCGGCCCATGAGTTACGAACGCCGATTGCCGCCATCCGCGCCCAAGCCCAGGTGGCCCGGGGCGCTGGTGCCGACACTGCGCAGCGTGACCATGCCTTGCAGGCAACGCTGGCCGGCTGTGACCGTGCCACCCGGCTGGTGGAGCAGTTACTGACCTTGGCCCGGCTGGAAGCCACGTCTGGCGAACCGACACATCAGGCACCACAGTCCCCGCGTGTGGACTTGGCTCAGCTGACGCGTCGTGTGGCCGCCGAGTTGGCACCGTCCGCGTTGGGGCGCCACCAGGCGCTGGAGCTGGAAGCCGACGCGGCTTGCTGGGTCGCTGGAAACGACATGCTGCTCGGTGTCATGGTGCGCAACCTGATCGATAACGCCATTCGCTACAGCCCGGATGGGGCAATGATTCGCGTGGTGGTAGCGGGGCAGGCGGAGCAATCGGTCTTGCGCGTGGAAGATAGCGGGCCGGCCATGACCGCGCCAGAGATGGCCCGCCTGGGCGAGCGTTTCTACCGGGTTCTGGGCAACGCGCAGCCTGGCAGCGGGCTGGGCTGGTCCATTGTGCGGAGAATTGCGGCGGTTTCCGGCGGTCAGGTGGAAGTCAGCCGCTCCAGGCTGCTGGGTGGCTTGGCGGTTCAGGTCTGTTGGCCGGCAAAACCTGCGGGTTAAGGCGATTTTCTAAGTTTCTGGGTCACGCACCGGGCCCCGTTTGCTTGGCCCCGTAAAATCGCAATTTCACAATATCTGCCTGAACCTTCTTAAGGACACCCTGAATGAGCCCACTACCTCCCTCTATGTCGGACCGCGACGGAAAAATCTGGATGGATGGCCAGATGGTGGAGTGGCGCGATGCCAAGAT
>Ga0247840_10004876_pt1 | contig 20744 bp, 27 predicted proteins | sample LaCruzMarch2015__FD_192404 | JGI IMG/M metagenome (GOLD analysis project Ga0247840, IMG submission 192404) | Freshwater microbial communities from meromictic Lake La Cruz, Castile-La Mancha, Spain - LaCruzMarch2015_17m | ecosystem: Environmental > Aquatic > Freshwater > Lake | place: Spain... | reverse complement strand
TACCATATCCATCCAATCCCAGAAATACGTAGTTGCAGCTCCAGCCTGGGTTTGTAAAAGTTTTTCCAGGGTACCATTTCCAAATTTATTCCTTCCCCCTGTTTTTACATCATAATTGACATCCGCGTGAACAACTTGTTCAATTTCTCGATCGGGTAAATCCACATTCTGAAAAAGGAAGGGGTCAATTGGGGATTCTGGAAAGGATACGCTAAAATTATAAACTTTCCTGGGATTAGCAACTTTTGCCATAATATATAAGGTTTAAATATTATTAATTAGTTTCGAAAGTTACCCCAGCCTTGGTGAGGATAATACTTACTGAGATCTCCTTTAACGGGGCAATACAGATAATTCTCAGGTTCATCTTGGTTTTTCCAAGAGCCATATCAGCAGCGGTATTTACTTCCAAATCCGCAAAGGCTGTAGCAAATTGATCACCCTGCCATAAATAAGAAGAAATCCCTCTTCCCGTTTTTACTTCATCAATAATGGGTTTAACTGAGAAGTAGATATCCCTCAATAATTGGAAATCAGTAGGTTTTCCAAGGAATTTCTCCAATACGGGGCCCAAAACCTTTTGTAAATAGATAACCAGGTTTTCAAGGCAAGCAAAATTTTCTGGGGAAGGATCTACCTGAGAAGTGTAATCATCCCAGAACATTGTTTTTCCAGCCCGTTTAATAACCATATTAATACGGTTTTGGGCAAGAAGATCCAGATCAAGGAACTTAGCTGGGGTACCAAAATTATTAACTACCCCAAGACAGTTGCTAAGAACTCCATAATCAGGGCCAAAAAATGCAGTCCATACCTTATATGTCCTGTGAATATGAGCCATATTCCCAAGAACATCAGCCAATTCTGAAATCTCTACTGGTAAACTGGAAATGGGATGGGTTATTGAAAGGCCACCAGCAGTAAAGATAATAGCGGGGGAATCAATATCGGGTTTTTCAGCTAACAGTAAAGCGGCAGTTGTATTGGTGTTATCAAGATGTTGATAGTACCTGAGGTCTTTCCGGAGAGTGGCATAGGCCTCGCCAGCTACTGAGATACCCGCTAAATCATCCTCAGAGATTTCGGGACAGGCAAGAGCATAGGAATCTTCGAATGGATCAAAGGCATAAAAACCTGTACCCGCAGCCTGATCCCCCACATAGTCTGCCAATACCGGAGCAGCACCATCAGAACCCCCTGCTAAGGAATATACCGAATTGGTAGGCCTTAGTTGATAGGTGAAAGTTGATGTGTCTGCATATTGAATAGATATGAGATTAGACTGGGTATTTACAATATCCATATAGGTGGATCCTACAATAGAGGCATTAACCACCTTCAGGTTTTCAAATTTTTCTATTACCAAGGTATCATTGGTTAAGGTTACTTCCAGGTTGAAGTAATCAGCATTGGTATTTGTAGCAGCCTTGATGGTTACCAAGATATTGTTGTAATCTACTCCGGCATATTTCCCATAAACCTTAAAGAGGGAATGAGGTACAGCAGCAACAGTATCAACATAAATACCAGCCACATTAACCTTAGTGGTAGTTCTTAAGAAGGTAGTCTGATCAGAGGTAGCAACCTCTTTTACTGCCCAGGCACCTGTGGGATGAGCAATTTTTTCAGCGGCAATAGCAGCAATAAATCCGGCAATAACATTGGCAACAGTTGCAGCGGTAGCCTGGAAATAAATGGGATTAGCCCCATCCAGGGTGATCTTAAAAATATCTCCGATGGCTACATTGGCAGGAGTATGACTGTCTACTTGACCCTGGGCTTCTCCGTGGGGGGTTGTTGTGGTTGTTATAAAAGTAGGAGCAGCAATAACTCCCCGTACCCCATGGCCCACATAAGAAGATTCCGCAATAGCAGAACCATTACCCACAATACGATTTACCCGGAGAACAGCACCCTTCTGCATAGCCCTGTAGGCTAGTAATGGGAAATCTGAGGTGATATCGATATTTCCAAATAAGTTTCTAAACTGTTTGGGGGTGGTAATCAATGTACTGGGATCATTAATGGGACCCCTTTTTGTAATGCCCTCAAAATACAGAATTCCTACCGCAGGGGTAGCTGGTTCGTAGGCGTCATTGACTACATTAAAGTTTACATTACCGGTCGTAGACATATCAAAAGGTTTTGTTATTTATATAAGATTAATCTTGAGTTATTAGCTTATCAGAAGTTCTCTGGCTTTAATATTGCTGACATAAGTTGAAAAAGCTATTTCCTGGAGGGCAGCATAGGTATTAGTATAAACATCACTGGTAAAAAATAAATCTTTTACCTGATATCTATAAGCATATTCTAACATAGCCATATCGAAAGAGGGAAGTATGGCATGGGAGATATTTTCAATGAAAAGGTTAAAAACATCGTTATTTACTGTACCTAAGTGAGCGGGTACATAACCCCTCAAAGGAAGGGCATTAGCAACCATAGCATTTAAAATCCTAGCCTGTACAGCATTATTAGATAGTACATGGACCATGAAAGTAAAGTCTACTGTTTGGGGAGGTCTAATATGAGCATTCCAGATAGTACTCCCATTTTCAATTGTTGATGTATATACCTCTTTACCATCTCCCCCTACATCGCCTGGTACCATCATTTCAGTAATCAGGATTATTCTGGGTAATCTTTTTACCCCCTTGTATTCCGGGTTACTATTGTTAAATACCTCTACAGCAAAACCCTTATCTCCATTGGAGATAGAGGTTATAGCTGAGGAATAAGCAGATGATCCAGCAGGACTATTGGGATAGAGAAAGATATCAGGAAGGTATCCCTGACTTACTATCTCTTTTCGCATTGCATCGAAAAGGGTCAGTTCAACTAATTCCTGTGTACTACTGAGAACCTTGGCCATCTGTATTACTTTCCGTAGTGGTAGTGGTGGTACTAGATGAAGAAGTGGGTTGAGATTTATTTTCTTGGGCTTTATTAATAGCCTTCATCCCAAAAAGGGTTCCGTAAAAAGCGGTCATAGCCCCCATAAACCAAGCCATTTCATTCCATTGTATCCCCTCGATCCGATGAATAGATTGATACCAAATTACCCAAGCTAATACTAAACCCACGGGTAGGTAGTTAATCACTACAATAAACTGGTTAAGTCTATTGGAGCTATCAGGAGTATTAGATTGGAGAAAGGATCTTAACCAGGCCATTTTATTCTTTTATTGCGGTAAGTACTCCCCCATTGGAAATCTGGAGGTGCCAGGTTGCACCGTCTTTAGATTTAATCTTTAACCCTAAACTATCTGTGGCGGTAACTACGGGAGCTGTAACTGAAACCGTAATTGAAGCGGTGGCAGCATTAGCTGTGGTGGCATTCAAGGTAGCAATATTACCGGTAGTGATATTAGCTGTGGTAAAAGTTCCTAAAGGTGAACCCACTGATGTGGTACCCGATAAGGCGGGAGCAGTTACCAATGTACTTGAATATACCTCTCCAACAAAATGCCAAGTATGGGTAGGGTTAGTGATTCCAAACCCATTATAGGTTTTATAATCCTGGAACCAGGTTTTATTTCCATAGTTTTTCCATTGAGCAATTGAGCCCTGTGAGAAGGCCGTTACTGAGAAGAGGGCCATAACTAAAAATAAGAAAAACTTTTTCATCGGATGTGGATTAAATGGTTATTAACTGTTTTATTTAAAATTTCTGTAACAAATTTACCCATTGCGGCATTGCCCCCCATCTCTACCCAAGTAGGGTGAAATAGGGGTCTGGGATGGATGCCCCTTAATGGTGATCCTGTGTCTAGGATCAAGGCAATTTGTGCCGCATTTAATTCATGTTTTTTTCTTCCAGCCTTTACAGGTTTAACCGAAACAGTAACAGTAAATAAGTTCCGATTCGTTGTTGTATGGAGGGCATTATATAAGGTACCAGTCCATCGATACATTGCATTAGCACCCCAGGCAGGTTTATGAGAAGCTTTATAGATTGAGTATTTTTCAGAATAAGCAGGCCAGGGTACTTTAAGATTGGCCCCATTTGCCCGTATTGTTCTTTTTAAACTTCTTTCATATTTAAGTCCATAGGATCGCATAGCATTAAATGCCTCCCTTTTAACTTCCTTAGGTAAGGAATCTAAAGCCCTTACTAACTGTACCCAATTACCTTTTTCTTCTATATATATTCTTGAAGATAGGTTTCGGGCATGTAGTTGTCCTTGATTACCTGTGGTATAATTGGAAGAACCCATTATCTTCCGGTTTCCAGTTCATCCTTAATGGCTATGATATATTGGAGTAAGGTATCATCATAAGCCTGGGCAGTTTGGGTATCGCCCCCATTTTTAAACACTACCCCCTTTACCACGAACCTATCAAAATCAGGATTGAATTTAAAGTTCCCATTAGTATCTAAAAGGTCTAGGCCTCTTAAATAATCTTTGTTGAGGATAATTATTATGGTATCTTTATCTGTTATCCCATCAACATTAATACGGTCTGTAGGTAATACATTCCAAGCATTATATTGTATCAGGGCTAATAGCTCAATAGTCTCAAATTCTGTATTTCCCTCACGATCATCCCCGAAATAATCTAGTTTTTTAATAAGATGTTTCCATTCTATTAACTCATTGTTAAAAGTATCACTAGCAGCATTAATAGCTTGCCTAAATGATGCCCATTGGTTTGCACTTATTAGTTGCATTGATTAATGATTATGGTGGTGAAGGTGAAAGGTTCTACTTAGAAGGGGAGCAATAGTAGGCTGTGATAAGTCAGGGCAAATTTCCAGGGGTATACGGCATCTTGCAGCTAATAAGCAAATCCTGGAACCTAGTAACCCTAAGAAATCTTTACCCCCCCCCGCCTGGAAGGTTTTGGCTAAGTTTGCTGTTGCCTCTGAGGAAGAGGCGGTTAAGTCATAAAACTCAGCTTTAGCAGGGCCCGTTTCTATGGATTTTAATCCCCCACTTCCTACCCCCTCTTCTGTGGAGGCAGAAATACCCTGGGCAGCAGCGGAAGCGGCATAAGACATATTAACAAGGGCATCTGTAACTAAGTCATACATAACCAGGTTTAAAATTAACTCATTTACCAGGTTAGGCCAAACCGATTCATCATAGATGGTCGATTCGGGGATGGCGGGAGTTACTAAATCCGCCAAAGTTAATTGCCACTTTTTAATAGAATTATCCAATACCTGATCAGTAGGTAATAATACCTGGGGAGTACGATTCTTAAGACTTAGGAAAATTGGGTAAGGAGAAGGGGTACCAGTCGCGGTTACATTTACCAACAAAATAATGGTATCTGTTATTTCAGGTTCTGAAGCTTTACTAACTGTCAAGGTAACCTCATATACCCCCGCTAAGGGGTATAAAAATACTGGGGATTTAGTATTCGAAGAAGAAGTACTACTTCCGAATTCCCAAGAAAAAACATCGGGGTTACCCGAGGACAGATTAACAAATCCTATAGATAACCCCGCCGTTACGTAGGTGAAATAGGCTTTAAGCATTACTCATAGCTTTTTTCCAGTTTTCGGTACATCTTAATTTGATCTTCCCGGCTGGACTGTTCGAGAATCATTTTCTGATGCTTTTTTGTAAATCCAGCACCCCGGACTTTTTCAATAAATCCCTCATCGGTAAGGTCAATCAATACATCATTGATATCTTCCTGTTCCTGGGAAGTTTTAACCGCAGCAGAAGCAGCGATAACAGGACTACCCGTTTTATAGGCATCATATTCAGTCTTATCAGACCGAACAAGGTGACCTTGAGAAAGGGCGGTGGTAATCTTTTTATTTTTCGGGATCATTTCCAATTCTATTACCTCATTATTAGAGATACAGATTTGAGAAGAAGGATCAAAGAAAATGGTTGCCTTTTCACCTAATTTTAGATACTTAGCCATATAGAATGTTTTTATTTAATAGCATCAAGAGAAAGTGGGGAGTTTCCCCCCCACCTTTCCTTGTTACCCATGTTTAAACTCAATCAATCACCACGTTTTGAAAAGAATCAACTTCCATCCAGGAGGGGAACCCATTGGCTACAAAGGTTTTGCTTGAGTCCATGATAATAGCGGAATCTCTGAAAAGTTTAGCAAAGCCCGAAGTCAGTGAGCAATAGAAAGCCTCAGTCTGGTTTGATACAATCCTTTCGTTCTCCACCAGTAAAGGCTGAGCGTTGAACTTGATGATTCCCGACTTAGGATCCAGGATAATTTCCTGTTTGGTTGGGATATTCCCATGTACGAAGTAGTCAAAATTCTTCGGAACCGGAACATTTGGATTGATGGTTACCAATGGCGGTGCAAAATAGGAAGCGTTTTTCTTGAACTCATCCAGGTCAAGGGTATCGCAAGCAGCATCTTCACCACCCAGTAATACCGACGGCATACGGCCCATGCGGGAAAGGCGAGTCCAGATCTTCAGGAAATCCTTATAGACTTTGGAATTGGCATTTGCAATTCCGATTACCGGTGCGGATTCTGAACCATCAGCCTGTTCTCCATTGATTAAACAGTCAATGGCCAAGGTATCCTGGGCATAACCCAATTTAATACCGAAGTCGCGGAGGAAAATCTTCACAACCTGCAAAGAAGAATATTGAAGAACCTCATAGGGAATCTTAATACCCCGTCCGATTTTGTAAATCGAGAATTTCTTCTGGCCCCAGGAAAGAGTACCCACTGGAATGGTTTCGCCTTCACCAACCCTTTTAGGGGCGGCATCCGACATATTCATCCAGGGCATAATCTGGGTAAGACCTGTGGTTGACTCTTCAGCAGCGATGATTTTCGGCCAAATGGGAGCAGCGCGATATCCGAGCAATAAAGCTTCCCGAAAAATCTCGGGAATGATCCAACGGATGTCCTCATCCGGAGTCATAAAGATATTGGACACTGTGTCATGACTGGGGTCAATACCCAGATCATTCAGGAAATTGGCATACTCAATGTTATGCTTATCCTTAATGAGAGCCTGGATAGAGATGTCCACCGGATTCTTAGGATCCCGGCGAAGTGCATCAGCTGTTAAGGCCAATTCCTTCAGGGTACCTTTAAATGAGCTCTTTTCAAATTGGATGAGATTCATATCGTTTTTTGTTTACGTGATTTATATTTTATAAATTAATGGGCTCGTTGTGAGTGGGTTTAGTATCCCATCAGAACCTTGATGATTTCAGTGTCAGCAACATTGGATAAACTCCAACCAACAATTTCCGTTACTGTGGAAGTGTTGGCAAAGGTGCAATACCCAAATTCATAGCCGGCAGTAAGAACTTCATCAGCAGTAGAGATTCCAACCATTTTAACAGGGCCCGCAACTACCGCACCCGAAGCTTTACCGTAGGTTACAACATAACCCTTTACAAATACCGTGCAAAGAGCACCGGCAGCGGCATAGTGCATTGATACCCCGATGAAGTATTTCTGAGTTAAGGTTCCGTACCAATCGGCAATAACTGCTATACCAGCAACCATTTCACCCATACCAATTAATCCTACTGGCATGCCAGCATAGATATAATTATAGGTTAATGAGGTTGTGGCAACTGCCGTTCCATCACCAGTGTTTGTTACAGCAGCCAAGGTAATAACCGGAATAGCGGTTTCATCCTTCAGGACAAAAACTATAGTACGATTATCGATATCAGCAGGGGATAACTTAGCGGATTCGATGGCAGTATGGGCATTTAACTTAACCAGGATAGCAGCCATAGTCTGGGCATGACCCACAGCATAAGCGGTAGGGGTAATAGCAACTCCTTGCACGGTACATACAAAGGAATCATCAGCTACCAGGTCAGCACTTAAAATGATTTTCCCCACGTGAGGAGCGGCCTGAAATTCCAGGGCTAATTTGTGGGATTCGGGTCCAGTTAATACTGTGGACTTTGCTTGGATTCCAAAAGGTGCAGGCATATGAAAGGTGTTTTAAGATTGGGTTTCTTTTATTATATATATTTAATCCAACCGATCTTGTAAGTTAGATTTTTACGAATTTCTCGGTACGTTCCAGAATTTCCCGGTTACGAGCAATTTCCCTGTAGTCCTTTTTTGAAGAAGGATCAGAACCAGAAACCTGGGAAGAAGCACGGGATACATTTACTGAATGGCAATCCTGACAAGTCAAAGGAACCTGAGCTTCATATTGTTCCTGGTAATCTTTTAATTGGGCGGTAACTGTAGAAATATCTCCATTATCCAAACTGGCAATAATAGCCGCATCTACTTTATCTCCCTTAAGAAGATTATAGAATTTCTTGGCTTCTGTGCGGGTCTCAAGATGAGCAGCCTCAGCAGCAGCCTTAAAAGTAAGGGCAACATCTCGTTCTGAAGTAAGGTTTACAATTGTGGCATCTCTTTCGGTTATGGTTCCAGTAAGGGTGACAATATTTGCATCCCTTTTCGTGACCAAAGCCTGCAGGGTTACAACTTCACCTAACTGAGCTGAGAGGTGGGAAATAAGGGCCGCTTCATCAGCAATCTGAGTTGCATCCAGGCCAAGAGAGGTAATAAATTCGGTAAATTCCATATCGATTGGGTTTATATTATTGTTAATAGTATTGTCGATTCCTTCAAGGTCTGAAAAACTCAGTCTTCCATAATTGATGGGCATTATTTCTCCCTGACGTTGGGTAAAAAAATTGTTCCCCACAGTATCAGAGAAAGACATCTTATATAATTGGGCGGCTTGTTTTGCAAGAACTATTTGTCCCTTCTCCACCTTCTTAGCAAATGGATCAGCACCATGTGGAACCAGCGAGTTCTCATAATACATCATAATCTGATTAACCTTCTTAGAAATAAGTTTGCCCTTTTTATCATAAGTACCCAACTTTGCCATGAAGTCACTGTTCTCCATATCGGGATGGGATTTATTCCAAGCATATTGAACAGTTACGGATGAGGAATGTAAAGCAGGGGGATTCATCATAATTAACCTAGATATTCGGGGATTAGATTTACCATCAATCATTAATACCCCATTAATACCCGCAGGAACCTTTACCCCATCTGTAGTAGTGTAGGCATTCTGCCAATATACTTCCTTAATTACTCCCTGGATATTTCCCGTAGCTGCTTCATGATCAATCATCACGGAAGCCCCAACCAAAAGGTGCATAGATGCCTTCAGAACTGATTCATCCGTGAAATCGATAGCCATGGATTTTGGATTTATAACTACTGCTGATAATAGTCTGTATACAGGGTATATAAATTCCGATTCAATTGGGTTAAGGTCATCGGCTGTTACTTCTGGGTAGTAAGTGGCATAGTTAGGGGTAGAATAATCAAATAACCCAAAACTTGATAATTGGGCTTTGGTTTCTTCTTGCATAATACGGTTAACCGCATCCATACTTAACTTCTCAGGAAGATGGCTTCTTATTAAAGATTTATCTCCGCAAAGGGTAATTAACTCTATATTAGTCATCGTTATCTGAATTTGATGATTGGTCTTTTCTTTTTGGTTGTGGTTTGTTCTTTTCTCTTACCCTCCGGTCTGAAGCATCCTTCCCTTCTTCCCTAGCTTTTTCTTGAGCCTGTTTGGCAAGCATCCCATCAGGATCAATAGGAGCACGAGGCTCAGGTTGATCTGGGCTTTCATACCCAAGATTTTCAGCATATCCTTGCATACCAATAATCCCATCAGCATATAGAACCCTAGAATTTCTGATCTTAATTTCAGTTGCCTGTTGCATCTTAAGATCATCGGTAATGGTACTAGGATTAAACTCTACAGTAAGATTTTTAAAATTATAACCCTTTAACCTTAAATGTAGTGAATACCCAAACTCTAAATTTGCCTTAACTAAAGATTGAATATTCCTTAGTTGAGATAACATCTTAGTAAAAATGATTGTGATATTGGTCTCCGCCCCCCCCTGAGAACCCAAGAATGAATTAGAATATTTTAACCCATTAGCAACAAGATTTTGAATGATCCCAAATACTTCCCCAAGTCCAGATACATTTTGGGTAGTTGAGTGGAATTCATATTCATGATCCTCCTTATACCCTACCAATAATCCGTCCTTAGTACCAGAAGCCATATTATTTTTGGATTCTGTTAAAAGTTGAGTTAATCTGGCTTTATATTTATCGTCAGTTTCATTTTTAGCTTGGATGGGTTTTTCAAGAAGTAATTCAATAAAGCCCATTACCCCCAGTTGTTTAACTATATAGGCAATGTTTTTTACCATATCCTTTTGAATACCTAGATCCTCTAGAGCTGATACTAAAGGGGGAACTCCATAGGGATCTTCGGTATCCCCCCCGAGGGCATAATATTTATAGGTATTAGAGTTTAATTTAATAAGGTTAAGGGGATCGGTACTAAAAGTACTTATAGATTGATATTTCAATAACTGGTGGGGTTCAAATCTACCCGTAGCCCTGTTTACTTTAAATCTTATGCGTTCTGGATTAATTAAAGCCACATAATCAATTCCACTAAGATCTACCTTAGGAACCCATTCATTAGAAATAGCCCCACCTATAAATAATTGGGAAAGGGTTTTATTAATGATAGAGTCTATTCCTGCACCCCCGTCTAACCAAAGTTTGGCATCATCCAATAAAACTTGCCTCATCTCATTTACTAACTCAGGTTTGGTTTTATTATCAAAAAATACAGTATGACCTGTATTGCTTAATTGAACCAGGTCAGAAATTGCTAAACTTAGGTTTTGGATAAAAGGAGCGGCATTTCTTACAGTCTCAACATAATCCACATATTTTTGTGGGGTAAGATAAGAATAAGCGTCATTAAAATCCACATAGGCATTAGGAAGATCTACCTTACTAACCCTCCCACCTGGCACTGCCACTGTGGGAGATTTAACTGGTTCTGGAGGATTTACCTTTTGGGATGACCTTTCAAAATTTATATTCCAAGGGCCTATTTTCATATTATTGTGGGGCTACTACAACCGCAGAGAACCTTCCTCCACGTATGTAATTTGTAATTGACTCGGCTAAGATAGCATCATCTGTATATGGGGAATCTTCCATTGCATCATCTTCTTGGGTTCCTCTTCTTTTTTCTTTACCCATAGCAATTGGCTTATTCCTTTCATCATATATAAAAGTATAGGCCTCGTTTACAAAAAAAGGATTTTTAATGTTGCAATCGTTGTTACGGATATCCTCTTCTAATTTATCAATAATCAGAGGACGATTTTTGGTAGTGGTTAACCACCCTGGAAATTTCTCAACTTTAGGTCTAGATTCCCCTTTTTCTTTAAGTACTTGGGTAGTGTAATAAAGATTGGGATATCCATCCTCTTGGCACTTTAAAACTGTTGCTAAGCCAATGTCATTTCCTTCGGGGGCTAATAAGGCATTATTATAATCATGTCCATAACCCATAATTAAATCAGCAAATCGATCGGGAGGTATTTTTCCTTTGAAACAAACCTTTTCATCCCCATTTCTATCCATTATACTAAAGGCAGAATAATCTCGTGATCTACCCGAAGCAACGTCCGCTCCAAGAAAATAATGTTGGCCCCTTTTAGGTCTTTCAAATATAAGAAGATTACCATTAAGTTTACGTTCCGGGCTATAGGCTGTGATAGATTCTTCTATATCCCTAATATCTACAAGATCAAATACTGAATCTCCAGAGGATAAAAAGTCACCATCAATTTCTTGGGCAGTCCTTTTTGGTCCCAATACCTGACGCATTGAGTTATACCAATTAGAGTCCCGTTCTGGGTGCATATCCCATTTTAAACGGATGGCATTAAAATTATTTCCTCCCGCAATGGCATCTACCCAAGTTGAGTGAAACCAATTTCCTACTCCGAATGGTGTACTGTTTAAGATAGCGGCACCCCCTGTGGATAAAGACGGAAAAGCGGACGCCCAGATTTGATTTGCCCACCTTACGATAGCAGCCTCGTCTATCACCAGCAGAGAAGTCGCTTCTGAACGTCCAGCATCTTCCGTGGTCGGTACTGAAGTTATTAAAGAACCATTACTGAATTCCATTTCAGTAGCAGTCCCAAATTCTCCAGTTCTTCCATTAATAATCGGGGTTTGAAGAACTCGGGGTAAATTTTTATAAATATACCGTATCCTACCCAATACCCTTTTAGCAACCCTGTCCTTAATTGAAATGATTACTATATTCTTGTTGGGGTGAAATAGGGCTAACCATAAAACAAATAAGGCAATTAATTCAGTTAACCCTGCCTGACGAAATTTGAGAACTATATTAAACCTCTTTGTTAGAAAATACCATAATACCCTGATCTGGTAAGGATATAATTCAAATTTAACCCTTCCCCTAACTGGGTGTCTTACCCAGGCAAGTGAAGCGAAATAGAATACATCTACAGATGCCTTTTGAAGTAATCTGAATTCCTCAGCTGATATATGTTGTGGTATTTCTAATTTGGCCATTCCCAGAGTCTAACCCCAATTTTAGCATTTATCCCAATAGTAGGGTATTTACTAATAGTAAGTTTAGGTTCTACAGCCAACTTTATTCTAGAAAAGGATACTCCCCCCTCAACTGATAGGAAAGGGTAAAAGGTAGGGTAATCAATAACATCTGACCCTAGATATCCAAATACTGAGAATTTCCATTTAGAAACTTTAGGTACTCCCCATTTTTGTGATAGGGTTACAGTTGACATATTGGTACCATCAAACCGGTATTTATATTCAAACTGATTGAGAGGGAATACCTTTTTATATAATTGAGCCTGGATATTTAATAAGGTGAGGGATATTGAGTCCATCTGTAAATCCAGGTTTACTAACTTAGGAGCAGTAGGAAAACTGGTGAGGAATTTGGATTTTATATATAGAGTTTCTTTACCGTTTTCCTTATTTACTAAGGTGATGAGAGAATCAACCATACTCACTAATCTCATACTGTCATCATATGAAATGTACCTGTACTCAGTAATAGGGGGAATGATTATCTTGTAAGGTATGGGTTTCTCAATATATTTAGGAACTTTAACCACTACAGGAAAGTATACAGGTAAGCCTATAACAGGTTTTTTGGGTTTCCATAGTAAATAGCCTGAACCTATACCCCCTAAGAATCCTAAAATTAAGATTACTAGGCCAATTATTATCATATTTCTTATACTCATAATTACCTCCTATTTATACCTTTATTACGCCACCCCAACTGCAGGGTAAATATATATACTTAAGTATATATTTACACCTGCTGGACGGCGCAAATATATAGCAAAATTCGGTACAAAATTAACTAACATTTTTCAAAGCTTTAACAAGGCATCTTTTCATCCAAATCGGTATCTCCATGGGTGGACACTTGGTAACGGATACGCGGCCTTTATTGATCCAATACCCTAGTTTATCCTCTTCAATCACTATCTGAAAGGTATCAGGTACCCCCTGTATACGGGCCAATTCTCTTGGGGTCATCATCAAACCCTGTTCATTGTATTGACGGTTGGCCTTTCGGGCAGTGTTTGGATAGCCAGAGTCAAGATTACGGTAAACTCCAGGAGCTGTAGAGAAGTTCCTCCCCTCTACTTGCCACCTGGTCCAATTTGTTTCAAGCCATTTATCCCTAATCACTTTGGCAGTGGTTTTATATCCGGCATGTAAGGTTAGTTCGGAATCAATATCTTCACGTACATGGCCATTTTCACCATATACAAGGCCTTTGGTTAATTCCCCACAGGTATTATGATAACCAATCGGAAAAATATGGGCAAAATCATCCATTTCAAATCCAAAATTCCGTTTTACCCCTACAACTACCAATCTTACTCGGTTTTTTTGTGAATTACCCCACTCCCAAACCGATGCCTCATGAAAAAATATCCGGTAACCAGGAAAATTACTCTTCCATTCGGACCTTGGGATCACTTCAAGGAGCTTGGGAAGGTTTTCCATCATAAAAACCTTGGGTGAATATTTCTTTATTCCCTGAATGTACATGTTTAGGGATACATTTGCCCTTGGATCACCATATACCTTATTCCTTGAGATCCCCAGAATTGAAGAAGGGCCACAATCAGGAGCCCCAATTATTAGATCCAGCTCATTGGGTTTAAAACTCAATTTAGCCAGACTCTTATGTAATGGTATATTGGGAAAGTTTGCAATCCATTGTTTATCTTTTGGAGTTCCAAAAATTCCTCTTGGTTCAACATTAGCCACCAAATATTTCCTAAAGGGGAATAATATACTGCCGTTACCTCCATCTATTCCGAGTATCTTCATATTGATTCATATAATACCAAATAGTCTGGCAAGTAATGTGCTTGCACTTTAAACCACAGGTAATCAGGGATTCTTGAATACTATTATATTGAAATTCCCATCATGGCAACTCCAAGATTTTGTATTTCAAATTGTGTATTTCTTTCCCCAACCGAAGAAGAACAACATGAACAACCCCGAGAAGGAAGATCCGCTCACTATTGTTCATGTTATAAACTACCAGTATTTCATGGCCCCTATCATCCTAAGATTATGAGGGTTTTAGAATGCGATGTAGAGATTGAAATGGTTTCATTAAAACCAACTTCACAAGCTCAAATTATATAATATCACTGCTTCTGCTCTTAATTGAGACTCTGCCTTTAGATGGCAACATTTTTCTTTCATAGTTCCTTTCTGCCCCGTTCGTTCCGGGGCAGTTTGGTGTGTTGACTAGACTTCTAGATAGTTGTAAGCTAAGTTACTTAATGTGTATTGTCTTCTAAGACTAGAAGTAATATAAAGTATACCCAGTAATGCAGGAAGTCTATTATTATATGAACGATTAAATTAACATTATGAGAACATTTTTAATTAACCTATATTTTTTTACCAAGATCCTGGCAGTAATTGCCTTTTTTGCCGGAACCTTATGGATTAGTAAACATCCGGTTGAATGTGGTAAATGGTATGGAGATTATATGAAAGGTCAAATAATCTCATTTAATTCAAGATAACCATGGTAACAGCAATTCAATGTAAGGAAAAATGGGGGGATCCCGAATTGGAATCTGGAATGAAACTCTGGATTGTTCCCCAAGAAATGACTATCTTAATTCCAGAGATCCCTAGAAAGATCTATTGTAATGCTCTTATGATAGAGCCTTTAAAGGCAGCTTTCAATAACCTTATTGATGAGGGGTTACAGGAAGAGGTTAAAACCTGGGATGGGTGTTTTAATATCCGAAAGAAAAAAGGTCAACTAACGATGTCTCTCCATTCTTGGGGTTTGGCAATTGATCTTAATGCTGCCTGGAATCGAATGGGCCAAACACCTACCTTATCCGCTGAATTTGTCCAGTGTTTTAAGGATTCGGGATTTGATTGGGGGGGTGATTGGAAAAGCCCCGACGGTATGCACTTCCAAATATCTAAAATTTCCTAGTATGTGTATTTTTAAAAAGAAAATCCCCCCTGTTATTATTACCCCGTCCTTAGTTTCCCTATGGAGTAAAGATTTCACTAAGGACCAGTTTTCCTGGAATGATTTCAGTCCTTTATCCGGAAAGGGAATGCGGGGTTTGTATCCCGATTACCAAGAAAGATGTATCTTTCTTAAAGATAATGTTTTACAAACTAAGGAAGGCCTTGAATTATCTGTTTCAACTGGTTCTGCAATTAAATCGGATTGGCAATCAAATGGGTATTATACTTTCGATTGGCTTAAAGGAAAATATAATTTCTGTGGCCAAATTGTTTCTTGGAATCCCATTACCCAAACTGGAAGGTTACTTTATCCTGGTCAGAAAATTTCTTGGGTAGTTAAAATGCCTCCTTTAGGTTATACCTATTTTCCTGCACTTTGGTTATTCAGAGCATTATTCGGCCCTCAACAACCCGAGGTGGATTTTGAGCTTTTCGGTTCAGAATCCAACCCCTATCAAATCGGAGGACCTAGTAATTATATGAAGTTTAGCTATCATTATAGGGATACCCATTACAGTAAAGGTTATACATTTCCCTATGATTTAAGCACAGCATTCCATACCTATTCCTTTGTTTGGAATGTTAAATATATAGCTTGGGAAGTAGATGGAATCGAAATGTTTAGGGTTACGGATCATCTTCCAATAGACCCCATGCTATGGATTGCCAATATGCAATCAGGTAGTGAAACCTCTTATTATCCTGCTTATACCCATGTGTTCACCAAAGCCGAAGAAGGTGCCAAAATGATTATCAAATCTGTAAACATATACCAACTATGATACACTCAATCTCAATACAATTACCCCCAGAACAGATAGTCTTCAAGGATGATTGTATTGAGGAAATGTATAAGGAATTTGGGTTGAGTTTAAAAGAGTTTGTTAAACCCCGTTCCAAACATATCCCACAATCCCATTATGATAAATTTACCCTTAAATTTACCCTTGAGGCTATAGTTATCCCCCTTGATAAAATTAACCAACTGCCTTTAAATTGGCAAAAGGACTTTTATACCATGGTAGACCTTATTGATAAATTAGCTGAGAAATGAAAGAGTTAACCGATTCCGATATAATGCCCTACGGGGTACATAAAGGTAAGCAACTTGCCGATATCCCCGATGACTATTTTCTTTGGGCCTATAATGAAAAGAAGGCCTCACCTTCCGTAAGGGCTTATATTATTAAAAACCTAGATGCCATAAAAGCCAACGCGGATAGGAAAAGGGGGATCATAAGATGATAACCTGGACCTATAATGAATTACCCGATATTAACTGGGATCATCCAGATTTTGGTGAAGTAAATCTTAGGGTTGAGGCTAAAGGTAGGTAAGATGGATAAACTAAAGGATGATGAAGGCCTTTTATATAGGGCTTTGGAAAGAGAGGTTTCAGGCGGATTTTGTAAAGGATACGCAATGGTTAGTGAAGGGGAATGGGAATTGGTAAGAGATTTATTAAGGGCCCTCCATCTCATCAATTCCTATCATGTAGAAAAATTTCTTGTGGATCTAAAGTCGGTGAGGGATAATCCCCAGGATAGCAAGATGTTTCCGGCAATTTGGCCATATGATCTTAGTAGGCCCCAGGTTGATGGTGAAGGTAATATTATTAACCATGACTATAACCTTAAAAAGTTATGGGAAGAGGCAAAACCCAAGGAATCTCAATTTGGTGATAAGCCGATAATCCTTTCAACCCCAGAGGAAATTCTAAAGGTCCAGGAAGAAATGCCTTGGCATAGGCCTGTAGATCCTGATAAGTACATTATGGGATGTGACCCTGCCTCAGGTAGGGATGTTGGGGTAATCTCGGAAGTTCAGGATGGGAAGATTCTAAAGGTAACAGTACTATGTTCCGAATGTAAGGGTAGGAATGGGGCACATGATGTATCCTGTTCAAGGAATCCCATTAAAGATCGGGGTAAAGAGGCTAGGTTGGTGAATAGGGTTATTAAGGATGAGAAAGGGCATATGCGGCCTTCACATACCAAATGGGATGAACCTGCAGGAAAAGAGGACTCGTAATACTCGGATCCCTCACGTATAGAGACCCTGGGAAATTTTTATTTTTCGGGGCCTTTTCGTGTCTGGTGAAGGTGGCCTTAAATCGGATGGGTTTTTATTAGGACTTGTTACTCTCGGATGTTCGTGTCACGAGGGGGATGCGGAATTGGGTACAGTGCTGGGTATACGTAAATTTGCAAAAAAATAAAATTTGTTAGGGGGCAAACATAACAAATTTAAAAAATAATTTTTTTATTTTAATATCTAATTTTCTACATACTTATTTTAAAGCGATATAACAAGCGATAAATAAAAAGTAGATGTAAAGTATCAATTTTGTTTTTTATTCAACCATATTAAGGTAAAATTTCAAATTTGCAGATAATTTCGGCAATAACGATTTATCTTTGCAATTTTCAATTTGCGCTTCAATTGCTTGTTTAAAATTGCGAATAGCTTTTTTTTCAGTTTTAAACTCACCAAATTTTGTTTTACTATCTGCAAACGTACTTTTATGCGAAGTAATATTTTTAATTTGCGCTTCGCTTAAAATACCCGCTTGAATGAAAAATAAAGCGTAATTTTTTTCACCCAATTTTGAAGCAATTTTTTGATAATTGTAATTTGTATTTTTTCCGCTTTTTTTTGCGATAAGCGAGAAATCAAAATTACTTTTATCAATTGCTTTTTCGGTTGCTTTTGTAATGATAGCTTTTTTACGTTCGCTATCTTTAATTTTTTGACCTTTGCTAACAACTACTGAATTTTCAGCTTGTTTGTTAATTTCGTTAATTTCGTTCATAATATAAAGTATTAAAAGTTTGAATTACTAAAATTAATTATTTGACTATTAACACTTTACACCCACTTTTTTAATTTTAACCACTTAAATAACTATTTATCAATTAGTTACGTAGAATTTTCAGACTTTCAAAGAACGTGTTTCAAATTTGATAAGACAAAGATACAACTAATTTTATATATAAACCTAATTTTTTTTGTTAAATTTTGTTAAATTTTTAAATAAATAAATAATTTATTTTCATTCTAAATAAATAAATTTTTCAGCAAATAAATAAATAAATAAATAAATATCCTGAGCGGGCAGGGCAGGGGCAAGGCATAGGATGGTGGCATGATAGTTGTGATGAGTACGGCAGGGCGGGAAAGATTGGGGTTAGAGATAGGTGGGGAAAGATGGATAGTTGGATAAGTGAATAGTGTTTGTTTGATTGATAGCGCTTAAGACGAGGTAACACACGTGGTTGTGTTCTGATGAGGGTAAAATCTAACCTTTCTCAACCCGCCCGCCCCTGCATAGTTGTGTTCTAGAAAGATAGTTTATAAGAAAGTTAATAGATAAGATAGCATTCTATAGATAGCATACTAGAAAGCATAATGGGATGCCTATAGGCATATGGGATGTGCATATATGCAATATGCAAAGTATGTAAGCTTGTATGTAAGCTTGTATGTAAGCCAACAAGAATACGGGCCCTAGTTGTAAGCAAGGCACCCGTTGTAAGCGGTGAAGACTTAAGGCCTAGAACTTACTGTCTAAGTAAGCAATACAAACACCTGATTCATCCGGAGTATGGTAAGCATCTATTTGTTTATCGATCTCTTCAAAGGCTTTGATCCTTTCCTCTGTAGGTAAGGTATTAAGGTAGTCTTCGGCAACGTTGGCCTTATGGGCCCAGGGTTCTCGGAAATCGATTTGGGGTGGCAGGGTATGGTAAATTACCACAGCCTTGATGGCATCTTCAGTTGTCATGGTCTTAAAGTTTTATGGTAAGTAAGCGAGTAATGAATTCTTGATTTTTGGTTTCTTTGAAGGCAGTTGGGGAAGGGGCAGCAACCTTATAAAGCTTGCCTGATGTAGGTAGGGTTGGGTCCTTGGTAAGCTCCATGGAATGTTCCCAGTTCCGAAGATTAGTGATTGAGGCTTTACGTTTGGATTTGAGTTCCCGAATGATTTCCCGATCTGAGCGGGGATCGTTGGCTTCAACGTTTACCTGGGTAAGGTTGCCCTTGATAAAGAATGTTACTGTCCGTTTTAAAGTGTTTGTAGGTTGCATAAAATTTGGGTTTTGGGGTTTAATGCAATATTGCATATTTTAATATTATGCAATATAGGGGCCTTTTAATCCCTATGCAAATTTATTATTCCCTAAGTTTCCCCAACACAGAGGCCTTAAGGATGATGGGGTTTATGTGTGGGATTTGGGAAAGATTGACGGTAAGGATTAAGGGGAAAGAGGGCTAGAGGGCCCCCGCACGTGGTTGTGTATTCACCAGCCCCAAACCGATTAAGGAAATTAACAAAAGGTAAGAGGGAAAGAGGGCCCTAAGGAGTAATAGCCTTAGTTGTGATCCGATACAGATCCGTACCGATAGTTATAGTACTATAGAATCAATTAGTCATTAAGGAATAGGGCATCGGAGATGTCTTCTATGATGAAATCATTCAATCCATCAGCCTGTTGGAGTTTAGTGGCTAGTGGGCCCTTCTCTTCGGCACCGTTTGCCCTTACTTCAGGAATAGCAGGAGTAAGGTACTCGGCTTCGAGGCTTTGTATGATTTGGGGATTATTAAGGGCCTTTTGGGCCGGGTCTTCAATAAGCTTAAGGGCCTCATCTCTCGTTAAAAAGGCCTGTTGTTGGGCATCCTTTGTAGGCCCTGTGGGAGTATTGAAAATGGCAATATTTGTGCTGGATTTAGGCAATAAATAGCTCAAAAGATTCATTAAAGTTGCCGTTTGTTTGGTACCCAATTCGAGGCCTTTAATGTAAGCGTGGGTAACGTTTAAATTTGGTTTCTTATTGCTATAGAGCAAGTTAGCTTCTAGGCCGTTGACTAGACGTCTGTATCGGAATTTGTCCTCAAAGGCATCGGAAATTAGTGACTCGACGAAAACCTTAATCCCCGCCGAAATCTCTTCTTGAGTTGTACCATTTAGCAAGGAACTAAAGATACCTGAACCCTTAACGAGGCCCTTTTGTAGGCTTACCTCATTGGTGTTAGTGTAGTAGGAAAGTTCAGGCAAGGATAAAGGATATCCCAGGTAAGTAAAGCCATTAGTTGTATAATGTTTAGTTATAGTACTAATGATTCTGTAATACTTATCTTCATCCCCTTGATCTTCTTGATATTTGATTGATAGTAATGTTATGTCTTTGATTCTAGGTATTCTGGTTATTTGGTTTTTCATCTTTGTTTTGGGGTTGGGGAATGATCGAAATTAGATCCGAAAATAGAAGGCCTCTAATCAAGGCCTTCTTCCTTTAAGTATTTGAAATTAGATCCTAGCTTAGCTAACCAAATGGAGTGGTCTAGCGGGACC
>Ga0247840_10004874_pt1 | contig 20751 bp, 14 predicted proteins | sample LaCruzMarch2015__FD_192404 | JGI IMG/M metagenome (GOLD analysis project Ga0247840, IMG submission 192404) | Freshwater microbial communities from meromictic Lake La Cruz, Castile-La Mancha, Spain - LaCruzMarch2015_17m | ecosystem: Environmental > Aquatic > Freshwater > Lake | place: Spain... | reverse complement strand
ATAACGCAAGAGCGTCTCCGGGGCAATGGCGGCGCAAAGGTGAATTTGAATCACCCGGGGCTGTTCCAGGGTCAAGGTGCCGGTTTTGTCAAAGAGAACTGTATCTACCTCGTGCAGCAGTTCAAGCGAGCGAGCGTCTTTAATCAAAATGCCTTTGCGCGACGCAATGTTGAGAAAGTTCAGCATGGCAATCGGCGCCGTTGGGCGGACATTGGTGCCGAGACCGGAAGTCGTGATGGCCACCCCCTGCTCCAGCCCAATCAGCAGCGATGCCACGCCACCGGTTACCAACACTGGCAAGGCGGTGCGATGGGCAATCTCGATTGACTTGACCGAGGCGCTCATCTGGTAACTGGCAGTGCGGTTGAGCATGGCGCCAATCTGCGCGGCGGCGGTCTCTTCACCGGCTTTTTCCACCCGAACATAGAGCTTGCCGGCCAGCACCATGGTCGCCGCATAGAGCAGATCGCCAGGAGTTTTTTCCACAGGCTGCGCTTCGCCGGTTAAGGTATGCTGGTCAACGGTCGCCATGCCGCGCAGCACCCGCCCATCGACCGGCGCCATCTGCCCGGCGCTGACCACCACGGTATCGCCCACCTGCACCTGTGCAAAAGGCACTTCCACCTCAATGCCATCAGCCATTGCCAGCCAGACCGTGCGCACCTGTTGCCCGAAGATGTTCGCCAAACCATGATAGGAGCGATCCTGGGTGATCGCCAGCAGCTTCTCAATGAGGTTGTAGGTCACGGCACTGACCATACCCGCCACAAAATAGCCGCCCAATACGAGGCCGGTAAAGCTAAAGACCATGAGGACGTAATAGTTGATCTGTCTCTCTTTCAGCGCCTGATAGGCCCGTTTGTAGACATGGGAATTCATGTAGAGCATGGGCAAGGCGAAGAGCCAAAGCGCCGGTGCATAGAGCCAAAGGGTGGTCAGCATGGCGCCTAAGCCCAGGAGGGAGTAAGCAATCTGGCGATTGATCTGCTTTTCCGCCTGACTCAGATACAAGGTAACGGTTTCCGACATCAACGCCTGCATCTGCACGCTGCGGGCGCGGCCAAAGAGCGGGTCGAAATAATCCACCATGAATTGCTGATAGCGTTCATCCAGCATGAGAGCGGCATGGCGCAGCCGGGGGAGCGTGTCACCCTTGAGTGCTTGCGCGGACGTCAGCGCGATTTTTACGCGGGCCAATAGCTTTTGAGCGAAGCTCTCTTCCGCTAAGGTCCAAGCTGCTTCCGCGGCGGCCGGCTGTGAGGTCAGGATTTCTATCCCGTGGCCGTTGTTGCCATTTCCGCCAGCCGCAGTTGCCGGACTGCCCCCAAAGCTCGATATGCTGCTGAACGCGCCCGGCAACGCTTCGGCCAGTTGTACCTGCGGATTTGCCGCCAGCTTGCCGGCGCGGAGACCGGACCGGATCGCCAACCCGGCGCCGACAGGCTGTGACCGGCCAGGCTTGTTATCGGTCGCGGCGGCAGGCGGATATCCTCGATCATCGGTGAAGGCGCGCTCAGGCATATCCGACTCCTTCTCGTGTCTTGTAATGTGATACGATTTACCATGTGCTAAAGATGTCATCAGGGCGTTTGCGGCTAAGTAAGGAATCAGCTTCTCTGGTTTTCCCGCAGTTCGCCCTTCTCGATCCACAACCGGCGCCATGCCGCGCCCTCCCACAGCCCGCGGCGCACCTCTTCCTCCGCGTCCAACATGGCACGATAACGCGAATTGGGCTGGCTGGCCAGGACGGCCGGCGGGGCGTCCTCCACGATGCGGCCATTTTCGATGACCAGGACGCGCTCGAACGCCTGCGTTTCGCCGACGTCGTGCGTGATGCAGAGCATCGTCGCCGCGCGCCAGTGGGCGCGCGCCTGGATGAGCAGATCGCGCCGTTTGGCGTGATCCAGCCCGCGGAATGGCTCGTCCAGGATCGCCAGCCGGACAGCCTTCTTGTTGAACGCGCGGCCCAGGCGCACACGTTGCCCCTCGCCGCCGGAGACCAAGCCGCCGCTTTCGCCGAGCGCGGTTTGCAGGCCCTCCGGCAGCCGTTCCAGGATGTCGAACAGATCGGCTTCTTCCAAAGCGCGCCCGAGCGCGTTGTCGCCGTCCTGATTGCCGTACTGCAAGTTGGCAAGCAGCGACCGGTTCCACAATTGCACCGCCGGGTCTACCCACGCCGTGTGCCGGCGCAGGTCGCGCAGGCGCTCGCCGTCCAGCGGCGCATCGTCAACCCGCACCTCGCCCCCAGTCGGCTTATGCCAGCCCAGCAGGATGCCGACCAGGGTAGACTTGCCCGCGCCCGATTCGCCTACGATCGCAACATGCTCGCCCGCCTGAACGTGCAGGTTGATATCGCTCAAGATCGTATGCCCGCCGGCCTGCACCTGGACATCCTGCAACTCGATCGTCAGTCCGCCAGTCTTGGCGTTGGATCGTCGCGCAGTCGGATCGTCGTCGGACGACGCGCCGGTCAGGCTCACTTCATCCGGCGCGCCCAGTGGTTCCAGCAGCCGCAATGTGTGGTTGCGCATGACTGGGTATTGCTGTAACAGCGTAAATAAGGATTGCGCCAGCGCGGGCAGATTGAGCGTCCAATAGAACAGCAACAACACATTGCCCGTCTGCCCGCCGCGCGCCACGTAGTTCAAGAGGATGACGACCGAGAACGCGACGTAGAGCATCGCGCTGATGCCCTGCAAAACGACGACGATGCGCCAGGTGGCGAGCGATGTGTGCGCCCATTCGGTCAACAGCGTCTCGTGGGCGCGGCGCATCGCACGCTCCGCGCCGTGCATCCGCGCCGGAACCAAGCCGAGCAGCGCATCCAGATAAAAGCGACTCAACGCGCTGTTGTGCGTGAAGAGGCGCATCTCGCGCTCGCGTTGGATGATGTTGCTGAAATACGCGACCGCGGCAAAGACGAGCGCGAACCCAATCGCCCAGGGCGCGCTGACCGGATCGAGGATGATGACGCCGGCCACGGTGAGCAGCAGTTGAAAACCCAGCCGTAACGCGTTCACCGCCAGCGCCGGCAGGCCGCGCAGCGAGCGCAGCCCGTGGGCGCGCATCGTCATGTCGGAGGTGAGGCGGCTGTGGAAATAGCGATCGCTAAGCCGCGGGATCTTTTCGAGGAGCAGGATGCGCAGCCGCGTCTCCAGCCGCCGGCCGATCCGCTGCTGGATGGTTGTCAGCGGCAGTTCGAGCGCAAACAGGAGGAGGATGAAGACGGCCAGGGCCGCGATGGCAAACCAACGCGCCGTTGAATCGGGCAGCGTTGCACCGAACCGCATCACGCCTTGAAGCAAAAAGGCTTCGAGCGTGACGCCGAGCGTCGCGATCAACAGCGCAACGCTGAGCACGCCGAACGTGAGCAGCCCATCCTGGCGCGCGCTGCGCCAGATTTCCTTTTCGGGATGGAGCGGCGGCTCACGCAGCGCGGCCACAAGCTCCGGCGGCAGGCCCTTTTCGGCGAAGGCTTCCGGCGCTTCCTCGCTGCGGCCGAGCACACGGATGAGTACCGCGCCGCGCAGGAGCAACTGCTCCGGGGCGTCCGGCTCGGCCGGCAGCGGCTCGACGAACCAGAACGTCGCGGGGATGGGCGAACCTTCCAGGTGCCTGCCCTGAGCTTGTCGAAGGGTGGCGCCGGCGCGCGCCTCCTCGAAGAAGCGCGCCAACACTTGGCCCGCGACCGCGCCGCGCTCCAGGCCATTCGCATGGACGATGGCCGCGACCATGCGCGTCGCCGCGTCCAGCGCGGCCAGCCCGCGCCAGCCGGGATCGTCACACGCCTGGCCGATCAGCTCTTCGATCCGTGCGTCGGGCAGGTGCAAATCGGCCAGCCGCCGGCGCAACGGCGTGAGGAAGCCATCCGTGCCGGCCCATTCGCGGAACGCTTCCGCGGGCACGGGAAAACGGTGAATGTACAGATCGGCCAGCAGGTGCTTTTCATCTACCCAGCGCCGGCCGGTCCCCGGATCCATCACCTGGACGAAGCGACCGTGTTTGCTCCAAACGATGATGAAGTGCGTCATCCCGTTCGGCAGGCGGACGACGACAAGCGCGGGCAGCGCGCTCGCCTCCGTCAGCAAGAGGTGGTCGCCGGGAATCATGATCTGCTCGGCGTCCAGGCCAAGCTGAACCGCGATCTGCTCGATGACGTCAATCGAGGTGCCGTCCACCTCCGTCTGGCACGCCTCGCGCAGCCGGCCGTAACTCGCGGAGATGCCGAAGCCCTCCAGCAGCGCCTTGAGCGACGCCGGGCCGCAGTCCATCTCGGAAGTCTGGACGACTTCGGGAACGAAGAAACGTGGTTTGGTTGACACGCGTTTACCCGCCCATTCCATGCATCGTTGCCATCTACTCCGCACGCGCGATCTGGCCGCTTGCACGGGTAAGCAGCGTCAGCGGCGAAACGCGCTCAACCTCGATCTTGATTTCTCCGCTCACTTCACCTTTCGGCAGATTTCCGGAGAGCAGCGCGATCTTCACCGTGTCCGGCGCCAGGCGGTTTTGCGTGCGCATCGGGGTGTCCGCGACCATCGCTTTCAGTTGCTGCGGCGGTTGGTCTGCATCGGCCTGAATCGTCAGCGTCACGGGCTGGCCGGGGCGCAGGCGCGCGATGGTTTTTTCCGGGAAGCGCACGATGAGCGCGCCGTCGCGTTGTACCTGCCAATCACTGCTGGTTTCATAGAGGACGACGGGCGCGAAGACCAGCCACGCGATCCACGCCAGCACCAGGATGCTGGCAATGATCAGCGCGGCGAGCGAAGGGCGGAATGAATCGCCTTGCAGTGAGCGCATCGAGCGTGAAAAAGTGAGCGCCATAATATCCTTGTTCTCTGGTCTCTGTTTTATGTTTTCGTTTGTACCGTCGCGTCATTGCCAGACGCCCAGCGCGGCAACATCGCATTGACCAGGCCGACAGCAGAGCCGCCCACCCCAATCACAAAAGCGGGCAATACGCCGAGGTGAAAGAGAAACACACCGCCGATTGCCACGGCGCCCGGCACAAAGGAGGCGAGCAAATCTATCCGCAGGTTGGCGCGCAAACCATCGGCGATCTCGAACAGTCGCCCCAATTTCTCAAGATTGCCATCCATGAGAACGACCGAGGCCGCATCGGCGGCGACCGTGGACGCGCCGTGCAGCGACACCGAGACGTGCGCTTTCTTCAGCGCAATCGCATCGTTGATGCCATCGCCGACGAAACAGACCGATGCGCCATTCGCTTGCATTTGTTCGACAATTTGCGCTTTGCCCGTCGGCAAAACCTCAGCAAAATAATTCTCAATGCCCAGATGCGCGGCCAATGCGGCGGTCACTTGCTCATGGTCGCCCGATAGAATGTAGAGCGACAGGTTGCGCGCCTTGAGTTGTTGCACGAGTTGTTTCACTTCGGGGCGGATGGCGGGGCGCAGTTCGATCATGCCGTTCAAACGACGATCTACTGCGATATAGATGTACGAATAGCCCTGCGCGTGCCCCGCCGTTTGCAGCGCGCGCCATTCGGTCGGAACGTCAATCGCTTCCATCCCCATATACCGCGCGCTGCCCACGTGGACCTGTCTATCTGCCAAATGAACCAGAATGCCGAACCCTGCCTCGTAATGTACGGCTTGCGCGATGTTCAAATCCAGTTGGCGCGCCTGCGCCGCTTGCAAAATGGCGCGCGCAATCGGATGCGTCTGCCGCGCTTCCGCCGAGGCAGCATACTGCAATAACTGGTTCTCGTCCAGTCCGTCGCGCACATAGATTCGTCCCAGTTCCGGCTGTTCCAATGTCAGCGTGCCGGTCTTGTCGAACACGACGGTGTCAACTTTGGACAAGAGTTCCAATGCGCGCCCATCTTTGATCAAAATGCCATGCTGCGTCGCGAGTTTGAGATAATTCAACACGCTGAGCGGCCCGGTCAGGCGTGCATCCCAGGCGACATCCGAGATCAGCACCGCCATCGCCCCGGATACTCCGGCGATCGGCAGAGCCGCCGCGCTCAACGCCAACATCGGCGCAGCGGCTTGATCGCCGAACTGCTTGCTCCATAGCGCGACAGATGATGGATAGTCCGCGGTGTTCCGCAATATCTCGGCGATTTGCGCCGCCGCCGTTTCTTGACCGGATTTGTCCACCCGCAGGCGGATCCTTCCTGATACCACCAGCGTCGAGGCAAAAACGGGATCACCGATGCTGCTTTCGATCGGTTGCGACTCGCCGGTCAACATGCGCCGATCAATCGTGGCGATGCCTTCGGTAATGATGCCATCGGCGGGGATGCGCTGACCTCCTGAAACGATACATTCATCGTCGGGTTTTAATTGCTCGAATGGGATTTCGACTTCCAGGCCGTTTTGCCCGTCCTGAGCTTGTCGAAGGACCCAAACCGTGCGCGGTTGCTCGCCCAATGCGCCGGTCAACGCTTCCTCTGATCTGAGCCGCGTCCGCAAGACGATTTTCTTGCTCAAAGCATACGTGCCTTCAAACAGCGCCGTCATCGAAAACAACCCCGTACCGATCAGCCCCCCCATCGCAATAGCATCGCGAACGGTGGCATCAATCTTGCGTTTCTTGACCAGGTTGTGATAGCCCTCGCGGAAATATGGGATGACGAGTTTTACCAGAATCGGCAGACTCAGCAACGCCAACGGATGCGCCACCAATGCGCCCGCCGTGGTCAAGCCCAAGACCGCCGCCGAAAGCGCAATGTCTTGATTGAGTTTCGCGTCTTCGGCGCGAAACCTGGCTTGCGCTTCCGCGGATAGTTGCGCGCCGTTTTTTTTGTCGTTCGTTGTCGCATCTGGGGCCTGGCCCCGCTGGGATATCCGGATGCCTGGCGTAATGGATGGATTGCGCGGATGCTCAGCCGCCGGGGCCGAGCGCATCGTATTAAGCCAGGCGTGGGGCGCGACATCCTTCAAGACGGCAAACGCATCTTTGATCATCTGAAAACTCTATTGTCCCGCCTTTACTTCCGTCCAAATCCGATCATACAACCTGGTCGCCTCGCCTACGTCTTTGGAGCGATGCCCCCTTTTGATCGCGTCGGCGGGCGGATTGGTGGCGGAGAATGCCATATACCTCTGATAGAACTCTGGATCCGAGGTCTTGAGCAATTCGAGGGTGGCTTTGTTGGGGCTGGAATTCGGATAGGTTTTGGTGATCAGGATGCTCATCTCCGGACGCAGGACGAAATTGAGGAACGCCATCGCCGCATCCTTGTGCGGCGCGCCCTTGGGGATGGCAAAATTGTCGTACCACAGTAACCCTCCCTCTTCAGGCAGGATGTAGTTTATGTTAGGGTTTTCCTCATGCGCAAGCGCAGCTTCGCTATTCCACATCACGCCGGCGACGGCTTCGCCGGACAACAGCGCGGTCTTGGGGCTGTTGCTATCGTAGAGTTTGATGTTCGGCGTCAACGCGATGAATTTCTTTTTCGCCGCTTCCAACTGCGCCGGGTCAGTCGAATTATAGTCATAACCCAATACGAGCAGCGCCATGCCGATATTTATCCGCTGGTCGTCGAGCAAGACGAGTTTGTTTTTGAACGCCGGGTCCCACAGGTCGGCAAACCGGGTGATCGGTTTCGTGACTTTTGCGGTATTCACTGCAATACCGAAGGTGCCCCACTGGTAGGGCACAGTATATTTGTTGCCGGGATCATACGCGGGATTTTGGAACTGGTCGTCCACATTGGCAAAGTCCGGAATCTGCCTGAGGTCAATCGGCTCGAGCATGTTTTGCGCAATCAGAATGGAGACGAGGTAATCCTGCGGGAGGATCACGTCATAGTCTTTTGCGCCGACTTGCAGTTTGGCGAGCAACTCTTCGTTTGATTCATAGGCGTCATAATTGACTGTGAGATTGTACTCTTTTCCGAATTCGTCCAGCAACGCCTGTGGAATACCACCCGCCCAGGCGTACAGGTTGAGTGCTTTCGACGTAACGACCGGACCGGCGGCGGTTGGCGCGGATGGCGGCGGCACGGGCGTGGCTCCGGCGCACGCGCTCAACCCAAGCAGTATCATCGCCAGTAACGCAGCGCGCATAGATAACATGAATGGCTTGAACATTTTTTCTTCTCCTTTAGCGATTTATGAATCACGCATTACGCCTTCCGCGCTTGCAGCCGCTGTGAGACCAACAGCACGACAAAAACAGTCAGAATCCAGAGCGTCGAGAGCGCGTTGACTTTGGGCGTGACGACGGTCTTCAGCATCGAAAAGACGCGCAACGGCAGCGTGGTCGAGCCGGGGCCTGCAGTGAACATCGTAATGACACAATCTCCGAGCGAGAGGGTGAACGCCAGCAGCGCGCCCGACAGCACGCCCGGCATGATGAGCGGCAGCGTGACGCGCCAGAAGGTGACAACCTCGTTCGCGCCCAAATCCATTGCCGCTTCCTCGAGTGAGCGATTCATCCCTGGCAGCCGGGCGCGCACAGTCAGCGCGACGAAAGGTAGGCTAAAGACAATGTGCCCAGTGATGATCGTCGGCAGGCCGAGACTGAACCCCGTCTGCGCAAAAAATGCCAACAGGGCGATCCCCAGCACAACTTCGGGGATCATGATCGCGAGATAGAGCGCCGCTTCGGAGAACCCTTTGCCACGAAAGTCGTAGCGATGCAACGCCAGCGCCGCGGCGGTGCCGATGAGCGTGGAAACGAGGGTCGAGGTCAAGCCGACGATGAGGGTATTGCGCGTGGCGGCCCAGATCGCCTTGTCTGCGAACAAATCGCCGTACCATTTGAGCGTGAACCCGGTCCAGTTGACGCTAAACTTGCTGTTGTTGAAAGAGAACAGCACGAGCAAGAAGATTGGCAGATAGAGACAAAGGTACGCGGCGATGGCGTACACCGTCAGGAGGGGCAGCCCGTGTGGCTGCCCGCGCAGGCGGGTGTGCTCGCTCATATCGCCAACTCCTCGCCAAAGCCAAAGATGCGCGTATAGACCAACGTCACCGTCAGGGTCAGCATGAGCAGCACAATGGACATCGCCGCGCCGAAGGGCCAATCGCGGGCGGTCAGGAATTGATTGCGGATCAGGTTGCCGACGAGCATGGTCTTTGCCCCGCCCATCAAATCCTGCACGATGAACATCCCCAGCGCGGGGATAAAGACGAGGATTGAACCCGCGATGATGCCCGATAGCGAAAGCGGCAGCGTCACGCGCCAAAAGGCGCGCCAGGATCGTGCGCCCAAATCCGCGGCGGCTTCCAACAGCGCGGGGTCCACTTTTTCCAACGAGGCGTAAAGTGGCAGTATCATAAACGGGATGAACTCATAGACCATCGCAATTAGCACCGCGCCTGGGGTGTAAAGTTGAATCTGTTCAAAGAACCACCGCCCAGGCCCTTGCAGCAGCCCCAGCGCGGACATCGCCGTACTCAACACGCCTTCCCCGCGCAGAATGATCATCAAGGCGTAACTGCGGCTCAGATAATCGGTCCAAAACGGGACCAGGATGAGAAACACAAGGAGCGAACGGCGGTATGGACGCGCGCGCGCGACATAGTACGCCAGCGGATAACCGGCGAGCAGACAGACGATCGTCGTCAGCAGGGCGATCCAGATCGAATCCCAAAGGATGCCGGCATATTGGCCGTCGAACAAGCGGGCATAGTTGGCGAGTTGAAAGGTGTACTCGACATTGCCGTACGTCCCACGCGCGCCAAAACTGATGACGACGATGAGCGCCAACGGGATGAGCAGGAATACAATCAGCCAGAACATCGTCGGCGAAATCAGAAGCAGACCTTGTAACCCAGGACGTTCGCGGATGGCTCGCAACATAGCTATTCCACCAGAACACGCGCGCTTTCGGGCAGCCAGACAGTGTAAACCTCGGCGCCAGGCGAATACGCGCTCGGTTCAGCAACGGGGATCAGGTTCTGCTGGCGGACGCGCAGTTTCGTATCCGTCACGTTTCCAGCGGACATCAATCGCAGATCAAAGTGTGTGTCGGTACCCGCATAAACCACGTTCGCGATGCGCGCGCGAAAACAATTCGGAACGCCGGGCGAATCCTCGCGCAACGCACGGATTCTTTCCGGGCGCACGGTGACGGTCACTCGTGCGCCGAGCGTCAGCGCGCGCTCCATCTCAGCGACGACCGGCAACCCACCGCAATCTACCGTCGCGAATTTACCCTCGCGGGCGACGATGACACCCGGCAAGAAATTCGTTTCGCCTATGAAATCTGCGACAAAGCGCGAGCTAGGGCGCTCGTAGATTTCCGCGGGCGTGCCCACCTGCAGAGCCTTGCCCGCATTCATCACCGCAATGCGATCGGACATGGTCAGCGCTTCTTCCTGGTCGTGCGTAACGTACACGAACGTGATGCCAACTTCGCGCTGGAGGATCTTGAGTTCGAGTTGCATCTCCTTGCGTAGTTTCTGATCGAGCGCGCCAAGAGGTTCGTCGAGCAAGAGCACGCGCGGCCGGTTGATCAGCGCTCGCGCGAGGGCGACGCGCTGCTGCTGCCCGCCAGACAACTGCTTGGGGTAACGCTTCTCTATATTCGGCAAGCGCACCATCGTCAGCGCTTCGGTCACACGCTGACGGACTTCGTTCTTAGGCGTGTGGTTCATTTCCAGCCCGAACGCGACGTTTTGCGCGACGGTCATGTGCGGGAAGAGCGCGTAACTCTGAAAGACCGTATTGACCGGGCGCTGAAACGGCGGCGTCATCCCCATCGCCTGCCCGGCGATGACCACCGCGCCGGAGGTGGGCTGCTCAAAGCCCGCAATCAAGCGCAGCGAGGTCGTCTTGCCGCAGCCGGAAGGCCCCAGCAGCGAAAAGAACTCACCGTCGCGGATATGTAGCGTGACATCGTCCACGGCGAGGACCGGGCTACCATCCGGGCTGGTGAACTTTTTGGTCACCTCCTGCAATTCGACCACGAACTCACTCATTACTTCTCCAGAGACATATCACGATAGCAGAATCAATAGTCATTGCGGACATGGGACGCCTCCCGTCCAAGATACCTTCAACGTCCCAAATCCAGGTCGAGATGTCCAGCAGTCATTTCACATCAATTGTCGGACAAGCCCCACCAGGTTTCCAGAGAACCTGACGGGGCTTGTCCGCAATGGTTATCAACCGACACTAGATCTGCGGTGGCCCAAACGGCCACCACTTCAGCTTGCCTACCGTTTCCTGCACACCGGGATTGCTCGCCAGCGCCTGCGCTTGTTGCGCGACGCTTTGTGCAGCCGAACTAATCGCGTTCCCGGCGCTGGTCAGCGCGGATTGCGCACCCTGCAAGATTTCGTCAGCCGTGACGCCGGCTCGGAGATTCGTTTGGACTTTCATGCAGCAGCTCCTTGTGGTGCTAATGTCATCGCGGGCGCGGGCGGGGCAGCCGGGGCGGGCGGGGCCGGGGCGGGGGCGGGGGCGGCCGGCGCGCCCGCGACGACCTGCCGCAAGGCAACGCGCAGCGCGTCGCGGTTCTCGTCGGCGACCTTGCGGATGGCGGCGGTCGCGTGCGCCTTGCGCTCCTTCTCGGATGCCAAGTATTGGTCGGGCGAGACGGTCACGACCCCGTTATGGATCAAGTGCCCGAGGAGTTGCTGCCCGAAGGCCTTGTGCCGGTTGGGCCGAGCCTGCCAGGCCTGGTACGCCAGGAAGCCCTTCACGTCCTGCTGGACGCTGTCGGCGCGCCACGTGGTCAGGCTGTACAGCAGGATGGTGTCTTCCACGGCCCGTTTGAGTTCCGGCTCGCGGCCCACCTGCGCATCGGTCAGCCAGGCGAGGTTGAAGTTGAGTGACTCGCAAAAACGCGCGACCTTCTTAGTGAACTGCTCCAGCTCCTTTTGCGACAGCCCGTTCAGCCAGGCGGCAAACCCGTCCGCAGACGCGGGCAGGGTGTTGTACAACTCGGCGCGGCTGCCGGGCGCAGCTTCCGCGACCCATTGCTTGAACTGCTGCGCCAGATCATGCGTGTGGCTGCGGAATCTGAGCCGCCCGCGCAGACCCTGGTACATTTGCCCCGCTTTGGCCGAGGCTTGTTTGGATGCCGCGCTCGCTTTCACCGAAACTTGCTTGGATGCCTGGCTCGCCTTGCCCGACCACGCGGCGGTGTCCGGCGGTTTCGGCGCCCACTTCGGTTTGAGGACGAACCAGAGGACGGCGACGATCAAGACTGCGAGAAGAATGTACATTGCTGGGTTCCTTTCCTGATCTCATGTGTGCGCAGAACGATCTGCGCGCCTGTTGCTGGATCTTGCGACTGAATATCTCGTGCTGCGATCACCCCCTTCTCCTGGTAAAGGCCTGTGGGGCAACACGTCCCGCCCCCGCACTCATGGCGCTGGCGTGGGTGTGCCGGTCGGCGCCAGGCGAGCCGATTGGGTTGCGGCCGGAGTTGGCGTGCCGGTTGGTATGCCCACGGGCGTGCCGGTCGGCGCCAAGGCGGCGCCCGGCGCGGTCAACGTTGTCGTGACGGCGGCGCCGGCTTGCACGCCCCACGGACGATTGGCCCCCGCCATCGCGACGATTTCCGGCTCAGGCAGCGCACGGAAGTAGAGACTCACCTCGTCCACTTGACCGGTGAAGAACGCTGTCCAGGCCCCGTTGTCGTTGTCGCGGCCGATTTCGAGCGCCCGTCTACCATAACCAATCACAAAGCCACGCTCGGCGCTTTGTGTCGCCACTGGCCGTCCATAGAGATACAGTGTACCCTTTCCGCTGGCCTCGTCAAAGCTGAAAGCGATATGATACCATGCGCCGGACGCGGGGGTCCAGGTGTAGGCAACGGTGGCGCCAAATGCATCCGCTGCGCCCACGACGCCCTGTAATTGACGCGCGCCCGCGTCGTAACGCAATTGGTAGGAGTCATAGATTTCGGCGCCAACCGGTTTGGCGATCAACGACTGATCGGTCGTTGGCGGCGTCTGCCAGCGGAACCAGCCGACGATGGTGAACGATGCTGGCCGCAGCGAGACCGAGTCTGTGATGCTCACTGAACGATTGGTGCCATCGAATTTCAGGGCATAACGGTTGCCGGCGACCGGCGCCAGCGCCACGACCTCCCAAGCTGGATCGTTCACCAGGACGCCCGTATTTTTCTGACCCGACGAATCGTTCACGATCGTGCCCGTGCCTTCGTCGAACGCCCAGTAACCGGCCAATGGGACGACCGGCGTGGCGGTCGCCGTCGCGGTGGCGGTCGGCGTCGCGGTGGCGAGCGGCGTGGGGGTGCGGGTCGGCGTGCTCGTCGGTCGGGGCGTCTGGGTGGGGGTGCGGGTCGGCGTCGCGTTTGGCACACTGGGGTCGAAGCCCGTGGGCCAGACCGACTTCTGATCCATGGTGGTCGCGGCCAGACTGACGGCCTGGTCTACATACTGTCCATTGATTTCCACCATGTCGCGCAGGGTCGCGCCGGCCAGGTTTGCCCCACGCAAATCGGCCCCACTGAACATCGCGCCGGCTGCGTAGGCGCCATCCCAAGTCGTGTTGTCCAGCGACGCGCCGTCCAGCCGCGCCGCCAGCCATACTTGTGTTGTGTGGGTCTTGTCCACGCTGCTCAGAATCGCACGCCGAAAATTGGCGTTCGTGAGCACTGCGCCGCCCAAGAAGGCATTGGACAGGAAGGCGCGTTCGAGATTGGCGCCGGTCATTTGGGTGCCGCTCAAGTCGGCGTTGCGCAAATCCGCGCCGCTCAGGTCCGCCTCTTGCATGTTCGATCCATACATCAGGGCATCTTGCAGGTTGGCGCCGCTCAAACGCGCCTTGTTCATTTTTGCCGCCGAAAAGTCGGCGCCGACCAACGTCGCACCGGACAGGTCTGCGCCGCGCAAATCCGCCCCGCCGAGGCGCGCTTTGGTCAGGTTGATGCCGCTCAGCGCCGCGCCTTGCAAATCCGCGCCGCGCAAGTCGGCGCCAATCATCTGGTTGCCGGCCAGCCGCACCTCGTGCAGATCTACACCGATCAGCCGCGTCTGGTTCAAGATCGCGGCGGTCAATTTGGTGTCCTTGAGTGTCACGCGCGTCAGGATCGCGTTGGTCAAGTCGGCGCCCTGCAAATCCGCTTCGCCGAGGTCTGCGCCAATCAGCCGCGCGTTCTTCAGGTTGGCGCCGATCAGGATCGCGCCGTGCAGGTTGGCGCCATCCAGGATCGCGTCGCTCAGATCGGCGCCGTTCATATCGGCCCGCGAGAGGTCGGCGCCGATCAGATTCGAACGACTGAGATCGGCCTTGTTGAGTGCGGCGCCGCTGAAATTGGCGTTGGTCAGGCGGCGCGCACTCAGGTTCTCTCCGCTACATCGGGGCGGACATTCGTTCGCGGTCACCGCGGCGCAGCCCGCCAGCGCGGTTGCCAGCGCGATGACGATTGCCCCCCGGATGATTCGACGTAGATGCTCAAGCATTTCGGCCCTCTTATTGCCAGTCTGCAACCCAATCTCCTCAATCCTGTCGGTTCGCTTCGGGCGGCACCTGGAACCCCTCAGGCCAGCGCGTGCTGGCGTTGTAGCGGGCGCCTTTCAGGTTCGTGTTCTGATTGAGCGGGACGCGCTTCGCCGCGTTCAACTCCTTAATCTTGGGGTCGGTCGCGGTAAAGCCCAGGTCGAACGGCTCAATATAGACGAGCACCGCGCCGGTCAGATCCGCGCCGCGCAAATCTGCGCCGTTCAGGTGCGCGCCTATCAGCATGGCCCCGCGTAATTGCGCCTGGTTCAAGATGGTGCCTGCCAGATTCGCGCCGTAGAGGCTGGCGCCGTTGAGGTTCGCGCCGGCCAAGTCCGCGCTGCCCAGATCTGTCAGATTCAGCCACGCGCCGGAGAGGTTACTTTTTGCCAGCAACGCGCCCGACAGATCCGCCCCACTCAAGGCATCGCCGCTGAGATTGCTGCCGCTCAAATTCGCGGCGCTGAGCCGCGCGCCCGAAAACTCGACGCCGGCCAGGTTGCTGTTGCTCAGGTCAATCCCATTCATCAGGGCGTTCCCCACATCAGCGCCGCCCAGGATCGCGCCGGTCAGTTTTGCGCCGGTCAGGTTGGCCTCGGAAAGATCGGCGCCGCTCAAGTTTACTTCCTGCAAATCCGCGTTGCCGAGGTTGGCTTTGCGCAGGTCAGCGCCGATCAGTAGCGCACCGGTCAAGCGCGCGTCGCGCAGATTGGCTTGCGCCAGGACCGCGCCCGAGAGATCCGCCCCCGCCAGTTGTGCGCCGCTCAACTGCGTTTTAGACATCCTGGCTTCGGTCAAAATCGCGCGATCCAGTTTGGCGCCGTTGAGATTTTTGCCGGCCAGATTCGCATTGATGCACGTCGGCGGGCAACCAGCCGGGAGCGGCAACGCGCACGCGCTGAGGAGCAGGCAACCGAATAACAACGCAGGCAGGATGAGAAGTTGGCGCATGGTCATTGCTCCCTCACGGCGCGGGCGTCGGCGTGGGACGCGGGCCAGCCGGCATCGGCGGCGCCGCCAGCGTCGGTGTGATCGCCGTGGTCGCCCCCAGGGTCGGTGTGATCGGCGCGGCTGGCTCCTCCAGCGTGGGCAACGGCAGGATGTAGGGCGCATTGCTGGGCACCAACATCACCCGAATCGCGGGCGAGAGCTTCTGGATGTATTCATAAGTCAGCAGGTTCTTGTCTTTGGCGAGCGCCTGGGCGATCAATGTTAAGGCTTCGCTTTGCGACTTCGCTTGCACCAGGATGGCATCCGCGTCGGCTTGCGCCCTGGCGCGCCGGGCATCCGCATCGCCTTGCGCCAGTTTGCGCACCGACTCGGCCTGATATTCGGCCTGGGTTTTCGCCTGTAGGGCGACTTGTTTTTCCTCGACCGAGGCGGCATATTCGGGCGAGAACGCGATGTTGCGGACGATGAACCGGTCGAGAATCAGCCCCTTCTCTTTGAAAACCGCGCGCACCTGGGCATCCAAATCGCGTTCCAGATCCAGGCGCTTGGAGCTGTTCACTTCATCCACTTTATATTGTGAAACCTGCGTCCGGACAAGGCCGCGCACGACGGGCCGCACGAAATCTTCGATGTAACGTCCCTGCCACTCGATATGGAGGCGAATCACTTCTTCGGTGTCAATCTGGAAAATGGTCGAGCTGTCGAGCGAAACCTCCTGCCCATCCGACGTGCGCGCCATGATCGAATCGTCGCCGGGTTTTTCACCCTCCGTCGGCTTGGACGCCATCGTGTAGGTCTGCCAGTAGATCGGATAAAGCTTGACGTCTTCGGCCAGCGGCACCAGGAAGCGCAGGCCGGAGCGCAAAGGCCGGTCGCGATAGCCATCCGGCGCGGTGAGCGAGATAACCACACCGACTTGTTGCGGCTCGACGAAGATGATACTGGCGTGGAGCAGGGTGATCGCGATCGCGACGATCAGCAGCACCAGGGTGGTGCGCGTGAGCAAGCCGCGCAGCGCGGCCCCCAGCCCGCGCAGCCGTGCGGTTTGCCAGAGATACAGAATCACCCCAACGGCAAAAATGATCCAGATGGCTAGAGAGAGAAAGGTCAAGGACTGTTTGAGTAACATGGTCTCTTCCTATGGATGCGCGATCACCATCAGCGTCGGTGCGCGGCGGAGCACGCACTGCAACGCGACCGCCAAGGTTTCCGGGTCGAGCGCGGCGAAACTTTCGTCCAGGATCATCAGGTCGGCGCCTTGTAACAACGCACGGGCGATGTACAGCCGGCTGCGCTCGCCGTGCGACAACTGCCAGCCGCTCTCACCGACCATCTGCTGCAACCCGGAGGGCATCCGACCGATCACGTCCCCCAGGCCCAGCTCGCGGCAGACCTCCTCGGCCTCCGTAAGATCCGCCGGCGTCGGGGGCCAGCGTCGTCCCATCAGCAGGTTGAAGGCGAACGTCTCGGTGAAGACGTGGTTCTCGTGAAACTGCGGCGCGACCGCGATCCGGCGCCGCCAGGTCTCCGCGCCCAGGCTCGGCCGGTCATAGCCCGACAAGAGCAACAGCCCTGACTCCGGCGGCCGCAAGCCCGCCAACACCGCGGCCAGCGACGATTTGCCGCCGCCCGACGGCCCTTCGAGCAAGAGCCGCTCCCCCCGCCGCACCTGGAGACTGCACCGATCCAAGACGGGCTGACCGTGCGGGCGGTAGCGGAACGTGACCTCTTTGGCCGTGAGGAGCGGCGGCTGGGCGGACTCGCTGGCCGGTTCCGGTTGCGCCGGCAACATGATGGACGCGGCCGCCTCGCGACGCGCCGCGGCGTCGAAGAGCGGCGCGACCTGCCCCCACGCCTGCGTGACCGCGACGACGTTCTGGACGCCGGCGACGATGCTGGTCAACGCCTGGAGCGCCAGGAAGATGCCGCCGAGACTGATCGCCAGCCGCGCCGGCGTCGGATCGGCGGTGAGAAACGCCGCCGCGAGGCCGGCCAGCCCGACGACCATCCATGTGCGCGGGATGGCGGCGAGCACCATCCCGGCGCGATCCACATGTTCCGAGAGGCGCAGATAGCGATCCAGGTCGCGATCCTCGTCCACGTGCCAGGCTGCGGCATCCTCCTGCGCCAACCGCGTGCGATGGCCGACCATGCGCTCAACCAGGTCGTTGGTCATCCCGCGATAGGCGGTCACCCAAGCGCGGCTGGTCCGCCAATAGCGCCAGCCGAGCAGCAGCGTGATGAGCGCGCACAGGACGAGCAGCAGCGCGTGCAGCCAGCCGCCGATGCCGGTCGCCAGCACGCCGATCGCGATCAGGAGTTGCGTCAGCGAAACGAGCGTGGTCAGCCCGCCGCCAAGCGCCAGCAACTCGATGGAGTCGGTTTCCAGGACGCGGCCGAGAAATTGCCCCAGCCCCTGATGGCGAATTTCGTCGGGCTGGAGTTTCAAAGTGCCGTAAAGCAAACGTGCCTTGAAAACGCCACTCAGACCGGTCGCGAGCTGGCCCTGGGCGTGGGTGGTGAGCAGTTGCAGCGGAATGCCGGTAAATAGGAGCAACGCCCACGCCCATAGCCAGGCCGGGTCGAAATTGCCACTGAGGACGCTGCGCCCGATAATGAACCAGGTGACAAGCAACAACACCAGGCGCACCAGGTCGCCGCCGAGTGCGGCGAATAACTGCTGCAAGAGTCGCGCTTGCCGTGCGTGCTGCCAGATCCCCGCCGCCGGCGAGAGGCGCAGGAGCCAGCCCCCCTCCAGACGTGCGGCGCTCAACTGCTCCGCCAAGATCGTCGCGGCCACCCGCTCGCGCTGGGCGGGTGAGACGCCGGCACGATCCAGCAATTCGCCCAGCGCGGCGCGGCGCGATGCTTCGAGCGGCGCGCAGAGCACAACGCGGAGGCTGCGCACTGAAACGCGCCGCGCGGTGAAATCGGGCGCGAGGAGCGTCGCCCGGCCGTGGCGGCTTTTCAAGAGCGCCAGGAAACGCTGGCCCTGGTTGGCGGCATCTGGCGTTAAATACAGGATCGCCGGCGCGACGCGACGCACGAAACGATCCGCATCTGCGTAAGCGAATTCGACCGGCTCGGCCTCGATCCCCAACTGGCCGGCGATCAAGTTCACCGCCTGCGCCAACGCTGCGGGATCCGCGGCCGCAAGCCCACCTGGCGGCGCGGCCAGTGACGCGGGGTGCGGCAAGAGCCGCGCCTTGCGGGCCAGCAGTTCCATCGCTTCGCCGAGGCGTGCGGCATCCCACGCTAACGCGTCAATCCCTGTATTCACTCTTGCGCGCCCTTGACCTGAGCAAGTAGCCTTGTGGAACCTCTACGGGGCTTCCGCCAGCGTCAGGCGCTACCACCAAAGCATTGCATCATCTTGACGAGATCAGCCAACTTAATCGTTATGGTGTCCGCGGCCTCGGGCGCCGAAGGCGCCGTCGCCACCGTTGACACCGTCGGTGCTGGAATCGCTTCTTCAGCGCCCGCGCGCACGCCGGTGCGAACGATGAGCGCCTGACGTTTGCGCGCGGCCGTTTGCGGGGCGCGTTCGAGTTGTGTGGTGTGTTTCATTGCCTGCACCTTTACATAAGTTTGGATTTGTGTGCCAGTGATCTACCCAGACTTCACGCAGTGCTACGATCAGGCAAGGGCCATACCGGTCCCCGCTTTCGCCACTCGATCTGTCAAGGCAGTAAGCGCGAGTATAGCATTGATCATAGGGGGCGTCAAGAAGCGTCTATGTTTATCAGTGATTTTTCGTCAGGCGTAAATGACTTGCGATGGTAGGGGCACTAATGTGCATAGGTTTCTTGGATGACTTCTGGCCTTTAATTGACAGCTTTCCACCAGAGTGCTATAGTGCCGTTCATATCGCCCATGCTCACACCGTCTATGAAGGAGCCGCCCATGAAGAGCCAAACTACGGCCACGCGCAGCACCGCCGGTCTGAAAGTGCGCACTGATCTTCGCGCCGGCAGCTACTATGCGCAGGCGACGGAGTTTGTGCAACAGACGCATCTGGCGCGTGAGGGCACGGCGCTGTTGACCGAGCTACGCGCGCGGCTTGCGGCGCTAGACGATCGTTATCAGAATTGGGTCTACGCACACATTGACCCGTTTTTTGGCCAGCGACGCCAGGAACAGCAGCGCGACCTGCAAGGCGACCGGGTTCTGCAATTGAGTACGCCGCAGAAACAAGCCAACTACTCACTGGCCCTGGGCGTGGTCGGCCTGGGGTTGGCCGGCATCGCCAGCCTGCTGGGAATATCCATGGGGCTTTTCTCGATCGCCGTCGGGATCTTCATTATGACGCCTATGGTGAAGATCGGTTATAAGATGGCGGTGAAGGATCGGAAGTTCAGCACCTTGCATCTCATGCTGTTATATTTTGCCGGCATGTGGTTTGGAGGCTATCTGGTCATTGGCGCGTTCGGTCTGATTCTGATGGCCTTTGCGCGCAAGGTCAAGATGCTCAGCGAATCCAATACACAGGATCAGTTAGCGAACATTTTTGGCAAACAGCCGCGCCGGGCCTGGATGCTGGTGAATGGGGTGGAGACTGAAGTTCCGATCGAGCAAGTTCAGGTCGGCGATGTGCTTGTGATGGATGTCGGCCAGATGATCCCGGTGGATGGGGTCATTGTGGAAGGGGCGGCGTCCATTGATCAACACATGTTGACTGGGGAAGCGCAGCCGGTGGAACTGGGTGTGGGCGACAATGTGCTGGCCGCCACCATCGTGCTGTCGGGGCGCATTTCCGTGCGCGTCGAGCGGGCCGGGGCCGAGACTACGGCGACCCAAATCGGGGAGATCCTCAACCGCACGACTCGCTATCGCTCTTCGATGGAAGAGAAAGCGGCGAAATTTGCCGACCGCTCGCTAGTCCCCATGCTCGTTGGCTGCGGCGTTGGTTTTCTCACGGCCGGCCCGCTCGGCGCGGTCGCCATCCTGGGCTGCAACTTCACCATGAGCATGATGGGCCTGACTCCGCTGACCCTGCTGAATTTCCTTAATTACAGTTCGCACCATGGCATCCTGGTGAAGGATGGGGACGCGCTGGAAAAGCTGCAAACGGTAGATACGATGGTGTTCGACAAGACCGGCACGCTGACCATCGAGCAGCCCCACCTGGTGCAGATTCATCGCTGCGCCGACCTGACGGAGGTAGAAATTTTGCGTCTGGCCGCGGCCGCGGAACACCGCCAGACCCATCCGGTCGCTCGGGCCATCCTGGCGGCCGCGGCTGAGCAGCAGGTCGCCATCCCCAAAGTGGAAGACGCACATTACGAAGTCGGCTACGGCATCAAGGTTCAGGTGATCGGTGAACCGGACGCCCAACACCCCACGCCCAACACGCTGCCGGTGCGTGTAGGGAGCTGGCGTTTCATGGAGATGGAGGCGGTGGTC
>Ga0247840_10004872_pt1 | contig 20760 bp, 37 predicted proteins | sample LaCruzMarch2015__FD_192404 | JGI IMG/M metagenome (GOLD analysis project Ga0247840, IMG submission 192404) | Freshwater microbial communities from meromictic Lake La Cruz, Castile-La Mancha, Spain - LaCruzMarch2015_17m | ecosystem: Environmental > Aquatic > Freshwater > Lake | place: Spain... | reverse complement strand
CATTTATCCCACTGTTGTTCTATGTATTTCTTGATTGTGGCGGCTGAGACGTTTCCAGCCGTTGAAAGGAAATAGCTCCGTGTCCAAAGTGTTGGCATTTTCCTCAAGTCCTCCCTGTCGTGGAATTTCTAATAAACCATTGTCTTAGGTCATCGTATTTCCATAATTCGTAGGAACCAAATATTTCGTACAATGTGCCCATTTAATTTACCTCTTGATCTAAACTGTTACATTTCCTCATCCTTGAAAATCTTGTTCTATTTGTCCCATACAGTTGCCTCTATCATCTTGCATTAGTGCAAGAACGGTATTTTTCCATTTAGCAAATGGAGCAATTTCTAGATATTTAAGATTACTTGTAAGATAATTATATACTTCTTCTGCTTGTTCAAGTGTATCGAATGGTCTTGAAGTATGATGCCAAATAATATGACTTCTCCTCAATTCTTGCCCACTATCAGATGGTACTGGAACATATATTTGAACACGATAAGTCATATTAGGATAAAACATAATCGTCTTTTTAAGCATTACACTATATCCTGCAACTTTCATACTAAATGCATCTGCCATCCGTATTAAAGATGCAGTATGAATAATCGGATATTGGCGTTCTGCGACTTGACCTGAGACCATATGATTACCTCACTTCAATCATATTTACACCTTTGCTATATATGCCCATTTTCTAGCCTGTGGATATTCCTTTCTCATTTTATAGACAAGGTCATTGTAGATAGATATCAGCATGTTCTTTTGACTACTTGGATACTCACCTGTTCTTATATCTTTTTCTAGTGCTCCTAGAATATAGTTTGTCTGCATTGAACCAATAGATATTCCCATAGCATCACCTTATATTTCCTTTACTCCCTTTAATGGATTCTGTATTCTTGTTACAATCACAAAGTCGTGGGGGTCTAGATTTCTTGATCTTAATATATTTCTAACTTGACCCATTCCTCTGTATTGATATTGTGATTCTACAAGACCTTTAAGAATGATATCGGTTGTTTCTTTGGATACAACAACGAACTTAAATAAACGAACTGGTCCTTTGACTCTATTGGAAGCTGCTGGATCAAAGGGTATAAATATTTCTTCAACCATGAAAATCACCATTCTATTGTTCCCAAGGCATGCCATTAGGATAGTCTTCGTTTCTTATTTGCACCATATCCATGAAGTGTTCTACTCCAGCGACAGTCTTAATTTTGCGATACCAATCGTATGCCCATTCCCATTTCTGAAAAGTCATTTCCCACGTTCCTTCTTCTTTTGATTTAGCTGTGATCTTACCAAAGGTTCTATATGGTTCAAGTGTTATTGTGTATTTTCCTATGATCTTCTTTTGCATAGAATCACCTTATCTTCTTTTTCTTAGTGACGTATTCAAAATCACTTATTCTAACTGAATATTGTCGTTTTGGAATCATCGTTATATCACCTGTACGTTTTCCTTTCCACAAAATCCACAATTTCGTTTTCCATTTGGACTTAAATATTCAGTTCTTACAATCATGTGCGTATTACAGGTTTCACAGTATGCTAGAGCTTTACACAAAGAAACACCTATAAGTCTGGAAATCTTGCTGTTGTTCTCATCTCAGCTAATTTTGCTTTTCCAATTTTTGTTATTCTATAAAGGTTTCCTTTTCTTAGAGTTCTATAATTCTTTGTCTTTCCAATTACTTCAATCATTTTTCGTATCGTAAGATTATTCATCATTTGTCCTATAGATTGTTGATGTTGACCTGTTTTATACGATGTTCCATATCTTGAATTAATGATGTCAGCTATTTCTCTTGTTCCTGCATTTCCTTGATCTAGTATTTCAAGAATCATTACAAGTATTGGTTTTGGACGCATAGAAACTGCTTTCAAGTGCTGAGTTTTTAATTTATAGTCTTCTACTTCATTTTGTGCCCATTTTATTGCATCAGCTTCTAAATTAAATATAAGAACATATTTATTTTTTGTTCCATTGCTGATTCTAGTAACTTCAAAACTTTTTCCAGTCATGGTACTAGTAGAATTTGGAATCTCTTCTATTCTAATTTCAAATTTACTGATGTCAGAACCACCAGTAGAAAAAACATGCTTCATGAAATCACTTTTCTCCTAAAAACTTACCATATGTTCTTTGGTATGTAAAGTCCAGCTTTGTGAATAACGCTTCGTATTTAGTTTGCTCTTGGATAGTCTGAGCATTTTGAGAAGCTTTATACAGTAGCTTCATGATCTTTTCACTTTCTTCTTTTGTCACATCAACTAACATGATTCCACCTCATCTAATATTAAAATATAAAAAGATAAAAGACTTTATGTGATTTAATTTAAATCACTGAATTATAGCAATCTTTTCATGCTTGACTACTACATGGAGTAATTGGTCAACAACGATGTATTCCAATATCCATACAGCTGAGAAGAGCCAAAAGTTTATCTGTCCAAAGTAATCAAGATTTTCACCTAACGTTAAAGGGAAAAACTTCATTATAAATGGAGTTGATACAATCAGTATCAATCCACCAAGTATATAGTGTTCCAGTTCTGGTATATTAATCTTTTTTCCTTTCACATCAATCACCTCTATTTCGGTATCGGAAATTCTGCTCTTATTCTAGTTTTAAGATTCTTTGCATAATTTTTTGCTTCAGTTGGAGTAACGAATCCAGCTACATATGCAATTCCATTTTCTTGATCCTTTCCAAGTCTTGCTTCCAATCTTGGATATGCACTGACATCATTAATAAGTAGATAAACAACATAAAATCCAGTTGTTCCATACTTAAATAACCATTCAGGTTCTTGAAGTCTATCTATAACTATGGCAATAGAAATCTTTTTACTTCTATAGACATTCATAAAGTTGTATCTACTATCAAAGTGTCCATTCCACTTTTCAAAGAAAGATTTTAGGGTAATTTCTGGAATTTTCATGTTATCGCCTCTATTGTTGTTCTTTTTGTTTCATAAGTTTTATTAGATGATATCTAGATCTTACTTTTAGAGCCAAGATATGCTCATCCAATGGCTTTGATAATGGAAGAATTCCACTTTCCAATGGCTTTTCTGGCATGATGAAGTTGTATTCGTATCCATGAGGGTGATGGAAGATATCTACCGTAATTCTAAATTGTCCATATGGCGTCATCCAAACCCATATAGCATACTTTCCTCCTTGCATATACTTTGCCCACCTAGGAATAACATCTTTAGTTCCAAGGTGTATGACCTTTGGCTTAGGAGTAGGTGATGGTTTTGGTTGTTTTGGTGGTTGTAAAGCACGAATAGCCTTATTTCTTTCATTTTGATAACGTCTTAGATATTCTTGTTTACATGCTTTAGAACATATTTTCTGTTTTCCGTGTGTTGGAACAAATGGATTTCCACAGACAATGCAGTTTCTTGGAATGTGTTTCATTTCTATCACCTTTTCTATTGGTCTTGTATGAATAGACTTTATCTTTAATGAACGCTGATATCTATTTGTACTCCTATCTCCAGTTTTCAATACCTTTCCCCATCCACTAGAAAATTTATTCTGTCGCCAAACCATAATATCTCCCTCTTTTTTGTGTGGAATCATATTTAAGATATTTTTTAACAATAAATTTTCTTATTATACCTGTTTTGAATAGAACTAAGAATGTTTTAAAGTCTGAATCATTCAATGATTCCATTGCTAATAAAGTTAAGTATCTTCTTGATTTTTGAAGAAGTTTTCTTTTGACTTCTAATTCAAAGAAATCTATTCCTGTCTTTGGATAACGTCCTGGAACACGCCTTGCTATTGCTAGTGGAGAAGTTTTTCCTATCAGGTAACTGATTGCTTGTTCCTTTGTCATTGTCTCCCTCTTAAAAATTTTGAGGCAGCATTAATTCCTTTTGCTAGATTTCTATAAATGCGTTCTTCCTTTCTTTGTTTTCTAAGATTATACGTTGTTCTTCTCTTTATTTCCATTTCATTTTCTTCTGAAGAAATACGATTTAAAAAAATCTTAGAAGCGTTTGATATTTCCTTATAGTGTCTTTCTCCTATAAGTGTTCCTTTCTTGTGAATCCTATTACAGATAACACAATAAAATGAAGATGTCATATCAAACGCCTCTAATTTATTTAGTCATATAGGAAACCCTTGAACATCTTGAATGTATTTGGACTTAGATACATTGCCAAGAACGTTCCAAGGAATATTCCTGCTCCCATTATTGCTGGTAGACCAATTAGGAAGAACGCTAAAAGACCCCAAATTATTGCGACCTTTATGCTGCTCTTCATGAAAAGGTTTAATCCAACGATCAATGCTGAAGCAAATATAGCATAAGAAATGTCTCCAATTATTGGTATTGCAAATGACATTGGAAGTCCAATGGCATCTGCAGCCATACCCATAACTGCATTCATTTTTATGGTATATGCGAAAGAATTATCTCTTGTTAGACTCTCAGTGCTTAAAAACCCTGCCACTAAATCACCTCAATTGTTTCTTATTTACTTTCAGTATTCTTTCAATGCTTTCTTTTGCACCCTCTTTAGACCATCCAACTAAGAATGATCTTCCATTGAGGTATGCAACCACAATGCTTTTGTGATTAGAAACTTTCTTTTTTCTAAAGGTAAATCTAAGACCATGTATCATCTCAGATTTCAATGATTCTTCTTTTATCATACTATCGCCTATTCCAAAAGCATCATGGATTTTATGAATTCTTTTCTGCAGTAAATGTCCAAGTGCCACTGTTATATACAGCTTTTGCTTGCCCAATAGGAACAGCTACCCAAGAATAAAGATCAGTTGTAGCTGGAAGTCCTGTACTTACACTGATCTCTGCATTAGGTAAATCTTGAGTTGTCCCATTGAGTGTAATTATATCTAATCCAACTTCAATTGGATTTTTACCTAACTTAAAGTTAGAAATATCTAAAATATTCAATCCTCCATCAGTAACGTTTACTCCTAAGACAGTTGTCTTGAGTTCTACATTACCACAATTTTCCATTGCAAATCCAGAATTGGTATTTGCATTACTTGAAGTACCTGAATATACAGTTCCAAAGGTTAATGGTGTATTAAGCATTCTCATATGCGTACCTTCATTATATGTGAAATTTTCCGATGAAGCAAGCATAGTGGCATCGTGGATATCTGATGCAATTCCATTATGTACCCATGTACCTGCTGGATCAAAATAATTCATTACAAGTCCAGTGCAATTTATTACCATCCAGTCAAGTCCATGAGAATCTTCTACACAGGTAGTTGAATTGTGATAGATTTCATCTCCTTCATTATATATATAATTGCATATTTGATTTTTCAGGGCTGATGTCAGCATAGCCATCGGCATCAGAAATATTCATTTGTATGCTTTCAATAGCTGTATCTGTACATGTGGTTGGATCTCGTGTTGAAACGTTTCCCATCCACACTACTGATGGATTAGAGTTTTGAATTGTTAGGTTTACTCCAGTCGTAGCATTGCTTGTCGGTGACGTTGATCCTATATCCCAATACATACCTTCTTCACACATTCTTGCTCCTTCAACACTAGAAGATACTGAGTAACTTCCAAAAGCATAATATTGAACGCATGTTGCCCAATCAGCATCGTATGCAACTGTATTGGATACACCTGCTCCAACTGAAGGCATAGTAGTAGATCTAGAAATTTGATACCAAGTTCCATTGTAGCATTCAATAGCAACAGGGTTACTTGCCATATTTTCTTTTAATCCTGTGATTCTCAACATTAAAGTGCTAGAATCATAGTTCCAGCAAGAAATTGGAATTGAATTGTTGACTATATCTGTGGTTTCTGATGCTCCCAAGGTTGACCAAATAGAGCTACTTGTAGCTCCAGTAGGTTTGGTATAATTTATATATGTGACTACTCCATCACCATTATTATCACCAGTGCCTATTATTTCTGTTGCGTATGTTCCTGTATCAAGACCACCACATTCGCTAGTAGCGTTTGCGGTTTCTTGATAGCAGGTTGAAGCAAACGATGATCCTAACATAAGCATCATTGTCAAAGCCCAAATTCCATTATTCTTCACATAAATCACCCTTTTTATTTAAATTCTTTCATAATAACTTCTTGAAATTATAGCAAATAATCTATTTTTATGGACATTTGCTTCTACCTGTGACCTTCCAACATCATTATATACTCCCATAAGAACGTCTTCTCTTCGAGTTATTCTATACACTGATGCACTTATTTCTATTTTGCCATAATGAACCAAGAAATTTTCTTCAAGAAGGTGCGCTCTATACCTTCCATTAAACGAATGGAAGACATATTTTTTATGAGGGCGTTCAAACCTTGCTTGTCTCCAACCTCTAGGTAGCATAATGTCACTTCTTTTTGTTTGTAGCCATGTAATATACGATAGCAAGAACTAAAATAGCTCCGCCTATGTATGTTAATAGCTTCATCATGTCATTTCCTTGTCCAACGTCAATTGTTCCAAAGGGCGATGATACATCACATGATTCTCCTGGATTGACTAATCTACCATCAGGGCATAATGTATATTGCTCTGAAGGAGAAGAATCCTGCCCACCAGTGGAGGGTTGCCCGCCTGAGGTGGTATTCTGTGTTTGACTTATGACGGTTGGGCACGTCATATCCTTTAGGACAACCGAATTGTCTGGGCAAATTTTTGTCTCCGGTGGGCAGGTATAAGGAAGAACATGAACTGAGTTGTCTGCACAAGTTACTGTTCCTCCATCTCCTATACAATCTCTTGCACATGTAGAAGTGGTTTCACCATTATTACAAGTTCCATCTCCACAATATGCAGGACATGCTTGTGAATTTGGAAGCCTGTCTCCGTTTGCGCATAGATGTGTTCCTTCTGGGCATGTTGCATCAACGGCAACAATTGAACCATCTGGACATGTTCTTGTCGTTGGAGGAGTGTAGCATTGTCCAGATAATGATACATATTCACCATTTGGACAACCTTTCTTTAAAATATCTGAAACGCAGATTACATTAGTTTCGCCTGTTCCATCTGAAGCTGGAAGATCTCCACTCCATACTCCATTTGAAGTGCATACTTTCTTTGTTACTCTGTCTACACATTTAACAATTCCAGGCGAACATATGAAATTACAACCTATTACACCCGAAGAATCAGGTGATTTGCATCCAGTTGTACATACCTGTATAGTATCCCATGCTCCATCTGTTCTACATTTCCTAACTGTATAACCGTCAGAACAGGTATAAAGTCCAGGAGCACAACCAATATTCGTAACCGTTAGCTGAGGAGGACCATAAGCGTCAGGTGTTGAGAATGAAGGTGCAGTTGAAGTGTATGGAGCTGTTTTGGCAATATATCTTGCCATGACAACACAATTGTTTCCAAGATTTGCATCATTAGGAACCATTGCAGTAAATTCACCGTTAAGCGTGTATCTTCCAGATGATGTTAATCCACCACATGGAATTGTTGTGGAAGTTATTCCACTGGCAGGTATAATTTTTAATCCAGTAGGAGTTTGACATTGCATCCATGTTTCAGGTGTTACAACTAAACTAGTACCAACACATGATGATATTTGTTTGGCTAGGTTTGGACCAGTCATAGAATCTACAGCAAGAGTCCAGTGAACGGTTTCACCACGTGCTACTCTTCCAGCCCCACCACTACCGAAATTTACCATTATTGACTGAGAAGATAAACCTATGAATAGGACAGCTATCACTATTGCTCCCAATAGTAGCAACGTTTGGTCTTTATTTTTTCTTGACATAGATATCTCCTCCAATATATTTAATGAACGGGGTCTGAAAAGAATTTAATCTTTACATCCACTGGTATTCCATATGCATCAGCAGTCTTAGCCATTACTTCAAGTTCTTCAATCAAAGCTTTCTTTGATGAAAAATTTTTGTTCATTCCTGGACCACTTATAATACCTTTCCACATCGATATCACCTACCTATAATGTTTTCTTCTGGGATCTATTCTTTTCATAAACCGTTCATGCTTGTTTAAGATATGAATGGTTTTTTCATGTTCATAGTTCGTTATCTTTCCTTCATCTTTTGCTATCTTTAGGTTAGCTCGTAAGAGTAAGAATTCCATCCCTGGACTAGCATTAGGAACCTTACTCTTTAGAAAGATCTTTTCTAATTCAGTGTGATCTTGTTTGGGCATTTATATCACCTCAAATCTTATTTCAATGATCTCATTGATTTCTTCTTTTATTTTAGAATAAACTTCTTCCTTTGTTTTTCCCTTCATTTTTCCATCTAGATCTTTATCCAATGGAGTTGAAAAAATACCAACTACGTTTTCATTTTCTTCAATGAATTCTATTTCAAACCCCCTATATTCTTCCATCAAGCCACCCTTTTTTGTACCCAAAGTCTCATTTTGTCCATACCATACTGTTCTACCATCAGCCTCTGAACTAAATTCTCTTTTTTCACAATACCAACAAATGGAATCTTTCCAGATATTACCATATTTCTATCTACAGGTTTCTTTAACACAGTAAGGGCGAATGCTTTTAACTCGCTCATACTCATGTCATCCAAATATTTTCCATATGCTGTCATTGTCATGTATTCTTCTTCCGAAAGCCCAACCATATTCCAACCTCCTTATATAGGACATGCATTATCTACATATTGAATGGAACCATCAGAGCAGGTTTTAATACCTGTTGCAAGAGGACAATCACTTACGCAATTCTGTGATGTTTCAGCAGCGCATATTCCTCCTTGTTCTGATAATCCATTTACATTGCACACACCATCTCCACAATAGCATGGACACTGATATGAAAATGGAACTACAATTCCATTAGCACACTGTCTTGTAGTTGTTGGGCAATAACACTGATCCATTGTACCAACAGGGCAAGTATCGCTTGCTGGAACTTGTATTCCTCCAGTGCAGGTTTTAGTTATTACATTATTCTGGCACATAACTCCTGCACAACCATTTAGATCGGGTACTGTTGAAGATGCAGTAACTACTCCACCCCACATTCCATATTGTGTGCATACTTGTACTCTTAGATCATCTACACAGCGTATTGTTCCAGGGCTGCATACGAAGTTACAGACATCTGGACCTTTACAACCAGTTTGACATATCATAGATGTAATCCAATTACCATTTATACAATTTCTTATCTGATTGTTGTCAAAGCAACCCGTTGTTCCACTTGTGCATTTTGTGTCCGTTACGGTTAAGTCGTAGGGGTCAATGTTTTTATCAATAACGTTTTCTCCATCTTTTATTATAAATTCAACATCAAGAGGACAGTTAGCTCCCTTCGACGCATTTGTTGGAATTGTAATTGCTTGTTCGCCGTTAAGTTGGATTTCTTTTCCTTGTTTTAGGGCAGCGCATGATATGGTGGTTTCTATACCTGCTGGAAATGTCTCTACTCTTTTATCACCATTCACCAAATTACATGTCATCTTTACTTGACATTGTATCGTTATATCCTTTTTGTCACAATCAGTTATCTGTGAAGCTACTTCGGAAGCTGTTTTAGCATCCATGATACAAGTCTTGTGGAATTGATCACCAGTCGATACTACTCTAGATGAAGATGCAGCAACACCACTGGATGCTAAGAAAAATATTGCTACTGCAATTGCTGCAATAACGAATACTATACCTGTGTTGTTGCTTTTAGCCATTAAAACCACCTTACTTTAGATACCAAATATTCTTTTTGTTCATAGCCCACTTTCTCATTTTCTTTTTCCATTTACGTGCTGGGTTATCTTTTGAACGATGATGTTTTATTGATTTCTTTTTTATGAAATCACCCATTTAACAAAACTATCGTCCATTTGTTTCATTATTGGTTTCCCGAATTATTTACCACGTTTGTTTATTTATTTCTAATTTACTACCATTATTTAAAAACTCTAAATCTTTATTACTTTGAATAATTGAAGCACACCAAGAATAGCTCCAACGATTAAACCAACTATAAATGCATTCTTTATTAATCCTAATATTTCCCTCCAAGAGAGAGCTAGAAACATAAGAACAACAATAAAGAATCCAAAATATATCATATTTGTATCCATTGATGTACCAAATATTTTAATTATTTCAGAATCTATAGTAGCTTTGAAACCAACGTTTGTTACATTTGTTGTTACATTTAATGTTTGGTTAAGTGTTTCATTCATCATGTTACTTCCTCCTGTAATAAATGATAGCCCCTACGATTAGTAGAAGACCACCAAAAACAATTATTGCATTATTTTCTATAAACTTTTGTATTCCTAATTCTTCATTGTCATTAATTACAATATCATCACTAGACATTGATGCTGATGTTACTGGAATTCCAGTACCACTTGAGATACCACCTGATAGAGCTGTAGAAACTCCTTGTGCAACATCACTAAATGAAACAGGTAGAGGAGCATCTTCCTTTGCTATAACTTTTGTTCCATTTTGCAATTGTATTGAGTTTGGAATCGCAGGAGGTGCAGTTGGCTCTTTAAAGGCTAGAGGAGGCTGACACGCTGAATCATAACCAAATACTCCATTATACATGCATCTTTGATTATTTGAACCACAAGATCCAGCAGGTGTTCCATCAGTGCATCTTACACAAGAACTATCCATTTGTAATACTCCATTTCCATCGCATCTTTTACCAACAAATGAAGCACTGCATGCTTGTAAACTTGTTCCATCGGAGCATGATGTTGGTTTTTGCACGCATGTGTGCCAAGATTCAAGAGCACATGTTGAACTGAAGCACATTTTTCCTGGGCTGCCTAAACTACACATTCCAGCTTTTGTTCCATCTGAACACGAACATGCTGGAGTGGGTGCAGTAGTAGTTCCAGATAATTGAGTTGTTGGTGACCCTGCCTTTCTTTGATATTCTGCAACCAACCCATTACAATATGTTGTTGCTGTTGGTTTTATTTGACATCCACATCCATTTATAGTTTGAACCCATGCAGTGGTTGTAGTTGTCATTTTATTGCATATTTCTGAATCAGTAGAACCCCATCTTTTGTTTGATGCTGAAACTATATTAGGATCACTTACCGAAAGCAATGTCATATAATTCTGATTAATTAAATACTCGTTTACAAGCTCTACCTTTAAGCAAGTTTTTATTAAATCAGGTATTACAACCTTCCCACAAACAGGGTTATTTGCCCCACCTACCGACGCAAGGTTTACTGTGCTAGTCGGGGTGGTTGTAACGGTTGTCCCCGATGTCGTAGTTGTTGTAGTTTGTGTTGGTTTAGTAGGTGTAGCTGCTTTAAATGTTGCTGGAGCAAAGACATAGAAGGTTGTATCGCGTGATCCTAGCTTTGTAACTGGAGTTCCTTTCCATGTTGCTAATTCCATGAGAGTGCATGTTTCTTCTTGACTAGTAACTGGAACACTGAACGTTTTTCCATTTGCAGATCCATCACTTGTCACTATCTTATAAGAATCTACTGAAAATTGAACATTTTGGTTGACTAGTTCTTTTAAGCCTGTTTTAGAACAGCTCATTCTAACAACATAGTTGACTACTTTATCACTAGCAGTTAGATTTCCAGTAGACTTCTTTACAGCTGCTTGAAGTAGAGTTTGGTCATAGTAATGTGCTGTGGCATATGTCATTGTTCCAACTCCACCATTGTATCCACATTTCCAGACACCTTCACTATTATATGTACATACATAATTTGCAGTTCCAGTGCTAGATTTGAATATATCTCCAGTTAGTCCACTAGGTTGAAGCATAATAAATGCTCCTAGGAGAAGTATTAAAACCCACATCATATTATTCTTTTTCATTCAAATCACCTATACCTTTCCTGCACTTTTACTAAATGAAAAGTCTTTTAAAAATCCTAATTTTATTGCTATAATATATGTTACCCACAATGAATAGATTGGTAGAATTGAAAGTGCTGGAAGTAGTTCAGCAAGAGCTACTATCTTAAATTCCCAAGCATGCTTTGATACTTCTTTATCAAGAACTAACGTTGCTCCAAGATACCACATTATTCCAATAGCAGCTAATGGAAGAGCAGCTATAAGTGTGCAAACCCAGTGACCAATTACTGGAATACTGAATGCGCCTATCCAACAAGAACCAGTTCCAACTCCTAATATTACGTGAACAAAAAAATCTAGGAATAGGGATGCTCCGAGAAACAACCATGCTACACCATCAACTTTTTTCCAATTTAGTGCCATTCTTCATCGCCTCAATATAAGGGCTACTGAATACAGTGCCCAGATTTTTTCTTTTAGTTCATGTCTATCCACTATCTTCACTATTCTTGTAGAATTCTTAGGAAGTTTTTCTGAAGCTTCACGAGCATCATATGCTGTTTTGTATCTTCCTATCATTTTAAACTTCATTCCTTCATAGTCGAATGTCATCAGGTTTTCATTACCTGAAAAGAATATCTTAAGTGTTCCATGAGAGCCTTCTTTTATACACATCATGTTATCGTCCCCATATATTTCTTGCATCTTCCATATCCTTATCCCACTGTATTCTTTCTTGTTCTTCTTTTAATTCTTTCATTTTCTTTTGTCTTTCTAGTTCTTTTTGTTTTGCTGTTCTTTCACGTTTTGTTCCATGTTTAAATGAATATTCTAGTTTTCTTACTTTTCCATCAATTTCACGAGTTATCTGATTGAACTTTGCTGCAAAATGTGTTTCCAATGAATAAATTCTTGGAAATCTATCTATATATTCTGGTCCTTCAGTGATAAAATTCATCATTTCGGGAATTGTTCTAGGCTTTTTTATCATTCCACTTTCATACTCTGTGAATGGAGTTAATCCAGGCATTAAAACATCATCCTTATACACTTGGATAACCTTTCCTCCAGTAACTGTTGTAACCCTAACTGAATATGGTCCTTTTATGTAATAAACATCATTGTTATTCCTTGATGTTTTCCAGCCTTTTAGATCCCTTATCAATCCCATATCTTCACTTCTTTTTCATATATGTATAGTATATTCCTGCAACTTCTATTATTTTTACATCATACCCCATTTTTCTATAAATTGATATTTCTGTATTTAGGATGATATCTGGAATTCTAATAATCTTTATCTTTCTTTCATAAAGATAATATGTTTTTCCATTGAATTTTTTTGTAATTCCATTCTTTTTTACGTTATTGTATTGCCAATCTGTAAATGATTGGATTGCAAGCCAAGATGCTGCACCATATGATGCAGCAATTCCAACAGTCGATGCAACTTGTCCAACTTTATTATTTTGTTTGGTATTCATACAATCACCATTTTATTCTTCTCTAATAAAAATGAAAAGAAAAAAAAAGGAAAGCTCGGTTCCATCTAAAGTTAGTTTCTAACCTTAGATCTTGATCTTTCCCTGGTTCGCAAGCAAGAACGCTATTACTCCTATGATAGAGCCAAGCCATAGGGGCAATGCAACTAAGCCTCCAGCAATCAAACCGACTGCAAGGGCATTGTTGAAGTCCTTGTGCCTCATATACTCTAGCACAGCAACTAGGGGTACTACTGCAAGTGCAGCAACTGCAATCTCACCCACTATGGGGAGTACAGTCAGCCCTAGTCCGCTTGCGAACATATCTCCGCCCAAAATAACGGCGAGAGATCTGCCCGACATCTTTCCGATGTCAAATTTCTTTGATTCAGCCATTCTATCTACCTCCAACTTCTTTTGTCAGGGAAATCCCCTAAAAACGTATTTTTTCTTCAGACAACAACACTATAGTGCCTAGAGCAAGCAATGTTCCATAGAACAAAGGCAATGCAACCAGACCAGCAGCTATTAATCCTGCTATCAGTGCTTGTTGTCCATCCTTTAACCTTGCATACTCAATTGTTGCAACTATTGGAAAAATAATAACAGCACCAAATGCTATTTCTCCAATAATTGGAATTGTAACTAATCCCAATGGAATTGCTCCTGCATCACCAACAAGAGTGCCAGCAAGGATAGATCCCATTGAGGTATGCAAAGTTTTTTCAAGTTTTTTACTAAAAGTTAATGTTGTCATAGACTTCACCTACTCATTCCAGATGCTAGCATATTTGCAATCCAGCCCTTGAAGAATATGGATATTAGATATACAACTGATGCTAAAGCAACACCTATTCCAACTGCTGGAAGAGTTAGTGTAGCACCTGAGAATATAACTGCAATAAGAACTTTTATTACTGCAATTAATCCAACTGCTGCCATTGCTGTAATTATAGCAAGGTCAATTATGTGATACGCTACTCCAGCAAGGAAATATTCTCCAACACCAATCTTTTTCCAATTTATAACTGGACCAAACTTTGAAGCAACCATGATTACTAGCCATCCAGTTGCTATTGCTTCAATCAACATTACAACTATTCCAACAACACCTAATACACCAAGTTTTAGAAGGTCAAATGAAGCTAGGGAATCCAGTGTTATTTGGAGTCCAAACGTTAATGCTAAAAACACTAATGCTGAAAGCATGAGTATTCTAAACAGTTCAATCATAAGACCAACTGCAAAATGATTTACTATTCCGACATTTTTAGTTACCACTTATATCACCTCAATCTTGTTCTCCGATTCCTTTTTTCTTTCCAGCTAAATTCAACAGGTAAAAACTCAATAGCATGAGAATAATATCAAAAGCTACAACATATTCGTTTATTCTACATGGCTGAACTTTTTCACATGATTGCGAGCAGGTATCTAAACTGAAATATATCGTTGAAGCAATCAAAGCCCAACAAAGTATGGCACATAAGAACATCCACCATTTTGAATTTTCAGTTATTTCCATTTAGCTCGCCTTTCTTGTTACAGTTTTATAGGTTCTAAATGTGTTTTCTAGATTTCTTATTGATGTATAAGAATGAAAGATTTTTTCTGCATCATTCTTATTTAGAGGTCCAGTTTCTTTTGTAAGACCAACGAATGGAGTATATATAACTCTATATCCACCTTCCGTGTCTCTTATCAATGAAAGTTGGAACCACTTCTTTCTCATATCGCTTCCAGATGCTGGATCATTTGGAATCATACCCTGTATTACTTGCATTTTTTCAGATTTTATTTTAGCATTTCCATTCATTTTAGAAAGATCCATTATAGCATCCTTTGCCATGTCTTCTATTTCTTCTTTTGTTCTACCATAAACGATAAGTCTACTATCTGGTCCTCCAACTTCCATTAATCCCCAATTTCTTTTTCCTCTTGGGTCACCCTTAAACATAAGAATACCAACATTGATTCCTTCTAGGAACCAATAGTTTTGTTCAAATCTTTCAACATCTGTTGGTAATGGAATCGTTCTTGAAAAGGTTGTTTCTTCTAGTTGCTTTTCTAGAAGGCTTCTTATCAACCTGTCAACTCTATCAACGCTTTCAGCCATACCATGTTTTGTATATTGATCCCTTAGTCTCTTTTTTCCAAAATTGGAACTATCTACCATATACAGCACTGTAAGTCTATGATAATCTTCACCAACATAGTAATATTCATCGCCTTTCTTAAATGCAATTAACAATGCCCTTGCTATTCCAACCCTCAATAGATTTGGATTTTCTAACAGTTGATTGAATAATGGAAGATTATAGAAGAATATGAATTTTGCATATCTAGGTGAATTTTCTAAAGAAACCCCTTCCTTATGAACATATCCTGCAAGAATGTTTATTTTATTTCTATCTTCTGGTAGAATCGTTGTCATTTATATCTCCCCCATTTTGTGGTTTTACCCAAAATACCATCGCTCATTTTTTGAAGACTTCCTCTTAGTTTGTTATTTAAAAACCGCTTAATGATTCTAGCTCTAGACATTGCCATTTCTCTTGTTGGTTGTTTTTCAACATGAACTTCAGAATACGCTAGGAATGGATTTGGATATACTTCTACTATCCATTCAGTTCCTTTTCTATATGCTGTAATTTTATAATCGTAATCAACTGAGGGAACTATCCAAATCTTTCCAGGACCCGAATACTTTATCTTATATGCTAGTGGCTTTCTTCCAACATGACCATATCTCAATGATACATCCTTTTTGATATCTCTAAGGGTTGAGTACATTGTTCCAACTTTAATTTTTTTCTTTTTTACCATATTCTCACCTTACAAATATTAATATAAATGGAAGCAAAATTACCAACCATGATATTTCTCTTATTCTATCATACATCATATCAGTCATTGAATGAAGCATCCATGCAATTGCTGCCCCAACCATGAATACTAAAATATAAATGAAACTTGCGTTTAAATTCATGAATGTCTTCAATCCAAATGCAATTATAAATCCAAAAACACTGACTATCATAATACCTGTTGGATTATGTGTTGGTCCTCTATGAGCAATAAATGGAAGTTTAAGGTCAATGTCTGGAGAAAGCCAAGTTGAAAAGACAATAAATCCAATCAACAGTGCTACCATTTCCTTTGGAACTAACAGGTTATTTGCTATTCCTGATAACAGGATGAAACAAACAAATACTAATGAAACTGTTAGGTGTCCATTCTTATCCATGCTAGAACCCCATTATAGCATATGTTGCAAATATCAGTATTGAGAATAAAAGAACTACAGTAGACATTAGATTTGGTTTTTTCTTTTGGATAATGAAGTAATAAATACTAAATCCCATAGAAAGGACTAAAAAGTATATCCAGAAAGGAAGACCATATATGACTTCCTTAAATAGCTTATTGAAATATCCAAAAATGTTTGCAACATATTCTATATATCCAGCAGTTGATGTTCCTCCTGATATGTCTAAACTTGCTGTCGCGTCTTTTGCTGCTGAAACTATGATTATTTTTGTTGTAGTTGTGTTTGAATCTACACTAAATACCATTCCAGCAAATAATAGTCCAATTAATGCAAATATGTGAAATTTCATAATCTAAACACCCCATAAGTCATTATTAATATGATACCAAATATAACGGAAGCTGTTGAAATTGCTGTCATTTTATCCATTGATTTATATCCACCATATAAAATTGTGAATGCAGCAATTAATTGCCAAAGTTTAAACGAAAGAACATTTAATTTTAGAAAATCATTGAGGTATAATAGAATTTTTATAAATGATTTCAGTAAAAGTTTTATTGATGGAATTGATTGAATGGATCCTTCTATAGCTATTTTTTCAATGATATTATCAGCTTTTTTATTTATAGTTTCATTTGATATTATAATTGTTTCTATTGTTGAATTTATAGTTATATTAGATAATCCAATATCTGTTGGACAGTTGTATCCTGGCAAGCATGTTGCTGGAGGAGAATATGCACAATCTACACATATAATGGGAGGATTGATTGGAGGACCATCACTTCCACACGATTCTTTACATATTCCATCAGGACATAATATAAATCCATCATCACACAATGGTTGATCTGATAATCTTACAGTTATATTATCCCATTGTGCCCCACCATCATCTCTTGCAATAACATAAATATCCATTAATCCATATGAAACGCCTGCTATAGTATCCATAGATGTACCATCAATGCAATCAATGTTTTTTGAAATAGGATACCATCCTTGTCCTGCTGGTCCAATGATTAGTTGACAATTTCTTGGATTTGTTCCATTTCGTATTGAATAACTTGTTATCACAGTGTATCCCTGGATTACTTCTCCATTTATTGGCGAAGTAATTTCAACAATTAATCCAGTGGGGCTTGATGGAGTTTGAATTGATGTTATTGGATTATAGTCTGTTACATTAAATAAATCTCCTGAACTTGTTGTTGTGTTATAAGGATAATCGCTTCCATAACCACCAAAGAACATTCCGAATCTTGCTGGAACATTTCCTGAAATATTCTTTGTTCCTTCCATGGTTTTCTTATATCCATTCTTATCAACTACATTATAGTTGTCTGGATTGTAACTTCGTATTAAAACATCAGAAATATTAAAGATATTATCATGTAAGTAATTGCCACTTGCTCCAGCAGCAAGTTCAAAGAAATACTGTCCATTTGGACCACCTGGACAAGTATTGACTATTGTGTTGTTACTAAAAATATTTCCTAATGAATTTCCATCCAAACTTGCTGATGTTTTTCTCCAGCAACCATAATACCAACAGTTTTCCCATCCACCAAAGTTATTACATGGATTGGTTATATATAAATTACTAAATGTGTTATCACTTGAATTAATCAATGTTTCAATCATATAGTATCCAGTTTGATTTTGTATCTGTATTTCTTGATGTTGAGTTAATGATTTATCAAATATATTTTGATTTGAATTTGTAAGATAAGAATTATAGATGTCTGAATTTTGAATATTATTACCTGAAGAATTTATAAGTGTTAGGCTAGATATCGTTGTTCCAGATATTTCAAATGTGTCGCTTTCAACAATCGAAAGACTTCCTATAGTTGAATTTATTATTAACGAATCATCTGAGTTAGTAAACGATATCGTTGTTCCAGTTATATTTTGCAAGTGCGTTGGTGCAGAATTCAATTCAAGAATATTCAGTGCACTATCATCAATATTTACTAAACTGGAATTTGTAATTCTTCCAATACCTGATACGTTTTGCATCGTTATGTCATCTGAATTTGTGAATATTCCTTCGCTGTGATATCCCCATTGGACACCTCTTCCTAAATATGTATTGCTAATACTTATGGTATCTGTATTAGTTGCAGTGATATCGTTATCCCAAGAACATAATGCTGAAGAAGGGACTTTATCAATCACCACATTTGATGAATTTTCAATAGATATTATTCCTGCATGATTATTTATGTTCAGTCCATGTACATTGACGAAAGTTGAACTACCACAGCCTCCACATCCCAAAAAACAATCTGGATTTGCGTTATTGGATGTAAAGTCAGTTGAATCATGCACTTGAACATATCCACCATCATTAGTTCTTCCACTAGTACCTACATATAGGTTTCCAAATTGAAAATTATTATTACCATTGAGCCAAATTGTGCTTGGATAAGATGCCCCTCCTCCCCAACTACCTATATGGGTGTTTGAGACATTTATACCACTTGCAGAAACATTTAATCCTCCACAATTGCTATTCACATATCCATCAAAATCAATTCCATAACTACCAGGATATCTTAGATAGATGATGTTACCCTGAAGATACATTCCATACCCTTCAGCATAGCACGTTCCATTAACTGATCCACACACAAAGTATGGATCTCCGCAACGGAAATTGTAATCGTATGCAACTGTTGTTCCAACCATAATCATGATATACACCAACAGTATTTTTCCATTCATGCCACACCCTCAAGCCATTATATTCCAAATACACCAAACGTCATGACTAAAAATATACCACCAATCACTGTTATTGTTGATATTGCAGTTGGTCTACTTATCATTTTTACTCCACCATATATTATTGATATTGCTGATAAAATCATCCACATTGCAATACCTAATATTTTCATATGCATAAATGAACTCATACTAACTAATAGTTGAACAAACATTTTTAATAGCGTTTTTAAAAATGGTATGCTTGCCTGAATGCTACCTTCAGGTGCTATCATATTAACCAGTGATTGTGTCTTTTCATCATTTAAGATGTTGATTGATGGCGTAGATGGATCGTTTATTTCTATTGTGATTAGATCACTTGGACAATCTATTCCTGGAGTACATGTTATTGGTATTATTGAACAGTCTGTACAAATGTTTGGAGGATAAACTGGAGGTCCACCACCACAATCTTGACGACATACTCCATCGGAACATAGTGAAAATCCTTCATCACAGGTTATTGGAGGTGAGTCGGTAATTTTAAACTGTATTATATCAAAGTCAGCTCCACCATCTTCATAGGCTCCAACTATCGTTTCAAATTCCCCTGGATAAAGTGTTTCTATATCTGAAGAATCTCCGCAAGTTATATATTTTTGAACTATGTATGAATTATGATTAAGTTCTGAAATTGCAATATAGCAATTTCTTATATTTGTTCCACCAACCATCGTATATGTAAACGTTACATCATTTGAAGTTAATGCTAAATCAAGTGTGTTTGGTGGAGCTGTTATTGTCACATTAAGATTTGGACTAGTTTTAGTTGTATTTGGTGTTAATGGCATCGTATCTGTGAGATTATACACACTTGATGGATAGTTTGAAGTATTAACGGGTAATTTTCCAATTGGTCCGATGTCTGCAAAATAATATTTATTGTTTATAGAATATGTTGTAAAGTTTTGCCATGTTAAACTCTCAAGAGTACCTGATATATTTCTATTTACATCGCTTAATATAGTACCATATCCATTTCCACTTACAGAGTTTGTTCCTTCTGGATTATCATTATAAATGAATCGGTGTACTACTAATGAACCAGTATCTATCAATATATTTTCATTTAGCGTGTTTCCAGTAGAACCTGAATATAGTTGAACCATCCAATTTTGTCCACAATCAGCATAACTGATTCCACCATGAATATAATTTTTACTAACGATATTATTTGTTGAATTGCTTGAAAAGGTCACAGCTGGGTGTCTTATCCAGCAACATCCCCATTGTCCACACCATGCCCATGATGTTGGTGTCACTAGATTTTGTCCGGTAATTTCATTTTCCGAAGAATTGGAAAAGGAAAGTGAAGATCCACCAACTACTTGAGCTTTTGTCATATTTGTTCCGTAGAATTTATTACTGTCACTTCCTGTAAAAGCTAATCCAACCACACTGTCAGTGGTAAAATCGTTATAATCTGATCTTGTAAAA
>Ga0247840_10004869_pt1 | contig 20767 bp, 19 predicted proteins | sample LaCruzMarch2015__FD_192404 | JGI IMG/M metagenome (GOLD analysis project Ga0247840, IMG submission 192404) | Freshwater microbial communities from meromictic Lake La Cruz, Castile-La Mancha, Spain - LaCruzMarch2015_17m | ecosystem: Environmental > Aquatic > Freshwater > Lake | place: Spain... | reverse complement strand
TGGGTGTGATAATCCAAAATTGACCAGAGGAAGGGTGTAGTGATAACCGAAAATTGACCACCCTGGGCCGTTCTCCTTCTGCTAAAGTGGTTTGGGATTTTGCGACCATTTAGTAGGGAGGAGGGTAAGGAGTGCTCAAGATGGATCAGTATGAGGCGATAAGGGTGGGTAGTCGGGTGTATGGTCAAAATATAAGTGAGATGGCCGAGATGACGGGCCATTCGCGTAACACGATCAAGAAGGCCTTACGGGGTGAGCCGTGGGGGTACAAGGAGAGAGCACACCAACCGTTTCCCGTTCTTGACAAGTACCTAACGGTTATCGACGGTTGGCTTACGGGCGACAAAGAAAGACCGAAGAAGCAGCGCCATACAGCACGTCGGATATACAATCGTTTGGTGGAAGAGCAGGGATACACAGGGAGCGAGCCCACTGTGCGCCGCTATGTTCGGTTTGCGAAGCTGGTTTTGGGAATCGACACACCCTGCGCCTTCATTCCGTGTGACCCGGAGGCGGGTCATGAAGGGGAAGTGGATTGGGGAACGGCGACGGCGATCCTTGCCGGGGAGGAGATCCGGCTGAAGTTTTTCTGCATGCGAAGCAAGTATTCCGGCAAGCACTTTGTACGCTTTTATTATTGTGAGCGGCAGCAGGCGTTCTTTGATGCGCACATCTATGCGTTTTCCTTTTTTGGTGGAATCTTTCCGGTTCTGATCTACGACAATCTGACGACTGCGGTAAATAAGGTGTTATGTGGGCGAGACCGGATTGAGCAAGAGGCGTTCGGCAAGTTCAAGGCGTACTACAGTTATGAGTCCCGTTTCTGCAATCGTGACAGCGGTAACGAAAAGGGTGGCGTTGAGGGATTGGTTGGCTTTGCAAGACGCAATTACATGGTTCCTCTTCCGGAGGCCGCCACCCTGGAAGAACTCAACGAGAAGGTTCTTCGGCAGTGCGTTTCTTATGGGAGCCACAAGATGGTCGGGCGGGATCGGACAGTGAATGAGTTGTACGAGGATGAGAAAGCGCACCTTCTTTCCCTTCCCGAAGCTGTTTTCAGCAACGTAAAGCTATCTGCTGGCCGGGCCAACAAATATGCCACAGTCATTGTGGATAAGAACCGGTATTCCGTCCCGAGCCGTTATGCGGGGTTTCGAGTGAAGGCGTTGCATTATGCGGATCGGGTGGAGATTTTCATTGGCGCCAAAATGGTTGCTACACATGAGCGGTCGTACGGCAACAATAAATGGATTCTCAACCCGGATCATTATCTGGAACTGATTCAGCAGCGCCCGATGGCCTTCAACAGCGCAAGGCCTATTCGGCAATGGCGAAAGAGCTGGCCTCTGGCCTTGAACAAACTTCTGGAGAGATTTTGCAGTGCTCAGGGGGAAACAAAAGGCATCAAGGATTTCATTGCCGTTTTGATGTTCTATCGGGATTATGCAGCCGATGAGATTGAATCCGCCGTAGAGGTTGCCATAGAAAATAACATAAGCTCCAGTGATGGGGTACGCCACCTTCTTGTGTACACCGGCAGCGCCGATACTGCCATCGCCCCCTTGGCCTTCTGGTCGAGCCTGCCGCTTCCCGACATAGCGGTTTACGGGCAATTGGGAGGTGTGCAATGACGGTCGGGACATTGATCGAGTTGCGTGCAAACTTCAAGGCACTCAATCTCTCCAGCATGGCCCGCAATCTGGAGGGTTCTCTGCGGCAGGCGCGAGAGAGTGGAATCGGTTATGATGAGTTTCTGATTGAACTGACAGCTACCGAGCTGCAGGCCAGGGCGGAAAACAGTCTCAATCGCCGGATCAGAGAGGCGAAGTTCCCTCTCCTGAAACCCATGGAGACCTTCGATCTGTCAGCCGTGCCGGAACTGGATCTTCGCCTTTTTCGTGATCTTGCGGGAGGCGATTATATCCGGGAGCACAGGAACGTGATTTTCTCCGGGCACAGCGGCGCCGGCAAGACCCATATGGCCATCGCCTTGGGGATCGAGGCCTGCAAGAATAACTTTCGGACCCGCTTTGTCACCTGCTACGGTTTGGTCAATGAACTGATCGAAGCAAGACAAGAGAAGACGCTGCAACGTCTTATCCAGCGGTACGTCCGATACGATTTGCTCATCCTGGACGAACTGGGATATATCCCTTTTTCCAAGGAAGGATCGGAACTGCTTTTTCAGGTCCTGGCGGAAAGATATGAAAAAGGGTCGGTTCTGATCACCACAAATCTGGGTTTCGCGGACTGGACCCAGGTGTTCGGCGATCCTGTCATGACCGCCGCTTTGCTGGACCGACTGACCCACAAAGCCCATATCGTCAGCTGTCCTTGGGATAGCTATCGGCTCAAGCAGAGCCTTATGGAAAAAAGAAAAAAAGGAAGGAAAGCCGATGCAAATATTAGTTTATAATCCACAAAAAGGTCGGATGGAAACGATTAAGGCAGAGTTCACAAAAGACAACACAACTTGGTTCAGCAACTGCAGAAGTAATCGCGACATCGCTAAGATAACGGATATTGACGGGGGTATCCTGATAAGTGAATTCGATTAATACGCATCCATTCTTTATTTACGATGTATCGAGATCAGATATCAATTTTAACCAGAGAAAAGCAAAACAGATCAGACGCCGGTACGAATAAAACCGGTAGACATGTCAGTAAAAGCGGCGGCATGAGAAACTACGGTCGCCCTACGGGCTCCCTCCGTTTCTCATGCCCTTTACGACACCAAAGGGGAGATGATTAACCTCGTCATCTCGAACTTTAAACTCGCTCAGGGGTGGTCAAATTTCGGTTATCACAGATGGTCAATTTTCGGTTGACATTCCGAAATATTATTGGGGATACTCAATCATATTGTAGATAAGAGTGAGTAAGAAGTATGCAATTGCAGTCCAAAGGGTAGCCTTGATGATTTTTTTTGAATCTTCGTCCATAACGTCTTTCCTTCCGATAATGATTTGTAGTTATTCTGTTTCTCAAATGTATCAGGAGAATCGGTAAAGATCATCGAAGCTCTCCACTGCAAACGAAAGCAAGAGGTTTGGAAGATGTATAAACTATTCAGCTTTCGATATTGCATTCTTGCTGCCTCTTTCAGATTCTCTTCGATCCGTGGATCTGTCTCTTTTTGGGGTTGGTGCGCAGATGTCAGAATCGTCCCTTCGGCAAAGAGAAACACAACTCCGACAAGGTAGATAATAGCACCGGCAAATACAATCGGGATTGTTATGAATAACGGAAGCTTCATCTCCCTTATCCAATATAACGCAAAGCATGTAGCAACCATGACAACGAACGCACCCACTTTTTCCAGTATATTTCACCTCCTCAAATATGTTATCCGTGAAATCGGAACAATCTGCACAGGGAGGCTGTCAAACATCCCAGCCGATATAAATAAGTTAATGCTCGCTTATAGAATAGTTAATGCTTACTAACTTGTCAAGCGATTTATCATGCTTTACATGCAGGTATTTATTTATAAACTATTAATTCAGGACGATTGGGAATTGAAAGCAGTAACGGCCATTGCCTTAAACTACCCCGGATACTGACCGCAGTCCCGACCCTTTGCCGGGGATGCCCCGACAGATGGTCACGATGCTCTCGATGTTGTAGGATTTTGGATCGACCGAGCGTACCAGATCCCTCGTGTCGTCATTTGAGCCGCCATCGGAAAAACTTCGTAGCGGATTCCGAGCAGCGAGGCAATCTGATAACTGGTTATTCCGGCAATGATGGAAGGGAGAAGGTCTTCATACAACAGACTCCCCACGTAAAGAACCTCGACGCCGAAAATAGCACCGGAGAAAGGGGTACCGAGGACTGCGCAAATCCGGCGCTGAGGCCGCAGATGGCGATCTTTTTTCCTGTCGTTGTCGTCAAGTTTGAACAGATCGGCCACGAAAGAGGAGAGGGATGTGCCTGTCTTCGTTGTTGCGCATCATTTTGATAAAACACTGCAATCCTATGTAGTTAAGAATTCCAACAACCGTGGCTGGGTGAAGATACATTCTTCCGGCCAGATCATATAGTCTCGGCGATGATCCATTGTTCCTCGCGTCTCGGGAGCGAGGGCTCGATCTTCGTTACCCGGAATCCCGCACTCAGCAGGGCTTTCTCGATATCCCCAATCTGTCGGTAACAGGATGGGATCTTGAAGATCCTCTTGCGAAGTTGTTTGATTCGCGTCGTCCAATGAGATTGTGTCACTGTGGGGATGGTCGCCCGGATGATGAGCCTGCATTCCGGAGCAGCAACCTCACGAAGCCTTGACAGGGTCAGCGCCAAGTCCCCATCGCTCAGGTAATGGATCATATCAAGGATGGTGATTGTATCCGCCTTCTGTGGCGATTCTGGAATTTGCGGCGCCGAACCGACGGTCACCGCGCCCCTTTCACCCATAGCCATCGAAGCAAACAGAACGTGCTTCTTGTCCGGTTCGATACCGTAAACACGGGCGTTTGGAAAGAGTTCCAGAAGCCAGACCGCGGGGATGCCGAAACCTGTCCCGATATCGAGGATCACCCGGGGGTTCCGCACGAAGCCGGCCAGCCTTGGAAACATCGGATCCAGCTTCAGTTTCAATCGGGCGAACAGACGGGGATAGCCTTCCATGTTGCGGTAGTGGCGGCGGGTTCGCCGGAGATGTTCTTTCGATCCCGCTATCGGCGGTTCATCACCGAAGGGTACGGGAACCAGAAGATGCCGTAAAAGCGGCGGCACCAGGGTGACGGTTCCAAAATAGGAATAGCCTATGCCCAGGGCCAGAGCCAGCCCGGCGCTCTTCAGGAGAGCGTGCCCGGACAGGGCGAGGACACCGAAACCGATGAAGGTTGTGGCAAAGGAGAGAAAAATGGAGAGGCGAATCAACCTCACGGAGGGGTGATCTTCCTTCATGTAACGCTGATAGGCCCGGACGAGGTAGAGGGCATAATCCGTCCCCATGCCGATGACAACGGCGGAAACGATGATCACGGGGATGCCGAGGGTCTGCCCGCACAGGCGGAGCGTCCCGATCGTGCAGATGAGAGAAAAAGCCGTGGGCAGAAGGGCAATCAGGGTCAGTCGCCAGTGGAAGAGATACAGCAGGGCGACGAGAAAAGTCATGATACCGACAATTGCGGCCACGTTGATGAACCCGCTTAGCATGACGTCGCCCAGACGATCGCTGAAGAGGGTAGGATCAAAGACCTTGACCAAGCCGCTTGTCGCCATTTTTTTGTAAAAGATTTCAGCATTGTAGGCCGGCCCGGGTTGAACGGATGCAAATTGCGTCCACCCTGTTCCGTCCTGCTTCTGAACGATGCCCAGAAGAGGAAAAAATTGCGGGGGAATGGCGGGGACGCTGAATGTTTGCGTTTTCAGGGCGGCGTAGAAGCCGTCAAAGGCCCAGGGCGAAAAGCCCAACTCCCGCGACAGCATGGCCATGGTCCGCCGAAGTTCCGCAACGCGCTCCGCCGTCCAGAAGGTCTGCCAGGCGGCGAAATTCCCCTTCGCACGCTCCTGCCCGGGAAAGATCATCGACGGGAGAAAGACCGCGGTCACAGTTCCCTTTTCCGACTCCTCCTCCAGCAGTCCGGCAAGGCGATCCTCCCGGGCATGGAGTTCCGGCAGGGTTTTTCCTTCCACCGCGAGAAAGATCCGGCTGAAAACATCTCCCCACGTACCACGGATCAGCTTCTCCGCCGCCAGGGTTTCCCGGCTCATGCTGTTCATGGCCTGAAGATCCACGCGAAAATCGGGTTTCGCAAAAAAGAGCATTACGACGCCGAAAAGTATCGCTGCAAATGCCGCCGTCATTCCCCCTTTTGTCATCGTATCGGCGATGCGCTGGAGCGGCAGGAAACCGTCCCGCTTTGCCGGCGGCACCTTCGGGAACAGAAACGGGTACACGGCGTGGACAAAGATATAGGTAAAAACGACGCCGAGGGCGGCAAAGGCGCCGAGTTGAGAGAGGGCCGGAAAGCCGGCAACGAAAAGAAAGGCGAAACTGACCGCCGTCGTCAGCATGGCCAGGAGTCCCAGCGGCCAGACCTCCTTCGTGACCTCCAGGCCATGAGTTTCATAAGGTTTGTCCAGGAAAAGAAGGTAGGCAATCCCGTAATCCACGGTGAAGGAGATGATGGCGCCGCCAAAACCGATCGCCATGATGGAGATCGATTTCTGAAAGAGGGAATAGACGAAGACGGCGACCATGGTTCCCGCAAAGGCCGGGAGGAGCGCCAGGAGACCGATCCAGGGCCGGGGAAATCCCAGCAGAAGAAGAAGTGCGATGGCAATGGTGGAGAAAAAGACGGCCCGGTGGGTGCCTTCCTTGGCGGCTGTCTCGTTGTCCAGTGCAGCGCGGTAAGCCCCGAATGGCGTCAGGGTTATGGCATCCGAGCCTGCATACTTCTTGTCCAATTGGCGGCTCGCATCGGCGATCAGGGCGGTCATTTTTCGGGAGAAGACCGTGTCATATCCCGAGGCGACAGGCTCGGCGATGATCAGCAGGTGCTTCTTGTCCGCCGATAGAAGTTGCCCCTGGAAGAAGACGACATTCCCGGAAGGCGCAAGGGGGGCCATCCGTTCGAGGATGCTGCCGCGGAAACCCAGCGGGTCTCGGGCAATGAGGTTTGCCTGACCGATTCCTTCAAGCCCTGTCAATGCCTCCCGGGCATTCATCAGGGCTTGAAGGATTTTCTCCGGCGCAAGGAGAGGGGCGATCTTCTCCCGAAGATCACGTTCATGAAAGAGAATGGAGAAATTATCCGTCACATGGGCAATCAACTCGGGGAAAATCTGTTGCTCCCGGCTTAAACCCACGGTTTTGAAGAGGCCGCTGGTCTGAAGTCTTTTCTCCAGCAAACCCGCTTCCGCAATCAGACGTTCCGGATTATTGCCCTGATGCCCGATGTCAATGACGATGCGCTCCTGGATGGGATGATGCGCGATTACATCACGGGCGTCGGTGATGATGGGATCTCCCTGGGGAAGGGAGGCAAGGATGTCCGCATCGATGGCAATTCGGTAACGACCAATCAAAAACAGGGCCGTGACGCCGATCACAACGGCAAGGATCAGAAACCACGGGAATCGATATCGGTTAGGGGAAATTTTATTGCTAACTTCCTGATCTCTATCCATTCAGCAGCAACCACTGGTGAAGATAGACCCCGGCGCCTGCCAGATAGCCGGCAAGAGCCAGCGGCGCAATCTTTTTAGATACCAGCCGAAGGTGATCTTTTCCATGCCCATGGCAGCCACACCGGCCGCCGATCCAATGACGAGGATACTCCCGCCGGTCCCCGCGCAGAAGGCCATAAATTGCCGGATGAAATGATCCATGGGATAGATGTGAAGCGGGGACATGCCCAAGCTGGTCGCCACAAGTGGAACATTGTCCATGATGGTGGACAGCAAACCGATCAATATAACGATGAGTGTCATATTGCCGACCTCTCTTTCGAGCCAGCCCGCGAGCGTCGCGAGGAGGCCGATAGCTTGCAAAGAACCGACGGCAAGGAGGATGCCGAGGAAAAACAGGACACTCGATATATCGATCCGGCGCAATGCCTGGGTCACGCCGAGCTGACCGGAATGGCTCTCCGTCTTCGTGCGATGGAGGATCTCGGTTACTCCCCAGAGCGTGCTCAGGCCGAAGAGGATACCCATCCAGGGCGGCAAGTTGGTAATGGCTTTGAAAATGGGAACGAACAACAGCGCACCGACCCCAAAACAAAAAACCAGGCGCTGCTCAAAATGTGAAACCGGAGCAGCGGCATGGCTTGTTGCAGCAGTCGTGGCGTTGCTATCATTCCCGCCCCGTTTTTCTTTTGAAGACCCACCTTTATTCCCCGGGGCTTCGCGCCTCATCCAGATGGAAACAGTGACCAGCGGAATCAGAAGATTTGCTGCACTGGCGAGAAAGACCTCTTCAATGACCTTCAGGGCCGATACCGTCTTATGGAGGCGAAGCGGATGCTCCAGGGCGATCATCGCCAGGTATCCCAGAACAAATATTATACTCAGCGAAGTCGTCATCTTTCCCTACATATTGGAACTGTTTGTGGTTTTCTGATACTTCTCACCGTTGTGTCACCGTTATTGCCCAGGCTGTTTGAAGCACTTTACCTTACCGGGTGCGGCGTCAACATCTGGTAAATCAAAAAGGCACAGAAGAGAGCAATCCCGATCCAAACGAACAAATTGACCTTCTTGTTATCTTTTTCTTTCATCACCATTCTCCTTTCCTGCTCTCGCCATCGCCGACTTCGCGGGGCAAATCCTGTGAAAAACCGCCTCTCCAATCGCTCATTGGATGACATAAAAAAACCGCCGTCCAACGCGTAGCGTCAGATGGCGGCCCGACCAACTTTCTGTCCCCTTCGGAGAATGTTCTCCGAACCCGAGTTACCTATATGTTTTGTGCACTCCGCTAGCGGCAGGTGAGGGCTTCGCGGTAAATCTGCCAGAGGGATGCGTACTTTTCGGTCAGCTTGAAGCTGCCATCGCTGAGCGCCCAGATGTTCACCAGTCCCTGAATGAGAGCGAAGAGCAATGTCGCTGAGGCCTCCAGGTCGATATCTCCGCGGACAGCGCCGTCCCGGACCCCGTCGGTGAGGAGTTCCTTCAGGCGGGAGATGTAATTGGCGATCGCCTGTGACGCCTGTTTGTTCAGCTTGCGATCACCGAGGCTGATGATCTCAGCGATAACCTGAAAGGAGACCCCTTTGCGCAGGTCAATTGCGGAGAAATGATTCCCGATGATTTTTTCGATGGTCTCCAGTGTAACCGGTTCCTCGCCGGTTATCTCCGGCGAAATGTCCTTGAGCAAAACCTCTTCGATATGGCTGACCAGGAAGGAGAGGATGCTCTTCTTGCTTGTGAAATGGCGGTAGATGGCCGCCTCCGAGATCTTGACCTCATTGGCGATCCGCTTCACGGTCAGGTGTTCACTGCCGTATTTGAAGATCAGTTTTGCCGCGGCTTCAATGATCTGCTGCTGCCGGAACTCTGTTGTTCTTCTCTTCGTGACCATCGCGTTAGCTCCTGAAAGATTTTAACGGCTCGTGTTCCGGTCACACGGTTTTAAAACCGTAGTAGTTTCGACATGCCGGAGGGATCAAGGTATCAGCAGCTTCACTGCAAGATGCCGCAATGAAATACCAATACGATAGTAATGAACCGCGCGGCCAAAATCAAATTATTTTTTCAGGAATACGGGAAAAAGTGCAGCGTGATGCCGTTACTTTTCCCTGGAAGCCTTCTTTGCCCAGTGTTCTTCTAAAATCGACCCCTCGGCGAATACGACCACAATACCGATGAGGCAGACAATGGTGCCGACAAACGCGCAGATAATTTGAACGAATATCGGTGGCTCGAAAACACGAATAAGAAATAATACTATAACTCCAACAACCATGATGAGAACTCCCCCCAGCTTTTCTAACATCTTTCACCTCCTGCATATGTGATTTTTAAAAACGGAATAACCGCTCCGACAACCGCTGCAAATCCAAACATTTTAAAGTTGGCGTTCGCTATTGTTTTAGTTAGCGATCACTCGCACAGTAGTTAATGATCGCTCACAAAGTCAAGATATTTTTTCAATTTTTCGATGTTTCGGAACGGATTGTTTCAATATTCCGCGAACTGATCGCCCGATTGGTGAAGCCTCTTGAGCTTTATCTGAAAGCCTGGCCGCAGATTATGGGATGCATAGGTTCTGTTGGTTCTTGACAATACTTGACTTTTCCGTTAGAGGTAACGCCGTCTTTTTCAGCACTTGATCATAAAGGAGATTGAACGTGAAAGAAGCTTCTTCAATTGTCGCGATGAATCTGGGGGGGAATTTTAATGGCTCCCTTTTTGAAATGGTTATTCACGCCGGATTTGTCGTGCAACTGGTGCTACTGCTCCTCTTCCTTTTTTCCGTTGTCTCCTGGGCGATTATCCTGATGAAGTATGTCAATCTCCAGAAAATACGGAAAGAGAACAGTGCATTTTTGAATGTTTACATGAAGAGCACAAAATTGTCGGAGATTTTTCCCGAGGCGAAAAAGTTCCAGAATTCGACGCTGGCGGAGGTTTTCCGGGGTGGGTATACCGAACTCGTGAAGATCACCAGGGTGTCGCGGGGAACCCCTACCGTGAAGGATGCCGGGGAGGCGGTTGGTCCGGTTCTGGAGATCGGGGGGCTCGACAATGTGGAGAGGGCGTTGAACCGCGCTTGCGGGACGGAAACGACCAAACTTGAGGCGGCCCTGGGCTTCCTGGCGACCACCGGAAGCGCCAGCCCCTTCATTGGTCTGTTCGGAACCGTGTGGGGGATCATGGATACCTTCAAGGCGATCGGCGCCCGCGGTTCGGCGACACTGGCCGTTGTGGCGCCGGGGATTTCGGAGGCGCTCATTGCAACGGCGGCGGGTCTCGCTGCTGCCATTCCGGCGGTCATCTTCTACAATTACTACCTGAACCGGATCAAGGGTATGACCCTCGAGATGGACAATTTTGCCTCGGAGCTGCTGAACATTATTGAGCGGTTTTATGTAAAATCCTGAAACGACATGAGATATTCAAAACGCAGAAATAACCATAACGACCGGCCGATGGCGGAAATCAATGTCACCCCTCTTGTGGACGTGATGCTCGTTCTGCTCATCATCTTCATGGTAACTGCGCCGATGCTTCAGATGGGGATCGATGTCAACCTGCCCCGCGTCAAGGCGAAAAGCGTCGATGTCGCGGAAGAAAAGCTGGTGTTGACGATTAATGGCGCGAAAGAGATATTCCTCAACAAGAGCCGGACCACGCTTCCCGAGCTTGGCACAAAACTGGAGCACATCTTTGCGTCGCGGATCGAGCGTGAGGTCTATATGCGGGCGGACCGAAATGTCCCTTACGGATTTGTGGTTGAGGTGATGGCGGAGGTGCGAAAGGCTGGCGTGGACAAGTTGGGGATGATCACCGAACCACCCGAGGAACACCGATGATTTCTGAACAAGCAGAGCAGGGGAGAAGAGGGCAGGGCCGATTGAACGGCATGTTCCTGGTTTCCCTTCTCTTCCATGCGGCGCTCCTCTCCCTCCTTTTCTTCTCCCCGTCACTTCCCTCGCCGAAGCTGACCTTCGGGCCGGTTCACACCGTTGCCCTGGTGAGTTTTTCCGGAAAGACCCTGGAACAGAAGGTTGCGGCGGCCGGAGCGAAGGAGCTCATGGAAACGGGCCGTTCCGCGACGGTCCTCAAAAAACGCCTGGAGGCGGAGCCGCTCATTCCCATCCAAAGCCGGGAGAGCCGCAAGAAGCAGGACCAGACCCTGGAAAAGGCGATGGAGGAGATTCGGAAGCGAGCCGCCGCGGCCGGGCCGACCCCGAAAACGCAGCCGAAGGCCGGTTCGGACACAAAGGCGATGGCCGAAGCAAAGGCTGGACCAGCGTCTCCGCTGCCTGCCGGCGACACCGACGTGAACGCGAAAATCAATGCCTACTACGCGATGATCTGGTCCCGGATCAAGAGAGGGTGGGCCCTTCCCCAGGGGATTCTCCCGGGAGAAGTGCTGGAAACGGTGATCGATGTAACCATCCTCCGCAGCGGGGCGGTTTCGGAGGTGAACTTTGAAAAACGGTCGGGAAACCGCTTTTTCGATGAATCTGTCCTGAAGGCGATCCGAAAGGCAAGCCCCTTCCCGCCGCTGCCGCCGTGGTATAGCGAAGCCAGTCTCGGTGTGGGAATCCGCTTTCACTCATCTGAATTGAGGTCCTGAAAGAATGATGTTGGAAAAGTATCTCTGCGTGCACAATCCGAGGATTCAGGCAGTTTTGGCCCTGTTCCTGATCCTGTTGTTCTCCGCCGGACCCGCCTGCGGAAAGGTCTACATCGACATCGATTCCCCGTCTTTCCAGCAATTTCCCATTGCCGTTGCAGATTTCAAACCTCTTCAGCCTTTCCCGGAGAATGACAAGCTGTCCCTGCTCTTTTCCGATACGCTTGCCCGCGATCTCACACTGACAGGCTACTTTCATCTGCTGGACCGGAAGGCCTTCCTGGAGGATCCGAAACAGGCGGGAATCACGGCAGATAATATCCGCTTCGAAGACTGGACGGTGATTGGCGCCGAATATCTTGTCAAAGGGGGATTTCAGACGGACGGCCGCGATCTGGTCGCCGAGTTTCGTCTGTTTGACGTGATACGGGGGGAGCTTGTCGTCGGGAAGAGATATGCCGGAAAGTCAGGGGATCATAGCCGGATGGCCATGCAATTTGTTAGCGAGATCCTTTTGGCCCTGACCGGCGAAACTGGCCTGTTCGACACGCGGATTGCATACGTGAAGAAGAGCTCCTCTTCCGCGGAGATCTATACGATCAATTTTGACGGTTCCGACCCCCGCCGGATTACAAACTTCAACGCCCTGACCCTTGCGCCGCGCTGGTCTCCCGATGGCCGATTTCTGGCCTTCACCTCCTATAAAGAGGGCAACCCGGACATCTATCTGCGGAATTTGGAAAGCGGGGCTACGCGGAAGATCGGTTTCTATCAGGGGCTGAACCTGCCCGGTTCCTGGTCCCGCGACAGCAAGAGGTTGCTTGTGACCCTCAGCCGGGATGGGAATCAGGAGATCTATGACATGACCGTGGAAAATGGCCTTCTCCTGCGCCTGACCCGTGATTTTTCCATCGATGTTTCCCCTGTCCGCTCGCCGGACGAACGGCGCGTTGCCTTCGTTTCCAACCGCAACGGTTCTCCGCAGATCTACATCATGGATGCCGACGGCGCCAATGTGCGGCGGCTGACCGATCTTGGCGGTTACAACACCTCTCCCGCCTGGTCACCGAAGGGGAAAAAGATCGCCTATGAGGGGCTGGTCAATGGTATCTTTCAGATTTTTGTGATCGACGCGGAGGGAGGCGATCCCCAGCAATTGACTTTTGAGGCAGGCGACCACGAATCTCCCTCCTGGTCGCCGGACGGGCGGTATCTCGTCTATAGCGTCAGGGGGTATGGCCGCAGCAGAATCGAGATCATGAATGCGGGTGGACAAGGCACGAGGGTTCTTCTTGAGGACAAAGAGACCAGCCAGAGTCCCTTCTGGTCTCCCCATCTGCGCTGATTTTAAAGATTATTTCATTTTTCGGTTGATTTTTGCATTCAGTAGTGGTTTATAGACGGCTATGGATTTATGAGCGCTTGAAACAGTATTCATTAACGAAAGGAGAATTATGATGAAAAGAAGTTGGGGATCGGTAGGGTTGATGGCCCTGGTTTTATGTCTTTCGGTTTCATGGATGACCGGTTGCGCCAAAAAGGCGACCCTGCAGGAGGGGGCCGTGGTTACCCAGGAGCAAAAGGCGGTTGCCCAGGCGCCGGCGGAAGCGACGACTGCGGACACTCAGGCTGCCAGAGAAAGGGCGTTGCGGGATCAGGCCCTGAGTGACCAGGCGGCACGTGAAGCGGCAGAGAAAGCAGCCAGGGATGCGGCAGCAAAGGCGGCCAAGGACGCAGCCGACCAGGCAAAGAGAGAAGCGGCGGCAAAGGCGGCAGCAATTCTCAAGGAGTTGCAGATTGCGGACATTAATTTCGATTATAACAAGTACAACCTCAAGCCCCTGGCCCAGTCAACTTTGAAGAGTGGCGCAGAGGCGTACCTGAAATACAGGGACTACAAGCTCGTGGTTGAAGGGCACTGTGACGAACGGGGCACCGCCGAATACAACTTGGCGCTCGGTGAGAAGCGTGCGACCGAAGCCGCAAAATACCTGGCTGATCTGGGAATCGAAAAGGAAAGAATAAAAACAATCAGTTATGGCAAGGAGATGCCGTTGGACAACGCAAACAACGAAGCGGCATGGGCGAAGAACAGGCGGGCCCATTTTGTTATTTTCCCGCCGGTGAAGTAAAAGATTTTTTGAGCAGAGTCGTCCCGTGAATTCCGCTTGAAAGTGGGATTCACGGGACTTTTGTGTTTGTTCTCTACGGTCCGGTGCAGAGGGTAAAATTCTTGCGAAGGTATCGTTTCATCTTTTTTTTCATATCGCTCCTTTCTTTGGCGGGATGTGCCACGACAGACGATTTGCGCCGGGTTCACGGCGATCTTGCAAGGCAGGTCCAGGTGACGAATGAGAAGATCGTCTCTGTGGAACAGGGATGGTCGCCGCTGAAGGATGAGCTCAAGGATGAGATTGCGGGGTTGCGCAAAGAGATAGCGAAAACCAACGAAGCGTTCCCAACGCTCAGGGGCAACCAGGCGGAGGGACGCGCGGAAATCACTGAAATCCGGGAGCAGCTCCAGCAGATCCGGGGGACAATCGATGGTCTCCGGAAGGAATTCTCCACCGCCTCCCAGAGGGCGACCAAGCGGGACGAGGAGGAGAAGATTCTTCGGGAGAAGCTGGACAACCTGACGTTCAAAATCAACTTTATCGAAAATTTCCTGGGAATTGGCAAGAAGGATGAACCGGCAGAATCCCCGGCAGAAAAAGCCGGAAAACAGGTTCCTGCCGTGAAAGATGCGGCCGGCGCCGGAAAGATGGACAAGGAATCCTCCTATGCAGCGGCCTATGGGCTTTTCAAGGAGGGGAAGTATGAGAAATCCAGGGAATCTTTTGAAAACTTCCTTAAGCAGTTTCCCGACACCGAATTTTCCGACAATGCCCAGTTCTGGGTCGGCGAGTGCTATTATTTCGAGAAGAAATACGAAAAGGCGATTGTTGAGTACGACAAGGTCATCAAGAACTTCCCGGAAGGGAACAAGGTTCCTTATGCTCTTCTGAAACAGGGGCTCTCCTTCCTGAAATTGGGGGATAAGGTGAGCGCCAAACTTTTGCTGCAGCGGGTTGCCAAAGATTTTCCCAATACAAGCCAGGCGAGGATCGCCCGGGCGAAACTCCTCGAAGTAAAATAATCCATTCTGAATTCTGACACATCAGGGATCGAGGCGAATCGGGGCGATCCCCTCCGGGAACGGGAGCGGGAAAGATTCGGGATCGGCTGTGATGGCTCGAAGGTCGGTGTAACGGAGACTTAGCGCAGCCATTCCATCTCCGGTGATCGTCAGTCTCTGCGGCATGAAACCTTCTCCCCCGCCAACAAGAATGTGCTCCGCGAAAGCGGCTTCATAAACGACGGTTTCCCCCCCCGCAAACGTCCTGATTCGGACAAGCCTGTTGTCGGCCGGATCGATCCAAAGCGATCGCGTTCGGCGATTCGCTGCGTACTCGTCAACACGGTAATACCTTTCCTCTTGTTCCCCGAGCAATGTGGGCGACTTCTCCCGATTGTCCGGAGCGATGCCCATCAGCAGGGAGATCGTCTCGTCAACCGGCATGAAGATGGGGAGGAAGCGTGCGATGTTCTGCGGAACGGCCCGACCGGTGTAGAAGGCGCTCCTCCCTGGGAGATAAACGCGGAGTTCGTCATTTGCCACAGAGAGGAAAAAATCCGGGGGACCCAGCAGGGGGATCGATTCCACACGGAGAGAGGCCGGTCTTCTCATCATGACCGCGATCTTCATCGGGTATCGCTCGCCCTGGTGGTTGATTTCGATCCGCGCCGTGGCCGTGAAAGTCTGATCGGCCGATGTGGAGACTGCAAGGGCGCGAAGGGCGGCCTCGGGAGAAGGATAGCGTGCCTGAAGAGCGGTGGGCCTTCGCCCGGCGCAACCGGAGAGAACGAGAGCGAAGGCTGCGATCCAAAGCAGCATCGGGATGCAGTGTCGAAAAGGGCGACCGGTTAATATCATTTTATCCATGGTTTCAGGGGGTGTCCGGTCCGCCTTCAGAACGGGATCAGCGGGTCTTCTCCCGCTTCAGGTCGTCGATTTTTTTCTTCAGGAGGTTGTTCCCGGGATTGAAACGGATCGCCTTGTCATAGGCCGCGGACGCTTCCCCGGATTGTCCGGTCCGGATATAGACATCCCCCAGATGTTCGAGAATCGCCGCGTCTTCCGGCAGCGCCTCCGCCGCCTCCTTCAGATACCGGACCGCCTCTTCCAGCCTGTTTGTTCGGAAACAGACCCAGCCCAGTGAATCGATCATGTATCCGTTCCCCGGTTTCAGTTGGAGAGCCTTGCGGATCATCCGCTCCGCCTCCTCCAGATGGATCCCCCGGTCCGCATACATATAGCCAATGAAGTTCAGGGCCTCCGCATGGTCCGGCTCGATCTTCAGGACCGTCTTCATGGCCTCGATGCTCTGCTCGAACCGGTCGGTTTTTTCAAAGAGAACCCCGAGACTGAAGTGGAGATCGACGCTGCCGGTATTGATTCGCAGCCCCTCCCGGATAAGCTCTTCCGCGGCGGAATATTTTTTCTCGTCTTCATAAATAGAGGCAAGAAAGGCATAGAGACCAGAGGCGTCCCCCTTTTTCCGGATTGCCTGGAGGAGAGAATCGACCGCCTCGGCCGTCCGCTGCTGTTTTTTCAGGATCATTCCGATGCGGATCTGGGCGCTACCGAACTGTTCCTCCGCGGCAGGAATCTTCCGCAGGGTTTCCAAGGCCTTCGCATCGGCCTTGGTCTCTTCATACGTTGTGCCGAGCAAATAGACGAGCCGGTACTCCGTCGGGTATTCCTGTATCAAGGCAGAAAATTTCTCGATTGCCTTTTCGTGCTGGCCCCGTTCCAGGTAGATGAGACCAAGGGTAATCCGTGCCTCCCGGTTTTTGGCATCCAACGCCAGAACCTGCTCGAAAGTGCCTTCCGCCTCAGCATAACGCTGTTCCTGGAGGTAAAGTTCCCCCAGCTTGATTCTGGCTTGCAGGCGGGTGGGAAAGAGATTGATGAAATTACGGTACTCCTCGAGCGCCTGGGGGATCTTCTTCTGCCGTTCATAGAGGACGGCGAGTTCAATCATGACCGACTCGATTTGAGGCCGGACCGAAAGGGTCTTCTTGAATCCGGCCTCCGCCTCATCGTATCGTTTCATTTCAGCCAGGATCCGGGCCAGGTAGTAATTCCCCATGAAGTGTTCGGGATCGATTTTTAGCAGCTCCTGGAATGCGACGACGGCCTCGTCGAGCTTTTTCGTTTCGGCGAGGCTGCTACCGAGATAGAAATGGGCAGCCGTTTTTTTCGGGTCCAGCACGATCACCCGTCGGTATTCTGCGGTGGCACCCTGGTAGTCCTTCTGGTTCAGGTAGAGACCGCCGAGCAGTAGACGCGTCTCGATGTCATCCGGATGTTCCTGCAGGATCTTTTGACAGATCACCATCGCTTTTGCCGCATCTCCCTTTTCCGTGTAGAACGATGCGAGTTCTTTGGCGAGATAGGGCGAGGTCGGGTCGTGACCGATCGCTTCCTCAATCTCCCGGATCGCCTCTTCCATGTTTTCATTCAGGGCATGGAGGATGGCGATGCTGTAGTGAAAACCGGCCTCCGCGGCTGAAGAAGCCGTGACCGGCGGAGCCAAGGGATCTTCCCGCACGGGGAGGAACGCACACCCTGAAAACATGAAAATAATCATCAAAAACAGACTTGTTTTACGGAAGAACAGTCTTATCATCTCACTCTTTCCTTCCTGTCTGACGCTTTATCACTTACCGCAAGTGCATTTCGGTTCTCTTCTGCGGATGTTCCCAATAAGGTCGGGAGGGTCACCAACCTCACCTCTTCCGCGTGCCAGCGAGGCAGCGCGTCCCTGAGCGCCCGCACGGTTTCCGGATGGGGGTGGCCGATCATCAGGACCGGTTTGCCATTTTCCCCTGCCCGACGGAACGGGCCAGTCAGGATTTCCATGGCGGCCGAATAACCCGGGACATGGTCGATGAAGAGGCTTCTCGCAGCGAACCGGACGCCTGCCCGTTTTGCCGCCTCCCTTCCCCGGGAGCCCGGGGTGGTACGGCTGTCCACGAAATAGAGTCCCTTCTTCTTCAGCTCCTCCATAACGATGGTTAGACGGGCCTCATCCTCCATGAACCGGGACCCCATGTGATTGTTCACCCCGGAGGCATAAGGAACGGCAGCAAGGTTCTCCTGGATCTGGCTCCTGATCTGTCTCTCGTTCATATCGACCATAAGCGCCCCTGCGCCGGGCGAATCCTCCGGGTAGGATCGGGGTTCCATCGGCAGGTGAAGGAGGATCTCCTTGCCTGCCGCGTGAAGCAATCCGGCAGCCTCAGCGGCATGGGGGGTGTGAGGAAGAATCGCAAAGGCTATCGGTGCCTGGATTCCAGCCAACTCTTTCACGATCCGGAGATCGAAGCCGATATCATCGATGATGACGGCAACAGGTCGGCCCTGCGGTACTGCTGTCGGCGCTGCCGGTTCCGCCACCTCCCGTACCGGTGTTTCCGGGATCAGTTCGTTTCCCGGCGCTTCCTTCCGGGGACTTTCACTGACGGGGACAGCTTGCCGCAAGGGGGCCCCAGAGGAGACTTTGCCGACAGGAGTCCCCCGCTCCACCCGTTCAAGGAAAAGGACAGCCGCCGCAATGGATGCGGCGGCAAAGATCACAAATAATAACGGAAATCGTTTCACGTTTCTTAAAAGACCTGTATGGGGACATCTTGCTGCAAGGTGTCCCCAAGTTCATCTTGCCGCGTCGTATCTCCAGTTCGCCGATCACCCCTTCATATTCTTTTTCAAGATATCCCAGCCTTTGAGAATATCTATCGCATTCTTCAACTGGTTGTCCTTGTCCAGATTGTCTGTTTCCTTCTTCGAATCTTCCACTTTGACGTTGTCCTCCGTCGGCGACTTGATATGGCCTTTCAGATCCCTCTCCCGAAGCATGTGGCTCTCGGCATTTGCCTTTTCTTCTGCTTTTTCTTCCGATGGCCGGATCTGTATCTGTTTCACCACGATGTCGGGCGTGATCCCCTCAGCCTGGATGGAGCGCCCTTTTGGGGTATAGTATTTGGCCGTCGTCAATTTCAGGGCTGCGCCGTCTTCCAGGGGAATAACCGTCTGCACGGAGCCCTTGCCGAAGGTCTGCGCACCCAGGATTACCGCCCGCCCGTTGTCCTGCAGGGCGCCGGAGACAATCTCCGCGGCGCTGGCGGTCCCCTCGTTGACCAGCACAACCATCGGGCAGGTTGGTTCATCCCCGTCATCCTTGGCGATTGCTTTGCTCTCCATGCTTTTGGAACGGCCGCGCGTGGAGACGATGATCCCCGATTTCAGGAAGATGTCCGACACTTCCACGGATTGGTTGAGGAGCCCGCCAGGATTGTTCCTCATGTCCAGGACGATCCCTTTCAGGGGCCGCGCCTTTGCCTCGATCTCCCGAAGGGCCTTCTTCAGGTCGTCTCCCGTCCGTTCCTGAAACGATGCGATCCGGATATAGCCAATGTGCTCGTCGTAAACCTTCGACTTTACGCTGCGGATCTTGATGATGCTGCGGTTCATCTCGAACTCCTTGGGCTTGGCCAATCCCTCGCGCAGGATGGTGATCGTCACCTTCGTATCCTTGGGCCCCCGAAGTTTTTTTACGGCTTCCATGATCGTGATGTCTTTGGTGGACTTTCCGTCGATCCGGATGATCTGATCGCCCGCCTTGATCCCTGCGCTGTAGGCCGGCGTGTCCTCAATCGGCGACACGACGGTGAGCACGTCTTTCACAAGGGTGATCTCAATTCCGATTCCGCCGAAACTTCCACGGGTTTCTACCTCCAGCTCCTTGTACATCTCTCCCGTCATGAAGCTGCTGTGGGGATCGAGAGACTTGATCATCCCGTTGATGGCCCCCTGCAGCAGTTTGTCCGTCTCCACCGGTTCCACATAGTTTTTCTCAACCATGTCGAGAACCTCGCTGAAGGTTTTGAGACTCTTGTACGTATTGCGGTCGATGGCCGAGACACGGCTGTCGCCGTATGGGCCGAGGATGAGCAGAACCAGAAAGGCGAACATAAAAGACGCCTTCTTGCCGAAAAAGGTATTCATCGATCTAACCTCCACAGTTGAAGCGTGATTAATAATTTGTCGCACGATATCACCTTTGTCATGCAAAACTCCATCACTTTTTCATTGCGATTCGCGAGTGATTGGCGTTAAGCATCTTGTCGGAAATTCAAGGGTTGGGAGATGCCCGAGTGAAAACGATTTGCAAGAGTGCGTTTTTATGTATAATGGAAACGTGGCTATAGACCGATGGGAAAAGGGAGAATCGAATATGCCTTACGGATATAATGGTAAAATTTTACGGGTGGACTTGACCTCCGGGACGGTGACAGTCGAAGAACCTGGAGAGATCGTTTACCGCACCTACCTGGGGGGTGGGGGGCTGGCTTCCTACTATCTGCTCAAAGAGCTCGAGCCGGGAATCGAACCGCTGTCGGCCGATAATATTCTGGTTTTTGCCTCCTCGGTGATTTCCGGGGCGCCGATCGCCGGCATGGTCCGTTATACCGTGGCGGCCAAATCGCCCCTGACTGGGGCATACGGAGAGGCGGAGGCCGGTGGTTTCTGGGGTCCGGAGTTGAAATTCTCCGGTTTTGACGCGGTGATCATCACGGGAAAAGCGAAAAAGCCCTCTTACCTGTGGATCAACGACGGCAAGGTCGAGATCCGGTCGGCGGAAAAGATCTGGGGGCTGGAGACAGGCCCGGCCCAGCAGATGATCCGGGATGAGCTCAAAGAGAAACGGGCAAGGATTGCACTGATCGGGCCGGCCGGGGAAAATCTGGTGCGTTACGCGTGCGTGGTGAACGAGCTGAAGCATGCCAACGGCCGGACCGGCATGGGTGCGGTGATGGGATCCAAAAACCTGAAGGCTGTGGCTGTCCGGGGAACGAAGAAAATGGAAATCCATGACCCGGAAAAATTCCGGGAACTCTCCAAAA
>Ga0247840_10004863_pt1 | contig 20780 bp, 16 predicted proteins | sample LaCruzMarch2015__FD_192404 | JGI IMG/M metagenome (GOLD analysis project Ga0247840, IMG submission 192404) | Freshwater microbial communities from meromictic Lake La Cruz, Castile-La Mancha, Spain - LaCruzMarch2015_17m | ecosystem: Environmental > Aquatic > Freshwater > Lake | place: Spain... | reverse complement strand
CAGAGTAAGTACTGACTGGGTTGCGACAATATAATTCGTCCGTGTGAATGTGTTACTGCCTGCTGAGTTGGTCGCAGTTAGTTTGACGGTGTAAGTACTGGCACTGGCATAGGTGTGAACCGGGTTCCGTTCAGTGGCATTCACTGACGAACTATCACCGAAGTCCCAGCTCCATGATGTTGGCGTGTTTGTCGAGCTGTCAGTGAATGTGACGGTTAGCGGTGCGGTGCCAGAGAGGGGAGTGCCGGTGAAGGAGGCGACCGGGGTTACGACAGCAGGACTGGCAGTGATGTAACCCGCCCGTGTGAAGGTGTTACTGCCAGCCGAATTGGTCGCAGTTAGTTTGACGGTGTAGGTACTGGCGCTGGCATAGGTATGAACCGGGTTCCGTTCAGTGGCATTCACAGAAGATCCATCACCGAATGACCAGCTCCATGATGTTGGCTGGTTGGTCGAGCTGTCCGTGAATGCAACGGTCAACGGGACTGCACCGGACGTGGGCATTCCCACGAAGTTGGCAACCGGGACTACTATAGCGGAACTGACCGTGATGTAGTTCGTCCGGGTGAAAGTGTTACTTCCCGCAGAGTTGGTCGCGGTCAATGAAACCGTATAGGTGCCGGCACTGACATAGGCGTGAACCGGGTTTTGCTGCGTGGCATTCACCGACGAACCCTCACCGAATGACCAGCTCCATGATGTCGGGGTGTTCGTTGAACTGTCAGTGAATGAAACGGTTAATGGAGCTGTGCCGGAGGTGGGCAAGCCAGTGAAGGCTGCAACCGGAGGGTTTACTGAAGAAGGTGCAAACTTCTGGATCCGATTGTTGCCCCAGTCAGCGACATAGACATTGCCGGACGAATCAATGGCAACACCATATGGCTCTCCAAACTGCCCGTCGCCTAATCCGGCTGATCCCCACTTTGTTATAAATGTTCCATCAGAGCTGAACTTCTGGATCCGATAGTTGTGCCCATCAGCGACATAGACATTGCCCGACGAATCTACTGCGAGACCCCAGGGATAAAAGAACTGCCCGTTCCCGGATCCATACGATCCCCACTTCGTTATAAATGTCCCGGTTGAACTAAACTTCAGGATCCGACTATTGCCTAAGTCAGCAACATAGACATCCCCCGATGAATCTACTGCGAGACCCCAGGGCTGTGTAAATTGCCCATCGCCGGATCCACCCGATCCCCACTTCGTTATAAATGTTCCGGTCGAAGTAAACTTCTGGATCCGATTGTTGCTATAGTCAGCGACATAGACATTGCCCGACGAATCTACTGCAACATCGGTGGGGTAGATAAATTGCCCGTCTCCTGACCCTTGTGACCCCCACTTCGTTATAAATGTCCCATCAGAGCTGAACTTCTGGATCCGATGGTTATCTCCATCAGCGACGTAGACATTGCCGGACGAATCTACTGCGACACCGTAGGGATAAATGAACTGCCCGTCTCCAGATCCATACGATCCCCACTTCGTTATAAATGTCCCATCAGAGCTGAACTTTTGGATCCGATCGTTGGGATGCGTCTCAATGACGTAGACATTACCCGACGAATCAACCGCTACGCCGTGGGGATTGTTAAATTGCCCGTCACCGGAACCCTGTGACCCCCATTTTGTAACAAACACATACGATTCACTGCCAGAAGTAGATCCAGTTTCGGCAGAAGGTATGCTCGGGGAGGGATTATAAGGATCTCCCAGCTCAGCACGGGTGCGCGGATCCGGGTTCGTTAAAACTGGTGGAGTCTCCGGAATACCGGGAGGACCCGATACCACTTCGGCATTGATTACTCCCGTGATATTTTCTGATCCCGCCAATCCATTCACTACACCCGACTCGTTTGCCAATACCGGCGAACACGCAAGGCAAAGAAGGATAACGAGACACATTGCTACGATGACGCTCATTCTTCTCATGTCAATAACCCCCCACGTTCCGTTGGCAGGGCGAAGTGCCCCCATTTCGTAACAGACACATACGTCTCTGCTGCCTGAACCCCCGGAACAAGTATGAAGAACAGGAGAATACATAGAATGATTTTTATTGAATTTTTTTCATTCCTCAAGTAGAATCGCATTGTTGGTAATTACCGTTTGAATAGATTAATGTAACTCAATGGAGTTACAATGAGGGGACACACGCTTATTATTTTATGACTCAATTTCTCTTAAATGGCTCTCCCTATGAAGGGTGGTAAAAAAATTGCAACTGGCTATCGGATACCTCCGGATATTGCAAAAAAAATTGAAACAATTATTATAGCGAAAGAATACAGCAATCGAGCAGAGATTATTACAGCAGCACTTCGTTTTTGGCTTGATAACCGCGATAAAACGCCGAAAGATCAGATCATTGAGTGGCTCCTATCAGATGACGGGGAACGATACATCGAAGTTATTATGAAACGGATTGCGGAGAAGACGAAATAACAGATCTATATTAGAGGTCGTTGCACAGAACAATCGGAATACCCCCTACCGTCGTATCTTCCCATAATCCCCTCAAATGGATGAACTATGAATACATCACATGAAACCAACCAGAACCTGAATATTTAAATTGTATTTGTGCTGCAATCAGTGATGCTTAGCGATATATGTTTGCACAACCAGCCACATGACGAGTGCATGTCTGAGTGTCCAGCGGGCAGAAATTCGCAAAAACCAGAATGCGAGGATTTAGACGGGTAAAATCGTGCGCGGTCTTAGTGTTGAACAGGATCTACAAGGTCACCCGTCGCCAGTACTGGGAACACTAACCGTGAGAGAATCAGGACAATCGCTATTGCCGCGATGCGATTTTTAAAAACTCCTGCACAAAATATCCGGGAGCGCCTCTACCCTAAAAACAGCACGCACCTCCCCCCATCCCAGCAGTCCGGGCACATCCCCCACACTTGCCAGCCGCCCGGAACTCTCCGGAAACAAAGGGGTTTCGAGTGCCCTCATTCCGGTATGCAGCAGTACAAACGGGGCACCGGGAGGATCTCCTTTCGGGTCTGACAGAAGCTACACACCACTGTCACGCTTCCGGCATTGGTGCAGCTTTTTGTTGAATGCGTAGTGGTTCACCCGCCGTGAATCAAGATGCCGGGATTAGCAGATCAAATAATACCCTCTGTGACTATAGAAACTCAAGTAATATCCGATATGCATAAGGGCTATACCTGAACGGTAGCAATCAGTTATAACAACATGCAACATAAAGAATAGAATAATAGTTGGAGGTACTTGCAATGGCAAAACCAATTGAATTGGGATTGACTCTTGATGGAGAGGATGCGGTACGTTTCCAGAAATATATTGAAAATCCCACCTATTCAAAAGAAGGACGCAGGTTGATCAGGGAAGCCGCTGAATTGGCAAAAGATATGCGACTCTAAATGAGCATATCAATTCAGGATCTTGAATTTAAACTATTGGATGCGAGTCACCTCAGTCAATTAACTTCTTTTACGTGCAGGCACTCCGAATTAAAAGATTTCTTAACGCAGGATGCCTTACAAAATCAACTGGATCGAATATCAGTTACCAGATTAGTCTTTTACGAGAACCGTCTTGTTGGGTATTTTACCCTGGTTACTGATGTCATTAAGCGAGGTGAGATTGCCGATAGCGATGGTGTGAAAAATTTTCGATATTCAACATATTCAGCGTTAAAAATTGCTCGTTTCGCAACTCACACGGATTTTGAACGGCAAGGTATTGGTCGGAATATGTTATTGAAAATTTTTGCGATATGGATCCGTTTATCAAAATATATCGGGTGCCGGATAATCACCGTCGATTCGAAACCGGAGGCAACAGGGTTCTATAAGAAATTTGATTTCCATGAGGCTATCATCGATAAAAGAAAGCTCAAGGATAAAAGTAATATTCCCCTGTATATCGATATCCATAAAGAACTTGAAAGGGTTAAAAAAAATACACCGTCAACAAAAGGGTAATATTAGCAGATTAATCCGGGCAGGTCTGCACATTGCAAGCGCTAAATCGGGGAACACTCCCGTTGTTATTGTGTTGGTGGAAGTTGGGTTGAATAAATACCAGCGGTTTGTAAAACCGGCAGGCGATGTACCTCAAAGTAATCCTTCACGTTTACTTGGATAAGGACAGGATCTTCAGGAATGTGTATCACCGTACAAGGCTAAGAAGCCGGTCGATTACATCGCGGGTCTGCATTGGACTCATCCTTCGGTACATCGCCACGGCATCGCTGTCGAGCGGGATCTCCCGTAACACATCGATAAGGAACGGGTATTTTTTAAAATGTAACCCAAGATACTGGATATCAATATCAGTACCGCCAGCCGCAGGATCAAGGAGTGCAAGGATATCTGCCCGGTCCTTTCGCACTTTTCCCTGTTCCCATTCTGCGTCGTATGAAGTTCCGTTTAAAATCCTGTACGACCGGTCCCAAACTGCCTTGAGTTTGAAGAGCAGAAGTAATGCCCTTGTCGGGACCATAATCGGGAAACCCGCACCCATCGCCCCGGCTTGGGTCTGACCGGCAAGCAAAGAGAAGGGACAGTTTTCTTTTCTGCCCTCAAATCGGCAAATATCTTCCCGCGAACCAAAATCAATCAGGATCTCACCTTCCCGGGTATTTTTAACGACAGTATTCGGGATCATCGGATGCCGTTTCGGGACAAAACCGCGTTCATCCCGCAGGAATTTCATAAGGTGCTGCCGTGTCCTGTTGTTCGTTATGATATCGATATCTATGGATCCGTACCACGGATTGTAATTGTGTACTGCCCACCCTCCAATAAGAACCGTAACTGGCTTCTCCGGGTTCTCGCCTTTGGTATGCACCCACCGGAATATCGCAATAAGCTCTTCCTGCGACGCATTGACAACCGTACGGGCAGCACTATAATCCGCCATAAACCTCCACCAGTTTCAGTGTCAAATCGCGACCACCATACCCGAGACCGGCACAATCCAGGAGCGCTTGCGCCGGTGAAACGAGCCAGACCCCGGGTGTGGAAAATGTCCTGCGATCTAAAAAGACATCCCGGTCCGGGGTATAGATACGGACTGTTATCCCACCTTCTGCCGTGTCAAACATTCCTGCAAGCGTTCCGATGTTCTTCTTCTCAAGATACATATAGACCGAATCGTGCCGTGCACTGTAACCGGTATAAATTTCTCCGGCTGTGTAACTGGTAAATGCACAGGGGATCTGCTCCGTTTCACTGACAAGACAGATCTCCTGGGCGAGCGCAATAGGGCTATCGGCAGCAATTCGTATTTCACGAGTGAACAACCGCTCGAATGGACGCTCCCACGCAACACCATTGAGCAGTTTATTGACATCAGAGATCTTTACATATCCGCCAGTACCGGATACGATTCCTTTTTCCGCGAGACTTTTAACCGTTGCATGAGTCCATCCATATGAGACTCCTGACCCAATAGCGAGTTGCCGGATAGAAGTCTCATTCGTTTTTAAGAGGTATGCAATGACCTGCCAGGATTTGGAGGACGTGAGTTTCACCGGTATATTGCCCGGCTTTTCTCCGGAATCGGCGATGTTCATATCAGCGGGCAGGCTGATGATCCGCAAACCCGTCTTCTCTGCCGCTTCGATAGCTTCCTTTGTCACTCGTTTTCCAACGATGACGAATTCGAAATTATCAACATCCGCCCGGTTTGCGGTCAGGAGTAATTTTGTAAATCCCATCCGTGAGAGTTCCGCCAGCCTGACTATACGTTTAAGCTCGACAATGAAAGTTTTTTGACCATCAACGACGATCAGATCAAACCTGATGGCGTAGTTATCGTCAAGAGAGCTCTCTTGTTTTATGATGGCGTCTTCACTGAAGTGCAGCTCCGAGCGGAGCAGCGCAATCAGCTCCGCATCATAAGGTGAGAGAATCGTCATATACTATATCAGTATTTACTGATATGTTTATAAAGTTATCAGTGATATGTGGATATCAGTGTTTAGTGATACTTTAATAAATGTATCAGTGATAATAGCTTCCCCGACGCAACCAAGCATTGTAAAAAATGGTTTCCCCTCAAATCCTTATCCCCGTAATCAACCCGACCACCTCCTGCGCCATGCCCGTGTCCAGAACCATCGTGATCACAAACCCTGCCATAGCGACAACCGGCACACCCGCATCTCATGCTCATTCTTCCCGAACGCATCGACAACCGCCTGAGCATCCGCTTGCATCCCCCGCTGGATCAGTTTCGGCAGGAACCCGAAAGAGCGGCATAAAAACAATCATCGCCGCGATGAACGCGAGAGCGATCCCTGTTCTGCCCGCGAGATAGATCCCGGCAGGAACTGCGAACACCCCCGCCATCCCCACTTCACCGAGCCAGAAGTAGTGCGGTTCCTGGGTGTAGATCTCCAGATCCTCCGGAACGAGCCGGTCTATGCGGAAGATCCAAAGCGCGTTCATCATCCCGTACCAGATCGCGTGCGTGTGGTACGGCTCTGCCGTAAGCCTGATGAACAGCACCGTGACCGGAATGAGGGGCAAACCCCATAGCGAAAGTTAATGCGCTGATGGCGTTGTGCGATGAGCTAGAGGTGCAGCTGAAGAGCGGGCGGGAGTGCAGGGGAATCTGGCGGGGGCGATTGTGAAGGGGATTGCCCGTGGATAAAACGAGAAGTGTATGCAGTTCTCTGGAAAAGATATTCTTTCAACTAATTTTCATTTGATAACCCGACTTCGCCAGAACAAGATTGAAGAAGGTTACGCATCCCAAAAGGGATTATGGCACAACACGTAACCTTCTCCATAGGCAATGTAGCGTTGATCGATAAAATTGATTCCGAAACCGGCTTTTTCAAAACCATATTTGAACCTGTAATGGGCAAAGCCCGTACATTCATTCCATCATTGAAACTGCTGATGAACAATAAACTTGGACAATCGGTTTCCATCAACCGGATTCTGGATTTTACCCCGGTTGAATTTCAAGAGCTTCTCGGTTTCAAAGATAACATTTCTGAGAGAACGTTGTATCGTACGCTTGAGCGGATTGGAGAGAGGCACCAGTTTATTCTTGAACTGTATCAGCAATGGACTCAGGAGCAAAAACTTGTTGATCCGACACAGTTCGTTGACTTCAGTTCGACGTACTTTGAAGGCACCAAATGTCAGTTGGGAAAAACTGGTTATTCCCGAGATCATCAACCGGGAAAACTCCAGATAACATTTGGGATTAGCGTAGGACTCAACAACATACCGACGATGCTGACAATCCAGAAAGGGAACGTCCAAGACAAAACTCATATGAAATCAATGATTCGATTATGCTCCAAGATCCTTCCAAATGACAGCCTTCTCGTTTTTGATAACGGAGGGAATACCAAAGCAAACAAGAAAGAAATCCGCGATAAAAACCTTCACTATCTCACCCGTAAAGCAAAAAAGAAAGGTCCGTATCGGAAGGCAATACAAATTTTCCAGAACGATCCGCAAGTCAAGTTCACATCCAACGATGAAGAGTACCTGTGTGTAAAAATATCCGGTGACGACGAGTACCAGTATATTTTCTTCTCAAAATGTCGCGAACGTGAACAGATGGCTACAAAAAATAAAAAATTTAAAAAAGCACTTGAAAAGGGTTCAAAATTCTTAAAGAAAGTCATGAAGGGCAAAGATCTCGGTCAATATGTTTCACCAGAAGGCTACATTGTTGTCCGGGGAGAACTTCAGAAAACGATTGATGGAATCCCCAATCCTTACATTACCGGTATTGAGGGGTTCTTTATTCTCGAATCCAGTGTCAATGAGGACCCGGAAAAGATCCTTGAGACTTACAAAAACCGTGACAAAGCAGAGAAATTGATCCGTGATCTAAAGGAAGGTGCCGAGATGCGCCCGATTCGGCACTGGTCAGACAACGCAGTAATTGGGTTTGTTTTGATCGTTTTCCTCACAAAAGTTCTGGTCAGTTTGACAGAATTTTTATGTAAAAATCCCATCGTAAAAAATTTGAAAGTCCTCAAAAAATATTTGATCAATTTGACACTTACGATCGTTTATCCCGAATTTGGGTTTGGAATCAGGATCATTTCCAATTATTTACCAGAATTACATCCATTTTTTGGAGATTTTATCAAAAAATATGGTGGTTTAGGAGCTCCAAACTGCTGGTAAACCCGATTTGGCGAATGATATTGGTGCTAAAATTGAGCGCCAGCTATCGCAAAGTGGCGAAGTCAGGTGATAATTCCGTAATTCACCGCTGCACACTCTCAATAAATGCAGCATCCATTTCACATCGTTCATCAACCGCAGAGAGCAATTCATCGTGAACTGCCTTTTTGGAATAATACAATTTCGTGATGACCCCGGCATCTTTTGCTGCCTCAATTGCCGGGACAAAATCGCTGTCTCCGGTAACAATAATAGCGTAACTGATCTGACCTGACCAGCTCAGCCGTACCAGCTCGACTGCAAGCAGGATATCCACGCGTTTCTGTTCGTAACTCCCATCATGGTTCTTGCGTAATTTCCCGTACCGCATCTGGAAGCGTGGGAGTCCCTCGATCTTACTGGCGAACTTATTATATTGGCTGGCCTTAGCCTTTTCTTCCGTTGTGGGGGGTTCGCTCACGTAGGGTTTACAATCATAAAAATATGTCCTGAGGCGCTCTTTGTTTCCACAGACCACATCGCAAAATTTGACAAAATCAATCTTTCTTCCATCAGTCAGGACTTTTGATAAATACCCGTTATCTATGAAAACAGACGCACGATCATTCATTAATTTTATTGAATTACCTTAGAAGAAGAAACTATCGTCCCAAGTCTTTCGACAGGACGATAGCGAGTATAACACATATACATTCATTCAAAATCTTATAAAGTTTTGTAAACCCCCTTCGAGAAAGTGGAGGTATCCTATTTTTTAGCCAGACGGTTAACCCGGGGGGTGCACCGAAGAAGAACTGTACCCGAAGGAAAAAAGTTATATTTTTAGAGATACCGGTTTTTCCGTAACCAGTCAACCTGGGGCGGTAAGTACCGGTAAATGATATCACACTTCTCGTTCTGGAAACTCCAGGGCGTCACAATTAACGTATCCCCTTCCCGGATCCAGACCCGCTTTTTGATCTTGCCCTTGATCCTGCCCATGCGGGTAACCCCGTCAAAACACCGCACACGGATGTGGTTCGCACCCATCATCAGGTCAGCGGAGGCAAACATCTCGTTAGCCCACTTCTTCGGCAACCGGACACGGACGAATGGCGTACCGTCCGGGTTTACCGCATTGGGATCAAAATCGTTACTGCCACCCTTTTTCTGATTATTATTAGTAATCCAAACAACTCCGTATTACTATATCATTGCTGTCTGAAACTATTAACATATGCCCCGGAAAAATCCGTCTGGTGAATTCAATCTGAGAAGAGTTTTTTCCAAAGGACTTTTTTCGTTTTTAGTCTGTCTGCCGTAAAGATCATTCAAATACCACAAAAGTTACAGGGTTTTTGAACCGTGATGCCCCCAGCATTCACTTTCACCCCGCACCCCGTACTTCTTTATAACCCCTGCACCGACTCTTCCTCATACCATGAACATTGGCAAAGGGGCATATCTCAAACAGCTGACCGCTGCGACAATGCAGATGAAATCGGTCAATGTCGGAAAGGAGATGGAGGGCAGTTCTCCTCCATCGGTGTTTATCGGCAGCTGGAACTACCCGGATGTGTTTGCCGGTCCGATGATTGCCCTGGTGCATGGCGATACAACAGTCATGGATATGCCGGAATCCTGGATTGCACAAAACAAGACACAGGAAGAGATCATCGGCTTCCGGCTCAACCTTGTCCGGGGAAAACAGATGGTAAACGCGGCAGCCCTTGACAACCCGTTTATTGAAAAACTCCAGGAGATTGCCCTTGCTGATGGATCGATTGAGAGTGAAGCAGCATTCACAAGCGAGCCGAGAGGTGTCTCCCTCTCAGAAGACCATACCCCGTTTGGACCAAGTGCCCCACTTGAGCGGTTCGAGATTGAGAGCGGAACATGGAACCGCAACCTTGAAAAAGTGTATTATGACACTGATCTTTCTGCCGCCGATGCAGTTATGAACCTGCACAAAGAACGAGTTCCGTTCTCCAGCATCCAGAAAGCGTTCTCTGTCGGTACTATGGGCAGGGATCGTGGGCGCCACCTTGTTCCCACCCGGTGGTCGATTACCGCATGCGATACGATGATCGCTGATCGGCTCCTTACCCATGTAAAGAAATGCCCGGTGATCGATACGTGGCGGCTCCATGAATTCGCAAGCCTGAACAATAACTACGCCGTCCTCCTGATGCCCACAAGCTGGCAGTACGAGTGGTCGGAAGCGTTCCTTCACGTTCTCGGGAATGAAGAGTATGTATTTTCTGATTATGAATGCCACAAAAAAAAGACCGGATATTCTTCGGTCGGCGGGTGCTACTACACCTCTAAGATGGCAGTTCTTGAAGCGCTTGCACAACAACAAAAGCAGGCAGGTGCAATCATCCTGCGGGAAGCGTTGCCGGGCTATGTGCCGATGGGAGTGTTCAACGTCCGGGAGAATGTCCGGTGTGCAATGCAGCAACCGGCACAGGAATTTGAAGATATCAAATCTGCTCTCATGCACTTGTCCGAGAAGTTCACACTCCCTCTCCAGAGGTTCATCGATGAAGGAACGCTGCTCCGCCAGAACCTGAGCGAGCGGCAATGCACGCTTCGTGAATTTGCACCAGACAGGAGCTGACAGGAATTCGTATTCATGCCAGACCAATGTGAATGCACCCCGGACAGGGAGGCTGCCCTGATAAAAAACACGGACCGAGAAGAAAATCGGATTATCCTGCACCTGGACATGGATAGTTTTTATGCCTCGGTGGAGATGCACGAGCGCCCGGACCTTTCAGGTAAACCGGTCATCATCGGAGCAGACCCGAAACACGGGACCGGGCGGGGTGTTGTTTCCACCTGCTCCTATGAAGCGCGGGCGTTTGGCGTCCGGTCTGCAATGCCGATCTCGCAGGCGTTCTCTCTCTGCCCTGATGCAATATTTCTTCCCCCGGATTTTCCCCTCTACGCCCGGGTATCCGGTGACGTAATGGAAATTATCCGGTCGCGTGGCTTCCGGTTCCAGCAGGTGAGTATTGATGAGGCATTTCTTGATATCAGTCCTGTAGGCAGTTTTAGTGCAGCAGAGGTACTTGCCGACCAGATCAAGACAGAAATTTTTACAAAACTCGGCATCTCGTGTTCTGCCGGGGTTGCACCGACAAAACTGGTCGCAAAGATTGCATCTGATTTCAAAAAGCCCGGGGGTCTGACCGTTGTGGAACCCGGGTGCGTATCGGCGTTTCTCGCACCGATGCCCGTAAGAAAGATTCCGGGTATCGGGATTAAAACAGAGAAGGAACTACATGAGATGGGAATTGCAACCATCCGTGAACTGGGAAGTTATGATGTCCAGGCATTGATCGCACGGTTCGGGAGGTGGGGGATCGCCTTGCACAACGCCGCCTTCGGGATCGATGAGAGTGATGTGGAGGAGCGGGCAGGTATTAAGTCTGTATCCCGGGAAATGACCTTTGCCGATGATACCGCCGACCCGCAGGAACTCGTCAGAACGATGAATGCCCTTGCGGCAGAAGTACACCGGAATCTTGTTGATGAAGGACTCCGGTTCAAAACCCTGACCGTGAAGGTGCGGTACCAGGGGTTTGTCACAAAAACGAAAGCGAAGACGTTCGCTCATTATGCCAACGATGCAGTGACGATACGAACCGGTGCCCAGGCACTGCTCCGGGCACTCTTTGACGGGAGAAAGATACGCCTGCTCGGGCTTCGACTCTCTTCCTTTGAGACACGAAATACCCGGCAGACGACTCTTTTTTACGAGAGCGACCCCGGGCAGGGTTTGTAGTGGGATATCGCTGGACGGGTGTGTGCAATCAACCCTGCCTGTTGCCCGTTCATATATTGAGGAAATCGTTTAACCCCCCCAAAATATGATTTATTTCCGTAGATAGCGATAAAAAAAGAGGGGGTTGTTCGCTATTCTCTATTGACATTATATTTGCAAACCGCACTCTGTTCAATTTCAAATCGGGTGCGATAACTTCAAAATTTTTCGCAGTTAAAACAAAATATAAATCCTTCCGGGTGAAACCATGAACAAAAGACCTGATGTGGTGATTTTATCGTGAATACGTCTCTCTATGTTATGTGCATTGGAATCATCTGTCTTGTGGCAGTTGCATTCTCCGGTTGCGTTGGTACTGACCAGAATAAACTTGTGAGCCCTACACCCCCGCCCACGCCAATCCAGACGCCGATTCCGGTGGGACAGTATGTCTTTACAGAAGAGCAGAATGGCACCACCGTCTACCTGAACCTGACCAACACAATCACGCTCAAATTAAAAGAAAACCCCTCAACCGGGTATTCGTGGGCACTGACAACAACCAACGGGTTAAAAGGAACCGGTGACTTTTTCGTGTCATCAGATACAACCGGAAGGCTGTCTGGTGCGGGAGGCACTCATTACTGGAACATGATCGCAGCCGGGACCGGGGTACAGAAGATTTCAGGAGTCTACCAGCGCTCGTGGGAACCGTTGACCGGAAACGAGACACGGTTTGATATGACGATTGTTGTCGTGTAATCCTCGTGCATGACGTGCGGAGAAACACACCAGCGGCAAATCCACCCCGCATGTGCAATGCCCGTGCGGTTCACTGCTACGATGCGTTATAGTGACTACCCGCGTCTCTGAATGAGCGATCCGATCATAGCAACTTTAATGACGAATATTATCGCATGTTACAATTACCTGCCTGCAGCACCTGCACGGATCTGTAAAGAACTGTGCATCTGCTGCCCTGGAGGACTTCCGGCATAGTTACAGCCAGTGGAAAGAGGTTGTCCGATCCCGGCAGTCCGGGCATCACAAAGGTGATAACAATGAAGTGTTACGTTTGTCTAAAAGAGGGAAAGGATTCCGATGCGGTTGCCGTATGCACCGTGTGCGGAATGGGAACCTGCATGAAGCATACCATTCGCAGGGATGTCGAAGTATGGGAAGGTGGGTATCCCTTTCCGGCACGCAAACTGCCAAAGAGGATGCCACGGATGCTCTGCCCTGACTGCAGCGCTGCGTATGGAGAGGGGAAATAATGGCATCCTTCTCATCGCGTTGTATTGCTGAAGGTGTCGGTACATTGCTTCTTGTGTACTTCGGTGCCGGGGCAGCGGCGATCACGTTCATGCTTGCCGCAGGAACGAAGCCTGCCACCCCGTTTAATCTCGGTATCGGACAACTCGGCGGGCTTGCGGACTGGCTCGCGATCGGCATGGCGTTTGCGATTACGATTGCAGCGGTCATTTACGCGCTGGGGCGGGTATCCGGGGCACACATAAACCCGGCAGTGACGATCGCTCTCTGGGCGACAAAACGGTTCCCGGGAGATGAGATGATTGGGTATGTGGTTGCCCAATGCATCGGTGCGGCATGTGGGAGCCTCTTATTTGCGCTCACCGTGGGGATGAACGCGGTTACGGTGGGTGGGCTTGGTGCGACTGCGCCGTTTCCAGGGATTGGGTATGGGCAGGCAATCCTTGCTGAAGCGATCGCGACCTTTGTTTTAATGCTCGTGATCATGGGTGTCGCGGTGGATAAGCGTGCTCCTCCGGGGTTTGCCGGGCTCATCATTGGTCTCACGGTAGGTGGGATGATAACAGCGACGGGGAATATTGCAGGGGCTTCGCTCAACACTGCACGGACGTTCGGACCGTACCTGATCGACTTTATTATGGGCGGACCGAACCTCTGGGTATATTTCCCCATCTACATCATCGGACCCATCGCCGGTGCGATACTTGCGGCGGTATTCTACGATAAAATAGCCGCAGAGTCATAACGGGATGCCGGGCATACCGGCACGCGCACATTTTTTGTTATCGCATTTACCTCGTATCAGCGTATCTGCGGGAATCCGATGGTTTTTGCCAATGGATGATATACGAGGACACTCAAAATAAGTGCACCTGACTGGCAAGTGAAGTCCGGAAGAAAACCCTTATTACAATTTCCAGTAATTCTATGGTATGTCCAAACTGTTGATACCCGGAGTACTGGTTGCTGTCTTTTTGTTGCTTGTCGCTGCAGGGTGTGTCGGAGACCAAACTCAAAAATCCGCACAAACGGTTGTAACACCTGCAGTGACGATTGCGATTCCCGATGGCGCTGCAACACAACAGGCGTTTCTTTCCATTCCGCAGGCACCGCTTGTCGATGCTGAAAAACAGGATATCACGTACCTGCAGGAATCTGAGAAGCTCGAACGCGATCTCTATGCAAAATTTGCCCGGCAATATACATCTATTCCGGTTTTTGGGAGCCTTGCACAGGCAGCCGGGGTCTACATGAATGCGGATAATGTTATCCTGCAGCGCTATAACATTTCCAACCCCGAACTGACTGACCAGGGAAAATTTTCAAACCAGAAACTTCAGGTCCTCTATAATACGTATGCAGGTGACGGCAGCATATCTGCAATGGCAGCCCTCAAAGCCGCTGCAACCAGTGAGGACTTGCATATCGCTGACCTTGACGCCGCGATTGGGCGGACTGACAATGACGACCTGAAATTTATCTACAGGCAGGAGCGTGCATTCTCACGCAATAACCTACGGGCACTCGTCCAGTGGATCACCGCATTTGCGGGAACCTATTCCCCGACGTATATCACAAAAGACTCCTATACTGCACTTATCAGCAGTCCTGCGGAGCCGGTGCCCTTAAAATAACCTTTTTTTGCAGATTTTCTTGAAGATTCGGCATACGCGAAAAATAAAAAAATCCGGACAGTATATCCCCTGCACTGTTGTGTTGCAAGGGATTATGCAAGGGTTGCTGGGAGTGCCATGGATGCGATTTTTTTGCATGCCGGAATGAGACCGAGAACAATCAGGGAAAGTCCAGAAAAGACAACCACGCCGATCACGTTCAGGAATGGGTTTGCCAAAAAGAATGTCTCCCGCAGGGGGTAAATCATAAACGCGATAGCAAAGAGGAGCGTCCCCGTAAGGATGAGCGGGTACTCACCGAGCGAATGGATGAGCCCGATGATGAGAAGCGAACCGCATGCAAAGAAGTAGAGGAACGTCATGAGCGTCTGGAGGGAAATCCCCCTCGTGATAAGTATCGCAAGCGGTACGATGAGGGTGAATGCAAGGATACCGAGGAGGAGATTTCCTGCAACCCGCTTTCGTGGAAATGCGTGCTGGTACGCGACTGTGAGAATAAGGATGGATGCGATGATCCCGATATCGATGAGGCCCGGGAAGACTTCGTTTCGTCTCCCCAAAATGGTGTTCACATACCAAGCGCTGTTTGATGCGCCCCAGAGCCCGAATGCCCCGGCGGCATAGAGCAGGCAATCTGATCGTCCGTACCGGTAATATGCGTACACAAAGGCAATCGCGCCCGCAATCGCGGCAATGATCTGGAGATAGTTGCTGATAGCGAGAAACACGTTTGAGGGGAGAAGAACGATCGCGAGGGCAAGCATGATGGCTATTCCGAGGATCGCCCAGAAGATCCCGGAGATGATCCGCAAGGGAATATCCGGCGATGATTGGGAAGTGACGACAGGCGGGATCATGCTATACTATGTGTAGCGGGCGACGTAAAAAAGCGTTCCGGAGATCGAGAGAAATCCTGCGATTACTGCGAATGCTCCATACTGCCGGGCGCCGCGATAAGGCATCTCACTGCGGCAATTCCAGATCGCTGGCATTGGTGCCCGTAACTGTAAAAACCGATTTCATACCGTGTGGACAGTTCCCGGTTGCCTGACAGGACAATCTTTCCAGTATGTTCATATGAGCCCTGCGGTAACTGTTGTATCAATGGCTTTACATGAAAGTCGGCAAGCTGACTTTTGTTTGGTGAGCATGAACCGGTATGGTTCATTAAGGCTTTTATGGTGATCTGCTATGAGCGAAATGAACCTTGAGATTTTTGACGCGATGACTGATTCAGATAAAAAACAGTACCTCGAATTTCTTCTCTGGCATTACCGGGTGGTGGATGCGTTCTGGTTCATCTATGTCACTGAGAAGTTTGACCAGCCGACCGCAGAAGTGATCAATGAAAAGGTATGGGGGCGTGTTGGCGGGATGGCAGCAAAAGATATTGTTTCACGGTTCCAGATCACCGAAAAGGGACTCCGTGGTTTTGTGCAAGCCCTCCGGCACTATCCCTGGACGATGATTGTCGGTTACGATATCGATGAACGGGTGGATGAGGTGATCATCTCGGTACCCTCATGCCCGACTCAGGAAGCCCGGTTGAGGCGGGGGCTTGGGGAATATGTCTGCCGTGAGATGCACAGGGCTGAATTTGCCAGTTTCGCACAGGAGATTGATCCACGGATCGTCGTAGAATGTCTCTTTGCGCCTCCCGACCCGCACCCTGCGGATATGTTCTGCCAGTGGCGGTTTTCCCTCACTGGGGATAAATGACCAGTATCCTGTCAAAATCAGAACCGTGCCGGAAGGTCCCTTGTAGGAATGCCTGATAATTATTCTCCACCTTTTTTGGGGTTCTGGATAGGTATATGTTGTCGGAAACAAATGGCTATAATTACGCAGTAGATTTTTTAGGCATATCATGCTGTGGCGTTAAAAAAGGAGGGAAAATGAAGTTGTTAAGAACAGAGGTTATTCTCTTTGTCGCATTACTTGTAACGTTGCTGTTTGTTCCCATTGCAGGGGCGGCTGGCGATGAATTACATGCAGCTCCCACGAACCCGGAATTCATCAGGTATGTGAAGGAGAAACCATACGACTCACAGGTGCAGGACGGCACGCATGGTCTTGGTCTGATGCCATCCCCGATATATCGTCCTGATGTCAGGGACATTCAGATGTTCGGATCAAATGCGGGGGATCGCTCTACCAGCTATCCGGCAACATATGACTTACGGACTTCGGGGAAGGTAAGTCCGGTGAAAGACCAGAATCCTTTCGGAACCTGCTGGGCGTTTGCGACCTATGGATCACTTGAATCTACACTTATGCCTGCCACACCCACACCGGATTTTTCCGAGAAAAACCTCGCAAACCTTGCCGGATTTGATATCCCCCCATCCCCGCAGAATGGTGGGGGCGATATGTGGATGTCAGCCGCGTATCTGACCCGATGGAACGGTCCGGTCGATAGTGCAACAGAACCGTACCCTACCACTTCCACATGGACCTCCTCAGATACCTATCCCCCGGTGAAACATGTTCAGAACGTGGTATTTTTCCCCGCCCGCACCAACTGGACAGATACTGACAACATTAAAGGTGCGCTGACCCGGTGGGGTGCGGTATACTCCTCCTTTTACTGGGGTAATGCGTTTTACAATGCCACCCATACCTCGTACTATCAGCCTGCTTCTGCCTCGGATCCCCCCTCACCTCTGGGGGGCGGGCATGCGGTAACGATTGCCGGGTGGGATGATAACTATGAGGCAACAAACTTTACCACCACCCCAGCGGGGCCCGGCGCATGGATTGTAAAGAACAGCTGGGGTGCCACATGGGGTGATAACGGCTACTTCTATATGTCGTATTATGACAAATATTTCGGTTCGGCATTACAATCGAGTACTTCTTCTGGTGATGCGGTTGCGCCGTATGGACCGGATGCGGTAAAAGAATTTTCCACTGCGGTATTCTTAGGAGAGAGCACTTCCAATTACGATACGGTATATTCATACGATAAACTGGGAGAAGTGAAAGATTACTCCTACGGCACAAACAAGACCGGGTCGTTTGCTAACGTCTTTACCGCCAATTCTTCGGAAACCATAAAAGCGGTCGGGTTCTATACAACCGACCTGAATGTATCGACGACTATCAGCATTTATAAAAATCCGACCTCGGGACCGGTTGGAGGAACTCCCGCAGCCACATTCAGTGAGACTCTCCCCTACATGGGATACAATACTGTCGTAATACCATCCAGTCAACAGGTTCCTGTCACGACGGGTGATAAATTCTCAGTTGTTGTACAGGTCACCAACCCGACTAATGATTATTATATCCCAATTGAAGAGAATTTGGAAGAGTATACACGCGGAATTGTATCACAATCAGGTCAGGGATATCTGCTTGGAACCAGTGGATGGGCAGATCTCAAAACAACAGTGGATAACAGTCACGTTTGTGTAAAGGCATACACCAGTTCAACGACTCTTCCACCTGATCTTGTTATCACACAACCGAGCGCTAATGAGACCCAGTTTGCCGAAATGCGTGATTTTTATGTTTATGGCAAATTCTCCCCAACGGCAGCAAATCCCGGGGATTTCAGGATTGAGCTCTATCCTGAAAGTGCTTGCACCGGGGAAATCTGCACAGGGCTCGCCTTGCGGTCCATCCAAAGCCATGTCGATCCCGTCAGCGGCGTGACTAACGCGAGCCAGATCGACTGGTCATTTGTGAATGGCAAAACCGTCAGTGGTGGATACGTCCCGGATATAATCAAAGAGCCCGGGGGATACACTGACCCGAATAACAAGGTCGTGGTCACCTATTCCTATTACGCAGGGCTTATCCTCGGCGGGGTTACAAAGAATTACAATACTACCTACAAGAACAGTTCCGGCTATCCACTCCAGGACCTGACCGCCGGGGATTATAAGATAAAAGTAACCGGGCTGTCTGGAGACTTCGCTGCCCGGTGCGTCACGAAGTCGATCACCTTCGGGATCACGAACACAGCCCTTGGGACCAACCGTCCTACAAATAATAAGAACGTCCGGGTCTCGTATGCGATCGGTCACGGGCTCCGGACCTATTTCGATTCGTTCCCTGGTTATTTCTCTGACGGCGGGAGCAACTGGTCCAGCTTCTTAAACCTTTCAGCCCCAAATAACGGGATCGAAGTCGTGAATGACCTTACCGGCACGATGATTGATACCGTCACGGTCGCAAACAACACAATGTTTGTCTACAATATCAACAGTGCGAGCACAACCTATTCTGTCGAACTCGCCCCGATCCTGAAATACAATCTGGCAGATTCGGCGAACACGACGTTCCTCTATTATGCAAACGGGGAGCCGGTCCTCACATATAATGATTCCAGTGGAGCTCCGCAGCAGGTAACGTCGGCGCTCAAACAGTTCAGCGGGAGCAGCAGGATTGCCCTCACCCACCTGGATGTGCGTAATCCTAATGGAACGAGCTACGAGAATCTCTTTGATCCGAACGATACCACCTGGAAATGGGTGTATACCGATCTCTCGGGAACGATCAGCATAAACCAGGGTCAGTCATTCACGATATACGGGGTGACAAAACCCATCCCATCAACCGTTTCATCAACATCAACTCCCTACTGGTATGCCATAGATAACCGGACATCCCAGCTGGTCTGCAATATCACTGATACGTATGGAAACCTTGTCTCCACATCAACGCATGAGGTCAATTTATCCCGGTACTATAACCATTATCCCGGTTCAAGGAATCCATACCAGAAATTTAACTCACTCTTTGAGTTTGGATCGGAATTCACGACTCTGACTCTTCCGGGCACCTACACAGTTACTCTCACCGGTACTGATATATCGGGTACTGTCGTGACGGGGACCAGCTCCACGGTTAATGTAACCGTTCTTCCGGTTGCTGATAATGTAGGCGTGTTCCGCGGCGGTGTGTTCTATCGTAATGGTGCTACCGACATTGTGTATGGTCTACCAACTGATACACCGGTAATCGGCGACTGGAACGGAGATGGCATTTCTGAATCTGGCGTGTTCCGCGATAGTGTGTTCTATCGTAATGGTGCTACCGACATTGTGTATGGTCTATCAACTGATACCCCGGTAATCGGCGACTGGAACGGAGATCACATATCTGAAGTAGGTGTGTACCGCGATGGTGTGTTCTATCGCAACGGTGCTACCGACATTGTGTATGGTCTACCAACTGATACACCGGTAATCGGCGACTGGAACGGAGATCACATATCTGAAGTAGGTGTGTACCGCGATGGTGTGTTCTATCGCAACGGTGCTACCGACATTGTGTATGGTCTACCAACTGATACACCGGTAATCGGCGACTGGAACGGAGATCACATATCTGAGGTAGGTGTGTTCCGCGATGGTGTGTTCTATCGCAAGGATGCTACCGACATTGTGTATGGTCTACCAACTGATACACCAATAATCGGCAAGTGGACGTGACCGTAAAATAAGAAGAAGTGGGAAAACCTCCCCACAACTATTTTTTGAGTGTAGTCGCAATCTGACGACGACCCCTCTTGTTCATGCAATGCGATAATTCGCGTTACGGCGCTCTTTTTACGTTCCGGTTCTGGGGTTGTATCACACTCAATATTCTCCCGGATAGAATGGTAACTATCGGCCAGCAGTTGAAGAAAAATCGTGTATCAGTTCAGTGGACTTACCTCAACTGGAGAAGTATCGGAAGATTGCCCTTGCAGATGGACGGATAATGATGACTGAAATGACCAAAAAGCAGCGCCTCATTCTGGAGGCACTTAACCTCATGTGCCTAACTTCTTCGGGAGATTAGGTTGTATCTGCCAGTATCCGATAACATTCCTTCATACGTAACAGATAGTTTCGAACCTTTCAAATTTCGATGAGTCCTGTTGAAATGGATAAACCGTGCGACACCTGTTCCCGCTGCTCGGAACAAAAAAAGCCTCATTAGGTTGCCCCGGCCGGATTGCAGCAACTGGTGGGCAGCATAATGCTT
>Ga0247840_10004859_pt1 | contig 20786 bp, 19 predicted proteins | sample LaCruzMarch2015__FD_192404 | JGI IMG/M metagenome (GOLD analysis project Ga0247840, IMG submission 192404) | Freshwater microbial communities from meromictic Lake La Cruz, Castile-La Mancha, Spain - LaCruzMarch2015_17m | ecosystem: Environmental > Aquatic > Freshwater > Lake | place: Spain... | reverse complement strand
CTTCCTGGTCGCGGGCCTGACCATGCGCTGGGCGCGTGCGCGAGGCTAGACCATGAAGGCACGGTGGCTCGTCAATCTGGTCCTGCTCCTGGTGCTCGCGGCACTGGGCCTGGGCATCCGTCACATACTGAGCGTCGCGGACAACCCCCAAACGCTGATCGCGACCGCCGCCGCGGACGTCCGACTCATCGAGGTGGAGCGCGCGGGTGAGCCCCGCATCCGCCTGGAGCAGACCCCGGACGGCTGGCGGATGCGCGAACCCATGGACCTGGACGCCGACCAGGGCCAGGTCGAGCGCCTGCTGAGCGGCCTGCGCACCCCGGTCCAGCGCAGCTTCCCGGCCCAATCCGCCGCGCTCGGTGAACTGGGGTTGGCCCCGGCCAAGCTCCAGGTCAGGCTGGACGACCTGATACTTGGCTTCGGTGGTCTGGACCCGCTGGGACAGCGCCGCTATGTGGCGGCGGATGGACTGGTGCACCTGATCGACGACGGTGTCTATGCCCGGCTGATCGCCCCGCCCATCGACTATTGCTCGCGCCAACTCCTGCCCCGCGCCACCCCCCCGGTCTACGCCACACTCAACGGGGTGCCCCTGGCCGGCGCCTCCCTGAAGACCCTGGCCGGGTTGACGGCCGAGCGCCTGGAGCCCATGACCGGCGACCTGAGCGGCGAGCCGCTCCAGGTCAGGTTCGGGGACGGCACCACGCTGCGCCTGCTGGTGTCCGCCGATCGACGCCGCTGGACCCGGCTGGATCAGCGGCTGCGCTATGTCCTGGGCGATGGGTTGCTGCTGGAACTGGACCCGACCGCCATCGACCCGGGCCCGCCGCCCGGCCTCCCCGCGCCGTCTGCCGACAGCACCGCGCCCAACACCCAGGCGCCGGACCCGGTCGCGCCCGCGGTCACGGCGGCCCCCGCCCCGGACGCCCCCCTGGAGACCCCGCCGGTGGTCCGCCTGAGCCCGGACCAGGAGCAGTCCGACCAACCGGACGCGGAGGCAGAAGCCGGCGCCGGCTTCGGCGCCGAACCCTATAAGGCACCGCCCGCGGGATTCGGCATCGACCCCTTCGCCCCAGACCCGGCGCCGGACCCCGCGGGGACGGCCCCGGGGGTCGGGCCGGCGACCAAGGGAAAGGCCGAGATCACGCCCTCGCTGCGCAGGTACTGAGGGTGCCTGAACTCCCGGAGGTCGAGACCACGCTGCGCGGCATCCGCCCCCACCTGGAGGGTCGGCGGATCGAGCGCCTGGTGGTGCGCCAGCCGCGCCTGCGTCTGCCCATCCCCGCCGACCTGCCCGAGCGCCTGGCGGGCCTGTCGATCGGCGGGCTCACGCGGCGCGCCAAGTACCTGCTGCTGGAGGTCGGCGGCGGCAGCCTGATCCTGCACCTGGGCATGTCCGGGAGCCTGCGCCTGGTGACCGCGGGGTTGGCGCCGACCCGCCACGACCATGTCGACCTGGTGCTCACCGACGGCCGCGCGCTGCGCCTGCACGACCCCCGCCGCTTCGGCCTCCTGATCTGGACCCCGGACCCGCCCGCCCTGGCGGCGACCCGGCACCCGCTGCTGTGCGACCTGGGCCCCGAGCCACTGGAAGACGGATTCGACGGCGCCCACCTCTTCGCCCAGAGCCGGGGTCGACGGGTGGCGGTCAAGTCCTTCATCATGGACGGGAGCGTGGTGGTCGGGGTAGGTAACATCTATGCCAGCGAATCCCTGTTCCTGGCCGGCATCCACCCGGCCCGCGCCTGCAACCGCATCGCGCTGCCGCGCTACCTGCGCCTGGCCGAGACCATCAGGACCGTACTCAGGGCGTCCATCGTCCAGGGCGGCACTACGCTGCGCAACTATGTCCAGGAGGACGGCAACCCCGGCTATTTCGCACGCCTGCTGCGCGTCTACGGCCGCACCGGCGGACCCTGCCCGACCTGCGGCGCGGCGCTTCGCGAGCGGCGCATCGGGCAGCGCTCCAGCTTCTATTGCGCGCGGTGTCAGCATTGACTCGAAATCCACAGATGAACACAGATGAACACAGACGTTCTTTGAATTGTCATGCGCTGAGAACCAGCAGTCTAGCCGCAAATGAGTAGGATGATTTCTGCATTGACCTTGGCCCCCGGACTCCGGCGCGCAGCGCGCATCGCCGCGTTGGTCGGCCTGTGCCTCGGCCTGCCGCTGGCCGGGGACCTGAACGCCGCCGAACAGGCCAGGGTCCGGGTCGGCCCCGCCGCCTTCCAGGTGGAGTTGGCGCAAACGCAAGAGGAGCGCCGGCGCGGCCTGATGTTCCGTCGGCACCTGCCCGCCGACCAGGGGATGCTCTTCATCCAGCCCCCGGCCCGCGCCGAATTCTGGATGAAGAACACCCTGATCCCGTTGGACCTGCTGTATTTCGACGCCGCCGGAACCCTGCTGCAGATCGTCCCCGAGGCCCAGCCCTGCCGTCAGCAGGACTGCCCCACCTACCCCAGCACCTCCACCGCCGTCGGCTACATCCTGGAGATCAAAGGCGGCGAGGCCGCCCGCCAGGCTATTGCGGTCGGCGACCCCCTGGCGTTCGTCCACTAGCCGACCCTGCCGTGGTCCATCGCAAGGGTCGCGCAGCGACGCTGTGGGAGCGCCTCCAGCCGCGACGAGGCCGCGCAAGCTGCCGCCACGTCGCAGGTTACCGCGGCCTCGCGGAGCGGCGGCAAGCCGCCCCCACGCATGCCCTTCAACCCGAATCGGGCACTTGGTCACGCCAAGGCGCCAAGCTCGAGAAGAAGGACAATAGAGGAGTGGGGGCGCAGCAGGCCGTGGATGGGGAGTCACGCGGCGTCTGGGAATCAGGCAAACGCCCTCACGCCTTGCCGCGATAGGCCGCTGGCGTTTCCACTGGGCGCAACTGCGGTTCGGTGTGGCCTGTGCGCAGGGCTGCACCGTGAAAGGAGTTGCGCTCCACGTCTTCATTGCCCCACTGGTCCCAGCCGTCGCGCTCGAAGCGGGCGAAGAGTTCGAGATAGGGGCCGGGGGAGCAGCGCTCGATGAGGTCGAAGATCTCGTCCGGTTTGCGCGAGTGCTCGCGCTTCTGGGTCGAGAGCAGATTGACCTGGCGGCGTCCCGGTGCCAGAGTCCGCATACCACCGCGCACGCCGAACAGGATCATCTCAGTCACGTTTCTGAAATAGAAGCCGACGCCGCGCCCATCCGGTCCGCCGTCCTTGCGGACCTTATACCAGACCAGGTTCGACTTGTAGGTGAAGCCCCAGGCGGCCATGACGCGCAGGCCCTCGGCGAGCAAGGCGTTGGGTACCCACAGATACAGGTGACTGCACTCGGCGGCGACCTCCTGCACCGGCAGGTCCATGATCTCCTTGACGGCCATGGTCGGGTAACGGAGCAGGCGCTTGTGTTCGGGCGCCATCTTGCCGGTGCGGTTCTGGAATTGCCATGGGGGGTCGGCGAGGATGGTGGAATAAAGCTCGTCCACCTTGGACAACAGGTCTTCACCGGGCGTTGGCCCGGTCATGCTAACAACTTTTGTCATGTCAGGGCTGGCTCAGGGATTCCCGTAACTGCTCGACCGCCGGGTCCCCCGGTGTCACGGCCGCCAGCTTGTCCAGCCAGGCGGTCGCGGCCTCGCGTTGCTCGAGCTTGGCGTGGTACTGGACCAGGGCGACCAGCAATTCGGTATTGGCCGCGTCGCGCTCGGCGGCCGCCGCCAGGATCGGCAGGGCCTCGGCAGTCTGACCGGCGCCGTCCAGGGCGATGGCGTAGACATAGGCGTAGCGGGTGTCGGCGGGTGCGAGTTCCACCGCGCGCTTCAGCTCGGTCAGGGCCGCGTCCAGGCGCTTGGCCCGCACCAGTGACAGGCCGAGCGCGTGGTGCAGGTCGGCGCTCTCGGGGTCGACCGCAAGGCCGGCGCGCAGCTGCGCCTGCGCCTCGGCCTCCCGGCCCTGGCCGCGGTAGAGGTCGGCCAGGTTGGCATGGGCGGGGATGAAGCGCGGGTCCAGGGCCAGGGCCGCGCGGTAGGCGCGCTCGGCGACCTCCGGCTCCCCGGCGGCGAGTGCGATCAGGCCCAGGTTCAGGTTGGCCTCGGGGCGGTCGGCGTTGACGCTCTCGGCGGCCACATACTCCTGCAGGGCGCTGTCCAACTGACCGGCAAGCTCCGCGCCCATGGTCTGGGTCGCGAGCGGCGCCAGCACCCGGGTCGCCTCCAGGCGCACGGTGCGCGCGGGGTCGGTGAGCAGGGGCCAGGCCTGTTCGGTGCGGGTGCGCAGGTCAGTGAGTTCGAGATAGCGCACGGCGGCGGCGCGCACCAGCGGGTCCGGGTCCTTGAGCAGCCGGGGCAGCGTCAGCATGGCGTCGGGGCTCGGGTGTTCATGGAGGCGCTCCAGGGCGCTGGCGCGGGCGATGGCGGGCTGGCCCGGGTCGCCGGCCAGGGCGAGCAGGCGCGCCGGGGCGTCCGCCGCGTTGGTGTCGGCCGCGTGCAGGGCCTCGCCGAAGTGGGGGCCGCGGCGGGCCGGGTCCGGGAACCAGCCGGCCACCGCGGCGGCGGCCCAGGCGGCGTCCTTATCCTGGTGACAGGCGTTGCAGGCGTTGGGGGTGCCGAGCCGGTCGGACAGGTCGGGGCGCGGCACCCGCAGGCTGTGATCGAAACGCGGGTCCACCACCATGTAGAGGCGCCGGGGCATGTGGCAGGCGACGCAGGCGGTGCCGGTGCCGCCCGGGGTGTGGTGATGGTGGGTCTGGTCGTCGTAACGCTCGGCCTGGTGACAGCGGGTACAGACGGCGTTGCCCGCGGCCTTGAGCTTCAGGCTGTGGGGCTCGTGGCAGTCCGAGCAGACCACGCCCTGGTGGTACATGCGGCTCTGGATGAAGGAGCCGAACTCATAGTCCTCGTCCTTGATCTGGCCGTCCGGGAAGTACAGGGAGGGCGACAGCAGGGCGAGCCGGAACCCCTGGTGCAGGGGCTCGCCGGGCGTCAGTTCGTCCCAACTGCGTCCGCGCCGGGAGTGGCAGCGGGCGCAGGTCTCGTTCTGCGTCTGGCGCTTGCGCGGCACGGTGCGGGCCGGCTTGCCGGTGGCCGGGTCGGTCTGCCACTGGCCGCCGTCGCGGTCCTTCAGGTCCACCAGCAGGCCCAGGGTCGGATCAGTGGGCGCGGCGGGCGGTGTCGGGGCGGTGCCGGATGCCTTGGCGGTGATCGCCGCCTGGGCCCAGGCGACGTGGCGGGAGCCGGGGCCGTGGCAGGCCTCGCAGGCGACGTTGATCTCCGCAAAATGCGTGTCGTAGACGTGGCGCTCGGCGTCGTACCCCTTCTTGAGGTCGGTGGAGTGACAGTCGGCGCACTGGTAGTTCCAGGTCTGGTCGGGCGCCGTCCAGTGCAGCGGGTTGCGGTGGTCCATCTTTTCGTTCGGGTAGAGATGGAACCAGCGCTGGCCCCCTTGGTCCTGGGGGCGGCTGTCCCAGGCGATACCGAGGCTTTGCAGGCGTCCGCCGGGGAACTCGATCAGGTATTGCTGGAGCGGATACCAGCCGAAGGTGTAGCGGATGGGGTAGTCCTTGAGCGTCCCGTCGGGGCCGTCGGTGCGGACGAAGAAGCGCCCGTCGCGCTTGTAGAAGCGCGAGGTCACCCCGTGGGCGGTGAATTGGACGCCCTTGAAGTCACCCAGTACCGTCTTGGCTGTCGGCTCCGTCATGGCCCGGTCGTGAAAGGAGTCGCGCCACAGGTCGCGTTCCTTGGCGTGGCACTCGCCGCAGACCGCGACGCCCAGGTAGCCGGCCTCCGGCGCCGCCGCCATGGACGATGACAGGATCGGTATCAGCAGCAGGGCGAGCAGCAGGGTGCGCGGGTACATGGCGGTGGGTAGCGTCCGGGTGGTGGGGGCAAAGAGACGTAATCGGCGGGCGGCATTATCCCAGAAAGAGCAGTCATCCACAGATGAACACAGATGAACACAGATTATTCATTGGCTTACCCCACGGGCTGCGGCTAAATCGCGCCTTCCAGGGCTATCGGTGGGCCGCCACCGCCGCGTGAATGTTCGTGATCAGGTCGCCGGCCTTGTTCTCCGCGTCCGACGGCTGGCTGTTCAGCCCCACGGCAAAGATGATGCCGTCCGCCGGGGTATAGACATAGAGCACGCGAAATCCCAGCGTCTCACCCTGATAGTACCAGCCGGTGCCCATGGGCGCCTTGGTGAACTGGGCGACCCCGAGGCCGAAGCCGAGCGGATCGGCCGCCGAGGTCGCCGCGATCGGCTGGCCGGTCTTATTGGAGACGATGGAGAGCAGCGCCTGCCGCTCGGGCGCCGCCAGCAGCGGGGACTGATAGAGTGCGGCGACCCAGCGGGTCACGTCCCGTGGGGTCGCGACGATGCCGCCCGCGGCCCCCGCCCAGGACATGTCCATCCGGCTGACATCGCGGCCCAGCAGCTTCGCCAGCCCGGCGTTTTCCGGATCATGGCTCCAGAAATAGCCCGCCGCCAGGCGTGCGGTGACGGTGTCCGGATAGGTGTCGGGGCTGTAATAGGTGGCGGTGAGCCCCAGACGCTCACCCAGAAAGCGCTCCGTGATCTCCTGCGCATAGGGGTGGCCGGTCACCCGCTCGATGATCATGCCCGCCAGGATGTAGGTTGCAGCAGCGCCGCCGAGGTGAATGATTTGGTGATGCTGCCGATCTGGAACAGTGTCGCGGGTGTCACCGGTGCCGCGTCTGCCGCGCGTGCCACCCGCCCGGCGACGACGTTCAGATTGTCCTGCCCGCCCGGCAGCAGCACGCTGATCGACACCGCCGAGATGTGTTCGGGCTCGCCCCTGGTGCTCAGGTAGTCGTTGGCGATCTGCTGCAGCGCCGCGCGCATCGCGTCCCGGTCCGTGGCCGCGGCGGGTTCGGCCCCGAGCGCCAGGGCGCAGACCAGCAGCAATCCCCCAAGGTGGAACTTCGGCATTTGAGTGGTCTCCGGCGTAAGGTTGGACAAGGGGTGGGCCCTACCACTGCAGTGTCCCCGCGCGGCGGCCCATGCGTCAACCGGATTCCAGCAGTTGGTCCGCGAAAAACGGACGCCTGGGAACGGTTCGCTAATGGGTTAAACAAGTCCATTAGAGATTGCTGTTAGCGTCGTTGTCGTTGTCGTTGTCGTAATCGGAGACGCGATGCAATGTTGCGTGCAAGAGGGCCTTGATCATAACTCCGGCCCGCGTACTTGCGGCCACCCGTCGCGGCCTGGGGGCCGCTCCTACGCCGCAGGAGAGGCCCCCAGGCCGCGATGGATGTCACCCTCGAGGTGGCCGGAAGAATGATCAAGGCATGCGAGAGAATCCGGGGTGCTACTATAATCTCGACAACGACAACGACAGCGACAGCGACAACGACAACGTTTGTGTTTGTGTTTAACTGGTTCCTGACTCGTCACCTATGGAAGGTCGTTGAGCGGAATGGGATAGACCAGCTCCGATTGGTCGCGCCCGCCGCTTTGCGCCAGATCGACCCATTTGTCCTGGTCGGCGTAATAGAGCCCGTAGCGGCGGATCTTCTTGTTCAATTGGTCGATGAATTCATATTGGCGCATGGCGCCCCAGCGGGTCCAGGTGTCCTGGGTCAGGGCCAGGACGTCGCTCTTGTAGGGTAACCCCTGGAGGTATTCGCCCAAGAGCCCGAGGTCGGCGAGCCGGGTGGACTGGTCGCGGCTGCCGGCCTGGGGGTCGACGCTGAAGCGGGCGGCGACGGATGCCAGGCGGTCGAAGAAACTGCGGGTGCCCTGTTCGGCGTTCAGGTCGGCCTCGGCGGCCTCGACGATCCCCTTCAAGACCTGCTGCAGGTCGGAGAGTTGATCCTTGGTCAGGAGCACCCGCACGTCCACGGCGTAGCGGGAGGGGTCGGCGAAGTCCCGGTCGCTGATCCAGGCCTCGAAGACCTCCGGGGCCCGGGTCCCCTCGACCTGACCCAGATAGGCGAGTCGGGCGGCGTGGCCCAGGCTGTCGACGATGGCCCGTATCTGCGCCGCCTGGTCGGCGCCGGCGGGTGTGGCCGCGCCGGGCGGCGGTTGGCCGGGCGCGGCCGGGCGCGCGAGGTTCTCGATCAGGCGCCCGGCATAGGTGTCGATGGCCGCGGTGAAGGCCCTGACACTGCCCTCGTCGATCGGGAAATAGGCGGTCTCCTGGTTGACGGCGTTGCGCGACAGGGTGCGGTACTGGGCGGCGGCGGGCTCCGTGTTGCCCTGGCGGCGGGCCTCGGGGGTGAGGAGATGCAGCACGGCAATGGAGGTCCCGGCCTCGCCGGCGAGGCTGCGCAGCCGTGCGGCATCGAGCCCGGTGCTGGACTGCACCCGCTGACCGGTTTCAGGGTCGCGCTGGGAGCCGTCGAGCGCCCCGGCGTCGGTGATCAGGATGATGTGGCGCTCGGCGAAGCGCTGTCGCCAGTCGGGGGTGTCCAGCGCGGCCTGGATGCCGGCATAGGGGTCCTCGTCGAACCGGTCGGTCGCGACCCGCGCCTCGTCGAGGGTGCGCACGCGTTTGAGAAAATCGCGCCCATCCTTGATCTCGGCCGGGTTGGCATAGGTGCGGGCGATGAATTCGAGCCCCGCGGCCTTGGCGGGGTCGCCCGACGCGGCGCGGAAGGCGACCAGTCCGAAGGCGACCCGATCGAGCAGCCCGGCCGATCGGACCTGTTGGTAGAAGCGTGCGACCGCGGCCTTGGTCTGGGCGATGTAGGGTCCCATGGAGAGGGTGGAGTCGATGACGAAGACGACGGCGGCGCGGTACTGCGTCGGTATCCCGGGTGCGGCCGGCGCCCCCGGGGTGGGGGGCGCGGATGCCGTCTGGTCGCTCGGGCCCTGGTTGGGGGCGGGGTTGGGCAGGGTCACCGAGGCGACCTTCAGCGCCCGCACCTTGTCGCCGGTGGCGGCGCGGTACTCGCCGAAGTCCAGGATCGGCAACAGATAGAAATGGCGGTGCAAGTCGATGAAATTGGCGGGCTCCACCGCCAGGACCCGCGGGTCCGGCCGGCCCTGCGCGACGCCGTCTCGCAGGGCCGCGGCGGCCGGTCCCGGGGCGGGGCTGTCGAGGATGGCCCGCAGGTCATCCGCACCGCGCAGAAACAGCATCGGCGCGCGCCCGGCGCCCCGGTTGGTGAAGGCCAGGGTGAGTTGCTGCCGCCAGGGGGTCGTCTGGCGTGTCGGCAGCCAGCCCAGGACGCTCTCCTCGCGCGTCCCGGTTCCCACCCGCAGCCACTCCTGCCCGTCGGCCGTTTCCCGGGCATAGACATAGAGTCGGGACAGGGCCTTGAGCGGGTCGCGGCCCGGGCTCCCCGGGGTGGCGGCGACCATGGCCCCCGGGTGGGACAGCACCCGTTCATAGAGGTCGCGCTTGCCCGCCGGGTGCAGCGGTTCTGCCGACGCGGCCCAGGCAACGGTCAGCAGGGCCAGCAGCAGGGCCGGCAGCCAGGGTCCGGGTCGCTGCGAGCGGCGCAGGGTGACAGGCTTCACGGTGGCACTCCGGTTTGCGTTCATTTGCGGCCAACGACTCGTCTCGGGCTGCTCAGCGTTGTTGCAGGGCCGCGAGTTGGTCGGCGGCCTGCGTATCGCCGGCCGCCGCTGCCTTACGCAGCCACGCGATGGCGTCCTGGTAGACGGGCCCCGCGTCGGCCTCGGCCAGGAGCAGTTGCGCGTAGCGCCGCTGCGCCGCGGGGATGCCGCCCTCGGCCGCGCGTTGGTACCAGACCTGGGCGCTGTCCGGGTTGGGCTTGGCGAAGCAGGGCCTGGGTTGAAAGTCGCCCGGGTCATAGCGCTGCCCCAGGCGCCGGGCGAGCGTCGCATCACGCTTGGCGGCGTCGGTGAAGAGCCCGATGGCGGCCTCACAGTCGCCCGCCTGCGCGACCCGTTCGGCGTGGCCGAAGAGGTCCGCCGGGGCCAGGTCCTGGCCCTTCAACTCCAGAAAGAGTGCCTTGCCGACCGGGGCCCCGGCGCTTGGCCCCGGTGTGGGTCCGGTTGGCGGCTGGACCGGTGCGCGGGTCTGCGCGGCCAGATACCACCAGAGCAAGACCCCGCTACAGACGATTGACAGTGCCGCCGCGGCCAAGTGCCCCCGCGTCCGGACGCGGGCGGGTGCGCGGTCCGCGGCGCCCGGGCCGCCGTGCGTTGCCGCGACCAAGGACGGTGCTGCCCCCACCGATTCCGGGGCCGCAAGCGGTACGCGCCTTACCGCGCGCGGCGGCGGGGACGCCGCCCCCGGCCCTGCTCGACCTGGCGCGGGCGTGTCGCCCGCGGCTCGGTCGGCGGGGCGTCTCGCGTCGGCCAGGGTCGGATCGGGAGCGGGGGTCGCCGACCCGGCCGCCGGCTCAGGCCCGAGCTGGGGTGCGGCGGTCGCCGCGCAGTCCGGCGCGACAGTCCGGGGGGCTCGCACCGGCCCCCCCAGCGGCCCGGAATCGGCGAAATCGCGGCGTCGCACATGCACCCGCAGCGCGTCACCCGTGGCCGCGCGAAGGCCCGTGGTCAGCGCCGCGCCGACGCTGAAGCGGAGCGTCGCCGAGTCGTCGTCGCCCAGGCGCGCGCAGGGATACCAACGGGGTGCCTCGTCCCAGCGCCCGTGGGGCGTCAGGTAGCGGTCATCCAAGCGACGCTGGACCGCCACCAGGACCTCGGAGCCGACCGGCGGCAGCCCGCGGACGCGCAAGGTCCCCAGGTCCGGACCCGTGGCCTCGAACTCGATCTGCAATGCCATCGCGCGGCCCCTCCCCGACGCCGGGGTGCACTGGTCCCGGCGACCCCACCATAGGATATCCCCGGCGCCCGGCCTGACTCCAGCGTGCGTCGCAGTTTGCACCCCAGTTTGCACCCCGATGACGACCACTGATCCGATGATCGGGCGTTCGCGCCCGGTGGTCGGAAAAAACGGTTTTGCGATTTGCGTCGCAGCTATCCGCAGCGGCTAGCCTATACTTAGGTCGGTGCGTTCGTCAGGTGGTACTCGCCGTTGGTCGCCAGCATCACTTCCCTGACTGTCTGTTTTCGATAAGAAAGAACGCTTGACGGGATTGGAGAATCAATCCCTTGCCGTAGTACGACGCTTGACGCACACAGCCGTAAGTCATCAGCTCAACCGCAGTTCAGGGGCAAAAACCATGCTGAATCATCGATTTCTTCAGAGCGCCTTGGTAGTGACGGCCTTGGGTTTGCTGCCGCAAGCGCAAGCCGCGAGTCCCGACCAGGGCGAGAAAGCCCACTATGGGCGGCCAACGCAACCCGCGATTCCAGACGCGGACGGGGTCTTCTGGGGGTGTTACTCCAGGCTGTTGCCGGTGGTCCGCTTGATTGACCCGGCGCGCACGCACTGCAGTTCAGGCGAGTTCATGGTCCACTGGAATCAGACCGGGCCGGTTGGTCCGCAGGGTGTGCAAGGGCTGGCGGGCGCTGACGGCGCTCCCGGTGCCCCCGGTGCCCCCGGCGCTGACGGTGCCGCCGGTGCTGACGGTGCTCCCGGCGCTGACGGCGCGACCGGCCCGATGGGTCCGCAAGGCCCGGCCGGGTCGCGGGCGGCCGGTCCCTGCTATAACGACGACGTCAACCGTTATCAGGTCTGTGGTAACGGCACCGTGACGGATACGGTGAGCGGTCTGGTCTGGCTGCAGGATGCGAATTGCTTTGGCGAACAGTCCTGGAGCCTGGCGAACCAGGCGGCGGCGGGATTGGCCACCGGGACCTGCGGTTTGAGCGATGGTTCGGCGGCCGGCGACTGGCGCTTGCCCTCGATCGAGGAGTGGGATGACATGGTGGCCCAGGCCGCTATCCTGTCTTGCGACGCCCCGGTCCTGACCGATAGGTCCGGCTCCGCTTGTCACAGCACTGGAACCCAAGTCTTCACGAACCTCGGGACCTTCGATCCCGCGCGGACCGTCGGGGTCTATTACTGGAGCCTGGCGGGCGATGCGACCGACCCCAGCACCGCGTGGGCGATGCAACTGGATAGCCACGGCTGGTTCGATATCACCAGCAAGGCCAACGTCAATCGGGTGTGGCCGGTGCGCAGCAACCGCTGAAGCCGCCTGGTTGTGTGGCGGGCCCGGTCCGATGACGGGTCCGTGAGGATGCCGGGGGGCTTGCCCCGGCTGCCATTTTCGAGGGACCGGCACTGTCCGTATCGGCTCGCGCCGCCGCCGCAGGTCCGCCCCCGTGCTCGCTCGATCTCTCGCTCGATCTAAAGATAGCGATCCACCGCCCGCCGACTGTAGGGGTCCAGGTTGCGGGTATCGGGCACCAGATAGCGGATGCCCTGGGAGTCCTGCAGCTGGGCGCTGTAGGGTCCCAGGCGCCGCACATCGTCCTCGGTCTTCAGCACGAAGCGCGTAGGCCCGCGGTCCGTCTCGACCTCCCACTCGGCGGGCTCCAGATAACTGGAAACCAGGATGACGCGCCGGATGTGGGGCACGAATTCGCGCCGTGCCAGCTCATCCTCCAGGATGGTGCGCAGCGCGGCGGGCAGGGCGCTCAGGTCCTCGATGCAGCGCAATTCGCGCCCCTCGGCATCGCAGATCACGACCCAGTGCCCCGGGTCAGTGATCGGGTAGGCGCGCACCGGCACCGCGTCCGGGTAGTCGCGGCCGGTGGCGTCGCGGTAGATGAGGCGGCCGAAGGGGTCGATCCGCAACGCGAAATCGGGGTCGGACGGGGGCGTCTCGGTCATGATGAGCGGGTCCTGGGTTGGCCGCAAGAGAAGGTTTGTCCGCAAATGAACGCAAATGAACGCAAATAGGAAAATAACCCAGGGGCCGCGGTTGAGGCCCTGAACCCCATTGCCGGTTGTCCGTCAATCTTCGTTTTATTTGCGTTCATTTGCGTTCATTTGCGGACCGTTATCCTTTCTTGGCTAAAGCGTCAAATGCTGCTTCGCCTGCTCCAACTGGGCATGGTAGAGCCGCGCATAGGCCCCCTTCTGCTCCAGGAGCGCCTTGTGGGTCCCCACCTCGATGATGCGCCCGCGCGCGAGGACCACCAGCCGGTCGGCGCGCCGCAGCGTGCTCAGGCGGTGGGCGATGGCGATGGTGGTGCGCCCGTGCGTGAGGTTGTCGATGGCGCCCTGGATCTCGCGCTCGGTCTCGGTGTCGACCGAGGAGGTCGCCTCGTCCAGGATCAGGATCTGGGGGTCGGTCAAGAGCGCCCGGGCGATCGAGATACGCTGGCGCTCGCCGCCGGAGAGTGACTGGCCGCGCTCCCCGACCAGTGAATCGTAGCCGTCGGGCAGGCGCAGGATGAACTCGTGGGCGCTCGCGGCGCGGGCGGCGGCCATGACCTCCGCCCGATTGGCGCTCGGGCGGCCATAGGCGATGTTCTCGGCGATGGTCCCGAAGAACAGGAAGGGCTCCTGCAGCACGATCCCGATGTTGCGCCGATAGGCCTCCACCGGGAAGGAGCGGATGTCGACCCCGTCGACCAGGATCTGCCCCTCGGCCACGTCGAAGAAGCGGCAGATCAGATTTACCAGCGTGGTCTTGCCCGCCCCGGTATGGCCCACCAGCCCGATCATCTCCCCGGGTCGGATGGAAAGGTCGATGTCGTGCAGGACGCGCCGCGGCCCGTATTGGAAGGAGACCGCCCGGAACGCGATGGCCCCCGTCACCCGGCCCGGCGCCACCGGGTGCAGCGGCTCCGGCACGCTGGGCACCCGGTCGAGGATCTCGAACACCCGGTGGGTGGCGGCCGCCGCCCGCTGGACGGCGCCGACCAGGCGGCTCAGGGTCTCAAGGCGTGCGTAGAAGCGCCCGATATAGGCGACGAAGGCGGTCAGCACGCCCACGGTGACGTGGTCCTGGCCCACCTCCCAGACCCCGAAGGCCCAGACCACCAGGAGCCCCAACTCGGTGAGGAAGCTCACGGTAGGCCCGAAGAAGGCCCAGAGCGTGTTGACGCGCATATTGGCGACTACGACGTTCTCGTTGGCCTCGTTGAAACGCTCGATCTCGCGTCGCTCCTGGGTGAAGGCCTTCACCACCCGGATGCCGGGGATAGTGTCGGCCAGCACACTCACCATGTCCGCCCAGGCACGGCTGCCCCGCTCGAAGCCATGGCGCAACCGCGCCCGCACCCGCTGCACCAGCCAGGCGATGAGGGGAAAGGGGGCGAGTGTCACGAGGGCCAGACGGGGGTCGATCGACACCAGGACCGCCGACACCATGAGGATGGTCAGCACGTCATTGAGCAGATCGAGCAGGCTCACCGACAGAAACTGGCAGATCCGGTCCGTGTCGCTGCCGATGCGCGACATCAGGTCCCCGGTGCGCTTGCCGCCGAAGAACTCCAGCGACAGGGCCTGGAGGTGCGCATAGGTCTCGGTGCGCAGATCCGCGCTGATGCGCTCGCTGACCACGGCCATCACATAGGTGCGCCCCCAGCCCAGGAGCCAGGCGAGCAGCGCCGCGCCGCCCAGACCGTACAGATAGAGTGCCGCCAGGTGGTAGTCGAGCGGGGCCCCCGTCGCCTGGTGCGGGATCAACACCTTATCCAACAAGGGCATGGTGAGATAGGGCGGCACGAGACCAGCCGCGGTGCAGGCGAGCATCAGGCCGAAGCCGAGCGCAATCAGACCGGCCCGTGGGCGGGCGAAGCGCGTCAGGCGCCACAGCGAGCGCCCCGGCGGCGGCAGCGGCGGGGCGGCGCAAAAGACACAGGTCGCCTGGCCGGGGGGGATCGCGGCCCCGCAGGTCGGGCAGATGGTGCCCTGGGCCTCAGCCGTCTCCATGGTCAGACCCTGGCCGCGGCCGATCGCCGCCTGGCAGACCTCGGCGAACTGCGCCGCCGCCGCGGTGCGCGCGCCCGTGTAGTGCCAGACGGCGACCAGCCCCGTCGCCCCCAAGGCCGCCAGGCGCCCCGCCGCGCCGCGGTGGCCGGCGCGCACCGACGTGAGGGCCGCGAGCGGCCAGGAGGTCCAGGCGCCCGCCGCGGCCCCCGTTTCCCGCCCGAGCAGTCGGCGCTCGGTCAGGCACAGTTGCCCGGACCCATAGTGGCGGCGCTCATCCAAATCCGGCTCGAACCAGGCGAGCGGAGTCTCGCCCGGCTCGAGCAGGGCCTTGACCTCGGCGGACCAGCCGGGTGCCGTGTTGGTCTGGGGGTCTGGGGGTTCGGCTGCGACTGGGGGCGGTGATATGGCCACTGGACTGCAAGGATCGACGTGAACTGGTGGGCGCCGACGAGAGTATCGGGTGGCGCAATGGTCGCACTTGTATGGGGGATTGACCAGGACAGGCGCCGATTTCGCGCCCGCCCGGGGTCGTGGGGATCGGGTGCCTCCCCCGGTGCCGCGAGGGGATGCGGTGCCGACCGGGAGCGCGGTCCTGGGTGTTGGCGCGCGGGGGCGCCGCAATTGACGGCATCCCCGACCGTTGATCCCGTCGGATCCTGCTTGGGCGTCCCCACTCCTGACGAAGGCGTCTTGAGTCGGCCTTGAGCCGAGATCGCCCCCCATTCCGGGGGCGTTGTCCCTGCACGGGCGCGGTTCTGTGCATGGCCAAGGTGCTGCGTGGATGTGGTTCTTGTGTGTATCACCGTGTTATAACTATCCTAGCCGTGGCGTTCGGGCAGCCGACACAGGTGGTGTGCGAACGGGGGGCTGAACGTGTTGCCGGCATAGTGTGTGCCGGCCTTGCGCCTGCCGGCCTGACGGTGCGCGCGAAATGAATTATGGGTGAGGTTGCCTAAACGGCGGCAAGACGGAGTCAAGAGTAATGCTCGGACTGACCTTACGGGAAGAATTTCGGGGCAAGCGCCTGAAAGGCACGGCCATCGAGCTGTCCAACGACTCCAACACCGGCGCGACCCAGGTCGCGGCCAAGTCATTGCTGGATATCACCTATCCGACCCATGACCTGCTGAAGGCGATCGAGGCGGTGGGTCCGAACCAGGGCCGCCCGATGGTGGTGATCGGCGAGCGCGGTCTCGGTAAGTCCCACCTGCTGCGCCTGCTCGAAGACCAGGTCCTGATCGCGACCGACGCGCAGGAGACGCGCGACATGATTCGCATCCTGGCCAATCTCTACAAGAGTCGCGGTCAGGCGTCACCGGTGCTGACGGCCGCGGATCTCCGGTTGGACGACGATGCCTCCGGCATCGGTGCCCTGCTGGACTCCGTGTCGAATGAACATCACCGCCTGCTAAGAGCCAAGGCCCAACAGAACATCCTCTCGGTCACCGAGGCCGTCCGCGATCATGCCAAGGTCGCACCACATTTGCAGGAAATCCTGGGGGCGCTGTGGCTGAGGTCCATCGCCGTCGGTAACCTGGCCGGCGCCGAGCCGCCCACCCTGCAGGCCGACATCACCCATGACAAGCCAATCGACGACAACGCCTTTCAGGTCGAATTGGCACAGATCCCGGAGGCTATCGAAGAGGGACTGGTCAACGACCTCTTCGTACCGGAAGACTTTGCGGACCTGGTGCTGGAGGCCGCCGCGGCCAACTCCAGCGTGGGCAAACTGCTGGGCGAGTTGCAGGAGCCCCGCCCGGGCGGCCAGTATTGCATCCCCTGACTGGGCGAGACGCTCATGAAGGAACGTATCCTGCGGCTCTGTGCGCAAGGCAGGATCGCCATCAATCTGCGCGGCCTCGAATATCTGCAAGACGCGTGGCGCATCATCATCGACCAGGCGGTCGAGATCGCATCCCGGCCGCTGACCGAAGGCAAAGCGGCCAGTGAGGTGACGAGGCGTGATCGCGAGATCGGCGCGCTCGATCACTTTCTATCCTCCAGTGGATGGGGCCTTTGGCAGGTATTTGGCGATCCAAGCCTCAGTGGGGTCGAGCGCACCGCTGATCGACTCGTGCGCTGGTGGGCCGAACCGGCCTCTGGGGGCGGGGGTGCCAAGGCCGTGTTGATCCTCGATGGGCTCTCGCTGCGCGAACTCCCCTGGCTGATCCAGGGTGCGCAGGCGCGCGGCTTCACCCGGTACGAGGTCGCGGCCACTGCCTCAGAGCTTCCCGGTGAGACCAACGCATTCGCCCAGGCACTCGGTTTCAGCAGCCGCAGCCAATTGCAGAACAACGGCGGCGGCATCAACCACAAGCTGCATCCCACCCACACCGAATGCGTCGACCTGCCCTGGCGGGACTGCGCGGGCTTGATCGACAGCCAACCGAACTGGGTCTTCTGGCATCACTGGCCCGACAGCAAGGTTCATGACGGGTCCGGCGCTGGTCAGGGACTCGACACCCTGGCCCGAGACGCCGCCCAGCAACTGCGCAGTGACGATTTCTGGTTTTTCATCGAGCGGTTGGCCCAGGGGCGACGATTGGTCATCACCTCAGACCACGGTTACGCTGCGACCGGTCACTTTCCCGACGCGGATGGCGAGGTCGGCCAGTTCCTCAAGGCGACCTTCGCCAGTGGACGGAGCCTCGCCGGTAGCGCAGACCCCGGTCCCTTCGTGCCGCCCGTCGCGCTCCAGATCGACAGCCCCCACGGTCCCCATCTCCTGGCCGAATTGAATATGGAGAACTGGTCTGGGGCGATTATGACCTGTGCTTTCCGGTGATCGACCTCTACCGGAATGACCTGGAACACCGTTACCCCATGGAGACCGCGGCCTGATGGCCAGCAAGAAAGCCCCGATACTGACTCTATTTCGATTCTCGGGAGAAAACACATGGGCCTCGTGCATGCAAACCTCAACCTCAAGAATCCGCGTACTGGGGACCAGATGACCGTCCGCGCGATGGCCGACAGTGGCGCCCTGTTGATGTGCATTCCCCAGCATGTGGCCCTGCAACTCCAATTGGAGGACTTGGAGCGGCGCGAAGTGACGCTGGCGGACGGTAACCGTCACCTCGTGCCCTATGTCGGCCCCCTGCAGGTCCAGTTCAGTAACCGCCGCTGCTTCACCGGCGCCCTGGTGCTGGGGGACGAGGCGCTCCTGGGATCGGTGCCGATGGAGGACCTGGATGTGCTCATCGATCCGGCCCGCCAGCGGCTCATCGTCAATCCCGAGAGCCCGAACATCGCCGTTGCGCCGGTGAAATCATACACCCTGACGGCAGGCCATCCGGAAGAGGACCCGGCATGGGCGCAACGACCGGACGATTCAATCGCCCACACGCGCGTTAAATCGCTGAGCTGGAGTGCGGCGGAGGTACTGGACACCCGCCGGCGACTGGGCCTTTTTGCGGACGATTGGAATGATGCCGGGATGGATGTTTACAATGAACTTTAAGCGCGGCAACGTCATTCTGGTCAGGTTTCCGGACCTGGGACCCGCCTGATGGCTACCAAGAAAGAGATCCTCGCACAACAAGTCGCCCGGGCCGTCGGTGCAGGCAAGAGCGTGGCGCTGGACACCGTCGATTTCAACGACCCCAACCGTCCGAAGACCTGTCTGGATGCGGAATCCTCCGCGCGTTGGAATCAGGAGCCTCATCAGCGGCAGCCGCTGCCTCAGCATGGATACTTGAGCTGGTCGGATAGGTTTAATCCGAGGCAGCTGCCGGTTCATGCGCAGCTGTTGAAAGCCATTCTGAATGCTGGCCATCACTCATGGCCGATTCGTGATTTACAATGCCTGGGCGACAACCCAGGCCGTCAAGCCCCGACAGGGCGAACTCTTTGCGAGTGAGGATTACGCATGATCGACTTGACTGAATGGATCAGCATCGACCCCGATATCCGCGGCGGCAAGCCCTGCATTCGCGGTACCCGCATCACGGTCTATGACATCCTGGAATACCTGGCAGGCGGCATGAGCGAGGCGGATCTGCTTGCGGATTTCCCGAGTCTCAAACCCGAGCATGTGCGGGCCGTGCTGATGTTTGCGGCGCAACGCGAGCGTCGTCTCTCGGTGAGCCTGCCTTATGAAATTGCTGCTTGATGAGAACCTGAGCCCGCGGCTGCCGGCAATGCTGGCCGATCTCTATCCTGACAGCAGTCAGATCGAATTGCTGGGGCTGCGCGGCTCAGCGGACACGGCCGTCTGGGACTATGCCAAGGCACATGATTTCGTCCTGGTGTCGAAAGACAACGATTTCCGCCAACGCAGCTTCCAGTATGGCGCGCCGCCAAAGGTCGCCTGGATTTCGGTCGCGTCCTGTGGGGCGAGGCGCTCGATTATCCGCAGGAGGTCCTGCTGCGCGAGGGCGCCAAGCCGGCTGGGCTATTCCACCTGCGAATCACCTGAGACCAGCGCTTGGAAGCGGAAACCGAAACCCTGCTGCAACCCGGCGACCGGATACTCCACCACGAGTATGGACAAGGCGTCGTCCTTGACCCCGTTCACGATGGTTACCTGCGTGCCTTTTTCAGTACCTGGACTTTGAGGTCTTCGGTTCCGAGGGTGACATCACCGACCGCAGGACCAACGCCTTCGCCAAGCATGACCGGCTGATCGCCAGCATCGATACCCTGAAAGGTCCCGCCCGGATCAAGCGACTGCTGGCCGCCCCCCGCTGGGACCTGGCGGCGTTCGATGAGGCGCATCATCTGGCCGCCTATCGGATGGGCGGCAAGGTCCGCAAGACCGAGAACTACCAGCTGGCTGAGACGCTGAAGGATCATTCGCGCGACCTGCTGCTGCTCTCCGCCACGCCCCACCAGGGCAACAAGGGTCGTGCCCTGGGCTTTCTGATGGCCATCTTTCAGAAAATTGCGGCCTCCAGTTTCGCCGCCGTGCGACGGACGCTGAAACGCCGTCTGCTGATGCTCACGCTGCACGAGGCATTTCTGCGCGATCAGGACCTCGACATTGAGGGCCGGGAGCGAGTCTGGAGCGGCTGGTCCGGTTCCTGTCCGCCGCAGTCGCGGATCTTGGGCAGCGGCTGGTCAAGGTCGACGACGAAACCTACGACCTGGTGAAGACCGCGGGTGCGCACCGCATCAGGTTCACCCTGAACCGTGACATTGCCACCGAGCGGGACGACTTGGAGCTGATGGGTCTGGATCACCCCTTGGTGCGGGAGGAGCTTGGCCGCTGGCGGAGCCGCCGCCTGAGGATCTCGGCGTCGCCGTCGCGGGCGATCTGGACTCGACGGTGTTGTTGTCGCTGTGGCTGGTCGAGACATCCGCAGGTCATGGAGAGCGCCGGGTCCTGATCCAGCCGATCGCAGTGAAGCTGGACGGTACCCGGGTTCCGGCAGTCGAGCGCCAGTGCGAAGCCTGGCTGCTCGCCGTAGACGCCGCACCGGTATTCCAGCCGGATGAGCGGATCGACCTGTTCACCCGCACCATCGAGCCGACGCTGCAACGCGAGCTCAGGCACAAGGGCGCGGCGAATGGCGATGGCAGCTACTCGGCGGAACTCATTGGTTACGTGGAGATCGTTGGTCAGGGCACGGCATCGAGGACCCGCTGAGTCTCACCGCCGACCCGCGGTCCCCCGGTGGCGATCCCCGCCCGAGCGGGTTAGCATGTGGGGCCAAGGGACGGCGGCGCTGTCCTGGTGCCGGTGCGTCCGGCGGATGCGCCCGTCCCAGCACGCCCGGAGCGGACCCTTGGGGTCGGCGCCAGCCCGGCCGCGCCGCCCGCTGATCCGGTCGGCCTTGCCTTGAGGGGACCTGAGAACGTGATTGCTGTCTTTGCCGTTTTCACCGGCGCCGGTCTGGGCGCCCTGTTGCGTTGGGGCCTGGGTCTGCGGCTCAATGGCGTCTTTCCCACCTTGCCCTTGGGGACCCTGGCGGCCAACCTGCTGGGCGGCCTGCTGGTCGGCTTCGCGGTGGCCTGGCTCGGCCGTCATCCGGGCCTGCCGCCGGAGCTGCGGCTCTTCTTCATCACCGGCTTTCTCGGCGGTCTCACCACCTTTTCGACCTTCTCGGCGGAGGTGGTCGCCCTGCTGGCCCGGGGCGAATATG
>Ga0247840_10004852_pt1 | contig 20796 bp, 21 predicted proteins | sample LaCruzMarch2015__FD_192404 | JGI IMG/M metagenome (GOLD analysis project Ga0247840, IMG submission 192404) | Freshwater microbial communities from meromictic Lake La Cruz, Castile-La Mancha, Spain - LaCruzMarch2015_17m | ecosystem: Environmental > Aquatic > Freshwater > Lake | place: Spain... | reverse complement strand
AAAACGACAAACTCGGCCGGCTCATGGCCGGGTACATCCTCTCCCGCCTGCCCGGGGTGGAGTCGGTCGAATTGGACATCCATGGCGAGATCCAGAACAACCGCTTCAACCTGGCCGACCACCAGCCGGCGGCCGCGGCGCCGACCCCGGTCCGGACGGCGAGCGCTCCGCGCGGCGGCCTGAGCAAGCTCGCGGCCATGGAGCAGGCCGGCAATGATGTCACCAAGGTCTTCAAGGTCGGTAAGGGCTGGCGCTTCTCCGTCTTCGACCACGAAAGCCAGACCTGGCAGGACGCCCCGCTCGCCGCCAGCGAGGCCGAGGCCGCCAGGCTCCGTCAAGAGGCATTCAAGACGCGCTACGAGGCGCTGCAACGCGGACGCGTGGACTGACACCATGGACGCGGCACTGCACTTGGGATGGCAAGGCTGGTTCAGCCTCGGGTTGGTCGCCTGCTGTTTTGCGCTCTTCATCGGCACGCGCGCGGCACCGGATTTGGTGACCGCCGCCGCCCTGACGCTGTTGCTGGTGACCGGCATCCTCACGGCCGACGAGGCGCTGATCGGGTTCTCAAACGAGGGGATGCTCACCGTCGGCGTCCTCTACGTGGTGGTCTCCGGTCTCACCGAGACGGGTGCGGTCAACTGGATCGGCCAGGGATTGCTCGGCCGACCCAAGGGCGAGACCCACGCCCGACTGCGGGTCATGGCGCCGGTGGCAGTCTTGAGTGCCTTTCTCAATAACACGCCGGTCGTTGCCATCTTCATCCCCGCCGTCCAGGACTGGGCCAAACGCAATCGGCTGGAGCTGTCGCGACTCCTGATTCCGCTGTCCTACGCCACCATCGCCGGCGGTCTCTGCACCCTGATCGGTACCAGCACCAATCTGGTCGTGAATTCGCTGTATGCACAACGGGTGGGCGGCGAAGGCTTGAGCCTGTTCGAGCCCGCGTGGATCGGCGTACCGGTCACCATCGCCGTCTTCATCTATCTGCTCACCGTCGGTCACTGGCTGTTGCCGCGCCGCCGTCCGGCCGCCGACAGCTATGAAGACGTGCGCCAGTACACCGCGGAGATGCTGGTCGAACCCGGCAGTCCGCTGGTGGGCAAGAGTGTCGAGGCCGCCGGACTGCGCCAGTTGCCGGGGCTCTTCCTGGCGGAGATCGAGCGTGGCGACCTGGTGCTGCCCGCGGTCTCGGCGGAGGAGATCCTGCACGCCGATGACCGGCTGGTGTTCGTCGGCATCGTCGACTCGGTGATGGATTTGCAGCTTACCCGCGGTCTGATTCCGGCCACGGATCAGGTCTTCAAGCTCGATACCCCCAGACCCGGGCGCGGTTTCGTGGAGGCCGTGCTCTCCGACAAATGCCCACTGGTCGGCTATACCGTACGCGCCGGCCGGTTCCGCAATCGCTATGACGCGGTGATCATCGCCCTGGCCCGCAACGGCGCGCGGATCGACCGCAAGATCGGCGATATCGAACTCGCCGCCGGCGACACCCTGCTGTTGGAAACCCGGCCGGACTTCGTGGAACAGCAGAAGAACTCACGCGATTTCCTGCTGGTCAGCCGCATCGGCGACTCGCACCCGGTCGACCATCGGCGCGCCCCGCTGGCCATCGGTATCGCCGCGGCCATGGTGGCCGTGGTCACCATCGGCTGGTTCAGTATGCTGGAAGCCTCCCTGCTGGCGGCCGGGCTCATGATCATCACCGGCTGTACCGACGGCCGTATCGCCCGTCGGGCGCCGGATTGGCAGGTACTGATCGTCATCGCCACCTCCTTCGGCATCGGCGCCGCCCTGGAGAAAACCGGCGCCGCCAGCCTGGTGGCGGGCGGGCTGGTCGGGCTCGCCGCCAAGGATCCCTGGACCAGCCTGGCCCTGATCTATGTGACCACCTCGCTCCTGACCTCCTTTGCGACCAACAACGTGGCCGCCGTCCTGATGTTCCCGATCGCCCTGCAGACCGCGGCCGGGATGGGGGTCTCACCCTTACCCTTCATGTTGACCATCATGGTCGCCGCCTCGGCCGACTTCGCCACCCCGATCGGCTATCAGACCAACCTCATGGTCTTCAACGTCGGCGGCTACCGCTTCCTGGATTTCACTCGGGTGGGTGCGCCCCTGACCCTGCTGGTGGGTACGGTGACGGTGCTGCTGGTGCCATTGGTTTGGAAATTCTGAGGCCGACGGGAAAAAAAGGTTGCATCGACCCGCCAACCGCTGAAAGATCCGCCCATCCTGACGTAACCCCAAGCGGACGGAGGGCCCATTGTGGACACCCCGCGCCGACCTCAAGGCCAAGCAGACCGCCGCCGACACGCGACCCGGTTACCCCTGGGCCCGGGGCTCCCGTGGCCCCGATTCACCGGGCGGACCTTTTCAGACCTCTATGCCCTCCCCGGCCCGGCCCTGCATCTGCCGCGCTATCCGCTCTACACCCCGGATGAGCCGCGCCGCGGCGATTTCGACTACTTCTTTCTGCGCGGACCGCGCTATGCCAGTTGCCAGGCCGCGCGCTTCATGCTGCTGGGCGGGGAGTTTCTGACCCTGGCCGACGCTGCCGGGGTGGACCTGACCACGGACCTTTCCGACTATTGGAACGGCTATTTCAGGGAGCATTTCCTGGGTCAGTTCGGCCCCGTCATCCGCTATGCCGGAGCGACCGGCTACCGGCAGCGCGCGGCCGAATTCCCCCGCCACCGCATCGTCTCCCCCCACCCGTTCGACAGCGCCCATCTCCCGGCCGAGCGCTATTATCTTGCCGATCCCCACCTCGTGGTGCGGCTCAACGACAAAGGCCGCATCGCGGAACTGACCCCGCACGTGCTGCGCCACGAGACCCTGGACGCCCAGGCCTTCGCCGACGGCCAGTGGCGTGAGCGCTGGGAACTGCCGTTCGTACTCAAGCTGACCGAACCCAGCGGCGGCGGCGACGGAGTGGTGCTGTGTCGGCGCGAGACCCAGGTCCGCGAGGCACAACACCGCTTGCGCGGCCGTCCGGTGAAAGTCGAGCCCTTGATCGAGTCCATCCGCCACAACTACAACGTCCAGTTACAGGTGACCCGGCGCGGGCACATTCGCTATATCGGCGGCTCGGTACAGCGGGTGGCGGCCGGGCGCTACGCGGGGAACCTCATCGATCTGGCCTGGCTGCCCCCAGCGCCGGTCGCGCGGATCTGCGATCAGGTGGCGCGGGCCGCCGCGGCACTGGGCTGGTATGGCGTCTGCGGCCTGGACCTGCTCGAGGATGGAGCCGGCGCGGTCTGGTTCATCGACCCCAATTTCCGTCTCAACGGTTCCACGCCCTTCTTCCTGCTCGGCGACTATCTGGCGACCCGCCATCGCCGGCCGCAACTCACGACCGGCTATTTCTGCTTTCCCGGCACCCCCACCGAACTGCTCGATCACTTCCGGCAGGAGATCCATCGCCGCGAGCTGATCCCGGTCGGGGCCTGTTATGATCCACGCGCGGACGGCATCACGCGCCTCTACGCCGCGGTCGCCAGTGACGGGGACCCGCAAACCCATGCCGGCCTCCTGGCATCCTTCGAATCGAAGCACTTGGTTGCAGGTATCGCGTTGTGAGTCAGCCCTTCGCTGTCCATCCATTCGAGTACACCCCAGGCAGGATCCCCGTGCTCCTGGAGTTACCGCACGGCGGCCACCTGACACCGGATGAGGTCAAGTCCTACCTGCACCCCAAGTTCACCCCCGGGGACCGCCGCGAAGACTCCGACGAGTTCTCCGACGAGATCTATCTGGACCTGCCCGCCGCCCCGCACATTCTGCGCTTTCTGATCTGGCGGGCGCATGCCGATCCCAACCGGACCTGCGACGATCTGGACGCCGACGGGGCGGTGAAGACCCTCACCAGTCAGGGCATCAAGATTTATCAGTCGGATCGCGGCCTGCCCAAGCAAGTCCGCCAGCAGGTGATCGACCGCTACATCCGCCCGCATCGGCAGCGGCTGGCCGAACTGCTGCTGAGCCCGGTGATCGAAAAAGTCGTCTTTTGCCACACCATGCCGGGGATCGGCACCGGCAGCTCGGCGGATCGCGGGGAACTGCGGCCGCTGTTCATGTTCGGCAATGCCGGCGACGAGAAGGGGCATCCGCCCAATGACTGTTTCGCCGCGCGCGAACTCCTGCTGACGCTGGCCGAGATCGTGGAGACCAGCATCGGCGACCTGGACGTCGACTTCAACTTCTGTGACGTGCTGCGTTTCAATCACCCCTACACCGGGATCAACTCGCTGAGCCGCTTCGACCCCCAGGATCTGCGCGGCAAACACCCTTTCACGATCGAGATCAACCGCGACCTGCTGCTGCACAACCCCGACAATATCGAACCCACCCGCGCCATCGTCAATCGCATCATGCTGGCCCTCGCCGACTGGGGCAACGCGGGCGACCGACCGACCGAGCCGAACCATGCCAGACCCCCGCAACGCGACCGTGCCGACGACACCGCCGACGCGCGCTGACACCGCGCAGTCGCCGCGAACCGCGACCGACCCGCAGCCGCGGCGTCCCGCCGCGCAGAAACGGACCAAACACCGCCACGCGCCCTGGCGGCCGAAGTCGCGCGTCCCGCGGCTGAATCAACCACCACCCGGAACCCCCGCGGGGATCGAGTATCACGAACTGATCCAGACCCCGGCCAGCAGGCGCGGCCGGGTGATCTGCACCGACTACTCCCAGGATCAATGGGAAATCCAGGAGGTCGAGGACATGGCCGCCTTCCTGGCGCTCCATCGCCCGGAGTGGTCTGAGGTGCGGTGGATCCATGTCGAGGGAATCGAGGATCAGAACACCATCCGCGCCCTGGCGGAAAAGTATCAATTGCACCCGTTGGCGATCGAAGACGCGCTCGACGGGCAGCAGCGCCCCAAGACGGAGGACTATCCGGGCAGCGGGGACCTGCCCGGACGGCTGTTCGTGGCAGCACGGCGCGTCCTGATCCAGGACGGCGTGCTCCACGCCGAACAGGCGAGCTTTTTCCTCGGACGCCATACCCTGCTGAGTTTTCAGGTCAGTCCCTGTCAGGCGATCGATCAGGTGCGTCATCGCATCGAAAGCCCGCGCTCACGGTTGCGCCAGAACGACGCGAGCTTCCTGCTCTATGCCTTGCTGGACACCATTGTCGACTGCTTCTACCCGGTCCTGGAAGACGCCTCAGGGCAATTGGAGGAACTGGAGGAAAACGTCCTCGACCACCCGGGGCCCCACACCCTGCAAGCGATCCACCAGATCAAGCGCGGACTGGTCCTGATCCGGCGGGTCGCCTGGCCCATGCGCGAGTTGATCGCCGCGCTCCAGCGGGAGCGGCACGAGTGCCTGTCGGACGCCGCCCAGACCTACTTCCGCGATGTCTACGACCACTGTGTGCAGGTCATCGACCTGCTCGAGACCTACCGCGAGATCGCCTCCGAGCTCGCCGATACCTACGTGTCCATGACCTCGTACCGAACCAACCAGATCATGAAGGTCCTGACGATCATCGGCACCATCTTCATGCCGCTGACCTTCCTGGTCGGAATCTACGGGATGAACATGTATATCCCCGAGAACGAATGGCCTTACAGCTACGCCGTGTTCTGGGTCGTCGCCATCACCATCGCCGGGGTGATGTTGTGGCGCTTCAGGCGCGGCGGCTGGCTCTGAACACCGTGTCGGGCCGGCAGCCCCATGCCACTGGGACAGGATCAAAAATTAGCACTTGCTAAATTAGAGAATGATTATATAATGATGACTACTTAGAGCGTCAACCCACCTGTCCTGTTAGGAGCTGTACCATGGGTATTCTCGGTATACTTGCCTCTGTTGCCTTGCTGATCGGCGGCGTTCAGACCACGATGGTGCTGAGTGAAGGCGACCGTCTTGTCGCGGAAGAGACTAAGACCCCGGTGGTCGAGGTCCAGGCCATTCAGACGGATGCGACTCACCAATCCGGCGAGTTCGGACTCTGACCGCCAGCCGGCCATGCAGGCCCGCCAGGCCCCGATGCCCACGGCACCGGGGCCTTGTTTTTTGGATCGTCAGTTTCCCCCGCGTTCTTGAGCGATGACCGGAAAATTGGAGTCCGGAAGGCTATGCTTAGCGCCTCAGCGCTCAACGTGAGCGCCGAATTGCAGGCGAGCCACGATGTCCACTCCCGACGATACCATCCGTTTCAGCGTCTCACTGCCGCGGCCACTCCTTGATGAGCTGGATCGCCGGGTCGTCAGCAAGGGCTACGCCTCCCGCTCCGAACTGGTACGCGACCTGATCCGCGAACGTCTGGTGGAGGAAACCTGGGAGCGCGGTGACGCGGAGGTGGCCGGCGTCCTGACCATCGTCTACGATCATCACCAGCGCGAGTTGACCCAGCACATCCTGGACATTCAGCACCGGCAATTCGTTCATGTGGTCGCGACCACGCATGTGCACCTGGACCACCACAATTGCCTTGAAACCATCATCATCCGTGGGCAGCCCGCGGAAATCGAGCGGATCAGCCTGGAGATCGGCGGTCTCAAAGGGGTGCGCTTCTCAGACCTGACCCGTGCCTCCCGTCTGGGGCACTGACACCGACGCGCGGCCCTGACTTCATCGGCATCACAGCCCTACCTGAATTAAGGGTAATATGGGCGACCCGTGCGCCCCCTGACGTGCGATCACTGCTTCGTTGCTCTTGCCCGGCGCAAGCCACCGCGATTTATGTCCAACACCAACTTCACCAATGTTTTCGGCGCCCGCATCGCGCTCGGGCTGTTCGTTGTCGGACTGCTGTATCTGAGCTATCAGGTCCTGAACCTGTTCCTGATTTCCGTGGCCTGGGCGGTCATCCTGGTCTATGTGACCTGGCCCATCTACGGTCGACTGCGCCACTTGCTCGGCCGCAAGGTCAACACCAGTGCCCTGCTGATGACCCTGTTCCTGACGCTCACCTTCGGCCTGCCGCTGCTCTCGATGGTGAACATGCTCCGGGCGGAAGTGCCGACGGCCTATAACCGCGCGGTCGAGATACTCCTGAGCGGACCCGATGCGGTGCCCCCCGCCATCGCCCGGTTACCCTGGCTGGGCAACGAGGTGCAACGGGTCATGGCGCTCTCCGCCGAGGACCCGGCCGCCCTGCGTCAACAGGTGGTTCAGTGGGTGAATCCATGGGTGGATCAGTCGCTCAAAATTCTTGGCGACATTGGGTTCAGCGCTTTCAAATTCGCCTTTGCGCTGCTCACCGCCTTCTTCTTTTACCGCGACGGTGAGTCACTGCTGGAGCAAGTCAGACGACTCCTGTACGGACTGATCGGTGCCCGCGCCAACGCCTATCTCTTCGCCATCGGCGGCACCATTCGGGCGGTCCTGTACGGCCTGGTGCTGACCGCGCTCGCTCAGGGCGCTCTGGCCGGACTGGGGTATTGGGCGGCGGGAGTGAAGGCACCGGTCCTGCTCGGCATGGTGACCGTCATCCTGGCGCTGATTCCTTTCGGGACACCCCTGGTCTGGGGGACGGTGAGCGTGTGGCTCGCAGCGAGCGGCGACACCTGGGCCGGCATTGGTTTAGCCATTTGGGGCGCCCTGGTGGTGAGCCAGATCGACAATCTGCTGCGCCCCTTCGTGATCAGCAGCGCCACCAGCATCCCCTACATCCTGGTGCTGTTTGCCGTCTTGGGCGGCATCGCCGCATTCGGCCTGTTGGGACTCTTCCTGGGACCCATCGTCATCGCCGTGCTGTTGGCGGTGTGGCGGGAATGGATCGACGAGCAGGTACCCAGGAGCCAACTCACGTTCCTCGGCGGACCAGGCATGGCGCCGGCGGATGGCGCCGAGCGCGCCGACACCCAGGCCCAGACGCAGACCCCGCCCGCGCGGGACTGATGCGCGCAGATAAAGCGGTCAGGAACGGTTCACGAATAAATTGAACAAGTCCATTGGGGGATGCTAAGTCAAGCCAACGCCTGACCATAGACCTCTCGTTCCACCCCGAACAACCGGAAATAATTTTTGCTGGTGGCTTGTGCCAGTTCCTCCAGCGGCAGCCCGCGCAGCGCGGCGATACAGGCGGCCACCTGCGGAACATAGCGGGGCTCGTTGGACTTGCCGCGATACGGGACCGGCGCCAGATAGGGCGAATCGGTCTCGATCAGCAGGCGGTCCAGGGGGACTTGGGCAGCGACCTCACGCAATGACGCGGCCGTCTTGAAGGTCACGATGCCGGAAAAGGAGACATAGAAACCCAGGTCCAGGCCCTGTTTGGCCATGGCCCAGTCTTCAGTGAAGCAATGCAGGACCCCGCCGACCCGCTCCGCGCCCTCCTCCCGCAGAATGCGGATGGTGTCCTCCCTGGCTTCACGGGTGTGAATGATCAGGGGTTTGGTACAGGCCCGTGCCGCCGCGATGTGGGTGCGAAAGCGTGCGCGCTGCCACTCCACATCCCCTTCACTACGGAAATAGTCGAGGCCGGTTTCGCCGATCGCGACATTGCGCGGGTCCGCCGCCAGACGCACCAAATCCTCGAGCGTCGGCTCCGGATCGGTCGCCGACCCCTCGTTCGGGTGCACCCCGACCGACACTGCCACCTGCGGATAAGGATCGATCATGGCGCGCATGGCAGGGTAACGCGGCAGATCGATGGAGACACACAGCACATGGGTCACGCCTGCCGCGGCAGTCGCCGCCATCAATCGGCCAAAATCGCCCTGGTAAGGACTCAGATCCACCCGATCGAGGTGGCAGTGAGAATCAACAAACATCACTTCTCCACTAAACCGCGTCCTACATGGTATGCGTCGGCCGCTCGGAACTCAGCGCGCCGACCAGATATTCCTCGATCTTGCGTCTGGCCACCCCCTTGTCCTGCTCGCTGAACTGCACCCCAACCCCGACCGCGCGGTTGCCCTCGGCACCGGGCGGAGTCACCCAGATCACCTTACCGGCAACCGGGATGCGATCGGGCTCTTCCATCAGTTGCAGCAGCAGAAAGATTTCGTCGCCGAGCTGGTAACGCTTGGTCGTGGGGATGAAGAGCCCGCCATTGCGGATGAAGGGCATGAACGAGGCATAGAGCGCGGTCTTGTCCTTGATCGCGAAGCTCAGGATGCGCTGCTGGCCTCCGAGTGAGCCGGCCGGATTCACTGGGGTACTCATCGCGCACACTCCTTAGGTTAAAGCGAAACCGTCGGCGGGCAGCGCCGAGGCTCTCAATGCTGACTGACACGACCCCAATCGATCAGCAAGGACTCCAACTGCATCAGCGGATTGAGGTTGGACTCCAACTGCCCCCTGGCCTCGAATACCCGCCGCAACAGGCGATGCCCGAGCGCTGGATCGACGCGCCTAGCCAGATCGCCCAGCCTGGCCCGCAACCCCGGGTCGGCGAGACGCGGCGGCCGCGCGGACACGGCCAGCCGCAACAGATCACAGAGGCAAACCGCCAGACACTCCAATGATAGCCGTGTGCCCACCGCGTTCCAAGCCGCCGCCTCACTCACCGGGTCCAACTCACGGCGACTGATGCCGATCAAACTGCGGACCAAGGCTTCCCATTGGTCCAGCGTGGCCTGATCCAGCTCATCCAGCGCACGCAAGGGCGCACCCGCGGCCAGCCGCAGACGCATGGCCGCCGTGTCGCCCAGCCGCGGGGTCAGCCAGGCAAGTGCCTGAGCTTCCGGTGGGATCGCGACCCCAAGCAATTGACAGCGGCTGCGGATCGTCGCCGGAAGCCGACCAGGCCGTGCGGCGATCAGACACAATAGGGTATCGCCGGCCGGCTCCTCCAGGGTTTTGAGCAGCGCATTGGCGGCGGCTGGGTTCATCCGGTCGGCCGGATCGATCAACACCAGTTTACGCGTCCCCCGCAGCGGTGTCAGTGCCGCGCGTTCGCTCAAGTCGCGAATTGCATCAATCGTGATCTCACCGGACTTGGACTCGGGGTCCGGCACCACGCACACCAGGTCCGGGTGATTGCCGGCCGCATTCAGCCGGCAGTCCGGACAACGCCCGCACGGCAGGCCTTGGGGGTCAGGGGCCGTACAGAGCAGGGCGCGCATGAACAGGTCAGCGAACCGGCGCTTACCCAGACCCCGCGCACCGGCGATCAGCAGGGCGTGGGGCAGCCGATCCGCCGACCGCGCCTGCATCAGACGCGCCCAGAGCGGAACCAGCCAGGGCAGCAGTTCGCTGTCGCCGGCGTCGGCGGATCCGATTGCAGGGTCGGTCATGGTTGTCCGGCGCTCATGCATCGAGCACGGGCGCGATGAGCCGCGTGATCTCGGCCGTCACCTCGAGCAAAGGGCGGGTTGCATCCAGTACCCGATAGCGTTCGGGGCAGCCCAGGGCGCGCTCGAGATACACCGCCCGCGCGGCCTCGAAGAAGGTCAGACGTTCCGACTCGAAACGATCCGGTGCACCCCGCCCGCGCGCCCGTGCCAGGCCGACTGCCGGAGGCAGATCGAACACCAGCGTCAGATCCGGCCGCAAATCCCCTTGTACCAGGTCTTCGAGCACCCCGATGCGTGCCGGCGCGACGCCCCGGCCACCGCCCTGATAGGCATAGGTGGCGTCGGTGAAGCGGTCACAGAGCACCCAGTGACCCGCATCCAAGGCCGGTGCGATGACTTTCGCCAGATGCTCGGCGCGCGCGGCGAACACCAGGAGCAGTTCCGCAATCCCATCCATCCCGGCATTGTCCCGATCCAGGAGCAGTGTTCGGATGCGCTCCGCGACCGGAGAGCCGCCCGGTTCCCGCGTCGTGATCACACCGCGGCCGCGCGCGCGCAGCCAGTCGGCCAGGGGGCCGATCTGGCAGGATTTTCCGGCCCCCTCGATCCCCTCGAATGTAATGAAGCGACCCCGCATCATCCGCGATTCCACGCGGCAGCTATGGAAGGCGCAGCCCTGACATGAGCGCCCGGTCGCTGATCAACGTTCATTTGCGTCTATTTGCATCATTTGCGGACATCGACTCCGTCTTGATCCCGGCCGGATGATTCCTGGGATTTGCGCAACAGGAACTCCCGCACCGCCCGGTTATGTTGGTCCAAGGTCGCGGAAAACACGTGTCCGCCATCGCCGCGCGCCACGAAGTAGAGGTCTTCACCCGCCGCGGGGTGCAGCGCCGCATGGATCGCCGCTCGCCCGGGCAGCGCGATCGGGGTTGGCGGCAGCCCGGCGATGACATAGGTGTTGTAGGGGGTTGCCGCCCTGAGGTCGTCGCGTCGGATGTCGCCGTCGAACCGCTCGCCCATCCCATAAATCACCGTAGGATCGGTTTGCAGGCGCATGCCCAGCCGCAGCCGCCGCACGAAGACCCCGGCGATCTGTGGCCGTTCCGCGGCAAGCCCGGTCTCCTTCTCGATAATGGACGCCAGAATCAAGGCTTCGTAAGGCGTCTTGAGCGGCAGTCCCGCGGCCCGCCCCGCCCATTCCTGTGCCAGCACCTCATCCATTCGCTGGAGTGCGCGCTCGAGCACACCGAGCCCCGTGGTACGCCGCGGAAAACCATAGGTGTCGGGAAAAAACCGTCCTTCCGGGTGTTCTCCGGGTCGCCCTAAGGCGGACATCAGCGCCGCGTCGGACTGTCCGGCCAGATCGTCGCCGAATCGACCGTTGGCAAGGATCGCCGCGACCGCCTGCCGAAAGGTCCACCCCTCAACGAACGTGATGGGGTATTGGATCACCCGGCCCGAGATCAAGCGATCAAGGACCTGGTCCGGGCGCATCCCCCCGGTGAGTTCGAACTCACCGGCCTTGAGCCGGCCGCCATCGCCGCGAACACGAGCGAGCGCCAGCAGGTAATAGGGGTGGCTGATGAAGCCGCGGTCAGTCAGCCCGTCCGCGACCTGACGCCAGCCATTGCCGCGCTCCACCTCGAAAGTCACCACGGGCTCGGTGATCGCGACCGGAGTCTCCAAAAAACGCTGATAATCGAGCCAAATCCCGCCGAGCAGGGTGAGCACCCCCAGGAACAGCAGTAACAAGGCACGCAAGATCATGTCGTTGGCCACTCCGCGGTCGACGCCGCCAGGGCGACGGCCTCAAGTAACTCCCAAGGCAGGCAGTGCGGCGCGTAGTCTTGCCCGTCCAACTGACGCACCGGCCAGCAGCCGATCAGCGCATTGGTCAGGAACAGACCGCGCGCCGGACGCAGATCGCGAGCGTTCAGATGGCATTCCCGGCACGCGATACCCAAACCGACCGCCAGTTCCAGCGTCAGGGCACGCACGGTACCGGCAATCCCCGCGCGATCCAGGATCGGTGTGATGAGCGACTGACCGGTCCACAGAAACAGGTTGGTCATGGTCCCGCCGACCACCCGCCCATCCTCCCGCAACATCAAGCCCTCGGCAACCGCCGGATCGTCCCATTCAGCACGTGCCAGGACGCTATCCAGCCGGTTGAGGTGCTTGATTCCCGCCAGCGCGCGGTTCTGCGATGCCGGCGTCGCGCACCAACGCAGGATGACGCCATCTCTTGACCATGCGACCGGGTAACCGGGCAAGGGATAGAAGAGCAAGGCCCGGCGGGGGCACGGTAAGGGCAGCGGACGATACCCTCGCCCCCCGGCACCGCGCGTGATCAGGATCTTGAGTACGCCGTCCGCGCCCTGGGTCAAGGCACGGGCCTCAGCCGCTAATACCGCGCCCCCGACGTACGGAATCCGTAATCGTCGACAGCCGAATTCAAGTCGGGCGAGGTGTCGGGACCATTGGCATGGCGCGCCCCCGCGGATCAGAATGGTCTCGAACAAACCATCCCCGTAGCTCAGTCCGCGGTCCCAAACGGGAATCTCGCGCGTCGGCAAACCGTTGATCAGTAACCGCAGTGGGCCTGGATCAACCTGGGGAACATCCGGCTCCCCCCTCAGTCGACTGTCCGGGACGGTAAACGACATGGACGCGATCGGCGAATAACGAAAATCCTTCGCGATCAGTGGTACAGGATTTTCCGTCAATCGCCTCAGACGCGGCGGAAGATCAAAGTCCCGTTGGTTCCGCCAAAGCCGAACGAGTTGGTCAACGCCACATCGATCGGCATCTCGCGTGCCGTGTTAGGCACATAGTCGAGGTCGCAGTCCGGATCGGGCGTTTCGTAGTTGATCGTCGGCGGCGCGACCTGATCGCGAATGGCCAGGATCGTGAAAATCGCCTCAGCCCCACCGGCCGCGCCCAACATGTGCCCGGTCATCGACTTCGTGGAGCTCACCGGAACCTTGTAGGCGAGATCCCCGAAGGTCCGTTTGATCGCCATGGTCTCGGCCATGTCGCCCGCCGGAGTCGAAGTGCCGTGGGCATTGATATAGCCGACTTGATCCAGGTTGACGCCCGCATCCCGCATCGCGATCAGCATGCACTCGGACGCGCCTTCACCGTTCTCCGAGGGTGCCGTCATATGATAGGCATCGGAATTCATGCCGATCCCGACCAGTTCGGCATAAATCGGCGCTCCCCGCGCCACCGCGCGTTCGTACTCTTCCAGGACGACCACCCCGGCTCCATCGCTCAGCACGAAGCCGTCGCGATCTTTCTCAAAGGGCCGACTGGCGCGCTCCGGATCGTCGTTGCGGGTCGACAGGGCACGCGCCGCCGCGAAACCGCCCAGGCCGACCGGGGAGGTGGCCATCTCGGCACCACCCGCGATCATCACGTCCACATAGCCGTGGCGGATCATGATCGCCGCCTCGCCGATATTGTGACTGCCCGTACTGCAGGCGGAGACGATCGAGTAGTTCGGCCCCTTGAGCCCGAACTTGATCGACAGGTCACCCGCAACCATGTTGATGATATTGGCCGGGACGAAGAAGGGCGAGATCCGGCGCGGCCCCTTGGACCGATAGGCCTCGTAATTGTTCTCGATCCCCGTAATCCCACCGATCCCCGACCCGATCGCCACGCCGATGCGGCGACAATTGGACTCGTCGACCACCAATCCGGAGTCGGCGATGGCTTGACAGCCGGCCGCCATTCCGTAGTGGATAAACTTGTCCATCTTCTTGGCGTCCTTCTCCGTGATATAGAGGGTCGGATCAAAACCATAGATCGGCCCGCCGAAACGCGTGCTGAAGGTTTCCACATCAAAGTGGGTGATCGGCTTGATGCCGCTCTTGCCGGCCAGGATATTTGCCCAGGACGATTTCACGTCCAAGCCCACCGGCGCCACCAGTCCCAAACCGGTGACCACGACCCTTCTACCTGCCATTACCTACCCCTCTCGCTCAGAATGACTCGACGGGCAAGCGCCGCACCTGCGTTCCCTGTGCCGGGCGGCGGCCGTTCCGTCTTCGAAGCCGCACGCCTCAAACAAGGTGCGCGTTGATGTAGTTGACGGCCTGCTGGACGGTGGTGATCTTTTCCGCATCCTCGTCAGGGATCTCGGTTTCGAACTCCTCCTCGAGCGCCATCACCAGTTCGACAGTATCGAGTGAATCCGCACCCAGATCGTCGACGAAGGAAGCCTCCGCGGTCACCTCTTCTTCTTTGACGCCCAATTGTTCAACGACGATCTTGCGGACGCGGTCTTCAATGCTGCTCATCTGTCTGAATCCTCCGAATGGAAAAGACGGCCCGGCACGGGCCAGGCGGTATTCTAGTGACAATCGAGGGGGGATGAAAGCCGATAAATGGCCTCGATACCCTCAATTAACCAAATGACTTTGCTCGGGTTTGATCGCTGCATCCAGCGACCTAGACCATGTACATGCCGCCATTGACGTGCAGGGTCTCTCCAGTGATGTACGCGGCACTGGGTGAAGCGAGAAAAACGACCGTGTCGGCGATCTCCTGCGGCTGCCCGAAACGGCCGAGCGGGACGGCTGACAGGATGATCTGCTGCTGCGCCTCGCTGATCGCCCGCGTCATGTCCGTGTCGATCAGACCCGGGGCCACGCAGTTGACCGTGATGCCGCGCGAGCCCACCTCTCGCGCGAGGGACTTGGTGAATCCCATCATACCGGCCTTGGCCGCCGCATAGTTAGTCTGACCGGCGTTACCCATGACGCCAACCACGGAGGCGATATTGATGATGCGCCCTTTACGCGCCTTGGTCATCGCCCGTACGCAGGCGCGCGACATCCGGAAAATGGAGCCGAGATTGGTGTCAACGACCGCCTGCCATTCTTCGTCCTTCATGCGCATCAGGAGGTTATCGCGGGTGATACCGGCATTGTTGACCAGCACGGTCGGCGCACCGACACGCTCCGCGATCCGCTCCATCGCCGCCTCGACCGACACCGGATCGGCGACGTCGAGCACCACACCGAAGCCTTGATGACCGCCCTCGCCCAGGACCTGGTCAATGCCGTCGACACCGGCTTGGGTCGTGGCGGTACCGACGACCACGGCACCCTGCCCAGCCAGTGCCAGCAAGATGGCACGACCGATCCCACGTGACGCACCCGTCACCAGCGCGATTTCACCCTTGAGCATCTGCAGTCGCCTCCAATGCCGCCTTCAACGTCTCCGGATCGAAGACCGGCAGCGTGGTGATGTTCTTGTCGCAACGTTTGTTGAGCCCGGTCAGCACTTTACCGGGACCGAATTCGATAACCAGCGAGACCCCGGCCGCACCCATGGCCTGCACGGTCTCGACCCAGCGTACGGGTCGATACAACTGCTCGCACAGCCGCTCGCGCAAGGCCGCGACTGAATCCGCGGCAGCCGCATCCACGTTGTGAAGCACGGGAACCTCCGGCAGTCGCAGGTCCACTGCTTCCAGACGCCTGGCCAGCAGGGTAGCCGCCGGGCGCATCAGGGCGCAATGGGATGGCACACTGACCGGCAGGAGCAAGGACCGCTTGGCTCCCGCGGCCTTGGCGGCAATCATCGCACGGCCGACCGCGTCCACGTCACCGGCAATGACGACCTGACCGGGCGCGTTGAAGTTCACTGCCTCCACCACGGCCCCCTCGGCTGCCTCGGCGCAGACTGTCATCACCTGCGCATCCGTCAGACCAAGCACCGCGGCCATTGCTCCCTGACCGACCGGGACGGCCGCCTGCATCAACCGTGCACGTTCGGCTGCCAGACGAACGCCTTGCGCCAGACTCAAGGACCCGGCGGCCACCAATGCGGCGTACTCGCCCAGGCTGTGACCGGCCATCAGGGCCGGCGCCACGCCGCCTTGCGCTTGCCAGACGCGCCACACGCTGATCCCGGCGACCAGCATCGCCGGCTGGGTATTCTCGGTTTGATCGAGGGTCTCCTTGGGACCGCCGCTGACCAGCGCCCAGAGGTCCAGCCCGAGCGCCTCGGACGCCTCCTCGAAGGTCTCGCGGACCTCGGGATAGGTCGCGGCAAAGGCATCGAGCATCCCCACGGATTGGGAACCCTGGCCGGGAAAGCAGGCGGCAACTAAAAGCACTGGTCTCATCTCGATTCAGATCGGATTCGGGGCTGGTTCGAACCGGGTTCGCATCCGTTGTGGACTTGATGTTTCAGAAGCGCGCGAGGACCGAGCCCCAGGTGATACCGCCGCCGAAGGCTTCCATCAACAGCAGCTCACCCCGTTTGATGCGGCCGTCACGCACCGCCTGATCCAAGGCCAGCGGGATGGACGCGGCGGAGGTATTGGCATGATCGGCGACCGTGACGACCACCCGCTCCATGGGCAAGTCGAGCTTACGCGCGGTGGCCTGAATGATCCGCAAATTCGCCTGATGCGGGATCAGCCAGTCGATATCGGAACGCTCCAGGCCGTTGGCCGCGAGCGTCTCCTCGACGATTCGGCTCAAGGTCGTAACAGCGACCCGAAACAGTTCGTTGCCCTTCATCTCCACGCGGTTGTTGGCATAATCCCCGTTGCCGAGACCACCGGGGATCTGCAGCAGATCCTTGTACGCACCATCCGCGTGCAGATGGGTGGAGATGACCCCGGGCGTGTCCGCCGCCTCGATGATCACCGCGCCGGCCCCATCGCCGAACAACACGCAGGTGCTCCGGTCGGTCCAGTCGAGGATGCGCGAGAAAGCGTCCGACCCCACCACCAGGGCATTCTGGGCGGAACCCAAGCGAATGAACTTGTCGGCAATGCTCAAGGCATAAACGAATCCGGCACAGACCGCCTGGACGTCGAACGCCGGACAACCGTGGACATCGAGCCGCTGCTGCAAGATACAGGCTGTGCTGGGAAAATACTGATCCGGCGTGGTCGTCGCCACCACGATCAGGTCGAGATCCGCAGCCGCCAGACCGGCCGCCTCCAGCGCCAGGCGGGCGGCGCGCTCGGCGAGATCGGAACAGGTCTCACCGTCGCTCACGAGATGACGCCGCTCGATCCCGGTGCGCTCGCGAATCCAGGCATCCGTGGTGTCGACGGTCGCCTCGAGGTCGGCGTTCGTCACGACCCGCTCCGGGAGGTAACCGCCGGTCCCCGCAATGCGCGAGTAGATCATCAGGCGGTCGCCCGTAACGGATCGGTCGCGAGATGCCGCCCGACCTGTTCGGAAATGCGACGCGGGATATCGCAGAGGATCTCTTTCGCGGCGATATGGATCGCGTTCTCGAACGCGATCTCGTCCGCCCCGCCGTGACTTTTGATCACGATCCCGCGCAGACCCAACAAGCTGGCGCCGTTGTAACGCCGCGGGTCCATGGTGCGTCGAAACGCCCGCAGAATCGGCAGCGCCGCCAAGCCGGCAATGCGGGTGAACAGGTTGCGCTTGAATTGACCGTTCAGCGTGTGACGCACGAACTTCGCCACACCTTCACTGCTCTTCAAGGCCACATTCCCGACGAATCCATCCGAAACCACCACATCCACGTCTTCCAGATAAATCCCGTCTCCTTCGACATACCCGATGTAGTTGAGCCCACTGCGGGACAGCAACTCATGGGCATTCTTGACCTGCTCGTTGCCCTTGATCTCTTCCTGTCCGATGTTCAGCAGGGCAACCTTGGGCGCCGCGACACCATCCACGGCCGTGACCAACTCGCTGCCCATCACGGCAAACTGCAACAGGTGCTCGGCGGTGCAGTCGACATTGGCCCCCAGATCAAGCATATGCGTGTGGCCATGCAGCGAGGGTACGGCCGTGATGATCGCCGGACGATCGACGTTCGGCAAGGTCTTGAGGACGAAGCGCGCGGTGGCCATCAGGGCGCCGGTATTCCCCGCACTCACGCAGGCATGCGCCTCGCCGCTCTTCACCAGATCGATGGCCACGCGCATGGAGGAATCCTTCTTTCCGCGCAGCGCTTTGGACGGTGACTCGTCCATCGCGACCGACTCCGTGGTGTGCCTGATCCGCAGCGATGGCGGGATCACACCGCCCAGACAAGCGAGGATCTGTGCCTGATCGCCGACCAGGATCAGATCGATCGAATGCTCGGTCGACAAAAAGCGCCGGGCGGCAGCGACGATCACCTGCGGCCCATGGTCGCCGCCCATCGCATCCAAGGCGATCGTCTGTCGACCAGTCACGGCTTGCGCTGGAGCTTGACGAGGGACTTGACCGGTACCAGGCTGGCCCTTGCCGCGGAGTCCGAGCCCTGCCCCGTCCGGGCTTGCAGCCTGGCCGATTCCGGGGCGTAAGACGACCAAAGGCTCCGCATCGCCGGTCACTTAAGATCTATCCAGGATCTTACGACCGCGGTAGAAGCCGTCCGGGGATACGTGATGGCGCAGGTGAATTTCACCGGACGTGGGTTCGACCGACAGGGTCGGCTTGCTGAGGGCATCGTGCGAGCGACGCATGTCGCGCCGCGAGCGGGTCTTTCGATTCTGGGGAACGGCCATGCTTCTCTCCGCAAAGCGTCCGTGTCCTTATGCGGATCGGAACGCGTGCTCGTTGTAACTCAAATGCGCGTGTTTGCCGGACGGCACCCACGATCTCTTCAATGCTCGTCCGCCTCCGGACCCGGTTGCCGCGCCTGAAGCGCCGCCAGTGCCGCGAACGGATTTCGCGGACGTTCGGCCGCCATCTCGGATGCGGCCGGGGCGACCTCCGCCATGCAGTGTCCAGCCGGATGCATCGGCACCTGCGGCAGGGCGAGCAGCAACTCGTCTTCCACCCAATCCAGGACACGGACGGGCTCGTCGTCGCCCAACGGGAGCGGCTCCAGGTCGCCGGCCAGACCCTCCACTTGAGCCAGCCCCAAGCGGTCCGGAGCACCGCGCAAGTGCACCAGACCGAGCGCGATCGGGGCATCAACCGGCACCTCGAACTCACCCAGGCAGCGCTGACAGGTCATCAGCAGCACCATGGAAACGCGCCCCCGTGCCACTGCTTGCCCTTGCTCATCGAGCTCGAACCGGATCTCATAGCGCGCGGGGCCGGCCGCCCCGAACACCGCCTCGGCCAAGCGCGGAAAGGACCGCAACGACGCCTCGCCGGCGAACGCGGCCTTGAACTTAACCGCACGCCAAGGATCGAGTCTTTCAGGTAGTGGCGCCGACATAAGCTCACCAAAATAACCGATTCAGGGCCACAGAGTCAATTGCAGCGATTGCGACATTCGGATCGCGTGACGATGCACGTGTTGCCGATCCCTGAGGCCGAAGGGAAATCCGGCGTGATCTGGTCGCGGCTCCCGCCACTCGCCTAACGGCCCGATCCTGGCCCGAAGGGATGTCGCAACACCAGGGTCTCATGGCGTTCAGGACCGGTGGAGATCAGGTCGATCGGCAGGCCGGAGAGGTCTTCGATGGTCTTCAGATAGGCCCGGGCATTGGCCGGAAGGGACTCCCGCGACGCCGCGCCGACGGTGGACTCCGACCACCCCGGAAGTTCCAGGTAATGGGGTGCGCAGCGCGCCAGGGCATCGGCGCCCACCGGCGGCACGGTGATCCGGGCGCCGTCCAGATCGTAGGCAGTGCAGATCCGCAGGGTCTCGAAGCCGTCGAGCACATCCAGTTTCGTGATGCACAGACCGGTGACGCTATTGATGGCGAATGAACGCTGCAGGGCGACCATGTCCAGCCAGCCACAGCGCCGCTTACGCCCGGTCGTGGCACCGAACTCGTGGCCGCGCTCGCCCAGGCGATCACCATCGGCGTCGAACAGCTCGGTCGGGAAGGGACCGCCGCCGACGCGCGTCGTGTAGGCCTTCACGATCCCCAGGATGTAGTCGAGATCACGCGGCCCCACGCCGCTGCCGCAGGCGGCACCGCCGGCCGTGGTGTTGGAGGACGTGACATAGGGGTAGGTACCATGATCGATATCGAGCATGGACCCCTGGGCACCTTCGAACAGCACATCCGCGCCCTCGGCACGCAGGGTGTGCAACACGCCGGGCACGTCCACGACCAGCGGACGCAGTTGCTCCGCTTGGGCCAGCGCCTCATCGAGCACGGCCGCGTAGTCCACGGCCTCCGCCTTGAAATAATGCACCAAGGTGAAATTGTGATACTCCAGCACCTCCCGCAGACGCTCCTTGAAGTGCGCGGTATCCAGCAGCTCGCCGAGCCGAATCCCCCGCCGGGAGACCTTGTCCTCGTAGGCCGGGCCGATCCCGCGACCGGTGGTGCCGATGGCCTTGGCCCCGCGGGCACGTTCCCGCGCCAGGTCCAGGGCAACGTGATAAGGCAGAATCAGGGGACAGGCGGCGCTGATGCCCAGCCGCTCACGGACCGGAACACCGGTACGCTCGAGTGCGGCCATTTCGTCGAGCAGCGCCCGCGGCGACAGCACCACGCCGTTGCCGATGAGGCAGCGGACGCCCGCTCTGAGAACTCCCGAGGGGACCAGATGGAGGACGGTTTTTACCCCGTCGATCACCAAGGTGTGACCCGCATTGTGGCCGCCCTGAAAGCGCACCACCGCGGCGACGTGCTCGGTGAGCAGGTCGACGACCTTGCCCTTACCCTCATCTCCCCATTGGG